>ERZ825525.236-NODE-236-length-79546-cov-11.059466_pt1 | contig 79546 bp, 65 predicted proteins | sample MGYA00519930_ERZ825525 | MGnify/ENA primary metagenome ERZ825525 (study PRJEB31778, sample SAMEA3449203) | human gut metagenome | biome: human gut; feature: human-associated habitat; material: faeces | place: United Kingdom | collected 2010/2012 ... | reverse complement strand
GTACACAGGAGGTACAAAAAATGGCGTAAAAAGGCTTAGCAACGATTATCAACGATACTTGAGCAACAAAAAAGGCGCCCGTAAAGAGCGCCATATTAATCGATTATAATCAATTTAACTATTTGATAATCAGATATTTACTTGCCGATGCAAAATTTACTAAAAATATTTCCAAGTATTTCATCGGTAGAAATTTGTCCGGTTATTTCTCCAAGATAATGCATGCACTCTCGTATGTCTTGAGCCAAGAAATCTCCGGAAATACCCGAATGTAGTCCATCTAATACACGAGATATAGCTTCTTGAGCATGAAGTAAAGCTTCATAATGGCGGGCATTGGTAACTATTACATCATCTGTTCCCGTTTCCGGTAATGAAGCTGCTGTTACTAATTGGTTTTCTAAATAGTCTATTCCTTGATTTGTTTTGGCTGAAATGAATAGGATTGAATGTTTAAGAGGAATTAAAGATTCCACTAATTCTCTTTTTTCTTCACACTCTTGTTCGGTTAGTTTATCCGTTTTATTTAGCAAAACAAATAGAGTTTTTCCTTCACAATGCTGTATAATGCGCCCGGCAGAGCGTATAATATTTTCATTCATTCCGGTAGCATCAATCATCCACAATATTATAACAGCCTGATCAAGTTTTCTAAAAGTACGCTCTATTCCCATACTTTCTATTTTGTCCTGGGTATCCCTTATACCCGCCGTATCGATAAAGCGGAATGTGATACCCTGTAAAACAGTTGTGTCTTCAATGACATCCCGAGTCGTTCCATGTATGTCCGACACTAATGCCCGGTCTTCATGCAACAAACAATTAAGCAGGGTAGATTTTCCGGCATTCGTTTCTCCGATGATAGCTGTAGGTATTCCGTTCTTTATGGCATTACCTACCTTAAAAGAGTCTGCTAATTTACAGATTACCATTTTTATGTGTAATGCAAGATCTATCAGTTTTGAGCGGTCGGCAAATTCGACTTCCTCCTCGCTGAAATCAAGCTCCAATTCTATTAATGAAGCAAAATCGAGTAATTGAGTGCGAAGTTTTGCCAATTCATTACTAAAATCTCCCCGCATCTGATTCAATGCCAGGCGATGTGCAGATGCTGACGTTGAAGCGATAAGGTCTGCTACCGCTTCGGCCTGAGAAAGATCCATTTTTCCGTTGGCAAATGCCCGTTGTGTAAACTCTCCTGGAAGCGCAGAACGACATCCGTTTCGAATCAATAATGCAATAATTTGTTGTTGAATATAGAGTGAGCCATGGCAAGATATTTCGATCGTATCTTCTCCAGTAAAAGAATGCGGAGCAACAAATCGAGCTACCATAACCTCATCTATAATCATGCCTTTTTCATCTATAATGTTACCATAACTCAATGTATAAGGCTTTTGATCTGTCAACAGGCGCTCCTTTCTTACGGGCTTATATATACGTTCAGTTATCAAAACCGCATCTTTTCCGCTTATACGGATTACTGCGATTCCGCCTATTCCGGGTGCAGTCGATACTGCACATATAGTATCATTCGTTATCATTCGTTATCTTATTTTATAATTCCCAATCGAAGATATTGTTCTGCGATTCCAAACGGTTCTCAAGTTCATCAGGAAGTTCCGAAAAAAAATCCATTCCGGTAAGCGCTTCCACACTATCTATCGATACGACATATGCAGACAATGGCGCGTCTTCTTTTTCATTTTTAAATACAAATCCGATTCCTCTCGGAGTAGTTACATAAGGAGATACGATAACTTTAAAAAAGGCATGAGGTATTTTTACTTCATTTCGTCCGATCGTTGTATCCCGTTTATCGACCAATGGTCCGCACACTATTGCTATAGCACTGTCTTCTTTCACCCATTTTCGGATACTCTCCTCCAAGTCTTTCCATGCCCCTCGATTTAGTCCGGGATTTTGCGGACACATATTCGAGAAATAAAAAGATTCCTTCATTGCTGTTTCACTCCATGTCATGTCTGCAGCGGGAGCCATGTGTCCTCGATCAAAACCACTTCTACGATAGTCGGCATTTGTCGCGCTGACACCGTTTACATAGGGGTCTACTACAAATTTATCTGTTCTTGATACCGTTCCCCGTAATTCATCACGAATCAATTCATAAGCTACCCAATTAGGCAGACGCCAATTTTTATTGTACGATACAGTATAACCTTCATGTTTAATAATTTGTTCTGCCCGATCTTCTAACGGAAGTGGCAGTTCCAAATTTTTATACCTAATATCCGGTTTCCGGTTCGCTTCACCTAATCGCTCAATTTTAGTAGAAAAAGTTGATAATGCAGACTTTATTTCTAAGCGGAAATAATAAGCAAACAGGAGTAAAATCGTAATCCAGAAAAATATCCAGAGAAACCTGACCGACCAGTTTATAGATTTTTTCTTTTTCCGTTTTTTTTTAGCCATTCAAAAAATCCATATTTAAAAATTATCAGGTACAAATGTACAAAAATTTGTCTTAGAGCCTGTCTGAGTTCTCCGATAAAGAAATTATCAGACCTGACCTGAGTAAAATTAAACAGGATTTAAGTCTGTTTTCATAGGAAAATTTGTTATATTGTAGGGAGTGCAACTGATTGATAGATAGAATGTCTGTACAATATTTTCAGGATATCTACAAATAATTTTTGAAAAAGAGTGATTATTATTGATTTACCAAAAAATATCTCGAATATCGGTTTTTTAGAAAAATTTGAATACCTTTGTATCTGAATATTAGATGTGTAATTTAGATAGGGGTGTGTATTTGAGTTTGCGTTAGCAAATAGGGGGCGCATCTTTTAATATCGACGTAAATATGTCCTCATATAAAAGTGTCCTTAAAAATGTTAGTCTATTAGGAGGGGCTAAGGTTATATCTTTAGCATTAAGTATAATCCGTAACAAATTTACAGCTTTGTGGTTGGGAGCTGATGGTATGGGTGTTATGGGTATGTTTAATGCGATTATTTCTCCGGCTACTACTATTGCGGATATGGGGGTTTCTACATCCTCTGTAAGAAATATTGCTTCATCTGAAAATGATCAGGAAACTGCACGTCAAGTATCAGCCGTGAAAATGTTTTATTTGTTGTCAAATTTTTTGACAATCTCTGCGATGATCCTTTTGGCCGGATATTTAAAAAGAAAAATGCTGGTAGAATCATTGGGGACATGGACTATATATGTATTGGCTTTTGTTGTAGCTTTTTCTGTGTTGGTGAATTTTTTTAATTCTGTTTTACAGGCTAAAGGAAAAATTGCAAGTTTGGTAATGGCGCAAATTTATGCAACAGTTTTAGGAAGTATTTTTTCTTTAGTCGTAATTTATTTTTTTCGAGTAGATGGTATTGTTTGGAGTCTTTTGATTGGGGCAATGTTGGGACTTCCTGTTGCATGGTATTTCTTCTCTAAATTAAAGATTCCGAAAGTGAAAATGACAGTAAAAGAATCTTTTATTATAATTAAAGATTTGCTGTTTACAGGAGGTTTGGTTACGCTTGCGGGATTTTCTGCTACCATGTGTATTGTTTTTGCAAAAGTCTTTTTATTAGATCATTTGGGATTGAAAGTTGTAGGCTATTATGATGTGAGTGTCGCTTTTTCGAATGTCTATATTGGCTTGATCTTGCAAAGTATGGGTACAGATTTTTTCCCTCGTTTGTGTAAAGTAGTATCCGATAAAAAACAAATGTTTCGATTAGTGAATGAACAAATGGAAATAGGCCTATTATTTGCTACGATCGGAGTTGACATTTGTTTGATTATTGCACCTGCAATTCTGATAGGTTTTTATAGCTCTGATTTTTTAGAGGCTACAACAATGTTAAGATGGCAATGTGTTGGTGTTGGTTTAAGGGTTTTAGGTTATCCGTTAGGTTTTTTATTGATGGCCCAAAGACGAAATTGGGCTTATTTTGCCCTTCAATTGTCTTTTTGGATAAGTTATTATTTAGCAATAACGACAGGAATTTCATTATTCGGTATGAAATTTATAGGTATTGATTATATCGTTGCTTATGCTGTTTATTTATTTTTTGGTTACAGTTTGTCTTATAAAAAAGGGCTGCGTCCATCTCCATTATTGATAAAGATATTTTTGTTTTCGGTTATTTCCGAAGGGATAATACTCTTATTGTTGTTTTTTCTTCCTGATCCGTATTCTTATGTTTTGTCATCTGTTTGTTGTGTTTCGGTTTTGGGAATTGCTGTTTCTGTTTTGAAAAAAAGTTTTGAGATAGATGTTGTTGCAAAAATCTTAAGTCTATATACGAAATTTAAAGCAAAAGTAAATAAAAATAGATTACGGAATCATTAAAAAGAAATTTGATGAAAATAGGTATCATAACATTTCATTGGGCTGCAAATTATGGCGCTGTGCTTCAAGCTTATGCTTTGTCGTCATATCTGAAATCAAAAGGGTGTGCAGTAGAGATTATCAATTACAGACCACGGTGGGCAAAAGATGTAAAACCTATACCTTTTTCATTTCATATAAAATCTTGCATTACTTATCTTGATGAATTATATAAACGAAAAGTGTTTGATAAATTTAGAAAAAGATATTTACCTGTTTCCGAAAAAGAATATGTAAATATTTCTGATCTTTCTTTGTTAGATGGGTGTTATGATATTATTATAACGGGTAGTGATCAAGTCTTTAATCCTGATATTATAGCATCAGAAGGAAAGTTGGATACTGCTTTTTTATTGAATTTTACAATGCAAAAAGGGAAAAAATTTGCATATGCGGCAAGTTTTGGTAACTCTTTTTTGGCAGACGAGTATGACAATATATATAAGGATAAGTTGCAAGATTTTACTGCGATTGGAATTCGTGAAAAATCCGGTCTCACAGTATTAAAGCAGTTAGGCCTTGTGGGAAAATGGACTCCCGATCCTACATTGTTGTTGGATGCGTATGATAATATTGATATTCCGAAATCGAATGGAAAAAATTATATATTCGGGCTTTTATTTCAGGTTACACCTGAATCTTCAGATTGTATCCGACAATTAGGCCAATATTATACTAATACCGAAGTCCTTAGGTTGGTTACTCTTAAGGACAGAATAAGAGGTATAAAGGGAATATGGCATCCTTCTCCTGAAAAATGGGTATCTATTATTAAAAATGCCCGGTTTGTAGTAACAGACTCATTCCATTGTACCGTTTTTTGCATTTTAACTCACCGACCATTTATATCGTTAGCATTAAATGCATGGGGCACAGATTGGAGTGAGCGGATAAAATCTTTATTGGAAAGAGTCGGACTAAATGATCGTTTTGTCGCTTCTTATAATAGAGAAGATATTGGCCGGATCATTAAAACAGAAATTGATTGGAAAAAAGTCGATGAAAAAGTTGCCGAATGGAAAATGGAAGGACAATCTTTTTTAGAAATTTATTGTAATGAAGCATATTAATCTTACTTCAGAAAAAGACTGTTGTGGTTGTGGCGTTTGTCGTGAAGTCTGTCCGGTAAATGCAATAACTTTAAATGTCGATAAAACAGGATTTTATTATCCGACATTTGATGATGATATTTGTATCGATTGCGGATTGTGCGAAAAAAAATGTCCTGTTATACATTCCGATAATATAGAAAATATAAAGCAAGCCTCTTTCTGGGGAGGTTTCAATAAAGATGAAAATATTCGTGAGAATAGTTCTTCTGGCGGAATGTTTTCTGCTTTGGCAAAATCGGTGCTACAAAATAACGGAATTATTGTTGGTGCAGTATTTGACAGGGAAGTTGGAGTGCATCATGTGTGCATATCTACAGAAGTAGAACTTGCTCGGATAAGAGGATCGAAATATGTAGAGAGTAGTCTGTTTGATGTGTGGCCGGCTATGATATCTTATTTGAAGCAGGGAAAATATCTTTTGTTTTCCGGTACGCCTTGCCAAATTGCTGCAGCAAAAAGTATATGTCAAAAATGGGTATCTCAAATTGTATTTATAGAAGTGATATGTTTTGGCGTTCCGTCTTCTCTGTTCTTTCGGAGGTATTTAGAGTGGCGGGAACAGAAAGTCCATGTTCGAACCATTGATTTTAAATTTCGATATAAGAAATATAAAAGTGATAGGCAAGTTTTAAAACAGATTGGAGATACAAAATCTTTGTGTTATGATCATGGAAGAGATCCTTATATGAAAGCTTTTTACCGTAAACTATCTTTAAGGCCAAGTTGTTATGCTTGTCGCTTCAAAGGTTTTCCTCGACATGCAGATATTACGTTGGGCGATTTCTGGGGAATAGAATCTCGTTGTCCGGAATTCGACCATCAAAAAGGTGTTTCATTGGTTATTGTCAATACAGATAAAGGAGAGTCTTTATTACAACAAATCCGGGATAATTTATTGATTAAAGAATTTGACAAAGATTTTGCAATAAAGAAAAATCCTATGGTTATAGAATCTGCAAAAGAGCCCGAAAAACGAGATAACTTTTGGACAGATTTTAATAGGATGAAATTAAAAAAATTGTTTGTAAAATATGATTTAATGCCTTCTTTCTGGATGAAAACATATAGTAATATTCTTATTTGGGGTGGAAAAATCTGTCGTATAATAACAAATAGATAAAGTTATGGATCATTTGATTTCTATAATTATTCCGGTTTATAATGTTGAGAATTTATTACCATTGACATTAAATACTGTGTACATTAATGATAAGAGTATTAAAGGTTAAGATAATTATATTTTAATAAATAAAAACTTATAATATTGTGAAATCGATAATCGTAATTCATCTTTATTTTGGAAGACTTCCTTCCTTTTTTGAATTGTGGCTGAGAAGTTGTGAAATGAATAGCACAATTGATTTTTTGATTTGTACTGATCAAAAAGTTGATTCGAATGCCGCTAATATTAAAGTTTTTACGACGAATCTTCTTGAAATAAAAAAAAGAATAGAAGAGTTGATTAAATTTAAGGTTTGTCTATCTTCTCCTCGGAAATTATGTGATTATAAAGGTCTGTATGGCCTTATTTTTCAAGAATATACAAAGAATTACGATTTCTGGGGATTTTGTGATTCTGATTTGATTTTTGGTAATATTCGTACATTTCTGACTGATGATATTTTGAATAATTATGATCATATTCTTGGCTTGGGACATTTTCAACTTCAAAGAACGTCTGATACAAAATATTTTGATGTTATAAAACAATCCCATGGAATGGGTAAAAATCCATATTGGTTAAACAAATTCAGTATAGAAGGCTTTGTTTTAGATACAGGCTTAGATTGGAAATCTGTTTTTACTACGGAAAAAAATCAGGTATTTGATGAATTGCCGTATGGAGTTGCTGCAAAATATTATGAATTGTATCCCAATCTTTTTTGGAGTGGACATAATGAAAATAATAGATGTTTTGATGATGTCGATAGTAGATACTGTTATTTTAGTGATATTTACAATACATACAGCAAATATTGTGATTCCGGATATTTGCTGTTATCTAAAATCTTCCCTTTATGGAAGAGAGAAAAACCTTCTAATCCAGATTTAAATGCTGTTATTTACCGCAAAAAAGGTAAACATTTATTTAGAATCGGGAAAGGTTATAATGGTAAACTTATTGAGCAAGAACTATTATATGTTCATTTTTTGCATAGAAAAATGAAAGTAAAAACGAATGACTATGTTTCATTTTTAATTGTACCGAATCGATTCATTAATGATAGAAAGTTTAATCTATTTTTATTCTTTTTCTATGCTTTCAGAATTGAACATAAGTGGAATATATATATTGCAAAATTACAACATTTTCTAGGTCGAATTAAGGAAAAGTATTATGAATAATCGATCTGCTATAATAAGCATTATTATACCTGTATATAATGTCGAATCGTTTCTTTCACAGACAATAGAGTCTGTTATCAATCAAACATTCAAGGATTGGGAGTTAATACTTGTTGATGATGGAAGTACGGACTATTCTTCGGTTATTTGTGATGAATATTCTGATACAGATAACAGAATCTATGTAATACATAAAAAAAATGGAGGTGTTAGTTCTGCTAGAAATGTAGGTATTGAACATGCTGTAGGGGATTATATTGTGTTTTGGGATTCTGATGATATTTGTTCGGAAGATTATCTTGAATCTATGTATAATTATGCTTGTGATACAAATGCTGATGTTGTTTATAGCGATACTATATTCATATCTGAAAATGAAAATGTCACTCATTCTGAAAAATCAAAACAACCTCTGACTATCTATACTAAAGAGTATTTAGTGCAACTCCCTTTTGAATTTTATAATACGGTATGGGGTAAGATTTATAAAAAGAGTATCATACTTAATAATAATATAAGATTTGATAATCATATAAATAGAGGAGAAGATACTCTATTTATATATATGATAGCTTTATGTATTGATACTGTTGTTCATAGTAGGGATAAATTTGTGAATTATAGGATTCGTTCTGGGTCATTGATGCGATCGGCTATTACTAACGTTCCATCGTTATTTATTCAGAGTCTTGCTAAATATAAAAATTTATTATGTTTTGTTGAAAAACATAATGTAGAAGAAATAGCATTATCATTTAAATTGAAGTGGCATGCTGCCTATTTGGTAATATGTGATTTTAATCGATCGGTATCGAATTTTTCTGAATTTCGTTTGAATTTAGAATTGTTATTACAAGAGAAAAGTTTATGTTATTGTGTACAACAGAATAAAAGAGAATATCCTCTTAGGGCAAGGATCAATATAATGTTAATACGATTAATGCATTATAAGATTTTATGGCCATTATTATATTGTTGCATTAAACAAATTAGATTGTAGAGTAAGGGATTAGATAAATTAGAAAATTTATGAATATTGCATTCTTCTTCGAATCAGATATAAATCCGATAAAAGGTGGTACGGAGCGTGTCACATGGTCTGTTGCCAAATATCTTATTTCCAAAGGGATGAAAGTCGTTTTTATTGCTCATCAGAAACGAAATGATTTTGACCCTTCATTACTATCTTATCATCGCTTCCTTCCCGATTCGGTAGGTTATGATACCCTTGAAAATATTCGATATTTACAAAATCTTATACAAGATGAGGAAATCGATATTTTGGTCAATCAAGGAGGTTTAAGTGATGAGGTAAAGTTATGTAATAAAAAAGTATTGCAAGACCGTGTAAAAATCGTATCGGTAATTCATTATGGGATATTGGAAGATCTCTATTATTTTAAAGAGTTCTTACGGTTTCAGTTTATCTGGAATAAGCCTTTTATATTTATTAAATCATTATTGCGATATTTACGTATGCCCTTATTGAAAAGAAAGGCTGTAAAAAATCGCAAAAATCAATTATCATTTCTATATCGTAATTCAGACGCAATCGTATTGTTATCAGAAGGTTCTAAAGACGATTTTTTACAATTTGTAGACAATGCGAAAAAAGAGAAACTTTTTGTGATTCCTAATCCGAATACATACGAGAAAATTCATGAACAATCTTTAAAAAATAAAGACAACATAGTATTATATGTCGGTCGATTATCTTATTCTCCGAAAAGAGTTGACCGATTGATAACAATATGGAAAAATATCGAGTATCAATTCCCTGAATGGAAATTTTTAATTATTGGTGATGGCCCGGAAAGGACGCGATTGGAGGCTCTAGTCTTGAAATATAAATTGAAGCGTATCTCTTTTTTAGGTTATCAAGATCCCGAAGTTTATTATCAAAAAGCCCGTATTTTTTGTCTGTCTTCGACTTATGAAGGTTTTGGTATGGTATTGACCGAGGCCATGCAACATAAAGTTGTTCCTATGGCTTTTGATAGTTATAAAGCATTGCATGATATTGTAGAAGATAAGAAAAATGGTTTTGTAATACCTCCATTTGATCTATCTGCTTATGCTTCTCGCTTATCGTTATTGATGAAAGATTTCCGGCTTTGTGCTCAATTGGCCGAAAATGCACAAGAGAAAGCCTTGGAATTTGATGTAGAGAAAATTGGTGAAAAATGGATGGGTTTATTTAAATTTTTATGCCAAAATGAAAAATGTTAAGGTTTCAGTTATAATTCCAGTTTATGATATTCCAAGTGAGATGTTAAAAGATTGTGCTCAATCTTTATTAAATCAGACGTTGGAAGATATGGAGTTTATATTCATAAATGATAATTCTCCAAATACCCAGAATAAATCATATTTGTTGGCGTTGCAAAAGGAAGATCCTCGTGTTGTGTTTATTGATTTATCTCAGAATAAGGGAGTTTCGAATGCTCGAAATGAGGGATTACAAAAAGCGTCGGGTCAATATGTCGGATTTGTTGATGCTGATGATACAGTTGAGAATAATATGTATGAGCAGATGTATTTGAGGGCGGAGTCAGAAAAGGCAGACTTTGTAATATGTAATACTAGATGTTATATAAATGATAAAGATGATTTTATTGAAACATCTAATTCTCCACTGTCCCTAAATATTTGTACCGAAAATGATTTATTGTATTTATTTAATAATGGAGGGCTGGGTTCTTGGGATAAGTTATTTAGGACAGATTTAGTCCGGGATATTCGTTTTAATGTTGATATCTCCAATTATGAAGATTATCTTTTTAACTGGCAAGTATTTTTATTATGTAAAAAAGTCATTTTTGTAGGAAATGTTTTTTATAATGCGAGATTTCGGACAAATTCGGCTTCAAGAAGTTCTATGTCTTTTCAAAAATGTAGAGGAATATTTTGTGCTCTTTCACATTTGTCTGAAATTAGTAAAAGCTTCTACCAAGATGGGTTTAAGAAAGTGGGGTTGTTGTTGTACTACAAGATTTTATTTTTGGGAATTTTAAATAAAAACATATTGGTATATATTGGTGAGAATGTATCAAAAGATTCTTCTTCTTTCTTTTTTGATTATATAGAGAAATCTCTTTTATGGGGATACTCTTATTTACCTTGTTACATTAGATTTATTTTAAAAAGACATACTATGAAATGTATTTGTGGACATCCTTCAATGTATTATTATATTTTATTGCGGTTCTGTTGTTTGATCGAATTGTCTTTTATTTCTGATTCAAAAAATAGTAGGATGAATTCTCTAATAAAAGTTTTAAAAGAAAAGCTGCATTAGTTATATGAAAAAGAAAATAGTTTTTATTGACGGTAATCTGAATCCGGGTGGGGCGGAACGGATATTGTGTACGTTGATACGAAATATAGACCGAGAAAAGTACGATGTTGAGGTTATAATAACGGGGCGTCCGGGAGATATGTTAGCATTGTTGCCCCAAGACGTGAAATGTACAGTGTTGAATATCCGAAGAAGTCGTTATGCCTTTTGGCATTTGGGTAAAATGCTGAAAAAAATAAAGCCCGATGCCGTGTTTTCTGTCTCTCTTAATTCGATGCAGGCGGCATGGCTTGCCCGGTTTATTTTTCGGCTACATTTTAAGATATCGGTGCGTTATTGCCTGATGCCCAAACAGATGATTAGAGAAGGGTTTATGAAGCCGACCTCTTTAAGACATAGAATTGACTCATTCTTTCTTCATCATGTCGATTGCGTTGTTGCCGAACATCGGTATATGGAAGAAGAACTGAAGGAAATTTACCGCTTACCGGATGCCAAATTGGCTTCGGTGTTGAACCCTTTGGATGAGCCTCTGATCAAAAAACAATTAGAAGAAGCGGCCGATTTTTCGTTGCCCGAAGGTCAGATAAATGTCGTAGCTGCCGGTCGCATAAACCGGGAAAAAGGTTTCGATTTTTTGGTGAAAGCATTTGGCGAGGTGGTAAAACATGATTCGAGATTTCATCTTTATATTGTAGGTAAGAATATCGGAGATAATCAGGCAACTTTGGAAAGTGATGCAATAAAATTGGGCTGTTCGGGAAATATTCATTTTGAAGGATTTCAGGGAAATCCGTATAAATATTTCAAAGCGGCCGATTTGTATGTGTTGAGTTCTCGTTGGGAGGCTTCTCCGAATGTTGTGTTCGAGAATCTTTATTTGGGCAAGCGGATTGTGGCTACCGATTGCAGTCCGATATTGAAAGATGTATTGGGAAATAATGGAATATTAGTGTCGTGGGGAGATATTTATCAAATGGCTCATGCCATATTGAATTATAGACAATATAAAGAAGAATCGAAAAAATTCTATTCTTTGTCTGAGTTTTATAAAGTCATCGTCGGAGAATAATAATCGTTTTTTTATGAAATCTTGGGTCAACTATTTTAATATGATAATTTTCAGGTTATTGCCTGAGACATCTTGTTTTGCTTTAAAACGGGCTCTTTTACGTCTTGCCGGTGCAAAAATAGGAAGGAATGTCCGCATCTGTTCTTCTGTACATGTATTGGGCTGTGGCGAATTGATTGTCGGAGATGATGTGTGGATCGGTCATGAGGTTTTTATATCGACAACATCCCGTATTGAGATCGGCAATTATGTAGATATCGCTCCGATGGTTTATATAGGTACCGGAACACATCGAATCGATGCCAAAGGCTTGCATGCGGCAGGAGAGGGCATATCCGAAAATATAAAAATTGAGGATGGGGCATGGTTATGTGCCCGTTCTACCTTATTGCCGGGAGTTGTTATCGGTAAGAATTCTGTTGTCACAGCCGGAGCGGTTGTTACCAAACCATTCCCGTTTTCTCGTGTATTGATAGGCGGTATTCCGGCGTCAGAAATAAAGAAAATTTAGTTATATGTCCCGAAAAGTAAATATATTAGGTGCATTTATAGCATTTATTGCCGTAAATAATATTATAGCTTTTTCATTCAATTTGGGAGCACCCTATTATGTTATTATGGGTGGATCGTTGTTGTTTGCCTTGTTGCAGTCGAAAGTACTTTCTTTCGATGTACCTATGTTATTGCTTTATCTGGCTTGTGCTTTGAGTATTATTGGAAATCCTGTACCGGCATTTTTTCAGCCGTGGGGACGTCTTGTCAGTTTTATAATGATGACCATGTTGATTTCCCCATTTATAAAATCAGAATTTTTATACCGTTTTCGGGTAGTTACATTTAAGGTGGTCCAATGGCTGTTGCAGCCGGTCGTTTGGGGGTCATTGTTGGTCTATTTTTTAGGAATTTCGTTCGGTCGTCGCGATTTTGCCGGTATTACGACCCAGTCGATGTTGATAGCCCCTGTATCTGCAAATGTGATGATTACCGGTATCTATTTTTTGACAAGAGGGAAAAAACTAAAAAGAAATTATCGAATTTATTTTGTAGTGTTGGCTATTGCGTCATTTATAACTTTACTGTTGGCTGCTTCCCGTACGGCAATTATTGCGGTTGTTGTGTCATTATTATTTTATTTTTATGTGGTCAATAGGGCCAATTTTATCAAGTTCTTTAAATATATATTTCTTTTGGTGATTTTTCTATCTGCTACATATTCGTTTTGGAGTCCTTATTTAGAGAATGTGATCAGAAAAAACGAGGGATCCATGGCTGCAGGAGGAATAACCAGTTCGCGGGAAGAGCATTGGGATACCCGTTTATCGGAGTTTAAATCGAGTCCTTGCATCGGTATCGGTTTTGCATCGGTATCTATACAATCGAGAGATGGAGCGACTTTCGATCAAAATAGCGGTCAGGTAGAGACCGGCAGTTCTTGGTTAAGTGTACTTTCTATGACCGGGATTTTCGGTTTCAGTGCTTTTATGGGTCTTTTTGTCAGGGCTTTCGGGCAGTTGAAAAAAGTAGGGCGAAATGATTTGTGTCATGCCTCATATCTCTCAGCACTTCTTATATTCTGGTGTTTCCACATGATGGCTGAAGGGTATATATTCGGAGCCGGAGGTTTTTTATTTTTTAATGTTTGGCTATTGTTGGGTTGTATAGATGCGTTGGGGAGAAATAAGAGTTTAATGGTGGCTGGCAATAATATTATTTGAAAGGAATGGATTCGACGATAAGTTATATAAAGACAAGTGAATCGACAGCAATTAAAGGCTTTCTTATCTTTTTAATTATATTGGGGCATAATATGATTTTTACACATTATACAGAGCCGATTCAAGGTATGGGGTATCTGTATTGTTTCCATATACAGGCATTTTTTATATTGCCATTTTTATATAGCGCGAAGCCGTTGACTAAAGAACGTTTGGCAAATTATTTTATCCGATTATATTGGCCATATTTATTGCTGACGACAATTTTGTCGGTTATCTATTCTAATTTCTATTTACAAAAGGAGTTCGACTTTTGGGGAATTTTAAGAATGTTTATTACGGGAGATGTTGATTTAATAAAACAATATTGTGGAATCCAGATATTCTGGTTTATGCCGGCCATGTTTTCATTGTCGGTTTTGAAAGATTGGTTTTATAATTCGAATAAAGTTGTTCGGGCTGTTTTACTCCTGTTTTCATGTATTGCCAATGTCTTTTTGTTTTTGGCTTCTGATTACGGGTATTATTATGAAATATCTACCGATATTAGGTCTGTTATTCCTTTCGGTTTGTATTTGGGAATTTCTTATTTAGTATTTGGAGTGTTTGTCCGTTGGATTGTCGGAAAATTGAAAGAACGCGAGATAAAATGTTGTCCCTATTTGATAATTATTTTTATCGGATGTTCATTTTTATATTTTATAAACGAGCTTTCATCTCATGAACAGATGATTCATGTTGCCTTGTTGATTGTCATGCCGGTAATTTTCATGCTTATTTTATGGTATAATGGTCGGCATATACAACATTTGTTTTTTATGGAAAAGGCCGGAGATAAGACTTTCCCGATGTATATTATTCATCCTTTTATCGGTTATATGTTATATGCCTTTGTCGTTAAATATACCCATATCTCCTTGCTTTGGGCCATTGTTGTCCAAATTGTGATGTTTTGGGGAAGTTACTATTTATCGGTCGGACTATATAGAGTGGATCGCATAAGGAAAATATTGTTGCCACGTTCATTTTCGGAGTTGAAATCTGTTTTTAAGTAAATATTGTTGATTATGAAAAAAGAATATGATATAATATATTTGACGAATACACCGTCGTTTTACAAAATCAACCTGTGTAATGAGATTGCAGAGAGCGCATCTGTATTGTTGGTTTTTTACGGTTATGGAAGTGAAGCCGTCAACAAAATGCTGAAATCGGAAGATTCTTATAAGTTCGATTATGTATTTCTCTTTGAGGGAGATGCTTCGAAACGTAATCGATTGAAAGTATTCGGTCGATTATGTCGGCTGATGTCGCATATAAGGTGTAAGAAGATATTGTATTCGGGTTGGTTGGCTCCGGAGTATAATTTACTTTCGTTTTTTACACCTAAAAAAAAGAATTGCCTCATTTGCGAATCGTCTGTTTTAGAATCTGATTTTTCGGGAGGAAAAGGCTGGTTGAAAAAACAGATTATTGGTCGTATGGCAGTGGCCTTACCTTCGGGTGAGTTGCAAAAAATGATTTTTGAAGAAATCGGTTATACAGGGAAAATTGTTATGACCGGAGGAGTCGGTATTTTTAATAAAATAGAGAAGTCTGAATTACAAGGGGAGGATAGAAAGAATAAAAAGTATCTGTATGTCGGTAGGCTTATTCCGTGTAAAAATCTGAATTTTTTAATAGATGAGTTTAATAAAAACGGGAGATGGTTGACTATTGTCGGAAAAGGAGAGTTGGAACAACAATTGAAAGCGAAAGCAAAAGAAAATATCCATTTCGTCGGATTTGTAGAAAACGAAAAATTAAGCACGGTTTATCAAGATCATGATGTCTTTATCCTTCCTTCTCGTTCGGAAGTTTGGGGATTGGTGGTAGAAGAGGCTATTTATTGGGGATTGCCTGTCGTTGTAAGCGATCGAGTAGGGGCTTATCGGGATATGGTCGAAAAACCAAAGACCGGATTGGTGTTCGAGTTGGATAATCGGGATTCTTTTAACAACGCATTGAAAGAAATCGAAAATAATTATTCGTTTTATAAAAAAAATGCGGATAGGTTCGACTTTGATAAACGGGATGAATGTCAGGTTAATGCCTATCTAAAATTAATAAAATAGATATGAAAATATTGCATACGATATCGGGATTGAATATCAGTAGCGGTGGGCCTACGTCTTGTACTTATAATCTTATTAAAGGTCTTCGGGATGAGGGAATAGATGCAGATATTCTTACATTGATGCCTCGGGACGATTCGGATAAGATCATTGCAGATGATTCATTTATTAAGGCTTTGCCGAATGATGCCCGCACACCGTTGGTTTATTCGTCCAATTTCAGACGTTATTTGAATTCCCATATCGGGTACGATTTATATCATGCAAACGGATTATGGACATGTCCGACGCATTTTACGGCAGAAATAGCAAAAAAACAGAATAAACCCTGTGTGATAGCTCCCCATGGAATGCTGTATCCGCAGGCTTTGCAAGTTTCTGCATGGAAAAAGAAGATCGTATCGACGGTATTTCAGCGTAAAGATCTGGAAACGGCATCATGCTTGCAGGCTACTTGTATGGCAGAGTTGGAGCATATTCGGGCATTCGGGTTGAATAATCCTGTTGCGGTCATACCTAATGGTTTGGCGATAGATGATTCGTTAGAAATACGTAAAACTTCGAATTCGGTCCGTCGTTTTGCTTTCGTCGGGCGGTTGAATCGAATCAAGAATGTAGATCTCCTATTGTCCGCATGGAGTAAATTAGGAAATAAAACACATAATTGCGAATTGTTGATTATTGGTGATGGAGATACTGCGTATAAAAAAGAATTGGAAGAGTTTGCAACTGCAAATAAACTGAATAATGTTCGCTTCTTGGGGTTTATTATGGGGAAAGATTTGCAAAAACTGATTCATTCTATCGATTTCCAGATATTACCGAGCAAATCCGAAAATTTTGGAATGGTAGTTCCTGAAGCCCTAATTCAAGGAGTCCCGGTAATAGCCTCTAAAGGTACTCCGTGGAGTGACTTGGAAACATTCGATTGCGGCTGGTGGGTTGATAATGACATCGATACGTTAATTAGTACCTTGTTGATTGCGATTAATTTGTCGGAGCAGGATCGTTTAGGAATGGGAGAACGAGGTCGGACATTAGTATTGAGACATTATTCTATAAAGTCGGTTTCATTGAGAATGAAGCAATTGTATGAATGGTTAGAGAAGGACATTAAAATACCGGAATTTGTGCATATATAATAACTTGATCATATTATGGAAAAAGTAGTGGATTTATCAAGATATAAAAATGCTCTGACAAGAAAACATCAGATGATCAGGATGCTTTGGTCTGTTGTCTGGACGATTTTTGCCCGGCCGTTGCCACGTAGTATAGGAAGTGGCTGGAAACGTTTTTTGTTGCGGTTGTTCGGTGCGAAATTAGCTTCGACGGCAATTGTATATTCTTCTGCTAAAATCTATTACCCTGCAAATTTGATAATGGATGAATATAGTTGTCTTGCTTCGGGGGTGGATTGTTATAATGTAGCTCTTGTTAAAATCGGGGCTAATACGACAGTGTCCCAGGGTGCATATCTTTGTACGGCAAGTCATGATATATCGGATTCTTTAAATCCTCTGGTGACAGCACCTATTATTGTCAAAGATCAAGCATGGATTGCTACTGATGCATTTGTCGGTATGGGAGTGACGGTTGGACAGGGGGCTGTAATCGGTGCTCGGGCTTGTGTGTTTAAAGATGTAGAACCGTGGACAGTAGTCGGCGGAAATCCTGCCAAGTTTATAAAGAGAAGAGAAATAAAGAAATAAATAGAAGAATATGTTAGATATATCGGTAATCATATTGACTTTAAATGAGGAGCTTCATATCCGTCGTTGCATAGAAAATGTAAGATCTATAGCGAAACAGATATTTGTTGTGGATTGTTTTTCTACAGATCGGACAGCCGATATTGCAAAAGAATTGGGGGCAGAAGTGCATCAGCATGAGTGGCCTGGGAATCAGGCTGCACAATTCAATTGGGCTTTAGAGAATTTGCCGATAACAACCGAATGGGTATTGCGGTTGGATGCTGATGAGTATTTGACTTCTGGATTGATAACCGAGATGGATGAACAATTACCGAAACTATCCGATGATGTGACGGCTGTGGTTTTCCCTTTAGGACGGGCCTTTATGGGGCGTGTTCTGAAACATGGAATTGTAAATAGTGTGAAAATGATACGCCTTTTCAGATATGGGAAAGCTTGTTATGAACAGCGTTTAATGGATGAGCATATTGTTGTGAAATCGGGTCGGACAGTTATTTTTAAAAATCAGTTTATAGATGATAGTCTTCTTTCCATAAAGCAATTTGTAGACAAACACAATCACTATTCTTCTCGAGAAGCGGCTCTGTTACTTGATGCGGAATATCACCTGTTCAATTTGGATACAGATGATGCGTCATATTGCGAAGATGTACAGAAAAAACGTGCACAGAAAATGAAATATGCAAAGATGCCTCTATTTTGGCGTTCGTTTGCTTATTTCTGTTACCGTTACATAGTTAAACTCGGTTTTTTAGATGGTAAAGAAGGATTTCTTTGGGATTTTTTACAAGGTTGGTGGTATCGCACTCTTGTCGATGCAAAAATATTTGAAATAAAAAAAGCCTGCGGTAGAGATGTGGAAAAAATAAAGAAATATTTGAGGGATAATTATTCTATAAAATTTTGAAAACTAATCGTTTAAATTATGTCGGATTAAAACACATAAGCTAAAATAATAGTTCATAATGAAAGTTTCTATCATAACATGCACATACAACAGTGCGGCGACAGTAGCCGATACTGTCCGTTCGGTCAATCGGCAGACCTATGATAATATCGAACATATTATTGTAGACGGATTATCCAAAGACGATACCATAGCCATTGTAAAAGCCAACGCCGGAGACAGACAACGAATTATAGAGGGAAAAGATAAGGGAATATACGATGCTTTCAACAAAGGAATATTGGCTGCTACCGGAGATATAGTGGGAGTACTCAATTCCGACGATTTCTTTACCGATGATTATGTCGTAGAGATGGTGGTGAAAGCGTTTTTATTACGTCCCGGAATCGATGCCGTGTATGGGGACATTCATTTTGTAAACCCGGATAATCTTTCGAAACCTGTGAGATATTATTCTTCGCGGATCTTTCGTCGGGGATTGATGCGTTTGGGATTTATGCCGGCACACCCGTCTTTCTATGTTCGCAAAGTTTGTTACGATAAATTGGGAATTTATAAGATCGATTATAAAATCGCTGCAGATTTTGAGCTTTTGTTACGATTCATTTTTTTGAACCATATCCGCATTCATTATCTTCCTATCGATTTTGTAACGATGCGTACGGGAGGGGCAAGTACCGAGTCGATGGGAAGTCGCAAATTGATCATGAAAGAGCAGTTAAGAGCTTGCCGTGAAAATAATATATATACTAATATATTTATATTAAGTCTGCGCTATTGGTACAAAATTGCAGAACTGTTGATCTCTAAATTGTTTTTCAGATTATCCGGCAAATAGTTTGATCTATAAATATTGTAAGAGCCTGTTTAAATTTTGCTCGGGTCAGGTTTTGGGAATTTCTTCCGAGCATGTCTTTCTGTTTTTACGAGGATGATAGCGGGCTATCATCTGACGAGTGAAAACGGGGAAAAAGACCGGAAGAAAACGCAAAAATGACCTGATCGTATTTTTTTATTGGAAAATTTAAACAGGCTCTAAGTATCTTGTCGATTTGGGGATAGTATTCGTAATCGGATAATATCTTACTGACATTCATAAATTGCACATATTTAGAAGTCGTTTAAATTTTATTCGGGTTAGTTTTAGCTTTATAAAAGCAATAGAACATTCGTAAAAGAAATTTTCAGAGTTGATCCGGACAAAATTTAAAACAGCTCGTAAGAATATTTTGAAAAAAATATTTTTTTAAGATTTGTGAAATACAAATTAAATATTTTCTTATATTTGTCGACGGTGTGAGGTGATATGTGATTTGGGAGCATTTTTTTGAGTTTATCCGATTTTTTGTAGGAAATTAAGGAGAACACAGGTACTTAGGGAAAAACATGGGGATGTATTTTTTCTGAGTTCATAATGTGAAAGGATAATTTCTTGAGAAGTATGCTCAAAACTATTTTTTGTGAAAATTGTTTACAAAAAATAGGGATGAACTCTTAGATGTTATTAATAGGTGTGTGAAAAAATTTTGATCGTATGTTACAACTTTTTTCATTGTTGGCTTTGGTGTTGTCTGCTTACCTTTCATTTTTGGTAATACCGAGACTTGTGTTTGTTTCGGTAAAGAGAAGGTTATTTGATGTGCCGAATAGCCGGAGCTCGCATACGAGGGCAGTTCCCCGTTTAGGTGGAATAATATTTTTACCTTGTATGATGTTTTCGTATGCTTTTGTATTAGGGCTTCGTGAGCTGAATGGAGTCGGTGTCGCAACGGAGTTGAGGGAGTCGTTATTGCTCGAAATGCTGTTTTTGATATGTGGTCTGACAATTATTTACGGTATCGGTGTTTTAGACGACCTTCGAGGTGTCTCTTTTCGTAAAAAATTTGTGGCGCAGATTCTTGCTGCGATCTTTTTCCTTTTCGGAGATATTCATATAGACAATTTACATGGAATATTCGGGATATATGAGTTGCCGGTGGCAGTATCTTATGTGTTGACGATATTTATAACGGTTTTAATTATAAATGCGGTCAATTTGATCGACGGTATAGATGGCTTAGCGTCCGGATTGAGTAGTGTAGCTCTTGCGGTATATGGATTTTGGTTTCTTTCTTCAGAATTGTATGCCTATGCTATGTTGGCATTTTCACTGTTAGGATCGGTTATGATATTTTTCTTGTATAACGTTTTTGGCAAAAGGATGAAGTTATTTATGGGAGATACCGGATCTTTGATTTTAGGTTACTGTCTTGCATTTCTTGCCATTCGATTCTGTCAGCTTAACGCTACACCCGAATTCGGAGTAGTAGGTGCTCCGATTGTTGCATTTTCGACACTGTTTATTCCTATTTTCGATGTTTTCAGAGTGTTTATTGTCCGGATAAAACACGGTAAATCACCTTTCCTTCCGGATAAAAATCATATCCATCATAAATTATTGGCATTAGGTATGTCCCATCGGCAGGCGATGTTAACGCTGGTGATAGCATCCTCTATGTTTATAATTCTCAATTGGTTTTTAGTTAAGATTCTCGGGGAAACCGTAATGTTTCTGTTCGATATATTTTTGGGATTATGCTTGGTATATGGCTTGCAGCGTTTTATAGTCGATAAAGAGCGTAAATTGGTAAAGCGTGAAGTCCGGTAAGAAAATTTTTAAGAATTTACGGGGATGATAGTTGGGCTATTTGACGAGAGAAAACGGGAAAGCAAACCGGAAGAAAACATAAAAATGATCTGATAATATTTTTTGTTGAAAAATTTAGACAGGCTCTTAAACTTTTATTTATATCTTTGAATATTTTGAGATAAATATATAATGCAAAATAATCATGTGGTAATAATGGCCGGAGGGATAGGTAGTCGTTTCTGGCCAATGAGTACGCCCGACCGTCCCAAGCAGTTTATCGATGTGTTAGGATGCGGGCGCACATTGTTACAGCTTACTGTTGACCGTTTCAGCGGGCTTGTTCCCATATCCAATTTTTGGGTAGTTACCTCTGCCCGATACAAATCGTTAGTAGAAGAACAACTTCCGGATATTCCTCGTTCCAACATATTGTTAGAACCATGTATGCGCAATACCGCACCCTGTATTGCTTATGCCGGTTGGAAAATAAAACGACGTTATCCCGATGCTAATATAGTAGTAACATCTTCAGACCATGTGGTAACCGATGTTGAAGAATTTCGCAGAGTTATTGTAAAATCGCTTGATTTTACGTCAAAATCGGAATCTATACTTACATTGGGAATGAAACCTACTCGTCCTGAAACCGGATATGGATATATTGCGGCAGGAATAGAGGATAGCAGTGAAATAAAGCCGGTAAAGGCATTTAAGGAAAAACCGACTCTTTCTGTTGCAAAGGAATATCTATCGGCCGGTAATTATTTTTGGAATGCCGGAATTTTTATATGGAATGCACATACTCTTGAGCAAGCTTTTCGGGCCTATTGCCCGGCTATGGCTTCTGTTTTCGATCTGTTGACACCTTGTTTTTACAGAGATGATGAGCAAGAGAGAGTTGATGAGCTTTTCCCGACTTGTGAAAGCATCTCTATCGACTATGCCGTCATGGAAAAAGCGTCCGAAATTTATGTCTTCCCGGCATCATTCGGTTGGTCAGACTTAGGCACATGGGGATCTCTTCATGCCCGTTTGCCCCACGATACTCATCATAATGCATGTGTGGGAGAAAATGTGAAGTTGATAGAATCAGAAAACTGTATAGTACATGTTCCTAAAGACAAGAGAGTTGTCGTTCAAGGTCTCGACGGATATATCATTGCCGAAAATAACGGCACCTTGTTGATTTGCAAACTCCGGGATGAACAGCGAATTAAAGAATTCTCAAGGTGAATTTCGGATATGAAAAATAAGAAAGTATTTGTCTCGGGATGTTATGATATGCTGCATAGCGGACATGTCGCTTTTTTTGAGGAAGCGGCTCGGTATGGAGACTTGTATGTCGGCATAGGATCGGATAAAACTATTTTTGAATTGAAAGCCAGAAAGACGATCAATACCGATGCAGAACGCCTTTATATGGTAAAAGCTCTTCGTGTAGTTAAAGATGCGTGGATCAATAGCGGAAGCGGACTGTTGGATTTTGAAAAAGAATTGAGAAAACTCAAACCTGATATATTTTTTGTAAATACCGACGGCAATACCCCTTTGAAAGCGCAACTTTGTAAAGAATTGGGTATCGAATATATTGTGAGTAAAAGAATTCCTCATGGAACTTTGCCTGTACGTTCGACAACGATGTTGCGAAAAGAATGCCGCATTCCCTACCGGATCGATTTGGCCGGAGGATGGCTCGATCAGCCTTATGTCAGTAAATATTATCCGGGTCCGGTATTGACCATTTGTATAGAACCGGATTATGAATTTAATGATCGTAGCGGGATGTCCACAAGTTCGCGTAAAAAGGCGATAGAGTTATGGCAGACCGATATTCCCGAAGGTGATAAAGAAAAATTGGCAAAAACGTTATTTTGTTATGAAAATCCACCCGGAACTCCCTATATTAGCGGATCTCAGGATGCTTTGGGAATTGTTATGCCGGGATTGAACAAATATGAATATAAAGACAATTATTGGCCCGAATCGATAGAAAACAATCTTGATCCGGATATTTTAGGATGGCTCGAAAAATATATATGGTTGGTTCCTCTATATCCGAGAGGTGAATCCTATGATGTCCTTGCCGAAACTCGTATCGATACGTTATCGGTAAAGGCATTGAGTGATGCTGCCCGTTGTTGTTGGCAGGCAATTCTCGATAAAGACCTACCACGTTTCGGAGCACAAGTAAGAGCCAGTTTCGAAGCACAGATAGCCATGTTCCCTCACATGGTGAATGAAGATATTTTAAAGCAGATCGAAGAATACAAAGATTCGGTATCCGGTTGGAAATTGAGTGGAGCAGGAGGGGGTGGATATTTAATTTTCATTAGTGAAAAGCCTGTGAAACATTCTTTCCAGATACGTATTCGCAGATAAAAAGAGATTGAAATTTTTTTTGATGTGTTTTTGTTTTTATGTTTGTACTCCAAACCGTCAATATAAAAACAAAAGGGATTAACAATTAATATTTAGTTGAAAATGAGTACTAAAGTAGCTTTGATTACGGGTATTACGGGACAAGACGGATCGTTTCTTGCCGAATTCTTATTGCAAAAAGGATATGAAGTCCACGGGATATTGCGACGTTCTTCATCTTTCAATACTGGGCGCATCGAACATCTTTATTTCGATGAATGGGTTCGTGATATGAAACAGCAGCGAACCATAAATCTGCACTATGGAGACTTGACCGATTCGAGTTCATTAATTCGCATCATACAAGAGGTACAACCCGATGAAATTTATAACTTGGCAGCACAAAGCCATGTGAAAGTCAGTTTTGATGTGCCGGAGTATACTGCCGAAGCCGATGCGATCGGTACACTTCGTATATTGGAAGCTGTCCGTATTCTTCATCTTGAAAAGAAAACAAAAATATATCAGGCATCTACATCCGAATTGTTCGGATTGGTACAAGAAGTGCCACAAAAAGAGACAACTCCGTTCTATCCTCGTTCGCCTTATGGAGTAGCTAAACAATATGGTTTCTGGATTACGAAGAATTATCGGGAAAGTTATGGAATGTTTGCTGTAAATGGTATTTTGTTTAATCACGAAAGTGAACGCCGAGGCGAAACTTTTGTTACCCGTAAAATTTCTTTGGCGGTTGCCCGCATCAAACAAGGCGTACAGGATAAACTCTACATGGGAAATCTTGATGCCCGCCGAGATTGGGGATATGCCAAAGATTATGTACAATGTATGTGGTTGATTCTCCAGCATGAGACTCCCGAAGATTTTGTTATAGCAACGGGAGAGATGCACACTGTACGAGAATTTTGTACCCTCGCTTTTGCTGAAGTGGGTATTAAAATCCGTTGGGAAGGAAAAGGTGTTGATGAAAAAGGAATAGACGAAGAAACCGGACGGGTGTTGATCGAAGTCGATCCTAAATATTTCCGCCCGGCCGAAGTAGAACAATTATTGGGCGATCCGACCAAAGCTAAAACTTTATTGGGATGGAATCCTACTCAAACACCATTTCGTGAATTGGTAAAAATTATGGTAAAACATGATATGGAGAAGGTTGCCCGAATGATTAAAAACAAACATTAATGGAAAAGAATGCTAAAATATTCGTTGCCGGTCATCATGGACTGGTGGGATCTGCCATATTGAAAAATTTGCAGGAAAAAGGATATACGAATTTTGTCCTTCGTACACATAGTGAATTGGACCTTTGCAACCAACCTGCCGTAACTCGTTTCTTTGACGAAGAAAAACCGGAATATGTCTTTCTTTCGGCTGCTTTTGTGGGCGGTATTGTGGCCAATAGTCTCTATCGGGCCGATTTTATCTATCGTAATTTACAGATACAAAACAATGTAATCTATAATTCGTACCGTACGGGAGTGAAAAAACTACTTTTTTTAGGCAGTACTTGTATTTATCCTCGGGATGCAAAACAACCTATGGATGAAGATGTATTGCTGACTTCACCTCTGGAATACACAAACGAGCCTTATGCCATAGCCAAGATTGCCGGATTGAAGATGTGTGAAAGTTTTAATTTGCAATACGGTACCAATTATATTGCCGTTATGCCTACCAATCTGTATGGGCCTAACGATAATTTTGATTTGGAACGTTCACATGTGCTGCCGGCTCTGATCCGTAAAATTTGTTTAGGACATTATCTCGAAACAGGGAATTGGACTGCTATACGTTCCGATTTGGATAAACGTCCGGTTGAATCGGTCGATGGAAAAGCCTCTGAAGAAAAAATACTTGCTGTATTAGATAAATATGGCGTTCGAATGTCGGAAAAGGGCATTGCCCAGGTCGAGATATGGGGTACCGGTACTCCGATGCGCGAATTTTTATGGAGTGAGGAGATGGCTGATGCTTGTGTCTTTGTAATGGAACATGTCGATTTTGAGGACCTTAAGCCGAAAAATACGAAAGAAATACGTAATTGCCATATCAATATCGGGACCGGTAAGGAGATCAGCATCGGAGATGTTGCCCGATTGATAAAGAAAACGGCAGGATTTGCTGGAGAGCTCTATTTTAATGCTGAAAAGCCGGATGGGACTATGAAAAAATTGACCGATGTATCTAAACTGCATGCATTGGGATGGCATCACAAAATCGATATCGAGGAAGGTGTTCGTCGAATGATCGATTGGTATAATAATAATTGATGAATAAATAGTTTATATCATAAAAAAAGGCGCAATGTCATGCGCCTTTTTTTATGATATAAACTATTATCCTGTAAAGTCTGCTTTATATTGGGCAGGTTAGAAAATTATCACGCCTTTTCTCTGCCCGGCTGTGACAATATATACTCCTTTATTAAAGACCGGGATACGGTTTTTTCCTTGATTTCCTTTGACCGATAAAACGAGACTGCCGTTGATGGCATATACATTAATTTCTTCTTTTTTAGGCAGAGTTATAATGATATGCTGTGCATCTTTATTGATTTGTAGTGTGTTATTCTCTGTTATTGTCTCTGACATACCTGATGAAGCAGTCGAAATTACACTTTCCCATGTCGTGCCTACACGAATACCGTCAACGACAATATCCTGCCCGGTATGGCTGGGGCGAAACATCAATCCTGCCGGAAAAATATCACCATTAGAAGCATTATCGGATAGAGGACCTAACAAAGGTTCGTTCGGCTCTTTATTCAGCACGTGATCCAAGAGGAACAATGAAACCTTGTCGTTATTGTCTCCCGGTATTATTTCGTATTTGATGACGAGGAGATAAGTCTCTCCGATAGTAACAGGTTTATCGGTTGTATAGACTGCTTTGGCGTTATCATGAAAAGACAGGCCGATATTTAATTTTGAATCGAAATTGGCATTGTTTTCTGCATATATCCGTCCGTTAAAGGCAAATTTAGTATCTGTCCCACCGGCCCAACTTGGCATATTCCCGTCCCATAGCGTAAAAAAATATTGGCTTTTGAGGTTACTGTTAAATTGGACGAGAAAAGATACATAAACACAACCTTCTGAGATTTGCGGAAATCTGTGCCGGGCAGCATTTTTATTTTCTTCTTCTATCTGTAATCCGTTTCCGATACCCGATCCCGCATATCCTTTGAATGTCAGTCCGGGGCAAACCTTTAGATATGGATTATAATTTTCAAATATCCAACCGTGATTCCCTATTTCGTCTCCCATAGGATATTCAAAATCTTCGGTCCATACAGGAGACTGAGCTATGATGTTTATACTGAAAATGAAAAAAGCGTGGAAAAACCACGCTTTTTTCGAAAATATAAATTGTGTCATTATTTGATGACTTTAACAACTTTAGAACCTACTTTTACCAGTGTAATTTCGTAAACAGCATCGAAAACATTCATGCCTGAAGCAGCAATTTTCTCGGCTATTTTTTGTCCAGTGATGCTGAACAATTCGATTTTTTCTCCACCAAGAGCATTGATATAGATCTTGCCGTTCGAGCTGTAAATAGCTACATTGTCATCTGTTGCAGCAGCTTTTACGCCGTCAAGTGTAGCTTCAGTGATACTGATCGGATATATTTGAGGTGTTCCGTTATATACAGATACTAATCCGATGATGTCCCATTTCTTTGAGGCTTCGAAAGTACCTTCAATAACTCTGAAGTTATTCCGAATGTTCATTTCAGTTTCACCACTTACGACAATTCCATTTGTCGTCTCGCCTGTTTCGAAAGTTGCATCTTCTTTGAACACAGCTTCTGACAATTTAACGTATTTATATACATCTGCTGTGGTGATGTCGGTAATAGCCATTGTAACAGGTTCTACCGGAGTGCCGCTCACAGCTGTGGGAGCATATAAAGGAATCATTTGGGTCATTTTTTGATAAGTACCATATTTCCCGATAAATCCGGTTATTACATCGCCTTCATTATAGTTCTCAGAAATATTTCCATAAATCAATAAACTTCCGCTGGCATCTTGTATATAAAGGTTCAAATCATCTTGATAAACGACACTTACAGGACCGGTAATTTTGTAAACAGCATCCCCGTCAGTTGCTGTGGACATGAATTCTGCAATATTAGCTACTTCAGTGGCAATCGGGAAAGTTAAAACAACTTCTTTTACACTACTTGCTTTTAAGCCGTCGGCTATTGCGATTGCTTTGATGGTCGTTGTAGTAGAAACCTTGAACGGAGTGGTGTAAGGAGTTGATCCTGAGGTTGGTACATCACCGTTTGTCGTATAATAGATTTTTGCATCGGTAGTTTCACATGTCATAGAAACTTCTTGTTCGGTGTAATATGTGCCGCTAAGAGGGGTAATGCTTGGGGTTGCCGTCGTACCTTCTGCTAATTCCTCCAATTTAAATAATTGAAAGTCTTGTTGAGTTCCTTTGTAACAAGCAAAACGTTCTTGATTTTTATTGGCGTTGTATTGTAAATATCTTCCGGTTGGACTTACACAAGCGAACTTAAATTTTCCGTCTTCGAAAGTCGCATTATATTGGGCGGTATTGGCAATAGCGTCAATCAGTTTGGAAGAGTTAGCATCCCCATTGGAACTTACATATTTCCCGTTTGCAGAAAATGAAAAAGTTCCGTTGCTATCATCTTTGGTGATGGTCCAGATAACAGATGTGCTGGGATCGACGATTTTGTCTCCATCCACAGTCACCGCTTCGATTTTCATGTAAAATGTACCTTTAGTGTTTTGGGTAGTGGACATGGCATTCGAGGATGTTCCTCCGACAACAACGTAAGATCCTGTGGTAAGTTCGTCTATTGAAGTAATTTGTACATAATTATCAGCAAAAGATTTACTCCCGGCAAAAGCAATGGTCATTGCTAATAATGATTTAAAAAGAGTAGTTTTTTTCATAATCGTTTTATTTTGGTTAGTAAATAAAAATACTTTTAAATTTTAATTGGGGTTTAAATAAAAAAGGGGAAGAGAAACAAAAGGAACAGGTATTTTGATTTTTTTCATCCTATCCAAACAATCGTTCGTTTTTATCATCCCTTTAAAATCTAAAACACATTCTTCAATTGTTCAGAACAATTATCTATGCATGAATAAGATAAAGTTCTGTATTTACCATATACAACTTTTATTTAGACTGTCCAATTAAACGAAGGTTTATTTGGACAAGAGACTATTTCCCGTAGTCTGTTCATTTATTTTACAAAGATAGCATATATTTTTATCTTTTTTACTACAATTTCATTGCAATTTTATGTCATTTTTGTATTCCTGTATAATGATGAACTTTAAATTTTGTTTGGAATTTTAGAGACTGTTCTTGATAGGATTTGGAAAGGTCTAATAAAAAATTGCGAGGTCTATATATAATAAGGTGTACCGTTTTCCGGAATAGGTAAATTTGGGTAGATTAGAGAAGTTTCTTAAAGTAAATATTTTGTATATTAAAACATTTAACGTACCTTTGCGCCGCTAATGCAAGTAATAACAATTTAAAAAATTTCAAATGGCAACTAAAATTAGATTACAGAGACACGGTCGTAAAGGTTATCCGTTCTATCACATTGTAATCGCCGATAGCAGGGCACCACGTGATGGTAAGTTTATTGAAAGGATAGGTTCTTATAATCCGAACACTAATCCTGCTACAATAAATTTGGATTTCGAAAGAGCTTTGTATTGGCTTCAAACCGGTGCTCAACCCACCGATACAACTCGTAATATCTTGTCTGCACAAGGCGTGTTGATGAAAAAACACTTGTTAGGCGGTGTCAAAAAAGGTGCATTCTCTTTAGAAGAAGCTGAAACCCGTTTCCAAGCCTGGTTGAAAAACAAACAAAATGCTGTTGAAGCTATAAAGGCTAAGCTTGCCGATGCTAAACAGGCTGATGCAAAGAAACGCCTTGAAGCAGAAAAAGAGGTTAATAAGGCTATTGCTGAGGTTGTCGCTAAGAAAAAAGCTGAAAAGGCTGCTGCTGAGGCAGAGGCTGCTGCGGCTGCGACAGAAGAAGCTCCGGTCGAAGAGACTCCTGCTGCTGAAGCTGCTCCTGCAGAAAGTGCTGAATAATATATGCAGCATATACAGAAAAACGCTCCGAAAACGGAGCGTTTTTTTTGTGTCTTGTTTGGCGAATTTGGAAGATTGTCAATATTCCCGGATAGAATAGTTTATTTGGGAGTAAGATAAATATATGATATATTTGCCGGGTAAGAACCTGTCGTCTAAATTTTACTCAGGGCAGGTTTGTGTGTTTCTTTTAAGGATGATAATGGCTTATCTGACAAGTGAAAATGTAAAAATAACTTGATTAAATCTGTTTTATCGGAAAATTTTAAACAGTCTATAAGATAATTTTATAAAAAAGATGGGTAAGATATTGATTGTTGATGATGAAGACCAGATACGGAAACTGTTAGCAAGAATGCTCGAATTAGAAGGTTATGAAATTTATCAGGCTGCCGACTGCAAAACAGCTTTATCCGAAATGAAAAGAGCTGTCCCGGACGTCGTATTGTGTGATGTCTTTCTGCCTGATGGGAATGGGGTGGACTTCGTTGTCCGTCTGAAAAAAGAGTTTCCTATGTCGGAGGTGATATTGTTGACGGCACATGGTAATATTTCTGATGGTGTACAGGCGATTAAAAACGGTGCATTCGATTATATAACCAAAGGGGATGATAATAACCGTATTATACCTTTATTGAGTCAAGCTTCGGAAAAAGCTGCTAAAAATAAGTCGGTAAATAAAGAAGAGCGAATGGATGAAAGACAATATTCGTTTGACTCTATTATCGGAAGTTCCCGTTTGCTTTCAGATGCGATATCTTTGGCCAAGAGAGTAAGCATGACCGATGTTCCGGTATTGTTGACCGGAGAGACCGGAACAGGGAAAGAAGTATTTGCTCAAGCAATACATAAAAATAGCTTGAGAAATAAAAAATCTTTTGTTGCAGTCAATTGTTCCGCTTTTAGTAAAGAATTATTGGAAAGTGAAATGTTCGGGTATAAAGCCGGAGCCTTTACCGGTGCATTAAAGGATAAAAAAGGTTTATTTGAAGAGGCTGATAATGGTACTATCTTTTTAGATGAGATCGGAGAGATGGCATATGATCTTCAGGCAAAATTACTTCGTATTTTAGAATCAGGAGAATATATAAAGATTGGGGAAACGAAGCCGACGAAAGTAAACGTCCGGGTCATCGCTGCAACCAACAGGGATTTGGTACAAGAAATCGAAAACGGAAGTTTTAGGGAAGATCTCTTTTACAGGCTGTCGGTTTTTCGGATACAGTTACCTGCATTAAGAGAACATCCCGAAGATATTCCTTTATTGGCAGATAGTTTTATACGATCATTCGCTGAGAAACTACGTATGTCGATTCCGAAGATCGACTCTTCTTTTTATGAGGTGTTGTGTCGGTACACATGGAAAGGAAATGTACGGGAATTAAGGAATGTAATAGAACGTAGTATGATTGTTTGTAATGGGGAGATTCTGACATCGACAGACCTTCCTATTGATATCCAACAGATAAGTGAAAACAAGAGTATCGGAAGTAGTTCATGTTCTGATTTTGAGTTGGCGTCAATAGAAAAGCTACATATTATTCGTGTTCTCGAATATACTAAAGGAAATAAAACCGAAGCGGCTCGATTACTTAAAATCGGGTTGACTACCCTTTATCGCAAGATAGAAGAGTACGGGTTATAGAGTGAAATTACATTTTTCAAAACGGGGTGCAGCCTTTTCATTTTGAAAAGGCTGCACCCCGTTTATTATAATAGCCTAATTATATAAAGTGTTCATTTTTAGTATAGTAGTATTTTGCTTCCCATTTTGGCACATCATTCGCTATAAAGCTGGCATGTTTAATTAAAAAGAATGACAATATGAATGAAGTGCTATCATTTATTATTATGTGTTTAAGTGGAGCTGCATGTTTTTGGCTCTTTTTAAAGTGTATAGATTGGTTTGAGAAAATCTGAAAAGAAAGGAGTTTTTATGTACACAATTTTATTTATTATTAGTTTGGTTTTGTTCGGGTATTTGATGTATGTGCTTGTCAATCCCGAAAAGTTTTAAAATTCGTAACAGTTAATAGAAATGAATACGGAAATATTAGGATCTGTTTTGCAAATTGTGATTTTGCTGGTATTTAGTTATCCGCTGGGGAAACATATTGCAAAAGTATATAAAGGAGAAAAAAGTCGTTGGGATTTCTTTACTCCTGTAGAAAATTTTATTTATAAGCTGGTAGGGGTTGATCCGAAAGAAGAAATGAACTGGAAACAATTCCTGAAAGCATTATTGGTTTTAAATTTAGTTTGGTTTTTCTGGGGAATGGTATTGCTATGTACCCAGCAGTGGCTGCCGTTAAATCCGGACGGGAATGCTAACCAGACGGCTGATCAGGCATTCAATACATGTATCAGTTTCATGGTAAATTGTAATCTTCAGCATTATAGTGGAGAGAGCGGTTTGACTTATTTCACACAATTGTTTGTCATTATGCTTTTCCAATTTATAACTGCGGCAACCGGTATGGCGGCAATGGCAGGAATAATGAAAGCGATGGCAGCAAAAACGACAAAAACAATCGGGAATTTCTGGTATTTCTTGGTACGTAGTTGTACACGTATTTTATTACCTCTTTCCTTACTTGTCGGTTTTGTTTTGATTCTTGAAGGAACACCGATGGGATTTGACGGAAAAATGGAGGTAAATACATTAGAAGGCGGGACACAAATGGTTTCGCAAGGACCTGCCGCAGCAATTGTTCCTATTAAGCAATTGGGTACTAACGGAGGTGGATATTTCGGAGTGAACTCGTCTCATCCGTTGGAAAATCCGACATTCTTGACCAATATTTTCGAATGTTGTTCGATATTGATTATTCCGATGGCTATGATATGGGCTTTAGGATTTTATCTGAAACGGAAAAAGTTCGGAGCAAGTATTTTTGCCGTAATGTTCTTTGCTTATATTGTCGGGGTAGGTATTAATACCTATTACGAAATGAATGGGAATCCTGCAATCGATAACATGGGAATAGCTCAGGAGAATGGGGCTATGGAAGGTAAGGAAGTTCGTTTGGGTGCTGCCGGAACAGCATTCTGGAGCGTTACCACAACTGTAACATCGAATGGTTCGGTAAACGGTATGCATGACAGTACGATGCCGTTGAGCGGATTGATCGAGATGTTGAATATGCAGATCAACACTTGGTTCGGTGGAGTCGGCGTCGGTTTTATGAACTATTATGTATTTATTATCATTGCAGTCTTCATCAGTGGTCTTATGGTAGGGCGTACTCCTGAATTTTTAGGAAAGAAAGTCGAAGCCAAAGAAATGAAAATCGCAACGATCGTGGCTTTGCTTCATCCGTTCGTTATTCTGGTAGGAACAGCTTTAGCATCTTATTTATATGTTCATAATCCGGCTTTTGTAGAATCGGAAGGAGGTTGGTTGAATAATCCGTCTTTCCATGGGTTGAGCGAAATGTTGTATGAATATACTTCTTGTGCAGCCAATAACGGTTCGGGATTCGAAGGATTAGGAGATAACACGATGTTCTGGAACTATACCTGTGGTATCGTATTGATTCTTTCTCGTTTTATTCCGATAGTCGGACAGGTTGCAATTGCCGGATTGCTTGCTGAAAAGAAATATATTCCGGAAAGTGCCGGAACGTTAAAAACTGATACTGCAACATTCGGCGCTATGACATTTGCCGTTATCTTTATCGTTGCAGCACTGTCTTTCTTCCCGGTTCACGCATTAAGTACTATTGCCGAACATTTAAGTTTATATATTTAATTAAGAGTCTGAGATGAAAAAGAATATTTCAACTTCGCTCTTTCAGAAAGAGCAGGTTTTAGCAAGTATAAAACAATCGTTCGTAAAGCTCGATCCGCGCATGATGATTAAAAATCCGATCATGTTCACTGTCGAAGTCGTTACACTATTGATGTTGCCTATAACGTTCTATTCGTTAGTTGATCCTACTCAGGGTTCATTCGGATATAACATGACTTTATTCATTATTTTGTTTGTGACTTTACTGTTTGCCAATTTTGCAGAAGCGATAGCCGAAGCAAGAGGAAAAGCTCAAGCCGATAGTTTGAGAAAGACAAGAGAGGAAACTCCGGCAAAGAGGTTGTCTGGAGATAAAATTAAAGTCGTACCGAGTTCTGAATTGAAAAAAGGAGATATCTTTTTGTGCGAAGCCGGAGATGTTATTCCGGCAGACGGAGAAATTATCGAAGGTTTGGCTTCTATCGATGAAAGTGCGATAACCGGAGAAAGTGCCCCAGTCATTCGTGAAGCTGGGGGGGATAAGAGCTCTGTAACAGGTGGTACTAAAGTCCTTTCCGATGTTATAAAAGTTTTGGTGACAAGTCGTCCCGGTGAAAGTTTCTTGGATAAGATGATTGCTCTCGTTGAGGGCGCATCTCGGAAAAAAACACCGAACGAAATAGCATTGACCATATTGTTGGCAGGATTTACTCTCGTTTTTGTGATCGTTTGTGTAACCTTAAAACCATTTGCAGATTATAGCGGTGCTACAATTGCAGTCGGATCACTTATCGCACTGTTTGTCTGTCTTATCCCTACGACGATCGGAGGATTGCTTTCTGCAATTGGTATAGCCGGTATGGATCGTGCTTTGCGGGCTAATGTGATTACGAAATCGGGTAAAGCTGTTGAGACTGCCGGTGATATAGACACATTACTTTTGGATAAAACGGGTACGATAACGATCGGTAACCGGAAAGCGACGAAAATGTATTGTACAGATGCTTCGGTAGATTTTAAAACATTTGTTTCATGGTGTGTGCTCTCTTCACTTTCTGATGAAACACCGGAAGGTAAATCTATCGTTGAGTTAGGTAAAGGGCTTGATGTAAATGCTTCAAGACAAGGTATGATGGTAGAACGGATGATCCGGTTTACTGCCGAAACAAAGTGTTCAGGAGTGGATATGAAAGACGGTATGCAGATCAGAAAGGGTTCTTTTGATGCAATCCGTACGATTACTACTCAAGCCGGATATACATTCCCGAAAGATGCCGAAGAATTGGTCAATGTGATTTCAAGTAACGGGGGAACTCCTTTGGTTGTCAGTGTAGATCGCAAAGTAGTAGGAGTTATTGAGTTGCAAGATATTATTAAGCCGGGAATACAAGAACGTTTTGAACGTCTGCGTAAAATGGGAGTGAAGACCGTTATGGTGACCGGAGATAATCCTCTTACTGCTAAATATATTGCAGCAAAAGCCGGAGTTGATGATTATATTGCAGAAGCTAAACCGGAAGATAAGATGGAATATATCAAGAAAGAGCAAAACAGCGGCAAGTTGGTTGCAATGATGGGAGACGGAACAAATGACGCTCCTGCTCTGGCACAGGCTAATGTCGGTGTTGCTATGAATAGTGGGACACAAGCTGCTAAAGAAGCCGGTAATATGGTAGATTTGGACAACGACCCTACAAAATTGATAGAAATCGTGGAGATAGGAAAACAGTTGTTGATGACACGTGGAACTTTGACAACTTTCTCTATTGCGAATGATGTGGCAAAGTATTTTGCAATTGTTCCTGCTCTGTTCATGATTGCCATTCCGCAACTTGCAGCGTTAAATATAATGAATCTGCATAGTCCTGAAACGGCTATCCTCTCGGCAGTGATATTCAATGCATTGATTATTCCGGCGTTAATTCCTCTGGCTTTGAAGGGTGTGGCATATAAGCCGATAGGGGCATCCGCTCTTCTTCGCAGAAATCTGTTGATATACGGACTTGGAGGTATTATCGTGCCTTTTATAGGAATTAAATTGATAGATATGTTTGTAAGTTTATTCTTTTAAATAATAATGATAGAGATGAAATCAATAGTTTGGAAATCGATAAAGATAACGCTGGTATTCTGTGTATTCTTTTCTTTATGCTACATTTTCGTTTTATGGGCTTTTGCCAAAGTAGCAGGACCGGGAAACGGAAATGCCGAAGTTGTGACGTTGGATGGAAAAGTCGTTGGAGCGGCGAATGTCGGACAAAAATTTACTAAGGATATTTACTTTTGGGGACGTCCTTCTGCTGCCGATTATACCGCAGATGCGTCTGCCGGAAGTAATAAAGGTCCTACAAATCCCGAATATCTCGAAGAAGTAGAAGTACGTATTGATACCTTTTTGGTGCATCACCCTTATTTAAAACGGAATGAAGTACCTGCAGAAATGGTAACAGCCAGCGGTTCGGGACTTGATCCTCACATAACACCGCAAAGTGCAGAAGTGCAAATAAAACGAGTAGCAAAAGCTCGGGGTATGCAAGAAGATAAGGTCCGTAAAATTGTAGAGGAAAATACCGAAGCTCCATTATTAGGACTTTTCGGAACGGCAAAAGTAAACGTATTGAAACTGAACGTTGCGTTGGACCAACAAAATAAATAATTAATAATAGGATATATCAAAGATAAGAAAATTGGAAATGAAAAAGTTTATAATTATATTGTTGAGTGTCATATCTCCCGTAGTTCTCAAAGCACAAGAAGAAAATAAAGGAGTAAGTTTTAATGTACAGGGAGATTTAGTAAGTTCTTATATTTGGAGAGGTATGTACCAATCTGGAGCTGCTGTTCAGCCGACATTAGGTCTTCAAGTAGCCGGTTTTTCTCTGACGGCGTGGGGCAGTGTCGATTTTACAGGACAAGGTCATAAAGAAGCCGATATTACGGCAGCTTATACCATTGCAGGCTTGACTATTTCTGTTGCCGATTTATGGTGGGCAGGTCAGTCTGGCATTTATAATGACCGTGAAAACGGTAAAAATAACTATTTCAATTTTGATAATCACACTACAGATCATATTTTTGAAGCGGGATTGTCCTATGCGCTTCCGGTTGAGAAATTTCCGTTGAGTATTTCTTGGTATACGATGTTTGCAGGAGGTGACCGTAAGACGATTTCTGATGGTAGCCGTGTCAACGCTTATTCTTCTTATATGGAATTCGGGTATCCTTTTACCGTTAAGGGGGTACAGTTGAATGCTGCCGTCGGTTGTAGTCCTTGGCGTTCAGAACAATATAAAAATGATGATTTTGCCGTTACGAATGTGTCATTGAAAGCGACAAAGGAGATCCATTTTAATGAGCGTTTTTCCTTGCCGGTTTATACGCAAGTAATTTGGAATCCTAATCGTGAAGACGTACATTTCGTTTTCGGGATTACTATACGATGATAAAGTTGTGTTGTTCTATTTAAATATGTTTTGTTTATACCCCTCGGTGATTAGCGACACCGGGGGTATATGTATTTTATAAAGCGGTGGAGATGGATAAAGAAAAAAGTGTCCAGCATTTTTTAGATTTAATAAAGCAATCGAGACGGGGTAAGTTTAAGATATATATCGGCATGATTGCTGGAGTAGGGAAAACTTATCGAATGCTTCAGGAAGCGCACCAATTGTTGGAAAGCGGTGTAGATGTACAGATCGGTTACGTTGAGACTCATGGTCGTACAGATACGGATGCACAGTTGAAAGGGCTTCCCGTAATACCACGTCGGAAAATCTTTTATAAAGGCAAGGAATTGGAAGAAATGGATGTGGAAGCGATTATCCGGATACGTCCTGAAATTGTAATCGTCGATGAATTGGCGCATACTAATGTGGAGGGAAGCCTGAATGAAAAAAGGTGGCAAGATGTCCTTCAGCTTCTTGATGAGGGAATCAATGTAATCAGTGCGGTTAATATCCAGCATATAGAGGCGTTGAACGATGAAATTCAGCGAATATCGGGAATAGAAGTAAAAGAGCGTATTCCGGATAGCGTTTTGGAAGAGGCAGATGAAGTCGTAAATATTGATTTGACGGCAGAGGAACTTTTGGCACGTCTGAAAGCAGGGAAAATATACCGTTCAGATAAAGTGGAGTGGGCGTTGTCTCATTTTTTTAATGCCGACAATATTCTGCAATTGAGGGAGTTGGCATTGAAAGAGGTTGCTTTGCGTGTCGCGAAAAAAGTCGAAGATGAAGTCGTAGTAGGTAATGTAGGAGTAAGACATGAAAAAATATTAGTGTGTATTAGTACCAATGAAAAAACACCTCGTAAGCTGATACGGAAAGCTGCACGGTTGGCAATTCATCATAATACGCAGTTCTCGGTTTTATATGTTCAGACACCGAAAGAAAGTGCCGACAGAATTCCGCTGGCGGTGCAGCGTCATTTGTTGAATCATTTTAAATTGGCGACGGAACTTGGGGGAGAAGTAATTCAGTTGCAGAAGTCAAATGTAATAGACGGAATTATAGAAACATGTGCAAATAATCATATTACTAAATGTTGTATAGGAAAACCTGAATTATCCTTTTTCTCGGCAATCTTTTCTATTATGAATTATAAAAAATTAGTGGACTTTTTATCAACTTCCAATATAGATTTAATTATTTTGGCTTAGATTTGGATTTCAAAATCTGAAAGAGTATGAGAATAAAAAATAAACTTACGTTAGGCATTTGCATCCTTTTTGCGATGATTCTTATGTTAGGTACGCTTGCCATAAGTTCGGTATATGAATTAGACCGGAATTCAAGAAATATTTATGATGCGAATAATAATTCTCTGAATTATGCCCGTAGTATGCTTGTGGCATTGGAAAAGATCGATTCAGACCCTGCCGCTTTAGATGTTTTTATTGAAAATTTGAGGTTGCAGGAGAAAAATATTACAGAAACAGACGAATTGCAGGCAACCCGTATTTTGAAGGAGCATTTAGAAGAATATCAAAAAAATCCGGATCGAAAATCTATCGGGAAAATGCGTGCCGATTTATATCGTATCATGGAGTTGAATATGATATCTATTTCTCATAAAAACCAGATGGCGGAAGCGGCGGCGGAGAACTCTCTATTATGGATTTCTGTTTTGTTCGTTTTCTGTATTTTGGTTTCCATAGGTCTTTTGGCCTATTTCCCTAAATATATCGTTAAGCCGATAAAAGAGTTGATCAAAGGAATTCAAGAAGTTGCTGATCAGAATTATAAAAAAAGGCTACCAACTGGGTTGGGTGTAGAGTTCGGCGGTGTTGCGGCTTCTTTTAATAAAATGGCAGAAAGGCTTGAAGAGTTTCATGATAGTTCAATATCCGATATTTTGTCGGGGAAAAAATACATCGAGGCGATTGTAAATAGTATCACAGAACCTATTATAGGTTTGAATGAAGAGATGCAGATTGTATTTGTCAATGAAGAAGCTCTTAATTTGTTGCATTTGAAAAAAGGTGATTTGTTATATCGTTCGGCAACAGAAGTTGCGTTAAAAAATGATCTGCTTCGTCGTTTAGTGAAAGAGTTGGTGTCTCCGAATGAAAAACAAGAACCTCTGAAGATATATGCAGATAATAAAGAAAGTTATTTTCAGGCAAAATATATTCCGATTCGGATTGTTGAAGCCGGTGAAAATGAACAGAAGAACATAGGAAATATTATTTTGTTGAATAATATCACGGAGTTTAAAGAGCGGGATTCGGCAAAGACAACGCTTATCTCTACTATATCTCATGAGTTGAAGACTCCTATTTCGGCGATTTTAATGAGTCTTAAACTATTAGAAGACAATCGGGTTGGAGAACTGAATGATGAGCAGAAACAACTTTCTGAGAGCATAAAAGAAAATAGTAACCGGCTTTTGAGTATCACGGGAGAGTTGTTGAATATGACTCAGGTCGAGACCGGCCGGTTGCAACTGATGCCTAAAATAACAAAACCGATAGAATTGATAGAATATGCGATAAAAGCAAATAAGGTTCAGGCAGATAAATTCGGTTGCCAGATAGAAGTCGAATATCCAGAAAAGATCAGCAAGCTGTTTGTTGATAGTGAAAAGATTGCTTGGGTGATCACGAATTTATTAAGTAATGCAATACGCTATACTCCGCAAAACGGACGTATAATTATCGGAGCGAAACAAGAGGGCGATATTGTGGAAATTTATGTACAAGATTTTGGTAAGGGAATAGATCCCCGTTATCATCAAAGCATATTCGACCGTTATTTCCGAGTTCCCGGAACAAAGGTGCAAGGTAGCGGTTTGGGGTTGTCTATATCTAAAGATTTTGTTGAAGCTCATAACGGAACATTGACTGTAGATAGTGAATTGGGAAAAGGTAGTCGGTTTACTCTTCGTTTTAAAGTTTAATAAAGTATTCAGCCAAATGAAACAACACACCATTTAATCCTCTCTCGAGAGATTGTATAAAAACTCAAAAACAAATAATAATCCACCTGTTTTCATTCCTATTTTAGAATGAAAACAGGAATAGCCTGACTGTACCAGCTTTTATTTTACAACCTATTCGGTCCAAGTAATCGTAAAAGTAGAGCTCAGTCGGACAGATAGGGGAGAATAGGCCTTACGTCCTGTCGCATTATTACCGGTTGTATTATACTGTATTTATCGGAATACGCCTGATAAATTTGTCTATTAACAAATCTATCAGGCGTATTCCGATTATCTCTGCTAATCCCGTCTTCTATGTTGTTGAACAGAAAACTTTGGCTGCGGAGTTGTAGTCTCCGGTATTATATCTCTTGGATTTGGATAACCGTAAGTAATTGCTTCCTACTACTTAATAAAATTTTAGACTCTTTTCCTCTATCCTATATGACTTTTTACACAGTATCTCAAAAGAAAAACCGACTATTCATGCGGGTTTTTTTCAAACTTGATTCGAGCAAGATTTAGTAGACAGGCTCTTAGAATTTATTCCGACCGGTCGAGTTTTTCATATTCTTTATCTGAAACAGGTTCAAGCCATTCGTTGGAAGCATCCTTACCGGGAATTTCGAACGCAAGGTGGGCAAACCAGCTATCGGATGCAGCTCCGTGCCAGTGTTTGACATTCGCGGGAATATGAATAACTGTTCCGGGAAGAATTTTTACTGCCGGTTTCCCTTCTTCTTGATACCAGCCACGTCCGGCTACTCCGATGAGCATTTGTCCACCACCATTTGTTGCACGGTGGATATGCCAGTTATTGCGGCAACGAGGTTCGAATGTAACATTGGATATATTTACCTGCTCGTGTGAAATAGGTGCAAGATAGCTGTTACCTATAAAATATTGAGCGTATGCGGTGTTTGGTTCTCCGATAGGGAAAATCATTTCACGCTGAAATTTGGCTTTTGCGTCGTTGCCGACACTGTCCTTTGCCCATACCTCTTTTGCGAGGTTGAAGGCAGCCCAAGCTTTTGGCCAACCTGCATAAAAGCCGATATGAGTGATAATTTCGGCAATTTCAGTTCGTGTAATTCCATTTTTCTTTGCTGATTGAAGATGGAAAATCAGAGAATTATCCGTAATACCTTGACTGATAAGAGATGTGATCGTAACCAGACTCCGGTCACGTAGCCCGAGTTTGTCAGTACGACTCCACACCTCACCGAAAAGAACATCGTCATTAAGTTCTGCAAATTTAGGAGCAAATTCTCCTAATTGATCACGTCCGGCCGTTTGTTTGATTTTTTCTTGTGCCATAATAAAAGGGATATTTATAACTAATGCAATAAACGTATATAAAATTTTATTTCTCATAATAATTCTTATTTAATTATTTGCTGTTATAAGTTCAGAAAAAATCAGTATAGTACTATTTTTGCAAGAGTGCGAGAGGAACTCAGTAGTTGTTTCGGTTATACCTGAAACATCGTTTACTCCTTTTTCCCGGAAAAATTTGTGATCCATAGCTTTCTATTTTTTTGTTAAGATTTCTGATTACAAAATTATTATGATAAGACAAATGGACATGTATATGATTTACGGATAATTGTACCCGAATCCCTGATTTTGAAACGAAATATATTTATTTTAGGAGCGATAGAATCTTTTTATTTGAAAATTAGTTATAAAGATTTTCAGATATAGGGGGAGATAGAGATGTTGTTCAAAACTAAAAACAGATCAATGTGCTAATCTTATGTTGTATTATCCAAATAAATTTCGAATCGACTATGGGTCGCGAAAGCATGTCTTTTTGTGACCTTTTGTGTCTTAGGTCACAGACATTATACAAAGAAAAAACTCCTACAATACTTTGATATTGTAGGAGTTGTACATTTACTGTCCATTTCTGTCCAGCGTTTCCGTGATCCGCCTGGGGCTCGAACCCAGGACCCCAACATTAAAAGTGTTGTGCTCTACCTGCTGAGCTAGCGAATCATCGCTTGCATTTGATTTTCCAAATGCGTTGCAAAGGTACGCTTTATTTTCGTTTCTGCAAATTATCCATGCACTTTTTTAATGCAATCTTGCTATTATCTAATTTGTTGCATAAATGTTTTTCAATATAGGTATCGTATGTTCTTTATTTATCTCTATTATTATAATTTATTACAATAATATGGTTATTTATATATTATTGTTTGTATTTAGGTTTATATATAATCATATTGTAACTTTGTATGTTTTTTTTTACAATAGTGTATATTTTACTTTTATTTAATATCAAAAAGATATTTTTTTTGTATTGAAAAATAACTTTTTGTTTTGATTATATGTGGTATTAATGAAATTTGCTTTTATATTATTATATACTGTATCTTTTTTGATATTTGTATTCTTTATAAATAAAATTTTTGTGATGATAGATTATTCCTTGAGAAAGGATAGGTTAAGTACTGGTATTTATTTATCTCTTTATAAGGAGGATTGTTAATTTTTAAAATAGAATAAGATGAAAAAGATTATTTTTAGATGCTTGTTTGTTATTGTTGCATTTTGTTTGTTCTTGGACGTAAAGGCGGAGACAAAGTCTCAGTTTAAAATTTCGCCCGGAGTAGATCTGGTAAGCAGTTATATTTGGAGAGGTGTTTATCAAACCGGTCCAGCGATTCAACCATCTTTAGCATTGTCTTATGCGGGGTTTTCACTGACTGCATGGGGATCTACGGATTTTAATTTTGCTTCTCCGGCTAAGGAGTTTGATCTCTCTTTGAACTATACTTTTAGCGGTTTAAGTCTTACTGTAACAGATTATTGGTGGTCAGGAGAAGGCGCCCGATATTTTAAATATAAAGATAGTCATTTTCTTGAGGGGACAATCGGGTATTATGGGGGAGAAAAATTCCCTTTATCATTAACATGGAGTACGATGTTCGGATTTAATTCCGATAAGAAAGCGAATGGGGATCGTTGCTTTTCTACTTATATTGAAGCCGGATATGACTTTTCTGTGAAAGGAGTAGATCTTACTGCAAGCTTGGGAGTTACTCCGTGGACAGGATTATATCATAGAGAAGGGACGAATGGTTTTGACGTGTCCTCAGTTTCATTAAAGGCAAGTAAAGAGATTAAAGTGACTGATAGTTTTGATTTGCCATTATTCGTTCAATGTATTTTTTCCCCGAATCAAGATAATGTGTATTTGGTTGTAGGTATGAGTTTCTAGATATTTAAAGGAGCAGAAGTCGATATTGTCGTTTGATAGGTTTATAGTAGTATAATAGCGCAGTTTGTCACGACATTTGTTTCTGTTTCCTTTTTATTTAAGAATAAAATTTCAAATTGAATTAAGGTATGAAAAAGATTGAAGCAATTATTCGTAGGACGAAGTTTGATGACGTTAAAGATGCCCTGTTGGAGGCCGATATTGAATGGTTTTCATATTATGATGTAAGAGGTGTCGGGAAGTCTCGTCAGGGACGTATTTATCGTGGGGTAGTGTATGACACCAGTTGTATAGAGAGAATTCTTATTTCTATAATTGTACGGGATAAGAATGTAGAAAAGACCGTGTCTGCTATTCTGAAGGCGGCAAAGACAGGAGAGATTGGGGACGGTCGTATTTTTATAATTCCGGTTGAGGATGCTTATCGTATTCGTACTGGAGAACATGGGGATATTGCGCTATATAATGCAGAGCAAGAAGAAGGTTTTGAGTGAAAAGGGTTAAGAGGGTTGTCTCAATTATGCTCGGATCAGATTTGATAGTTTCTGTCGAAAGTGTTTTCCTGTTTTATAAGGGATGATAGTAGGTTATCGGATAAGAGAAAACAGCTTGAAAGAAATCTTAAAATTTTCTTATCGGAGAATTTAGATAACAGACTCTATGAAAATGAATAAATAAGGTATTAATTAAGATTTGATAGTTATGAATAAGTATGGAATATGTAAAACCTCAAAATTGAGGTTTGGAATTGTTGTAGTGTTATTTTATTGTTTTATTGGGGTATGGGCGCAAGATACAGCTACTGTAAAGACCGATTCTGCAGCGATAACTCTTAGTTCTCAGACAGTTGTAGATACAGAGCCTGACGCTGTTTCGGCTACGATGAATAATATTGCCGATCTGGCGACGTCGCTTGATACGGTTTGGATGTTGTTGGCGGCTATGCTGGTATTTTGGATGCAGCCGGGATTTGCTTTGGTCGAAGCCGGATTTACCCGTACAAAAAATACTACGAATATATTGATGAAAAACTTTATCGATTTTATGTTCGGTTCTATTTTGTATTGGTTTATTGGTTTTGGATTGATGTTCGGCGTGGGAGGATTTGTCGGAACACCCCATTTCTTTGATCTGGATATTATGGATAAAATTATTGATAACGGGTTACCGATTGAAGGTTTCTTGATTTTCCAAACGGTATTCTGTGCGACATCCGCAACTATTGTTTCTGGTGCGATGGCCGAACGAACAAAATTTTCTATGTATCTTGTATATACAATATTTATAAGTGTATTAATATATCCCGTGTCTGGTCATTGGACTTGGGGAGGCGGCTGGTTGATGAATAGTGACGAAAGTAGTTTTATGATGAAAACTTTCGGTATTACATTTCATGATTTTGCAGGTTCTACTATAGTACATTTGGTCGGTGGAGTACTTGCTTTTGTCGGTGCGGCTATTCTGGGACCTCGTATAGGGAAATATGGGAAAGATAAAAAATCGAGAGCTATTCCGGGACATAGTCTTACACTTGCAGCATTAGGAGTGTTCATCCTTTGGTTGGGATGGTTCGGGTTCAACCCCGGGTCTCAATTGGCTGCATCGGGTGAGATAAATCGTATCGCAATTTCTCATGTATTCCTTACTACTAATTTAGCAGCATGTGCAGGAGGATTCTTTGCATTAATCGTTAGCTGGTTGAAATTTGGTAAACCGTCTTTATCTCTTACGTTAAATGGTGTATTGGCGGGATTGGTAGGTATTACGGCTGGCTGTGATCTGGTTTCTCCAGCCGGTTCGGTTATAATCGGTGCTATTTGTGGAGCCGTTATGATTTATTCTGTCGGTTTTATTGATCATGTGTTAAAGATTGATGATCCGGTAGGTGCTTCTTCCGTACATGGAGTTTGTGGTTTTTTAGGTACGATTCTGGTCGGTTTATTTGCTACGACTGACGGTTTATTTTATTCCGGCAATTGGAACTTTTTCTTTGCTCAGATTTTCGGCTCATTGGTTGTAGGTTGTTGGGCAGGAGTCATGGGATATATCGTATTTAAAGGATTGGATATCGTTCATGGACTGAGAGTACCAAGTCGTGTAGAAGAAGAAGGTCTTGATATTTATGAACATGGAGAAACTGCTTATAATAATTAATTTATTCTAGAATCTGTTTCAATTTCGTTCAAGTTTGATTTAGATTTTTTATCGAAAAATTTAAATTGGCTTTTGATTAATTGGAGTGTTTGGCCCGGTTTACAACCGGGCTTTTTTGTTAATAAGTTTAATTTTTTTCTTTTGAAATTTTCTATATAATAATTTGTTGTAATATTGGTATTAATACTTTCATTTTATTGAAATTATTTCTGTCTATATTTTAAATTGTAATATACGGGTTGTTTTTATAAATATTTATATATAAACTTTTTTTCTTTATGTATTTCATAAAGAAATAAAATAATACATTTGTGAAGCATTTTGCTAATATTATTGCTTTTATTAAAACAAAATGATTTTGATAATGAAAAAAATAGATCAAATTAATATTGAAAGAGGTCTGTATGATACTTCTTATGAGCATGATGCTTGCGGTGTCGGGATGTTGGTAAATATTCATGGTGGCAAATCTCATGATTTGGTCGATTCGGCTCTTAAGGTTTTAGAGAATATGAGACATAGAGGAGCTGAAGGTGCTGATAATAAGACAGGGGATGGTGCAGGAATTTTGCTTCAGATTCCTCATGAGTTTATTTTGTTACAGGGAATTCCAGTTCCGGAAAAAGGGAAATATGGTACTGGGCTAATATTCCTTCCTAAAGATGTAAAATTGCAGGACATGATATTGAGTATCATGATTGACGAGATAGAGCGGGAAGGATTGACATTAATGCATTTGAGAAAAGTTCCGGTAAATTCCTCTATATTAGGTCGTGAGGCTTTAGCAACAGAACCAGATGTGCGTCAAGTGTTTATTACAGGGTGTAATAATCAGCAAGAGTTGGAGAAAAAGTTATATCTCATTCGTAAGCGGATTGAAAAGAAAATACGTTTGTCGGATGACACGATACAAAAGGATTTTTATATCGTGTCGCTTTCTTCCCGAAGTATTATTTATAAAGGTATGCTTTCCTCTTTACAGTTAAGGCATTATTATACCGATCTTACTAATCACTATTTCACGAGCGGCTTGGCGTTGGTACATTCTCGTTTCAGTACCAATACTTTCCCGACATGGAGTTTGGCTCAACCGTTCAGATTATTGGCTCATAATGGAGAGATCAATACAATACGGGGGAATCGGGCTTGGATGGATGCTCGGGAGAGTGTTTTGGAATCTCCCGCATTAGATAATATAGGAGACATTCGTCCTATCATACAGCCGGGTATGAGTGACAGTGCCTCATTGGACAATGTGTTGGAATTTTTAGTGATGTCGGGATTGAGCCTTCCGCATGCAATGGCTATTCTTGTACCGGAAAGTTTCAATGAAAAAAATCCTATATCCGAAGATCTCAAGGCTTTTTATGAGTACCATAGCATTCTTATGGAACCGTGGGATGGTCCGGCTGCGCTTTTATTCTCGGACGGACGTTATGCCGGTGGAATGCTTGATCGGAATGGACTACGTCCGGCTCGTTATCTTATTACTAAAAATGATATGATGGTGGTAGCTTCGGAGGTCGGCGTTATGGATTTTGAGGCGAACGAGATAAAAGAAAAGGGGCGGTTACAGCCCGGTAAAATATTATTGGTCGATACCGAAGAGGGGAAAATATATTATGATGGGGAGTTAAAAAAACAATTGGCAGAGGCTTTCCCTTATCGAACATGGTTGGCAGCTAACCGGGTTGAACTTGATGAGTTGAAATCCGGGCGTAAAGTTGAACATCGTGTGACCGACTATGACCGTATGTTACGAGCATTTGGTTATACACGAGAGGATATAGAGCGTGTTATCATACCAATGAGTGTGAATGGTGCAGAGCCTGTATCTTCGATGGGAAATGATACCCCTCTGGCAATATTGTCTTCTCGTCCGCAGTTATTATATAATTATTTTCGTCAACAATTTGCACAAGTAACTAACCCTCCGATCGATCCTATAAGAGAGGAGCTGGTCATGAGCCTGACAGAGTATATCGGAGCTGTCGGTAACAATATTCTTGTTCCGAGCGAATCTCACTGCAAAATGGTAAAACTCAATTATCCCATATTGAGCAATACTCAGTTGGATATCCTGTGTAATATTCGTTACAAAGGTTTCAATACGATAAAGTTACCTATGCTTTATGAGGTAGCTGAAGGAAAGAACGGTATGCGTGATGCTCTTGATCATTTGTGCAAGAGTGCCGAACAAGCAGTCGATGATGGAGTAAATTATATTGTATTGAGTGACAAGAATGTTGATAGAGTACATGCGCCTATACCTTCATTATTAGCTCTTTCTGCAGTACATCATCATTTGATTTCTGTACAGAAGCGTGTTCAGACGGCACTGATTGTCGAGACCGGAGAAATGAGAGAAGTTATGCATGCTGCTTTATTATTGGGATATGGAGCAAGTGCCATTAATCCTTATATGGCTTTTGCCGTGTTGGATGAATTGGTTCGGAAACAAGAAATCCAGTTAAATTACGAAACGGCAGAAAAAAATTATGTAAAAGCTATATGTAAAGGCCTTTTCAAAGTAATGAGCAAGATGGGCATTTCTACGATCCGAAGTTACAGAGGAGCTAAAATATTCGAAGCAGTCGGTTTATCTGCCGAGTTGAGTAAGAGTTATTTCGGCTCTACGGCAACACCGATAGGAGGTATTCGTTTAGAAGAGATCGCTTCTGATGTGGCAGCGTTTCATTGGGATGCTTTTGGTGGAGATGTAGGTGCTTTTCTGCCGAATAGGGGAGTTTATTCATATCGTAAAGACGGAGAAAAGCATGCATGGAATCCGGAAACGATATCTGCTTTGCAGTTAGCTACACGTTTAGGCAGTTATAAGAAATTTAAAGAATATACACATAGTGTCGATGAAAAGAGTGATCCTGTATTTTTACGCGATTTTCTAACGTTTAAAAAGAATCCTATTCCTATCGAAGATGTAGAACCCGTTTCGCATATTATGAAGCGTTTTGTTACAGGAGCAATGAGTTTCGGGTCTATCAGTAAAGAAGCTCATGAGACAATAGCTTTGGCAATGAATAAAATTGGCGGACGTAGTAATACTGGAGAAGGAGGAGAAGATCCCGTTCGTTTCGTTCCTTTGGAAAACGGACTTTCCATGCGTTCGGCAATAAAACAGGTCGCTTCCGGACGTTTCGGTGTTACGACAGAATATTTGGTGAATGCCGATGAAATACAAATAAAAGTGGCACAAGGGGCTAAACCCGGAGAAGGCGGACAACTGCCCGGTTATAAAGTGAACGACGTCATTGCAAAGACGCGTCATTCCATTCCCGGTATTTCCCTTATTTCTCCGCCACCGCATCATGATATTTATTCGATTGAGGATTTGGCTCAGCTTATATTCGACCTGAAAAATGTGAACCCCAAAGCGGAAATAAGCGTCAAGTTAGTTTCTGAGAGCGGAGTCGGAACAATTGCTGCCGGAGTTGCTAAAGCCAAGGCCGATCGAATTATCATTTCAGGTGCTGAAGGAGGAACGGGAGCTAGTCCTGCCAGTTCTATCAGATATGCCGGTATGCCTCCTGAGATCGGGTTAAGTGAGACTCAGCAAACACTCGTATTGAACGGACTTCGCGGACAGGTGAGGTTACAAACCGACGGACAATTGAAAACCGGAAGGGATATTGTCTTGATGGCTCTTCTTGGGGCAGAAGAGTTTGGCTTTGCAACTTCAGCTTTGATTGTTCTCGGGTGTGTTATGATGCGCAAGTGTCACATGAATACATGTCCGGTAGGAGTTGCTACACAAGATGAAGAGTTACGCAAACGTTTTCACGGTCGTCATGAATATTTGGTGAATTTCTTTACGTTCCTTGCAGAAGAAGTTCGGGAATATCTTGCAGAAATGGGATTTACAAGTTTAGATGAAATTATCGGACGTGCCGATTTGTTGGAAAGAAAGGATATACGTAGTAACCCAAAGTATGACCTGCTCGATTTTTCACGGTTGACTTATTTCCCTGAACAAGCTGCAATGACGGCAATTCGGCAGATAAAAAGTCAAGATCATCGTATCGATCATGTAAAGGATAGAGAGATAATTCAACAAGCTGCAGCGGCAATCGAATCTCGGAAAGAAATATCTTTAGATTATACGATTGCCAATACCGATCGTTCTGTAGGAGCTATGTTGTCGGGACACATTGTTTCTTTATATGGAAGAGAAGGTTTGCCTGAACATACGTTGAACGTAAAATTCAAAGGTTCTGCAGGACAAAGTTTCGGCGCTTTTTTGGTAAATGGAGTTCATTTCAAACTCGAAGGAGAAGCGAATGACTATCTTGGGAAAGGATTGAGTGGAGGACGCATCAGCCTGATGCCTCCAATACGTTCTACATTTATCGCTGAAGAGAATACGATCGCAGGAAATACATTACTCTATGGCGCTACATCGGGAGAGGTGTTTATAAATGGACGTGTCGGAGAACGTTTTGCTGTTCGCAATTCAGGAGCAATAGCGGTTGTTGAAGGGGTAGGCGACCACTGTTGTGAGTATATGACCGGAGGAAGAGTTGTGGTTTTAGGTGTTACTGGACGGAATTTTGCTGCCGGAATGAGTGGCGGAGTTGCTTATGTTTGGAATAAAAATAATGATTTCGATTATTTCTGCAATATGGAGATGGTAGAGCTATCTTTGATCGAAGAAAGCTGTTATCGAAAAGAGCTACACGAACTGATCCGTATGCATTATTATTATACGGGGAGTAAATTGGCTAAAGTTATGCTTGACGAGTGGGATAAGTATGTAGATCAATTTATTCAAGTCGTTCCTATTGAATATAAAAAGGTCTTGCAGGAAGAGCAGATGCGTAAATTGCAGCAGAAGATTGCTGACATGCAAAGAGATTATTGATACTCTTTCAATATCTTAAGTTTTAGTTGTTTATTAGATGAATTGTTAAAAAATAGATATAATGGGAAATCCGAAAGCATTTCTTACTATACACCGGCAAGAAGCCGGATATCGTCCGGTACATGATCGTATCGAAGACTTTAGTGAAGTAGAGCAAACATTGAATAGCGCTGATCGGAAAAATCAGGCATCTCGTTGCATGGATTGTGGTGTGCCGTTTTGCCATTGGGCTTGTCCTGTCGGGAATAAACAACCTGAATGGCAAGACTTGCTTTATAGGGGAAAATGGCGGGAGGCCTATATGATATTGGCGGAAACTTGCGATTTCCCGGAATTTACAGGACGCATCTGTCCCGCATTATGTGAAAAAAGCTGTGTGTTGAAATTAAGTGCGGATGAGCCTGTCACGATCCGGGAAAACGAGGCCGCTATTATGGAGGCCGCTTTTAGGGAAGGATATGTAAAACCCGTATCTCCGGAGCGTAACGGAAAAAAAGTCGCTGTGGTCGGTTCTGGTCCAGCAGGTCTTATTGTTGCGAATCGTTTGAATCATAAAGGGTATGAAGTTACCGTGTATGAAAAACATGAGCTGCCTGGAGGTCTGCTTCGTTTCGGTATTCCGAACTTTAAATTAAGTAAGGTTGTAATAGATCGCCGTATTCGCCTTATGAGAGAAGAAGGAATCAATTTTGTCTTGAATACAGAAATCGGAAAAGATATTCCGGCAAAAGATTTGGTTGAAAAGTATGATGCCGTGTGTATAGCAATCGGTGCGGAAGTCCCGAGAGATTTGCCGATTGAGGGACGAGATCTGAAAGGTATATATTTTGCGTTAGAATTGCTCGGACAACAAAATCGAGTGTTAGAAGGTATTATCCCGCAATCTGAAGACTTGATTTCAGCTAAAGGAAAAAAAGTTTTGGTCATAGGGGGTGGAGATACCGGTTCGGATTGTGTCGGAACATGCAATCGTCATGGAGCTGCGAAAATAACGCAGATAGAAATTATGCCGAAACCTCCGGTACATGATAATCCAGAAACACCTTGGCCTATGTATCCTATGGTATTGAAAACGAGTAGTTCGCATGAAGAAGGATGTGAACGGCGTTGGCTATTGAATGCCATCAGATTTATCGGTGAAAAGAACAAGCTAAAAGCCGTAGAGGTAGAAGAAGTGTCTTGGACACGGGATGAAAATGGTCGTATGCAGATGCTTTCGACAGGCAAAAAAGAGGTCATTGATGCCGATTTGGTATTTTTGGCAATGGGCTTTGTACACCCTGCATTGGAGGGAATTGTTTCCGAGTTGGGGCTTGCTGTGGATACTCGGAAAAATATAGCTGTCGATTCTTTACAAAAAAGCAATGTAGATAAGGTTTTTGCTTGTGGCGATGCGACTACGGGGGCAAGTTTGGTAGTAAAAGCGATGGCTGCCGGAAAGAAGACTGCTGAAGCCATAGACCGATATTTAAAATAACCAAATAACAATAAATGATATGTGTGGGATAGTAGCAGTATTAGATATAGCTTCAGGAGATGTAACGAAATTACGTTCTCAAGTTTTGAAAATGTCCGACAAGTTGCGGCATCGTGGTCCGGATTGGTCCGGTATTTATACCGGAGAGAAAGCGATTCTTGCGCATGAAAGGCTTTCGATCGTAGATCCTCAGTCAGGAGGACAACCGCTTAAGAGTAAAGACGGAAAAATCATTTTGACGGTGAATGGTGAAATTTACAATCATTTGGCGATTCGTGAACAGTTAAAAGGTGAGTATGAATTTCAGACGGGTTCCGATTGTGAGGTGATACTTGCTTTGTATCGGAAAAAAGGAATTCATTTTCTTGAGGATCTGAACGGGATATTTGCCTTTGTGTTATATGATGAGGAAAAAGATGAATATCTGGTTGCCCGTGATCCGATAGGGGTTATCCCTCTCTATATAGGTACAGATAATGCCGGACATATTATGGTAGCTTCAGAGTTGAAAGCTTTGGAAGGGTATGCCGTTCATTATGAACCCTTTTTGCCGGGGCATTATTATTATAGTAAAGAGAAAAAACAAGTGCGTTGGTATGTTCGCGATTGGATGGAGTATGATGCTGTAAAAGACAACCCGGTCGATATATCTGATTTAAAGAGGTCTTTAGAAGCTGCTGTACAACGGCAGTTGATGAGTGATGTCCCTTACGGAGTTTTATTGTCCGGAGGCTTGGATTCTTCGATAATCTCAGCTATTGCGAAAAAATATGCGGCAAAACGGATAGAGAATGACAGTAAGACGGATGCCTGGTGGCCACAACTGCACTCTTTCGCTGTAGGTTTGAAAGGCGCTCCGGATCTGAAGGCTGCTAAAAAAGTCGCGGACTATATCGGGACGGTTCACCATGAAATCAATTATACGGTACAAGAAGGATTGGATGCTATACGGAACGTTATTTATTATATCGAAACTTATGATGTGACTACAGTAAGAGCTTCGACACCGATGTATCTTTTAGCTCGAGTTATCAAGTCAATGGGGATTAAGATGGTATTGTCCGGAGAAGGAGCGGATGAAGTATTTGGAGGATATCTCTATTTCCATAAAGCACCGGATGCAAAAGCTTTTCATGAAGAGACTGTACGAAAAATTAGTAAATTGTATCTATATGATTGTCTGCGCGCTAATAAATCCTTATCAGCTTGGGGAGTTGAAGGGCGTGTGCCTTTCCTTGATAAAGAGTTTCTTGATGTTGCCATGAGATTAAATCCCGAAGCTAAAATGTCACCGGGAAAAGTTATTGAAAAGAAAATTTTGCGGGAAGCCTTTTCTGATATGTTGCCGGATGAAGTTGTATGGAGGCAGAAAGAGCAATTCTCGGATGGCGTAGGGTATAGTTGGATCGATTCTTTAAAACAATTGACTTCAAATTTAGTCTCGGATGAAGAAATGGCTCATGCATCCGAAAAATTTCCCGTACAAACCCCTATGAATAAAGAAGAATACTATTATCGTTCGGTATTCGAAGAACTGTTCCCGAGTAGGAGTGCGGCGTTAACAGTTCCGTCTGTTCCATCTGTCGCTTGTAGTACGGCTGAAGCGTTGGCTTGGGACGAGGCATTTAGAAATTTGAACGATCCTTCAGGTCGTGCGGTAAAAGGAGTTCATGCCGATAGTTATTGAGCTCTTTCAATATTTATAGTTGGATTGTATCAAGAGACTGTTTCGTTTTGAAATAGTCTCTTGTATTTATTTTTATTATTCAAATAGATGATCGGTATTATATCCCATTTTGTAATGATCGGTTTTACTTTTATCCCTCAAAATAACTTCTATTTCATTATTACAGTTTTCAGATCATTGTGAAATAAATCGTATTCGGTTTTTGTTATCTTTCTTTTTGTCGATAAAACTATTAAAGAATGTCCTTCAAATTCTTTTCTGTATGCCGGGTGAATATGATGGTAATCATTGGTGAAGAATCCGCATTTTTGATAAAATCTTAATCGTGCAGTAGAAATCTTGTCTGTGATGGGATCGATTTCCAGTATGATGATTTTGGAATGTTCCCCAATAAACTTGTTTAAAAGGTTGCTGCCTATACCGTTCCCTCTTAATGATTGGTTCACGGCAAAATGTTCGATGTATATGTAGGCAGGAAATTCCCAGTAAGAAATGAAGTCGATAAATTTGTTTCCTTCGGCGTAAGCAATTAGATGGTATTGAGGATGTAAAAAAGCAATCTTTTGTTGTTCTTCAGTTCTCTGTTCGAAAATTGGAAAACTGCTTGAATATAAGCTCTTAAATTCAGAATAGGATACGTGAGACTGGTTATTTATGATGATACTTTTCATTAGAAACGAAAGACAACGGTTGTTATTTCAGGTTGAACATATAGGACAATGCAACGGAAATAGTCTGATTAGATGATGCCGAGAAATAATCGACTTTACGATTTTTGAAAAAGTCTCCTAACCCGAAATAGTATCGCCCTTCGAGGATGAAACTGTTTTTCTTGGCTTTGATCTCGATTCCAGCTCCTCCGCAAATGCCATAATCAAATTTATGTGCAATGGGCATGTTGTATTGTGTAGATTCCCATGTTTGAGAAAATTGTGGAAGTTCTTTCAAATTGAAACTGCTTATTTCTTTATCCGATATAAGAAAACCTACTTGCGGTCCTAAGTTTACAAATCCGCGAAAAACTCTGTTTCCAAAAAAGATATGAGTCATGAATGGCAGTTCGATATAATTTAGTTTTCGGCTATAACTATAATCACCTTCATCGCTGAAATTTTCTTTCCACCCATGCTGAGTAAAATTTAATTCGACAATAAAACCGAAGTATTTTTCTTCAATATATCGTGCGGATATTCCTCCCATATAGCCCATTTCATAATTTTGTCTCACACTCGGACGGAGAGTTACTCGAGAAAAAGTAGTTCCGAATTTCGCACCGACAGCAAATTCACGTTTGTAATTCCTTTGTGCCGAAATCGTGGCGATACAGAAAAGCAAAATACAACTGCTTATGATGATCTTTTTCATGCTTTTATCTTATTACCCGTTTCTCAATAATATATGAAGGCTTAAAGTAGACGAAATAGAAACTTTTGTTTATAAATCCGCTCCAATTATTGATTCTTTGGAATTTAAAGTCGGTTTGTATACTTGAAGACTCCACTTGGTTAAGATGGTTTTCAAAATTTTTTCCGTATTGTTTTAATACACTCAAAAAATACATACCCGTATCAAATCCTAATAATCCGTATTTGGGGTTGGCATTGATCATATCTTTGTTATACCAGAAATAAAATTTCTTTTGGAATTCTTTCCAGTCATAATCTGTCGGATTTGTGTAAAATCGAGTAAATATAACCGTATTTAGTTTATGAAAATTATTCAGATATTCTTTTGTATATGTTTGCCATTCGGGATATCCGAACAATGTAATAGAAAGATCGGCACGATCATCTTTCAATTTGGTCAAAGGTGCAATGATTTTGCCGACAGAGTTCTTTGTAGAGGAATTGCTGATAACGAGAATATCGGAGTTTTCTGGTAATGTACTGCTCAGGATTGAAAGGTCAGGATCTGAAGCAATATGAAAATCTTTGAATTGGATATTTTTATGTCGTAATTCTGCTTTTACCGAGTTGATGAAATCTTTCTTTTCATCCGCATTGTTATCGTCAAGTAAAAATATGACTTGCTTGTTTCCGAATTGACGTACCAATTCGGTTGCAGCCTCAGCATATAGATAGGAGTGCGGTATATTTGTTTGTAGAACATGGGCGTTGTGGTTTGCCTCATCATTTTTCAGAGAAAATGCATTTACCATGTTGATCTCGTTTTTGAGTGCAAATTCTGCTGTTTTCTGTATCAGGTTATTATCGGCAGGGCCGATAATCAAATCAATCGATTTCATTTCGGGCTTTGACAAGATATTGTCGAGGGTAGAACTTTTCCCTTCTGTGTCATAAGCATATATATTAATAGATGTTCCCTGTTTTTTCAAGCTGTCCACAGCCAAAAGAAATCCCTGATAATATTCAAGATAAAGAGCCGATCTTGCATCTTCTTTTTGGGAAAGCATAAAAGGAAGTAAGACAGCAACGTTGATTTTTCCGTCTTTTTCTATTGAATAAAGATCATTGTATATTTGATTAATATCTTCGTGAGTTGAGGCTTGAGAAATATCGGTCGGAGATTCTTTTACCGGAATATTTATCGTATCGTTTTTTTTGAGCTCTCCGATTCCCGGATTACAAGCCCTGATATCGTCTATTGTAATGTCGAATTGTTGAGCGATACTGTACAAGGTCTCCTTTTTCTTTACTGTGTATAAAAAAGTTTTAGGACCATTGTTTTTTTGAACCCTTTCATTATTTTGTTCAGGGATAATTCGTATAACTTTCCCGATTGAGAAGTTCGAAGGTGATAGTCCGGGATTTTGTTTTAATACGAATTCTACGGAAATGCCATATTTTCGGGAAATGGAAAATAATGTCTCTTTAGGAGCAATCGTGTGGAAAATATATTGGTTTCGAGTATTATTGGATATTGAAGAATCGGACGATGTATTCGAGTTAATTTGAGGAATCTTTAATTTTGTTCCTATTTGTATTCCCTTTTCCGATCCCGGGTTTAAAGCTACTATGGAGTCTGTACTGATATGGTACATACGAGATATAGCATATAGTGTTTCTCCTGCAGATACAGTATGAACGAAATAAGACGGTTCTGCTTCCGGAATTACCGTTTTTACTCCTTTAATCGGAATCAATAATTCTTGTCCGCTTTTTAAACCGTATTTAGCCGACGGATTGAATTGTATGATTTCCTCTTTAGAGACATCGAATTTTTTGCAAATAGAATAAAATCCTTCTGCACGATTTACTTTATATAAGTAAAACCCTTTACCGTCTATCGATTTTTGCGGGAAATTATCGGCATGCAATGATAAATATCCGATAAAAAAAATGAAAAGTAAGAAAGATATTTTTTTTAGAATCATGCGATCAGCTTATTTGTTTTTATTGTTATCCGTATGTGATATATGAAAAACAAAGGTATAAAATTTTCCTTGTTGTGGCAATGCCTTAGAAAAACTTCATGATTATGAGAGTCTGTTTAAGTTTTGTTCAGATATTTTTGACAGCTATTTTGAGGATATTTTTTTGATTCCATCTATTGTGACATGCAAAAATAGAATAATGAACTTAAAGAGGCAGAGAGACCCTTTTACCGGAAAATTTGAACAGGCTTGTAAAATCCTTTTTTGATTTTTTATTTATTTCTTTCTTTGAAATGCCGTATCTTTGACGATTAACTATTATGGAGAGTTGGAGATGAAAAGATTCTGTATTTTGTCATTATATATATTCTTCGTATCTCTTTTATATGCGCAAACTGTAGAAGTTGACGGAGCTTATCGTTGGACAGGAGTGAATAAATCGGAGACAGGATTAGATTATGTTTTTGTAATCCCCTCATCATCACAGGCTACGATTCGGTTTAATTCTACGTCGGGATCACCTGTCAATTGGTATAGATTTGATCGTACGGGGATAAATAATAAAACTCCTATTTCTAATGGAAATTCATTGACGTATTCACCTGCAGAGAAAGATTATGGATATGTCATCGAACAAGGAGATGTTTCTGTTTATCTTTGGTTATCAACTTATAAAGAAGTATCTTCTTTATATCCGGATGAGGAGTATACTAATCAGTGTGAAGATGTTCGTTTGGCCGGGACAGGTCTTGATATCGCCTATTATACGGTCGATGGGAAATGGAAGGGAATAAATCGTGCGGTCGCTTATAAAACTTGGAAATGGGATGATGCATTGAAAGATTTGAAAATGGTGGAGGATACGGTACAAGGCCTTGTTTCAAAGAGTGGGGAAACCGTCAGTTTGTATGCCCCAGCACCGTATGAAAAAACTCTGTTTACGGTGATCGATTCTATTCCGTATAAGGGTTGGAACGGTGCTATAAAAACGTTTTCGACATCTGATGAATATGAACCTCGGGCAATTTTAATGAAAGCTGTAGTTTCTCAACAATTAAGAGATGCAAAAAATGAATGGAATACAGCTCCGGAAGATGGATCTTTTGGTGGTTCAGCTCCTGTGGAAATGGAATTTAAAGCTTATGTAAGCGGAGATAATTATTATGCATGGGAGTTTATGCAAGAGAATCCGAGTGAGGTGGATGATCCTATTGTAGATGCTATATATCCGGATAAAATATTGCGATACACGTTCAAGGATGAGGGAACGACTTATGTCCGGCTTAAAGCGACCAATTCATATTGCAGCAGGGATACCTCTTTTACTATAACGGTAGGCGAGTCTCGCCTTGAAGCTCCGAATATTTTTTCACCCGGAACAAGTCCCGGTGTGAATGACGAGTGGAAAGTTGCCTATAAATCGATAGTTCAGTTTAAGTGTTGGATATTTAATCGATGGGGAGTTGAAATTTTCCGTTTTAGTGACCCGGCACAAGGTTGGGATGGAAAGTATAAAGGGAAATTAGTCCCACCCGGAGTTTACTATTATATTATAGAAGCAAAAGGAGCTGATAACCAGAATTATAAATTAAAAGGGAATATAAATATTTTAAGACCTCGTAATTAGAGTCTGTTTCTTTCCTCATCGAAAAATTTAAAAAGATTTTTAGAACCGGGTATATTGGGTAAAAAAATGAAGAAAAAGTATATTTACATGTCGATAGTTGCAATTATGCCGCTATTGACGATATTATCAGTCGTTTCTTTTAAAACTCCGCAAAAAGATCTGCTTACATCATCTCTTATCGTTAATATTGTACCGGATTTTCCCTCAAAAGTAGAGTGGGGAGGCGAAAGAGTCGATTTGGACAGATTCGATATGAGAGAACGGTATGATCGGGAATTGACAAGTTTTTGTTATATGCACTCGAATACACTCCTGATCTTAAAACGGGCTAATCGTTATTTCCCTCTTATCGAACCTATTTTAAAGAAGAACGGTATTCCTGAAGATTTTATTTATTTAGCTGCTATTGAGAGCTATTTAAATCCTCGTGCAGTTTCTCCGGCAAAAGCTGCAGGACTGTGGCAACTGTTACCTTCTACAGCAAAAGACGCAGGACTTGAGGTGAACGATTATGTTGATGAGCGTTTTAATATCGAAAAGTCAACGGAAGCTGCTTGTCGTTATCTGAAATCGGCTTATACCAAATATGGTAGTTGGACTACTGTTGCGGCTTCTTATAATGCAGGAATGGGGAGAATTTCGAAAGAACTGGCAAAGCAACAACATGATTCTTCATTTGATCTTTGGTTAAATGAAGAAACCTCCAGATACGTTTTTCGGGCGTTGGTATTGAAAGAAATTCTCGAAGACCCGTATCGGTTTGGATTTGCCGTAAGAAAGCACCAGTTATACCATCCGGTGCGTGTGCGAGAAATAATGGTAAATACGCCGATTGAGGATCTTGCTACATTTGCAAAAAATCATGGTATTACCTATGCTCAATTAAAAGAATTTAATTCATGGTTGAGAGATCGCAGCCTTCCGAATAAAAACGGGAAAACATATAAAATACTGATTCCGGAAAAGAAAGATCTATATTATAGTACACGTCAAATACCGGTATATAATAAAAAATGGACAATAAACTGATATTATCAGGCTATTTCATTTGCTGATTTTAAATGATTTGTAGTAAAAAATGATAAAGAAAGACGATAAAATAGAAGTGCTCGGGGCTCGGGTACACAATCTTAAGAATATAGATGTTGAAATACCTCGTAACAGTTTTACTATCATTACCGGATTAAGCGGAAGTGGGAAATCTTCATTGGCATTTGATACTATATTTGCCGAAGGCCAACGTCGTTATATTGAGACGTTTTCGGCTTATGCCCGTAATTTTTTGGGGAATATGGAACGCCCGGATGTCGATAAAATAACCGGATTGAGTCCGGTAATATCCATAGAACAGAAAACGACGAATAAAAATCCTCGCTCTACGGTAGGAACAACAACGGAGATATATGATTTTTTAAGGCTTTTATACGCTCGAGCAGGAGAGGCTTACTCTTATGTCTCAGGAGAAAAGATGGTCAAATATACCGAAGAGCAGATTTTAGCTTTGATTCTTGATAGATATAAAGGGCGGAAAATTTATGTTTTAGCGCCATTGGTGAGGAATCGTAAAGGTCATTATAAAGAACTTTTTGAACAAGTTCGTAAAAAAGGATATTTGACAGTTCGTGTTGATGGAGAATTACGCGAAATTCTACGCGGAATGAAACTCGATCGTTATAAAAACCATAGTGTAGAGCTGGTAGTAGATAAATTGATCGTTTCGGAAAAAGACGAACGACGCCTGAAAGAAAGCGTACAAACCGCCATGAAGCAAGGTGATGGATTGATAATGATTTTGGATGCGGAGACTGGAGAGGTACGTCATTATAGCCGTATGTTGATGGATCCGAAAACCGGCCTTTCGTATAGTGAACCAGCTCCGCATAATTTTTCATTTAATTCTCCGCAAGGTGCATGTCCCAGATGCAAAGGATTGGGATATGTCAATGTCATAGATAAAAGCAAGATAATTCCTGACCCGAATCAGTCGATATATCAAGGAGGGATTGTTCCGTTAGGAAAATATAAAAATACCCTTTTATTCTGGCAGATAGAGGCTATTTGTGATAAATATGGAGTTACATTGAAAACCCCTTTGAAAGATGTTCCGGAGGAGGCTTTGGATGATATCCTGAACGGAACGGATGAACGGTTGAATATCAAAAACCAATCACTGGGAAATTCTAATTACTTTCTCTCCTTTGACGGTCTGATAAAGTATATCGAAATGCAACAGCAGAATGAAGCTACAGCTCAGGCTCAGAAATGGGCAGGCCAGTTTGTAAAAACAGTTACTTGCCCTCAATGTAACGGTCACAGATTAAATGAGGAGGCTTTGCATTATCGTATTCAAGGAAAAAATATTGCTGAATTGGCGGAGATGGATATTTCTGAACTTTCTTGTTGGTTAGACGGGATAGAAATGCAAATGTCCTCAAAGCAGGCTGCGATTGCGAAAGAAATTTTAAAAGAAATACGCTCCAGACTGCATTTTTTGGTAGATGTCGGATTAGAGTATCTGAATTTGAATCGAGCTTCGGCAACTCTTTCCGGAGGAGAAAGCCAACGTATACGTTTGGCTACACAAATAGGGTCTCAGTTGGTCAATGTCCTTTATATTTTGGACGAACCGAGTATCGGATTACATCAGAGAGATAATACTCGTTTGATACGTTCGTTGAAACAGCTTCGGGATGCCGGAAATTCTATTATCGTTGTTGAACATGATAAGGAAATGATGCTGGAGGCAGATTATGTCATAGATATGGGACCCAGAGCCGGCCGTCTTGGCGGGGAAGTGGTTTTTGCCGGAACTCCGAAAGAAATGTTGAAGACAAAAACGTTGACGGCGGCATATCTGAATGGTAATATGGAAATCCCGATACCCAAAACGAGAAGAAAAGGAAATGGGAAATCTATCGTTTTACAAGGCGCGACAGGAAATAACCTGAAAAATCTGACCGTTGAATTTCCATTAGGAAAATTTATTTGTGTAACGGGAGTTTCTGGTAGTGGAAAATCGAGTTTGATTAATGGCACATTGCAACCGATAATTAGCCATCTTTTTTATCGGGCACAACGAGAACCTCTTCCTTATGTGAACATAGAAGGGTTAGAATATATTGATAAAATCGTAAACGTTGATCAGTCTCCATTAGGCCGTACGCCTCGTTCGAATCCGGCAACTTATACGGGCGTGTTTTCTGATATACGGAATGTTTTTGTTGATCTTCCGGAGGCCAAGATACGAGGATATAAACCGGGACGATTTTCTTTCAATGTTGCCGGAGGACGATGCGAAGTGTGTGGAGGAAACGGCTATAAGACTATTGAAATGAATTTTTTACCGGATGTATTAGTTCCTTGTGAGGAATGTCATGGGAAACGATATAATAGGGAAACATTAGAGGTTCGTTTCAAAGGAAAATCTATTGCAGACGTTCTTGATATGACGATTAATCAGGCCGTTGAGTTTTTTGAAAATATCCCGGCAATTTTAAATAAAATAAAAGTCCTCCAAGATGTCGGGTTGGGCTATATTAAATTAGGGCAACCGTCCACTACGTTATCGGGAGGAGAAAGTCAACGTGTGAAGTTAGCTACCGAATTATCTAAAAAAGATACAGGAAAAACTCTTTATATATTGGACGAACCGACTACAGGATTGCATTTTGAAGATATTCGAGTTTTGTTGAATGTCCTCAATCGTTTGGTAGATAAGGGAAATACGGTTTTGGTAATAGAACATAATTTAGATGTTATAAAGTCTGCCGATTACATTATAGATATGGGACCTGAAGGTGGACAAGGAGGTGGACAAGTTCTTGCTACCGGTACACCGGAAGAAATATGTAAAACGGAAGATACTTATACAACGCAATATTTAAGAAAGGAACTTAATTTGTAATATACATAACGTTGTTTTGTTATTGGCTTTGTGAGGTAGAAATATAAAGATAAAATATACTCAAATAAAATTTTTTACTTGAGTATATTCGTATAAAGTAGAATTTTTTATATCTTGAAATCTGTAAATTGAAAAGATTTTTTCCCCATAAAAAAATTTTAAGAGAAAATTCTTCTTTTGTAGATTGGACTAAAGACTTTCTATTTTTTCTTCTGAATCTTTTTCTGGAGAGTTATCTTTGATATATGTCATTACCTCATTAAGTCCTGATGTGAATTTGTCGAAATCTTCTTGATATAAAAAGATTTTATGTTTTTCAAACTGGACTATGGGATTACAGTCTTCACCGGAAATAATTTTTTTACTTTCTGTAATAGCTAGAAAAAATTCATCTTTTTTGTTCTTCTTAACATCTAAATAGTAAATTCTTTTTCCGGCTTTCAGTGTTTTTGTAAATACTATATCATTCTCCTTCTTATTGAGTGTGTCTTCCTTTTTCAGATTTTCCATATTAAGTAATGTTCTTGTGTGTGATGAAATATTTTATTAATTATGTATTCAAATGCAAATATGCTATTTTATTTTGAAGAAACAAATATTTTGAGATAACATTTTAGAAATATAATGAAGTTCGTTTTTTCTTGTGTTGATTTTTGAGAAAAAAATAGGCATTTAAGACGGAGTACAATAAAAAAAGTAATACCTTTGCAGCCGCATAATACAAAAAGGATCTTTAAAAAATGGTGAATCGAATTTTAATCCGAATCAAAGTTGTACAAATAGTATACTCTTATTTGGTAAATAAAGATAAGAGTATAGATACTTCAGAGAAAGAATTATTTTTCAGTTTGGAAAAAGCTTATGAGTTGTATCACCGTTTGTTACTTTTGATGATCGAATTAACAGATGCTCAAAATAAACGTATAGAGAATGCCCGTTTTAAATATACGGCGACTGCAGCAGATAAGAATCCGGATACACGTTTAATAAATAATCGTTTTATTGCGCAATTGCGGGAAAACAAGATGTTAAAGGAGTATGTCGATCGTCAATCTGTTTCTTGGGTGAATGAACCGGATTTTATTCGTATTTTGTTAGATCGCTTATTGGCATCTGACCTTTATAAAACATATTTAACTTCAGAAGAAGATTCGTATGCTGTTGATCAGGATTTCTGGAAAAAGGCATTCAAACACATCATTGTTGAAAATGAAGATCTGTCGGAAATTTTAGAAGCGCAAAGTCTTTATTGGAATGATGATTTGGAAACGATTTCTACTTTCGTATTGAAAACGATTAAACGGTTCGACCAAAGTAAAGGTGCGGAACAGGAGCTTTTGCCGATGTTTAAGGATGATGAGGATGCCGAATTTGCTAAAATGCTTTTTAGAAAAACACTCATGAATGTCGATGTTAATAAGGCTCTGATAGATCAACATACGAAGAATTGGGAAATTGACCGAGTGGCATTTATGGATATTGTCATTATGTTAGTTGCCATTGCAGAAATAAAATCATTTCCTACCATTCCTGTCAAAGTAACATTGAATGAATATATAGAAATAGCCAAAGCATATAGTACTATAAAGAGTGGACATTTTATAAATGGAATTTTAGATGCTATTGCTTCTCAGTTAAAAAAAGACGGTTCTTTAGTCGGTAAAGTATAGAGAGATTCGAAACTTCACGATTTTTATAACAAATAGAGGCTATACAGAAACTTCTGTATAGCCTCTATTTGTTATAAAATATGTTCTTTACATAACACAGAGTCTAAATTTTAAGAATTGAATTGCCGTACCGATACCGTCAATATCGTTATAGATCCCAAAAACGCAAAAATGACCTGATAATATTTCCTTATTGAAAAATTTAGGCAGTTCCTAAGATAGTTTGGGGAATATTGAATCGATTTTAGTTCAGATAAAGCGACAATAAAAATGTTTCTAAAAATTAAATAGGCTCTTCTATTATATTTTTTTCTCAATCTCACTTTTTTGTCATATCTTTGTTATTAAATAAAACAGTTGTATTTGTAACTGTATCTTTAATTGTTTAACAAATAAGTTGAAATTATGACATTATTGACAATTTTACTGCAACAACAAGGACAAGGCGCTGGATGGTCAAGTATAATTATGATGGTGGCCTTAGTTGCTATTTTTTATTTCTTTATGATTCGTCCTCAGACAAAAAGGCAAAAAGAGATTCGTAAGTTTCGTGAAGCGTTGAGCGTTGGAGACAAAGTCGTTACCGCCGGAGGAATTTATGGAAAGATTAAGGAAATCAAAGATAATATTATCGTTCTTGAGATTGCGGATAATGTACGGATTCGTATTGATAAATCTTCTATTTATGCTACTGCTGCCGATTCGACGACTACAAACCAAGCTTAATCGGCCTACCTTTTTGTAGAAGATCTTATCTTAAGAGATTATTAAAGATAAAGTTTTTTATTTGTAATTTTATTTCGAATAAAAAACTTTATCTTTGTTTTATTAGAGTTATTGGTTAAATGAAAAAAGCTACAGAACGCTATATTCAAATCAAAATAAAAAAATGGTTGCATAATGCAAAAGTTTTTTTTCGTAGTGAAAGGAGCAAAGAAGTTATTACTTTTTTGTTATTTTTGGGTTTGTCGTTTCTTTTTTGGGTGTTGCAGTCATTGAATGAAGAAGTAGAGGCATCGTTCAAGATTCCTATACGCTTTACGAATGTCCCGGATAAAGTAATGATTACAAACGAATATCCTCAATATTTGGACATTCGTATAAGAGATAACGGGACAACGATGATGAACTATATGATAGACCGCTTTGTTCCTGTCGAGATAGATTTTAATCAGTATCAGAATAAACGAGGACAATTTACTATTTCATTGGCGAAGTTGAGCGCATTGGTCCGTAAACAACTTAAAAATACTACGGGTTTGGTTTCTATTTCTCCGGATTCTTTGACATTATATTATTCTCAAAATAGAGGAGCGAAGTTTAAGTTACGTTTGGTCGGCTCTGTATCAACAGTTCCGCAATGTGTTATTAATGGAGAAATATCTTCCGGGATAGACTCAGTTACAGTCTATGCCCCTTCTTATATTCTGAACTCCATTAGAACGATAGAGACAGATTCTTTTGCTTTGAGAAATTTGTCAGATACGACAGTTTATGATCTTTCTTTGAAAAAAATAAGAGGTGCTAAAATTGTTCCGGATAAAGTGAAAATTATGGTTCCTGTTGAAGAGATAACCATGAAAAAAATGACGCTTGCAGTAAAAATAGAGAATATTCCTGATAATATGACGATGCTTCTTTTCCCGGCGACTGTAGAAGTCAGCTATATGCTTCCTATCAGTCATTTTGCAAAAGTTACCGCAGGGGATATAGAAATAGGAGTAGATTATAGACAGATAAAGAATAACTCAGGAAATAAATTGGCTGTAAAAGTTTTGAAACAACCGTCTTTTGTTAAGCATTTGCAAGTCGTGCCTGACAGCATAGAATATATTTTAGAAGAAAAAGTATTATGAAATCGGTAGGAATAACTGGTGGAATTGGAACTGGAAAGTCGGTGGTAAGCCATTTTCTTCGCATATTGGGATTCCCCGTATATGACAGTGATTCCGAAGCGAAAAGATTAATGAATACGCATCCGGAAATACGAAATAAACTTATCGGGATGTTTGGTCCTGATATATATATAGGGCAGGAATTGAATAGAGTTTTATTAGCTCGTTATATATTTGTAGACCTGTTATTATTGCAGAGAATCAATGAGATTGTTCATCCGATAGTTCGGGAGGATTTTAAATATTGGTGTATGCGCCAAAAAACGGCATTTGTTTTTATGGAGTCTGCAATTCTGTTTGAGTCGGGATTCGAAAATTCTGTTGATGAAGTTTGGGTAGTTACTGCTCCGGAAGACATGCGTATTTGTCGTGTGATGGCAAGGAATAATTGTAGTGAAGAAGATGTGCGACAAAGAATATCGGTGCAATTAGATGAAACTGAAAAATGTAAAAAAGCAGATCAGGTTATTCGAAATGATGATAAAAAACCTTTGATACCCCAAATTTTGAACTGCCTGAATTATAAGGGGAAACTTGAATGTTAAGAATCTTTTGATACAAAAAAGAGTATAACGATTGATAAATTGAATATTGAATGTTACATTTGTGCCGATTTAATCTTTAAAATTATTACGATATTATGTTGAAAGCAATCCTTTCTATATCTGGAAAACCCGGGTTATATAAATTAGTGTCACAAGCAAAAAACATGTTGATTGTAGAGTCTGTAGTTACGGGAAAACGGACACCAGCATACGCTCATGATAAAGTTATATCATTAGGAGACATCGCTATTTTTACAGAAAGCGGAGAAGTACCTTTAAGGGAGGTATTGATTAAAGTGAAAGAAAAAGAAAACGGTGCAGTGTCATCTATAGATTTAAAATCGAATCCGGATGTGTTAAGAAAATATTTTGCGGAGATTTTGCCCGATTTTGATAGAGAGCGAGTATATCCCACCGACATAAAAAAACTGCTCAGTTGGTATAACTTACTTGTAGAAAAAGATCTTGTCGATTTTTCAGAAGAGAAAGAAGAAAAAACAGAGAAGTAGTTATTTAAACATAGAGAATAGATACCCTGATTATTAATACAAAATTATTTCTTGTTTAATGATCAGGGTATTTTGTTTGGAAAGTATTTAAAGTTTTTTATCGGGAAATTTAGATAAGTTCAAATTCTAAAGATGAAACAGTTAGTAGATATTGATAATTGGAAAAGAAAAGAAAACTATCTTTTTTTTAGGAACTTTGCGAATCCGTATTATACGGTAACATCTGTTGTAGATGTCTCGAAAGCTTATGATACATCTAAACGTTTAGGAATAAAATTCTCTCAATTTCTTATGTACGCTTCATTGAAGGCTGTAAATGAGATCGAGTTTTTGCGGTATAGGCAAATAGATGGGAAGGTCTGGCTTTTTGATTCGATCAGGCTTAATACGGCAGTATCGCTTCCTGATCACTCTTTTATTTCAGTAATAGTCCCTTATAAATCGTCTTTAAAAGAATTCGTAATGTCGATTCAAGAGCAGATAGATTTGGCCCGAAAAGGTTTGGGTGATGCATATGGGCTCGATTCTGAAAAAGACGTTATTGTCATTAGTATTAATCCGTGGTATAGCTTTACTGGAATGCAGTTCCAATTTCCCGAGAATGCAGGAGAAAATATGCCGCTATCTATTTTCGGAAAAGTAACGGAAGATAATGGAATAAAAAAAATGCCGGTTGCAATGAGTTTTCATCATGGTTTTGTTGACGGATATTATGTGGGGCAATATTGGGAAAAATTTCAACAAAATTTAAATACCCCTTATGAATGAAGTTGAAAAAACAAAGAATATTTGACTAAATTGTCCTATTGGAAAAGGTAACTGTTATAAAGTTTTAAAGCCGAAAATTTTCAGAGTATGATGAATGAACGGGAAAGTCATTCGTTATGCTCTTTTTTATTTTCTTGTCTGGAAAATTTACGACCGGCTCTTTGTCTTTTGAAATATTTGAATAATATAAAAGAATCTGTAACTTTGTTACAATATTTACACATACATTTAATTTATCGTATCATGAAAAATCTGATTTCGATTGTCATTTTGACAATATCATTATGTGCATGTACACAGCACCGGAGTCCAGCAGTCGAGTGGATAAGTACTACTGCCGATTCTCTTTTTGTTTCTCATCCGGGTATTTTTATGTCGGAGTTTGTGGATAGTGCGGACGTTGAAATTCTTTTAGATAATCCTATGCAGGAAATTGATGGGTTTGGGGCGTGTTTTAATGAACTGGGGTGGACTTCATTATCTGAGTTGAATAGTGAGGATAGAGAAAATATCATAAAAGATCTTTTTAGTAAGGATGGTATGAACTTCTCTGTCGGACGAATGCCTTTAGGAGCAAATGATTTTTCTCGGGATTGGTATTCCTATAATGAAACGGATAAAGATTTTGAAATGGAGAACTTTTCGATAGCCAATGATGAGGAAACATTGATCCCGTTTATTAAGGCAGCTTTGGCAGTACGTCCCGATTTAAGACTTTGGGCTTCTCCTTGGTGTCCCCCTACATGGATGAAATACAATAAACATTATGCATGTATGTATCAAGATCCTGAGACTGTACAGGAAAATATGAAACAGTTGGGGATCAGTAATAGCATAACTACGGTTAATCATCTTACTCCTGATCAGCAAGGAGCAGAAGGGGCGGATATGTTTATTCAGAAACCCGAATATCTAAAAGCTTATGCTCTGTATTTTAAAAAGTTTATCGAAGCTTATCGCTCCAAAGGTATTCGTATTGAAATGGTTGCACCTCAAAATGAATTTAATTCTTGTCAAGTATTTCCTTCATGCATTTGGACAGCCGAGTCTTTATCGCGTTTTGTCGGAACATATTTGGGTCCGGAAATGCAGAAATTGGGAGTGAAGATATTATTTGGAACGATGGAACGGAAAAATGATCTGATGATAGATACCGTTATGAAAAGCGAAGCAGGAAAATATGTCTCGGCTATCGGTTTTCAATGGGCCGGAAAAGGTGCAATTAAGGCTGTTCATGAAAAATACCCTGAATTAAAGCTGGTGCAGACTGAAAGCGAATGTGGAGATGGAAAGAATAGCTGGGATTATTGTTTTTATACTTGGAATCTGATGAAACACTATCTTAGCAATGGAACATCTGTTTACATGTATTGGAATATTTCGTTAGAAGAAGATGGCCTGAGCCATTGGTTCTGGCGTCAGAACTCCTTAGTATCGGTTGACAAGGATACAAAAACATATAGATATACCCCCGAATATTACTTAATGAAACAGCTCAGCCATTTTGTACAGCCTGGAGCGCGAAGAATTGAGACTTCGGGAAGATATGATAATTTGTTGGCATTCAGAAATCCTGATAATTCGATTGTTGTTATTGCAGCAAATGAAGAAAATTTTGAACAACCTTTGAAAGTCAGAATAGGGAAATTTATATTACCGGTGAATTTAGAATCTCGGTCTATAAATACGTTTGTAATACCAAAAAAATAAAGTCTATATCAAATAAGTGGAAAACGGGTAAGCAGATTTGTTTATCCGTTTTTTTTGAAATAAAGAAAACAATATTAAGCTAAAAACTGTTATGTAAAATATATTAATTTTATTGTGTTGGATTTATTTATAAAAAGCTAATTATGACGATCCGAAAATTATTTTTGTTGATGACATTATTTGTTGGGATGAGTATATCTGAAATTAATGCGGAAACTAAGGATTCTTTGTGGACGACTTCTGGATATGCAGGTCTTAAGTTGACTCAAGTCAGTTTTACAAATTGGGCGACAGGAGGGGATAATGCTTTTGCCTTTGATTTGCAAGGAACATATCAAGCAGATTATAAACATAATAGACATGTATGGAAAAATAGATTAGAGTTGGCTTATGGATTGAATAAGACCAAAGGAGATGGATTAAAGAAAACCAGTGATAAGATTTATTTGAATTCCAATTACGGATATGAAATATATAAAAATTTATATGCAAGCGCCATTTTGAATTTTCAGTCACAATTTACAAGAGGATATGATTATGCAATCAGCCGGGATATCTCTGTTTCGGAATTTATGTCTCCCGGATATTTAATGACCGGATTTGGGGTGACATGGATACCTAATAAATATTTTACAGCGGTATTTTCACCTGTAGCATGGCGCGGAACATTCGTTTTAAATAAACGACTTTCCGATGAAGGTGCATTTGGTGTAAAGCCGGGTAAAAACCTCTTGTCTGAATTAGGAGCTAATCTAAAATTGGAAAGTAAATATGAATTTTTGAAAAATATGACAGTTTATTCTCGGTTAGATCTATATTCCGATTATTTACGGAAGCCTCAAAATGTTGATGTAAATTGGGAAGTTCAATTAAATATGGTTATTAATAAGTGGTTCTCTACAACATTAACAACAAATCTGGTATATGACGATGATGTCCTTATCGGATTGAGTGACGGTCGTAGAGTAAAACGGGTTCAATTTAAAGAGTTATTAGGAGTCGGGCTTCAATTTAATTTTTAGAATGTCTAATATACAATAAGAGGTGGATTTTTTAATCCACCTCTTATTGTATATTAGGTTAAGTATAACTGTTTATTTACTTAGTTCAAATCCGATCAGCATGCCGTCATAACCTTCGGCAACGGATCCGATTGTCTTGATTGTCGAACTTTTAGATGCTGAAGATAATTTAGTTAATATCTGTAACAATTTATCGGCATTAAATAACAGTTTTATGTTATTTCCGGATTTCTCGATTTTAGCTTCAGATTTTCCAATATTTATTAATCCGGCAATTTGATATTGTAGGTTTAGCTCTTGATTTTCTGCATCGAACGTGTATGTTCCCTTAGAATTGCGTCCCATAAATTTATTTACAAACGTACTATCGGCGAATGTATATCCGAATTTTTCTGAACTGATACCTATTTTTGAATAAATACCGGCCAATTTTTCACTAACTTCATTAGCGACTATTGCACCACTGGCTTTTTTCAAAAGATCTTCAGTAGTAAATGAACATGCGGGACTTGCATATTTCCATGTACCTTCTAAATCAGATTGTTTAACACCACTGATTCCCGATACAATATTTGATACAGCGTCTTTTACATTTGAAGAATTAAGAAAATCTTTCAGACTTTGTGCATAAGATGAAATAGTTGTGGCAAACAATAAAACCACCGCAAGTGATACAACTTTTCTTTTCATGATGAATTTTATTATTTAATAATTATTTTGACTGTTCTAATTTTAGTTCAATAAATCTTTTAATGAAAAAGGCTGTTTCTTCTGATCCTAAGATAGAAGAGTCTATCGATAAATGATAAGAAGCAGAATCTCCCCACTCTTTATCAGTATAAAAGTTGTAATAGGCAGCACGGTGCTTATTTATTTTCTCGGCTTTTTCCAAAGCTTCTTTTACATCGATAGGTTCTGTTCTGGTGATTCTTTCTATACGATTTTGCATGGGAGCGTGAATAAATATATTGAAACAATTGGGAACATCCCTTAATATATAGTCGGCGCACCTTCCTACGATTACACAAGAGTGTTCTTGTGCTATTCGCTGAATGACATCAGACTGATATTTGAAAATATTCTCGTTACAAAGAGAACCGTCGCTACCGAACGTACTGCCTAAAGATGCCCAGCTCATGGAGAGCATGTGCCGTAGGGAACCAGGGGCTTTTTCATCGGCTTTTTCAAAATATTCTGCATTGAGACCACTTTCTTTGGAAGCCTCTTTGATTAGTTCTTTGTCATAATAAGCAATATTAAATAATTGTGATAATCTTTTCCCGATTTCTCGTCCTCCGCTTCCATATTGACGGCCTATAGTTATGATAAATTTCTGTTCCATGATTGATCAAAATTTTAGATTCTGTTTATTATCCGTTCTAAAAAACAGAAACAAATTTACAAAGTTTAATCGGAAATGATTCTCTTGACCGTGTAAATTTTTATATTTCAAGTTTTTCATATCGCTTAAAGCCGGTCATCTAAATTTTTTATAGAATGTCTTTATTCCGATAAATAATGGGTGTGGCATTATGATTTATAAAATTCTTGTGTAATTCAGGAGAATGAGTTTATTGAGTAATAATAAATGAAAACTTTTGCATGTTTATAAGAAAGAAAAAGCTATAAAATATGATGATAGAGTAAAACTTTATACTATAAAATCCCTACATTTGCGATTTAGAGTTTATATGAAATGATAATCAAGGAGAATGAAAGTATTTTTAGAGTGTCCCAACTGTTTTAAGAGATCGGAATGGTACTTTGTTTTGAGATTTACAGTTTGGAAGATTCGAGAATAATACAGTCCTTGGATAGACAATCAAAATATTTCCGTAGGATTTTCGACCTACAAGAAATAATAGATTAAAAAAGAAGATACCGAAAGATGAAAATACAGTTTTCCCATAATATAATGGTATATTTAAAGAGAATCATTTTGTCGTTTTTGGGATTAATAAGTTTTTTCGTTCCGATTCAAGCTCAACTGAATACGGAACGTGTAATGAATATTGGTCGCAATGCTCTCTATTTTGAAGATTATATACTTTCCATACAGTACTTTAATCAAGTCATAAAAGTAAAGCCTTACATGGCAGAACCTTATTTTTATAGAGCTGCCGCCAAGTTAAGTCTGGAAGATTTCAGAGGTGCAGAGGAGGATTGTAATTTATGCCTCGAACGTAACCCTTTTATAACGGGAGCTTATCAGGTTCGAGGAATTGCCCGTCAAAATTTAGGAGATTATCAAGGAGCGATTGATGATTACAATGAGGGACTGAAATATGCTCCTGAAGACCGAACCTTTTTGGGAAATAAAGCAATAGCAGAAGTCCAGCTCAAAAAATATGATGATGCGGAAAAAAGTTTTGATAAACTTATCAAAACTCATCCGTCTTATTACAACGGCTATTTAAGTCGTAGCCAGTTTTGGTTAGAAAAAAAAGATACTTTGAAGGCAATCGAAGATATAGACAAAGCTATATCTTTAGACAAGCATCTTTCGTATGCATACGCACAACGGGCTATTATTAAATTTCAATATACAAAAGATTATCAAGATGCTTTGGCAGATATGAATGAAGCTTTACGGCTTGATCCGAATATGTCTTCTTATTATATTAATCGGGCATTGATAAAATATCATTTGGATGATTTGAGAGGTACAATGGCCGATTATGACAGAGTTGTGGAGATAGATCCTAATAATCTGATGGCTCATTACAATCGAGGTCTGTTAAGAGCCCAGGTCGGAGAAAAAAATAAAGCAATAGAAGATTTTTCCTTTGTATTGAAATATGAACCGGATAATTATTTTGCTTACTATAATCGGGCTGTATTATACGATGAATTGGGAAACTATAGAGCTGCAGTCAAAGATTACAATAAAGTATTGGATCAATATCCCGATTTTTATTCTGGATATTATGCCCGTTCTGAAGCAAAAAGGAAATCGGGAGATATTTCCGGCGGAAAATCAGATTATCAGAAAGCTATGAAACTTTATGAGCAACAGAAGAATACAAATAAGAATTATGAGGAAGTAGCAGATAATATTGATGAATCTGAAAATGACACTTCAGAGAAAGATGCTGATAAGGTAAGAAAAGAGTCCGACAAAAATATAAATAAATTTGATCGATTATTGGTTGCGGACAATACCGATATGAAGAGTAAATATACTAATGAAATAAGAGGTAGAGTGCAAGATAAGAATTTCAATGTAGAAATAGCTCCGGCATTTGTTCTTACATATTATGAAAAACCGGATCAGGTAAAACAGACAATTTCTTTTGTCCCCGAGGTTGAAAATCTGAATAGAGCCGGGATATTGCCTTATCGGGTGTTATTGACAAATGCTGAGATGGCATTGGACTCTGCAAAAATTAATAAACATTTTGTCTCGGTCAATGATTATTCTAAATTGATAGAAATAAATCCGAATAATGCAGTCCCATATTTTGGACGAGCTCTCGATTTTATGTTGATACAAGATTTTGCAAGTTCTTTAGATGATCTGAATCGGGTGATACAGTTAAGCGATAATTTTGTTTTGGCTTATTTTATGCGAGCTGTCGTCCGGTTTAAGCAAATTGAATATCGAGCTTTTACCCAAGATTTCGATACTCAAAATAGCAAATCTGTTACAGAAGCGTTTAGTTTACCAAAGAACTCGGCATCATCGATATTATTACCCAATTCATCGTCAAATAAAAAAGAATCGGTCGGAATGGATTATGAGATGGTTCTTCGAGATTACGATAAAGTTATAGAAATGTCGCCGCAATTCGTTTACGCTTATTATAATCGAGCTAATGTAAGATGTGCACAAAGAGATTTTCGGGCAGCTTTAGCAGATTATAATGAAGCAATTCGCTTACGTCCGGATTTTTCAGATGCGTATTTTAATAGAGGATTAGTGTATGTCTTTTTAGGAGAGACTCAGAAAGGTATTGCCGATTTAAGTAAAGCCGGAGAATTAGGAATCGTTTCTGCCTATAATGTTATTAAAAGGCTGGGAGATTAAATTTTTGCCATGGTTTTGGGCAATGTAATAAAACGCCATTAAGACAAGACCTAATAATCATTTCAAAGGTATATTTATTGACGTTTAGATAGGGTATAAGAATTTGTTTAAACTTTACACTGACATTTTTTGAGGACTGTTTTTGAGAAAGGATGAGAAACGTCGGACTACATGACGTGTAGAAACAGTAATATAGATCGGGAGCAGAGTAAAAGTCTGGATATACACCTTATTATCGGAAAATTTAGATAGGCTCTTAAAGGATCTGAGAATCGTCTTATTGGATAGTAAAAAAATATTGCCATAAAATTTAAACAGGGTCTAAAAAATTATTACTTTTGTGCTCTTGATAAAATATCTCTTTTTATAGAGACTTAGAAAATAAGAATTATAAAAACAATTGTTACATTTTGCGTGTTGTATTAATGCTATGCGCAACAAGAAAACAAAGATTATGATAAAAATAACTTTTCCCGATCAATCGGTTAAAGAATTCGCTAAGGGAACTACACCGTTGCAGATAGCCGAAAGTATCAGTCCTCGTTTAGCTCAGGATGTTCTTGCAGCTTCGATAAACGGGCAAGAATGGGATCTTTCTCGTCCTATAAATGAAGATGCCGCCATAAAATTATTTAAATGGGATGATCCTGAAGGAAAACATGCATTCTGGCATTCATCAGCCCATTTGTTGGCTGAAGCATTACAAGAACTTTATCCCGGAATAAAGTTCGGAATCGGTCCGGCAATAGAGAACGGATTTTATTATGATGTGGATCCAGGTGATACACCTATTAAAGAAGGCGATTTTGCAGCTATCGAAACTAAAATGGCTGAACTTGCTTCTAAAAAAGAAGCGATTGTACGGCATGATATATCGAAAGCTGATGCTTTGAAAATGTTCGGGGACCGTAATGAAGAATATAAAGTGGAGTTGATTTCCGAATTGGAAGACGGAACGATCTCAACATATACACAAGGGAACTTTACCGATCTTTGTCGAGGTCCGCATTTGCCTAATACAGCTCCGATTAAAGCAGTGAAAATAACATCTCTTGCTGGAGCATATTGGCGAGGCGATGAGAAACGTCATCAGTTGACACGTATCTATGGCATTTCTTTCCCGAAAAAGAAAATGTTGGACGAATATTTAGCTTTGATGGAAGAAGCTAAAAAACGGGATCATCGAAAAATCGGAAAGGAATTAGAATTGTTTACGTTCTCACCGGCTGTAGGGCAGGGGTTACCTTTATGGCTTCCGAAGGGAGCTCTTTTGCGTGATCGGCTTGAAAATTTTTTACGTCGTATTCAGAAACGATTCGGGTATCAACAGGTCATAACTCCCCATATCGGAAATAAATTATTGTATGTGACGTCTGGACATTATGCCAAATATGGTAAAGATTCTTTCCAGCCTATTCATACACCTGAAGAAGGTGAAGAATTTTTGTTGAAACCCATGAATTGTCCTCATCATTGTGAGATATATAAAGCATTTCCTCGTTCATATAAAGAATTGCCCTTGCGATTTGCAGAATTCGGAACAGTATATCGTTATGAACAAAGCGGAGAATTGCATGGATTGACAAGGGTTCGGGGATTTACTCAGGATGATGCTCATATTTTTTGTCGTCCCGATCAGTTGAAGGAAGAATTCTTAAAAGTAATGGATATTATATTTATTATATTCAAAGCTCTTGATTTTAAGAATTTTGAAGCTCAAATTTCTTTGCGTGATCCGAATAATCGGGAAAAATATATCGGTTCTGACGAAAATTGGGAAAAAGCAGAACGTGCTATAGTTGAGGCTTGTGAAGAAAAGGGCTTAAATGCCAGAGTCGAATTGGGAGAAGCTGCTTTTTATGGACCGAAACTCGACTTTATGGTAAAAGATGCTATCGGACGTCGTTGGCAGTTAGGAACTATTCAGGTCGATTATAATTTACCGGAACGGTTCGAGCTTGAATATACAGGAAGCGATAATCAAAAACATCGTCCTGTTATGATACATCGAGCACCATTCGGCTCAATGGAACGTTTTGTTGCGGTTCTTATCGAACATACTGCCGGAAAATTCCCTTTATGGTTGACTCCGGAACAGGTCGTTGTTATGCCTATCAGTGAGAAATATAATGACTATGCACATGAAGTTGCTGCACAACTCGAAATGCAGGATATACGTACCACTGTAGATGACCGTAATGAAAAAATCGGGCGGAAAATACGCGATAATGAGCTCAAAAGAATTCCGTATTTGCTTATTGTCGGAGAAAAAGAAGAACAAAATAAAGAAGTTTCTGTAAGAAAACAGGGTGAAGGTGATAAAGGTTCGATGAAAATTACTACCTTTGCCGAACTTCTGACTGAAGAAGTTGAAAGAATGATAACCCAATGGTAATTGAATGGAGAAAAAAAACAATTTAGGAGTTAATAAAAATTATCCTTCAAAGAAAAATGAAGGAATGAAAGAGTTGTACCGTACCAATGAAAAAATTAGGGTAAAAGAAGTTAGATTGGTAGGAGAAAATGTCGAACAGGGAGTTTATTCTATTCAAGACGCTTTGCGTATTGCAGAAGAGCAAGAACTCGATCTTGTAGAAATTTCTCCAAATGCGGTTCCTCCTGTTTGTCGTATTACGGATTATCAGAAATTCCTTTATCAGCAGAAAAAACGTTTAAAAGAACAGAAAGCTAAATCGACTAAAGTAGTCGTAAAGGAGATTCGTTTCGGACCTCAGACCGATGATCATGATTATAATTTTAAATTAAAACATGCCAAAGGTTTCCTTGAAGAAGGTGCGAAAGTTAAGGCTTATGTTTTCTTTAAAGGGCGTTCTATATTGTTCAAAGAACAAGGAGAAGTGCTTTTACTTCGTTTTGCCAATGATCTGGAAGATTATGGCAGAGTAGAGCAGTTACCCGTTTTGGAAGGTAAGCGTATGATTATAATGATTACTCCTAAGAAAAAGTAGAGAATTGAGGAGACTCAATATTATATGTTTTAGTAATACATAAATTAAAATTTAGTAAGATGCCAAAGATGAAAACTAACTCCGGTGCCAAAAAAAGGTTCGTCCTTACCGGATCAGGAAAAATCAAAAGAAAACACGCTTTCAAAAGTCATATTCTGACGAAAAAGACTAAAAAGCAAAAAAGAAATCTTACTCATTTCACTCTTGTATCTTCTGCAGATATCAATAATGTGAAAGAGTTATTGTGCTTGAAATAAGCCTTTGATTTTTTATTTAAAGCAAAAAGCGAGTTTAAAATTTTATTAACCGAATGTCATAGCTCGAAGATCATCCCGTGAGGAGGTGACGCTAACATTCAAAACAAGTAAAAACTATGCCAAGATCAGTAAATCACGTTGCTTCAAGAGCAAGAAGAAAGAAAATTTTAAAATTAACCAAAGGTTACTATGGTTCTAGAAAAAATGTTTGGACCGTAGCTAAAAATACATGGGAGAAAGGTTTAACCTATGCTTACCGTGACCGTAAAGCTAAAAAACGCGAGTTCAGAGCATTGTGGATTCAGCGTATTAATGCGGCAGCTCGTTTGGAAGGTATGTCATATTCCAAATTGATGGGGGCTTTGCATAAAGCTGGTATTGAAATCAACCGCAAAGTTCTTGCAGATTTGGCAATGAACAATAATGATGCTTTTAAGGCTATTGTAGAGCAGGCAAAAAAAGCTTAACTCATTTGTTATTATATAAATAAGGTTTCTTATACAAGAAGCCTTATTTTTTTGTCCTAAAAATTTGATTATTGTACTACTTTTACTATATTTGTAATACAGAAAGCGAGTAAGACATAAGGTTGCATCCTAGTAGATTGGGAAACTCATCAAATCTTATGAAATACCGAGAACAAAGCTTTCTCTTCTAATGGCGGGCCACGCCGAGAGGTATGCATTATGCACGGTGGATTACAAAGGAAGGGGGCACTCAAATCCTGTTATTCGGAGTTTCATCGCATCCTATGATGCAACCTTTCTTTATAAAAGGCAGACTATTTAATGGTTTGCCTTTATTTTTATATATTTTCTACTGGAAAAACTGCTTTAGATGTTTTGAAAGTTTTTTTAAAGGTGTTTTTCAGTTCTGATAAAGAACATCGTAGGGAAAAGAAAGTTTTACCCTAATTATGATCGGCAATTATGCGGAACATTTGCTGATTCCGATTAAAAAAATACTACTCAGGAACAATGCCAAATTTATAAAATTGATAATATGTGTACTTATTGGCTGGAGCTGGATGAAAATCTCTCATTTGATGTTTCTTTGAAAAAGATAAGTACGATTTCAATCTTTGAAGTATTACTCAAAGGGAAACTTATTTAGTAGTTTATAAATTGATTTCAATAAGATATTCGATATGATATAGAATAATAAAATAGGATTTAGTTTTGTTATTTTATTCTTTTTTTATAAAATTACTGTTGTGAATAATAAACATATTTACAAACCAAAAGATTAATTTTATGAAGAAGCTATTTTTACTACTCTTTGTTTCTATGGGGTATTTCTTTTCTTCCTATGGTCAAGAAAAATTGACATTTAGTAAGGTTATAGAGGTTAAAGATGTAGATAAGACAAGTATTTATATTTCTTTACGAGATTGGATATCAACTTACTATAGAGATACTCAAGAGGTTTTGCAAATGGATGACAAAGACGCTGGTATTATTATAGGTAAAGCAATTTTTTTGTATTCAATGAATAAACTGGCTTATGCTGCCTATGAGGGAAAGATATGGTATTCTATTAAATTGCAAGTTAAGGATGGTCGGTTTAAAGTTGAAATGTTAAATTTTATTCATGAAAATAAAAAAGGTAATGCTCCAACTTGCAACTTAGGACTAATTACCATTGCGGAAAATTATACAGATAAGGGGGCGCAAAAGTTTTTTCATAATAAGGTTTGGAAAGATATTAAAGTAAAAAGTGAACGGGAATCAAATAGTATATTTTCAGATTTAGAGAAATTGGCAGCATCAATACAAACGGTTAAGGAAGACTCTGATGATTGGTAATTGATATTTTTTATTTGCTTGATATGCTAAATTATTGGCTGCGTTGTTAAAATTACCTTTTAACTCTCCAAATCATACTGAAATAAATAAAAAAGAGGAAGCTAATTTACTTAACTTCCTCTTTTTTGTGTCGGGGTACCAGGATTCGAACCTGGGACCCCCTGCTCCCAAAGCAGGTGCGCT
>ERZ825525.202-NODE-202-length-86042-cov-8.576727_pt1 | contig 86042 bp, 62 predicted proteins | sample MGYA00519930_ERZ825525 | MGnify/ENA primary metagenome ERZ825525 (study PRJEB31778, sample SAMEA3449203) | human gut metagenome | biome: human gut; feature: human-associated habitat; material: faeces | place: United Kingdom | collected 2010/2012 ... | reverse complement strand
AGGGATTCGAACCCCCGTGGGCTTTCACCCAAACGGTTTTCAAGACCGCCTCGTTGTGACCGCTTCGATATGCCTCCGTGTTGAGCGGTTTTATTATATCAACTGCAAAACGTATTGTCAAACACTTTGACTGCTCACGCTTTTTTCTTGGTACTCTTTTGCTTTTTAGTGTAGCCTTTTTGCCTGTTGTTGAAACTGAATGAAGGCCCTTACGCCTTTTGCTTGTTCCTTGCGTATCGATTTGTTTGTACGCTTTTCGGACAGTTTTTTCGGCGTTTTTATATTTCGTTTTTAACAAGTGCCGTTGCTTTTCCGCAAGTTTACCCTTTGCGGTAGTACATTTTGAATAAATGAGCGTCAAAAAAAGCCGATGCTTTGGATTTTCACAACCGTTAACTGACCTTTTACCAATGAAACTTCTTTTTAGCAACCGTTTACTTTTACCACACGAAAAAACACCGTTTTTCATACTATATTTTGCCGTGTTTGTCTTGAATTTTTGCAACCGTAGTGAAAAATTTGTTACATGGGAAAACTTTGTGTTTTACAACATGCTTTTCTTTAAACAGGTCTGTTGCATTACTAGTGGGGTACACTTTCAACGGTGAATTTCAAAAATTATTTTTTTTCACAAAAATTATCGGCGAAAGATTCGTTTTTTGCTTTTTGACCGTTTTTATTGTGCTAGTCGTCTTTTTCGCTGCTTTCAACTTTCTTTGCTGGTTCTTTCAAAGTGTTTTCACTACTTTGCGCCGTGGTGCATGCAACTTGGTTTTTCACCGTCGCCTCTACCGCCGTGCCTTGTTGCTTTTGTTGTTCCGCCTGCTTTTTTGCCAAATCGTTGGTGTCCTCGCTTCCACGGAAAACGACAAATTTGTCATACAAAAATTCCGTTACGAAGTTTATTACCATTGTTACTGCAAGCACAATGTATTCGTTTACGTAAAGCGTTTCCACGAAGTAATCCGTCCACCACGTGGAAAGAGGCGTGAACACGAGGTAGTAGCCTGCAACTTTCAGCATGGCAACAGGCACGTTGTTTGCCGATTTGAAGGTAAACTTGCGGTTGAAGGTGAAATTCCATACCACCGACGCCACCAACGCTACAAGATAGGCAAGCCATGCCAATCCTTTTTCGCCAAAGCCGAACACTTCCAACAGCAACGTGTCCACCAAAATTTGTATTATTCCTGCGGATACGGAAAACAGAGTAAATTTCAACGCCCGAAACCATTCTTTCTTATTCATTTGTTTCTCCGAGTTGCCCTCACGGGGCTTTTGCCTCAGTTTACACCAAAGAAAAGGCTTTGTCAAACATTTAACAAATGTTTAATGTTGCCGCAGTTGTAGTGTGTTTACGGCTTTTTTGATTGTTTTTTATCTTTTGCCTGATAGTTGGTTTTTTGTGCGAGTTTTTTGCAGACAAATTTTTGTTTTTTTTGAAATTTTTCAGAACCTGTTTTTTTAACTCGGTAGTTACAATATGACAACCGGCATTCAAAAGAACGTTGTTTTTGAACCTTATTCAAGCAAATGTCTTATGTTTTTCTGATAGGTATTATTTTCTCTTTTTGCAGGCGGAAAGATTGTTTGTTTTTGACCATTTGTCGATACCTGATTTTTCTTTCAAAATCGGTAGTTGAAAAAAAACAAACCTGAAAGCAAAAGCACGTTGTTGTTGAACCTTATTCAAACAAATGCATTATGTTTTTCTGATAGGTTTTATTTTTTCTTTTGCAGGCGGAAATGTTGTTTGTTTTTGACCATTTGTCAACGCCTGCTTCTTTCAAAATCGGTATTTAAAAAGAATAATCTGCACGGAAAAGGGCATTGGTGTTGAACCTTATTCAAACAAACTCTTTCGGTTTTGCTAATACTCATAAGCATTATTTTATCTTTTGAAAACATACAGACCTTTTGTTTTTGCCGCAAAATTTCTTCCCTTTTTACGCATAAAACGGTGCCACTTTCTGAAACTTTTTGCAAACTGTCTAACCTTTTTCAACAATTTTCCGTTGTGTTTTGCAGATAATTTTCTGTTACGCAAAACCGTTCTTTTCAACCGTTGCCCCTGAAAACCTTTTCGTTCAAACATGTTTCAGCAGAAACATTCAACATTTGTTTTGTAAAAAATACCCCGCACTGTGTTGTGTGCGGGGTTATTTTCTGTTTTTTCAATTTTTACTATTTCAGCAATTTGTCCAGATCTTCCACTTTCATGCCCCAACAGCGGTGGCGTTTTACCAACTTTCTGTCGTAGTTTTTCCAGAGGTTCTGAACGTTGAGGTTGTCTTCCAACTCGGGACCCGTTTCAAGGTACTCCACCCCCAACTTGATGCATCCACGCAAAATTTCATCCATTACTATGGAAACGGCACCCAACTTTTTGTGTTCGGCTGTTACTCCCACCGACATCATGTCGGCAACCTTGGGATGCGTCATAGTCTGAATGTAGGGAATTATTCCGCAGGGGAAAATACGTCCACGCCCTTTTTGCAGTACTTTGAGCATGGAAGGCATACAAAATCCGTAGCACACCACTTTGCCGTCCTTCATTACGGCGCAGGCAAGTTCCGGCACAAATACCTGCAACAGCGTTTCCATTTCACGCTGCTTTTGCTTTTCGTTTAACGGGCTTGTGCCGTACAAATCGGCAAACGCTTCGTCCAGCACTGTCAGACACTGCATCATGATGTCTTTCAGACGCTTTTGTCCACGTTCCTTCGCCATTTGTTTGACGTCGGCTATTTCGTAGCCGTTGCGTTTTGCAACATGCGTTGCAATTCGTGTCAGCCTTTCGTCGTACTGTTGCGGCACTTTGATGACGTAGCAGTTCCAATCCACCACCTTGTAGGCGTGAAGTTTTTCCATGTGCGTTACGTAGTAGGGGTGATTGTAAATTTCGATGTAGGTACTGTCCTTGTCGAAACCTTCTATCAACATACCCTCTTCGTTGAGGTCGGAAAAACTCATGGGACCGATTATTTCTTCCATACCTATTTCTTTTGCCCACTCCACCAACTTGGAAAACAGCGCCTTGGTTACTTCAAAGTCGTCCACCACGTCGAAACGGGTGAAACGCAACTGCTTGACGTTGTTTTTTTGGTTGACGCCCTTGTGCCAGATGCCGGCAATTCTGCCCACAATTTTGTTGTTGCGGTACGCCAGAAACATTTTGCACTCGCAAAAGCGGAAGGCGTCGTTTGTTTGAGGGTCAAACTCCGCAAACTCGTCCATGTACAAATTGGGTGAAGCGTGCGGATTGTCGCTGTACAGGTCAATCAGAAATTTGAAAAATTTGTGCTTGTCCTTTTTGGAAGAGATTTCCTTAACGATGATGTTACTCATTTTCCACTTTCTCCAACGGAATGGGGCGTTTGTCGGCAATGAAAATAACGCCTATTGTACCGGGGCCGCAGTGTGCTCCGATGACGGGACCTACCGTCTGACGCACGACTTTGGCATCCGGCCTTTTTTCCTTTATCATATCGGCAACCATGTCGCCCTCTTTGGGAACGTCGGCATCCACAACGTACACGTTGTACGCCGTGCCAGTGAGATCCTTTATTACCTTGTCGGCAATTACTTTCAGCGCCTGCTTTTTGCCGGAAACCTTTTGCAATACAGTGAGGCTGCCCTTCTTGTCGAAGGTGAGAATGGGTTTCAGTTGCAACATGGTGCCTGCAAATGCGGCAAAACCGGAAAGACGTCCGCCACGTTTCAGATGCATGAGGTCATCCACTACAAAGTACACCGCCACCCTGTCGGTGAAGTCTTTCAGCGCATCAACAATCTCCTCGTCTGTTGCGCCTCTGTTTTTAAGTTCGGCGGCGTATTCCATTTGAATTCCCGCACCCAAAGAAATTCCTTTGGTGTCAAAAACGGTGCATTTTCTTTCGGGATACTTTTCCTTCAACTGCTTTAATGCCGTTTCGAGGTGTCCGAAGGTGCCGCTCATTGCGTGGGAAAAACTGACGTACAGCACGTCTTCTCCCTTTTGGAAGTAGGGTTCCAATATTTCTATGTATTCCTGCGGGTTGAGCGCCATCGTAGTAGGTATCACACCGCTTCTCACTGCGTCGTAAAACTTGCGGAAATCGGTGTTTTTGCCCAGGTCGTAGTAGTAGGTTTCATCGTTGTAGGCATAGGGCATTTTGATGTAGTCTACGCCAAGTTGTTCCTGACGTGTGTACCACAATTCGCCGTCTGCGTCAATTAAAAGTACGCTCATACTATTCTCCTTTTGTTTTGTGTTGTTAGTTATTTTACCATATTTTGTGCCGTCGTTCAAGATTTTTGCAACATTTTTTGTCTTACCGCTTTTTTATGCACCGTTTTGCTTTTCTTTTACCTTTCGGTTTTGTTGTTTTCGTGTCATTTTCTTTACGGGATTTTTCCCTCTTCAACAGGTTGATTTCCGCAAAAAAATGTTTCCCACCTTTTTGCCGATTTTGCAATTTGTCTTGCTTTTTGGTTGTATTTATAGTATAATTATTAAGTACTAAAAAGGTGTCCGAAGAAGTTTACTTCAACGTCGGGGACTTTTTGCACGGCGGAATGTGGATATCCACATTGTTTCTACACCGTACACGGAAAAACGGGCAAGGTTTTCCACACAAATTATTTTAGACATACCACTAGATATGGGACAAGCCTGCCTGAATTTTTCAAAATGTTGTAACGGACGAAGGAAAAACAAGGGTTGTACACATTTTCACACCCCCTGATACTGCTACTACCAGAAGAAAAGTATCATTGAACAAGGACGCACTGCACCAAAGGAGAGGTATATGAAAATTATTGTAAACAGTCTGGATTTGAACGACGCAATTTCCAAGGTATCCAAGGCATTGCCTGCAAGAGATGTCGCTCCCGTGTTGGAATGCATCAAAGTTACTGCGGAAAACGACAAACTTACCTTTTTTGCCACCGATAAAGACCTTGCAATAGAAAAAACCGTGGACGCCAACGTTATTGTCGGAGGTGCGATGCTTGTTCCGGGAAGAGTGTTTGGCGATTACATCCGCAACATTGCCGGCACCGACACGGAAGTTTCGTTGGAAACGGAAGACAACAGACTTACCATTTCCACTTCGGGAAGCGAATGTAACATCACCACGATGAACGTGGAAGATTACCCTGAAATTGAAGAGATAAGCAACGAAAGTTACTTTACTATTCAGGAAATAAATCTGAAAGAGATAATAAACAACGTTATTTTTTCCGTAGCCACCGACGACAGCCGTCCCATGCTTAAAGGAGTGTTTTTCGAGGCTGACGGATACACCCTGACTGCGGTTGCCACCGACGGCTACCGTTTTGCAATGAGCAAAAAGGCTTTGGAAGAAAAGGCGGAAAACATTTCCGCCACCATTCCCGCAAGAAGTCTTTCGGAACTGTCCAAACTGTTGGAAGACAGCGAAAACCTTTTGCGAGTGTTTGTGGAAAAGAACTATCTTTCGGTAGTGCTTGCCAACACTCGCCTGCAAACACGCTTGCTTGTCAGCGGACAGTACATCCGTTACGACAACATAATTCCCAAGGAATTTGTGTCCACGCTGCTTGTAAACAAAGAAAACTTCGAGCGTTCGCTGAACACCGCTTCCATCATGTCCCGTGGCGACAAAAACAATCTTGTCGTGCTGGACATAGAGGAATACAACATGAACATTTCTTCCACCAGCCAATACGGCACGGCAAAGGAAAACATTGCCATTTCTCTGACGGGCAAGGACGTGCGTTGCGCCTACAATGCAAAGTACCTCAACGACTGCCTTAAAGTGATAAACGCCGAAGCCATAAAAATGCAGTTTGCCCAACACAACAGTTGCGTGATAACGATAAACAACAGCGACGAAGTGTTGTACTTCATTCTTCCCGTAAAACAAATTGTGTAAAGAAAAACATAAAAACTTATAAAATTGCCGTGATGACCGTAAAAAAAACAGTTGTTACGGCATTTTTAATGTGAAAATTTTTTATTTTTGATAATAAATTGTAAAAAATAGAACAACTGTTACAAAAAAAATTGTAAATAAAACGGCAATTGCCAAGAACTACAAGAGGAATTTTCTTGCAATCACATGCACGGCTAGCGAAATGCCGCAAAAAGGCAAAAAGTAAGCAGTTTTCAGTGAAAATGCGGTTGAAAAATCAGCCAAAAATCTTTCTGTAACAAAAGGGGAAAAGTAACGCAGATAGTACAAGAATAAAAAACAAAGTTGCAACAAGTATAAAAATTGCAAAAAAAACATTTTGATAAACACAACAAAAAAACAAGAGTTTGTGACAAAAAAAAAGCGTTTGAACAAACCTTTACTGAGAAAAAGGAAAAAGTAACGTCTGCATTTACAATTATAAAAACAAAATCGCAACAAGTATAAAAAAATTGCAGGCAATCATTTTGAAAAACACGAAAAAAATGTCAAAAGGGAATGATTCATAAACAAATACAAAAACAATACTGAGGAAAAAGCATTTGAAAAACACGACAAAAAACGACAAAAAAGAAAAATTGTGTGTAAAGGTGCGTAAAAATTACAAAAAAACAAACAATTTCCGACAAAAAACAACAAAACGGCAGTAAAAACATGTCTTCTGACAAAGTAACCGCCCCAACAGACGATTGCAACAAAACACCGACATTTACTCTGCCGTTACCGCCTGCAATACAGGCAGAAAAAATTTCCATTGTCCTTTTGCAAAAAAAAGTTGTGAAAAGCGAAAAAAACAACTTTTTCGGTGAAAAAAGCCACACAAAAAAAAGTTGTTTTAATACAAACTGCCCTGCCCAAATTTTACTGTGAAAAAGTTTGGGCAGTGTCCGTTTAAGAATTTTTACCGCAAATTACAAATGAAGCATTACAGAGCCTTGCTTTGCCTTGCAAACGGGACAAATCTGCCACGGCTCGTTTCCCGTGTGACGGTAGCCGCAATCGGCGCACACCCATTCCACGGGCTTTTGTTTTTTGTACAAAGTACCCTCTTTAAGTTGCGTGTACAGTTCTCTGAACAGTTTTTCGTGCGCTTCTTCCACCTTTGCCGTCATATCGAACAAAGCGGCAATTTCCGTGAAACCTTCCTCTTTGGCAGTGAGGGCAAAAGATGGGTAGATTACCGTCGCTTCTTCCTTTTCGTCTTCGGCGGCAAATTTGAGGTTGTCCAAAATTACCCATTTTTGCTTGAAGGGGTAGCCTGTGCATATTTCTACGTTTTTAATGGGGGCGTTGTCCGCCTTTTGCAAAAAGGTGTAAAACATGCGTGCGTGGTTGAATTCCTGATAGGCAACGGTGTCCACAATTTCCGCCATGGCTTTGTAGCCTTCGTTTCTCATTCCGTATTCCATAAATTCGTAGCGTGTGCGAGCCTGCGTTTCCCCAGCAAAGGCCTTTGCAAGATTGACAAATGTTTGACTTTTCAAAAGATTCATTGTTTGCTCCTTCAAGACAAGGTGTCTTTCAATGTGTTTTGTGAAAGTGTTTCCCAAAAGAGAAAAAACAAACGGCAAAGGAAAAATTTTTTGCAAAGTTACAGTCGGTAACGGTTGTTGACAAGGGCATTTTTGCTGTGATATTCTATACAAAAAGGTGAAAAATGAAAGAATACGCAAAACAAATTGCACGTCGGAAGTCCGTGCGCAAATACGACGAAAGCCTCAGCGTTTCCGCCGAAGAAATGAGAAAAATTCAGCAACAAATCCCCCTGTTGAAAAGCCTGTGCGACGGCATAAAGGTGGAAATTGAAATTACCGAAAGGAAAAACACAAATTGCAAGTGGAACGCACAGTACTGCGTGTTGTGTTACAGCGAGGAAAAACCCCGTTGGAGGGAAAACGCCGGCTACATGCTGGAACAGTTGGATTTGTTTTTGGCGTCGCTGGATATCGGGTGCTGCTGGTACGGCTGGGGCAAGTGTCCGCAGGAAAAGGAAGGCATGAAGTTTGCAATAATGATGTGTTTCGGAAAATGCCGAAAGGAAGACTTCCGCACGAAAAAGGACGAGTTTTTGAGAAACGGTGTAGAAAAAATGTACAAAGGTCTGCACGGCGAGGAACTTTCAGACGCATTTCTGGCACCCAGCGCCTGCAACAGTCAGCCGTGGCGTGTGGAACAAACGGACAACGTCATTAAAGTGTTTCGCTTAAAAAGCACGTTGAATCCTCTTTCGAGGGTGCTTGCGGCACACTTCAACAAAATAGACATGGGCATTTTCCTGGTGTTTCTGGAAATCGTTTTGGAAGAAAAGTCAATAGAATTTTGTCGGGAAACGGTAAAAGAAAGCAAGGAAAACCCCGAGTTGGTGGCAGTTTACACATTGCGTTGAGTTTTGAAACACCGCAAAGGGAAAAACCGCCTTTGCAAGCAAACGAAATGCATTTTGAAAAGTAAAAAACTTTGCAATCGGTAAAAAGGCAAAATGTCTGGCGTTTGCAAACGGCATCGCCGAAACGGTGTTTGAACAATTTTTCTTGCGAAATTTGCAAAAACATGCATGCTAACAAAAATTTTCCACCGAACGCCTGCCCTTTTGCGTAAAATGTAACGTTTCTGCAACGGAAAATTTCTTGAAAAACAGACAAAAGAAAAGCACGAAAGGTGAACGGCAATAGATTCGCCTTGCCAAAAGTATTTTGACGGCAAAAAAAGAGTTTTATCATTGCAAAACTTGCCGACAAAGTGTATAATAAAAGTACTATGCTGAAACTGAATCAAATTTGGAACAACATTCTGCTGGAAGCGGAAGCAAAGGTACAAACGCTTGTTTACGATTTGTACATCAACACACTTCAACCTGTCGGGCTGTACCACGACAGGCTTATTTTGCTTGCCGAAACAAGGGCAGTGAAAAACATTGTGGACAACAATTACAAGGACATTTTGCGCAGTTGCACCAACGTCGTTTTCCCTTCCATTGTGGACATAGAAATTATCACGGAAAAGGATCTTCCCAACGTAGGCAACGTGGAAAAGGAAGTGGACATTCCCGTCAGCGCCAACTACATTTCCGTAGTGGAAGAAAAAACCAACTTCATTTCGCAGTACACCTTTGAAAACTTTGTTGTGGGCAAAAGCAACGAGTACGCCGAAGCGGTGGCAAGGGCGGTGGCGGACAACCCCGGTACAAAGTACAATCCCGTGTTTTTGTGGGGAGGAGTGGGTCTTGGAAAAACCCACTTGATGCACGCAATAGGAAACCGTCTGCAACGCAACTACCCCGAAAAAAAGATAATGTACGTTACCTGCGACCAATTTATGAACGAATTTATCGAGTCGCTTCACGACACATCCAACCCCAACGCCAAAAAGGTGTTCAGGGACAAGTACCGCAAACTTGACGTGCTGATGATGGACGACGTGCAGTTTTTGGCAAACAAGGAAGGCACGCAGGAGGAAATTTTCCACACTTTCAACGAGTTGTACCTTTCGGACAAGCAGATTATTCTCAGCAGCGACCGTCCCCCAAAGGAAATAAAGATTGAAGAACGGTTGCGCACCCGTTTTGCCATGGGCGTCATTGCCGACATTCAACCCCCCAACCTGGAAACGAGAATTGCCATTTTGCAAAAAAAGTGCAGTCAAAAGGGATACAACGTCAACATAAGGGTGCTTAGCCTCATTGCGGAAAAAATAACCAACAACATCCGTGAAATGGAAGGAATGTTAAACCGCATAATCAGTTACTCCACACTTGTCGGAGGCGATCCCAACGACATGAACATCGTCAACGACGCTTTGAGAGATTACGCCGAAGCGACAAGCGACATAATCACCATCGACCACATAGTAAACGCTACCTGCGAATACTTCCACGTCAAAAAGGAAGAACTTGTGGGCAAAAAGAAAAACAAAGAAATTGTTGTTCCCCGTCAGATTTGCATCTACCTCATTTGCGACATTCTGGGGCAAAGCGTTCCTCTTGTTTCCATAGGCGAGTACTTTGGCGGAAGGGACCACACCACCGTCATGCACGCAAGGGACAAAATAAGCGAGGACGTGAAAAACAACGATTTTTTGGCGTCGCAGGTCAAGGACATTAGGGACAAGATTTACAACAGATAAAAAGCAAGGGCAAACACCGTATAACCCGTTTGCCCGTGTATTCCACAGAATTTACAACAGATAAAAAAAGCAAGGGCAAACACCCTTGCTTTTTTAACGCAATTGTAAAAGTTCTGAAACAGACGGTTTTTGAAAAAATGCAAATAAAACATGTACCGTATGCAAAAATTTGCAACAGTAAGTTTACATTGACAAATTTGTTTGATGGTTTATAACGGATTATCCCATCCCCACAGAATGTCTATAAAGTAGTTATCTTGAGCCCAATCGTCATGCCAGCCTTCGGGCTTTGAATCTACTTCGCAATACACATTTAATTGATTGAAAGTAAAAGCAACGAAAGCCGCTTCTCCGATGTACGTTACGCTTTTTGGAATGAATATTTCTTTTAAGTCGCTAATGTAGAAAGCCTTAGTTCCAATCTCTGTAAGATTTTGAGGCAGAACAATAGTTTCAATGGAACATTTGGAAAAGGCATTTTCACCTATGACGGTTACGCTTTGCGGAATTGTTAATGAAACTAGCGATATACAGTTTGAAAACATGTACGGGCCTATTTCCGTAAGATTATCGGGAAGTATAACGGATTTTAAACTGTAGCAATTTGTAAAAAGATTTTCTGTGTCCAATTCCGTAACGCCGGACAGGTCGATTGATTCAAGCGATTGACACTGCTCGAAAGTGCTTTTCCCGACTTTTTTGACGGATTCGGGCAACACGACAGATGTCAGATTGTAAAAACCACGGAAAGTTCCGTCAAGTTCCCTGACTTTGCATCCGTCCTCAAATGTTACGGTGGAAACGGTGTTAAATTCGTTGACGGAGCCATGGTGTTCAAACAAATTGAAATAGGGAGCGACTTCCACGTCTTTTCCTATCACAAATTCCAGGCCGTTGGCGGTTTTTGTGTCTAAAAGGTACCAAGAATACTGCATAGTTTCGTTACCTGGCACGTTGTTGCAGTTTAATATTACTTTTTTCAAACCGCTCAATCCTGAAAAAGAGGACACGTAGGACGTTTGGAAACTGTGTCCCAAGTACAATTCTTCAAGGGAAACGCAACCTTTAAACGCCGATTCGCCCACAAAGTTAAGGTTGTCGCCCAAGTTTATCCTTTTCAGGTTGGTACAGTTGTAAAAGGCTCCGTCTTCGATTTTTGTAATTGTCGAAGGCAACACGACTTCTACAATGTCGGACCTGCTGAAAGTGCTGTCAGGAATTTCCGTAAGACCTTCCTCAAGAACGATTTTGGAAGGCATGTGATCGTAACTTACAAATCTTTTGATGTCCGTTCCCTTTATGTACAAGGTTTTGACCTGTTCAAAGTTTTTCCACTCTACCTGTCGCACGGGAAGTCCTCTCAATGTTGTGCTGACGGTAACTTCGGTGAGGTTTTCGTCGATGGCTGTTACTTCGTATTCCTTCCAGTTTTCCGTTACCTGATAAGTAACGCCGTCAACGGTCAATTTGCTGAAGGGAAACAGCGTTGCAAAGGCCGTTCCGCCTGCGATTACGCACACCAAAAACAGCGACACCACCACGACGGAAAGAACACGCCTTTTTTTGTTGACGGCGTCCCTCATGTGGCGGAAACAGTTTACGATAAACGCCGCAAAGGCGGCAAAAATTTCCCCCGCAATCAAAAATATGAAAAAGGAAGCAATGGGATTGCCGAATCCGAACCCGATGACGGGCAAAGTTTTTTCCGGCGGGAAAATGAAGGGAAAGGCAAATCCGAAAATACCGAAAAGCACTCCGAAAACGACGGAGAAAATTCCGTAAATTTTCAGGTCGGTGTCGGTATCCACCTCTTTGCCGCTGCTTTTGCGGTACAGACTTCCGCTCACCACAAAGTAGTAGTTGTGCTTTTCCCCCGTTTTAACGAGTTTCGCTTGCTTTGGCTTGAAGTCCGATTGCGAAGGCGCTCTTCCGGCGCCGTCGTAGTTGTACCAGTTGTTCCAGGCACTATCGTAATCTGCCTGCGCTTTGGCGTCGTTTATTTCCTGCCTTGCCTGTTGGTCGGCGTAGTCCTGATCCGTGGCGTAGTAGGTAATTTCGTCCACAAGGCGGAATTTTGCCGAGGAAAAACCGTCCTGTTTGAGGCGTTTTGTAAGGTAGTCGTTCATGAGAGTAACGACGCTGTTTTTGCCCTTGTTGACGGAAGCCTTTTCTTGGTAATAATCTGCCGAAACGGCGTCTTTGAAGAGGAAAGAGAGATTTCCTTTCAGAATGTGCTCCTTTATTTTTTCCACGTAACCGTCGTACAGTTTCACTCATTCGTCGGGAACGTGTCCCTCTTTGACCTGTTGGGCAAAAGCGTCGAAGGCGTCCTCCTTCTGCTTTTGCAGTTGCGCCTTTTGCTGTTTGTAGTTTTGTTCCCGTTGCAAAGAAAGGGCTTTTTCCTCTTTTGCCTTTTCTCGGTTCTTTTGGCTTTGTTCCTTTTGCTGATTTACCAAATCGTCACGTAAAGACATTGCGTTTACCCCCGTTTGTGTTTTAACAGAAATCTCCGTCCGTTGCCAGATTGATACTTGATAAAATTTTATTAAACAATAATTTACAAAATTATATCAAAAATAAATTATACAAGCAAGAAAATAACGTCAAAAAAGCAACCGCATTGTAAAAAATCTTTTTGTAAAAATATCCGCAGCGGCTGTCGGCAATGGAAAAAATACTTTTTGGTAAAAATTTTGACAATAATTATCAAATGATAAGGGAAAACCGTTGCACAACGCTTGAACGGCGTTTTGGGAAAAACGGCAAAAAATGAAGCAACCTTTGCCCGTCAAAGGCAGGCGTGTGCGTTGCAAACACTTGACTTTGAATTGTGTATTTGATAAAATAGAGTGAATGCTATGGTGGTAGTGTGTGTCTTTACCGCCGAAATGCTTTTTTTACTACTACAACGCACAATTTTTTGTGCAGAAATAAGGAGAACCAAAATGAAAAGAACCTATCAACCCAAGAAAAGACAAAGAAGCAAAGTTCACGGATTCCGTGCAAGAATGAAGACAACCGGCGGCAGAAGAACGCTTGCAAGAAGAAGAAACAAGGGTCGTCATTCTCTTTCCGCCTGATTTCGGGGCAGAAACTTGAAGTCTATTTACAGGCTTAAAAAGAACTATCAATACAACTACGTCTACAAGCATGCGCAAAGCGTAGCCGACAAATACATTGTGTTGCTGTACTGCAAAAACAACAAAAAATTGTCGCAGGCAGGCTTTTCCATAAGCAAAAAGTACGGACACGCAGTAAGCCGAAACAGAATACGCCGTCAGATGAAGGCTGCGGCGTCGATGTTTATGCCCAAAGTAAAGGAAGGTTACAACCTGGTGTTTGTGCCTCGCAAAAAGGAAGAGTACGCCTTTGCGCAAATATGCGAAAGCATGCAAAAACTGTTGCAAAAGGCGGATTTGTTACCGTGAAATACGTGGCAATTTTTCTTTTGAAGGTGTACAAAGCCACCTTCTCCCGCTGGAAGGGCAAAAAGACATGTATCTACACGCCGAGTTGTTCGGTGTATTCCATGGAAGCGTACAGGTCTTTCGGTTTTTTCAAGGGAAGTTGGCTGACTTTTTTGCGTCTTTTGCGTTGCGCCCCGTGGGGAAAGGGTGGTTTCGACCCTGTGCCAACAAACCTCAGGGGAAATATGAAGTGGTTTGTTTGATGGATTTGTGGGAGTAACAATGAAAAGAAAAAAGCAAATTTTTGCGCTTGTAATGCTGTTTGCATTGCTTTGCGTGTTTGTGCTGGCAAGTTGTCAGACGGAAAAAGCCGACTACTTCAACTACACCGAGGCAAACCTCGGCGTAATGGGCAAGTTGGTCAAACTGATGCACGGCTGGATTGGCAACTACGGCTGGACGGTTGTTGTATTCACGCTGTTTCTGAAGTTGGTAACATTGCCGTTGGACATCTGGCAGCGTGTGGCATCTCGCAAGATGACGCAGAAAAACAAACAAATGCAACCCCTGCTTGCGGAAATTGACAAGCGTTACGGAGCAAATACGCCCCGTGCAAACGAAGAAAAGAAAAAGGTGTACGGGAAAGCGGGTTATTCCATGTTTTCCTCCTGCTTGCCCATGATAATTTCCATGGTCATTTTCTTTGTAATGTTTGCCGGCTTGCGTGATTACTCCACCTACAGCAGCGTGAAGAACTTTCAGGGACTTTCCGACACCTACTACGAAGCCTACTACACCACTGTACAACAGGAAGGCGGCGAAAAGTGGGACTATCTGCAAAACGAATACAACACGGTGTTTGAAAGCAGTCAGGAAACCAACGAGTACAAAAAGCAGACAAACGCCTACATTGTGGGCATCGACCACTTTGAAAACAAGTACGGAGTGGCATTTTGCGAAACCTATCGCAACGCCTCTTTGGAAAAGGTGAAAGAGTACTACATCGGCAACCACGAAAGTTGGCTGTGGATTCAGAACGTTTGGCAGCCCGACACGTGGGTGTCCGTCATGCCTGCCTACAACGACAGCACAAACGGATTCAGCGCAACGGTTGACATGAGCGAATTCGGCGTGGACAGCGGACTTACTCACTACGAACTTATTCGCAGCGCAGTGTTGCAAACGGGCATTCGTGGGGAAAACGGCGCATGGAACGGGCTTATGATTTTGCCTCTGCTTTCCATCGGGCTTTCCTTCCTTTCCATGTTTTTGTCGCAGTATCTGGACAAAAAGAGCAAAAACAAGGCCGAACAACCCACCCAGCAGGACATTCAGACGGCAACTACCAACAAAACAATGATGATAATGATGCCCCTTTTGATGGCGATTTTCGGATTTATGTACACCGGAGCATTTGCCATCTACATGGTGGTAAACTACACTTTGAGCATTCTTTCCACCGTTGCATTGCGTAAACCCGTGGAAAAGATTGTGGACAGAAGTTTTGCCAAGGAGGAAGCAAAGAACAAATCCGGCAAAGCAAGTTATATGAGGTAATTATGAGAAAAGACAACTCTGAAACCGCAGTAACGGAGGACGTTACCTCCGTTGCACAAGCGGAAGTTTCCACCGAAACTTCTGCCGAGGGAGAAAAAATAAAGGACTTCTTGCAAAACGTGCTGGAAAAAATGGGTTGCACCGATTGCGACGTGCAAATTTACGAAAAGGAAGACGCAGTTTGCCTCAACATTTTCGGACAGGACGCAAACAGCGTTATCGGAAGGCACGGCGAAGTGCTGGACGCATTGCAGTACCTTTGCAGTTTGCTTCTCAACGGCAAGCACGGCAACTTCCGCCGTGTGGTAATCGACACCGAAGGCTACCGTGAAAAGAGGGAAAAGACCTTGAAACGCCTGGCTTCCAATTTGGAATCCAAGGTTAAGCGCACGGGCAAGGCTGTGAAACTTGAACCCATGAATCCCTACGAAAGACGCATTATTCACACCGCTTTGCAAAACAGCAAGTACGTTACCACGGGAAGCGAGGGACAGGGAAACAACAGACACATCGTCGTTTCCCCCAAGGAACAAAGCGACATTCTCAACGCCCCCAACGCCCCGAGAAAAACCCTCAACTTCGTGTACAGAAGCGACAAGAAAAGAAGATAAGTAAAGGTTGCAAAATCGGAAACGCAAACGGCAGGGCAGATGAAAATGCCTCTAAAAGAGCAGGCAATGCCGATTTTGTGCAAACTGCCTACAAGGCAAACGTCATGTTGCGAAAACAACTGTGGCAGTTGCAACCGTTTCAAAAGTTTTCGTTAAATCTTGCAAAAACAAAAAGCACGCAATTACTGCGTGCTTTTTTCTTGTTTTGACAAAATTTTTACAGACGTATAAACATTTTGCACACAAAATCTTGAAAATGCAAGGATTTGTGAGCGAAAATTCTGAAAGCAAAAAGGTGTTTTTTTGTAAAACTCAACAGTACTGTTGTTGAAAGGAACAACTTACAAAGGCGATTTTCTGGGTTTGTTTTGTCCCCTGGGATACTGCGTCGGCGTGTGCGTTTTTTTGACATACTGCAAAATGCAACGCCTGCTTCCGTCGGGCAAAGTGAAGTTTTTGCTGTCTGTAAGAACCAATCCCAGCACCTTGCAGGCGTTTTTTGCCGTGAGGCTTTCTTCCAAGTCCGTTTTGTATGCCACTATGCTACCGCCAACTTTCACGATTTGCGCCGTGTATTCCAACAAAACAGGTAGGGGCGCAACTGCTCGGGCGGTTGCAACGTCAAAGGCTTCACGGTTCGTTTTTGCAAAATCTTCCGCACGTTGGTGGTAGAAGTTTGCCGAAATACCCAACTTTTGGCAAAGCATCTGCGTGAAATTTATGCGTTTTTGCAGGCTGTCCACCAGCGTTACGTCAATGTCGGGACGGAGTATTTTTAACGGTAACGAGGGAAATCCCGCACCGCTGCCTATGTCGCACAGAGATACGCCCTTTTTCAGAAACACGCTACCCAACATACTGTCGGCAAAGTGTTTTTCCCACACGGCTTCTCTTTCCGTAATGGCGGTGAGGTTGTACTTTTCGTTTTCTTCCAGCAAAAAGTCGCAGTAGTATTCTAACTGCTTTTCCTGTTCTCCCGTCAGGGCAATGCCCGTTTGTTGAAAAATAAAGTCTTTCATGTTTTTCCTTTTTGTCAATTCCAGTTGTTTTGTTATGTAAAATTCCTTACAAACGCTTGTCGTGTAGCAAAAACACGCAAACGGTTGCGTAAATGTTATCAACCGTTGTAAGGCAGTCGCAAAAATTTTCATTGCCTGTATTTTTGGAAAAGTTCGCTTTGTTTTTTCGAACCATTTCAAAGACGCTTTTCTGTTTTCGTTTTTTACTTTTCGGTAAAAACATCGTATAACAAGCCGGCACAACAAAATGTCTGAAAGACCGTTGTGCAAAAGAGTTGAGATGGTGCCTCAAATTTGCCTGTAAACACTTGCAAAATTTTTTTGCGTTGTTGATACATCTAAAAAGCCTGTGCAAAGCACACAGTAAGGTTTTTTCTTGTTTGTTATAATACCCTAGACTCGTTTTGTATCAAAAACACGCAAACGGTTGCGTAAATGTTGTCAACCGAGTTTGTTTTGGGCAAGGTACACGATGAGAATTTGCACGTCTGCCGGCGAAACGCCGCTTATCCTGCCGGCCTGTCCCAGGTTTGCGGGACGGATTTTTTGCAGTTTTTGTCTTGCCTCTATGCGAAGTCCGTCAATTTTGTCGTAGTTTATGTCGGCGGGAAGAGGCTTGTTTTCCAATTTTTGTGCCTGCGCAATGGCTTCCTTTTCTTTTTGAATGTAGCCACGGTATTTGCATTCCACATCCACTTCGTACAAAATGTCGTCGTCGACACCTTCAAAGTAGCCCAGCGTTTGCAAATCTTTTGCAAAAATGTTGGGGCGACGCAGTATTTCTTCCAAGGTCAGCCCTGCGTTTGTGTTGACTTCCCCCTTTTGTTCAAACAACTGTGCGTACACTTTGGGCGAAAGCAACGTGTTAAGTTGCGACATTGCCTTTTCCAACTGTTGTTTGCGATGAAGAAATTTGCCGTAGCGTTTTTCCGTTACCAACCCAACCTCTTTGCCAATTTCCGTAAGACGGAAGTCTGCGTTGTCCTGTCGCAACACAAGGCGGTGTTCGGCACGGCTGGTCATCATGCGGTAAGGCTCGAAAGTTTCCTTTGTGGTGATGTCGTCCACAAGCACCCCGATGTAACTGTTGTCTCGGGGAAAAACTACGGGCGTTTTGCCGTGAACGTATCGTTCGGCATTTATTCCTGCCACAATGCCCTGCGCCGCCGCTTCTTCGTAACCGCTTGTTCCGTTTATCTGTCCTGCAAAAAACAGTCCCCTGACGTGTTTTGCCATAAGTGTTGCGTCAAGTTGCGTTGCGTCGATGCAATCGTACTCTATTGCGTAGGCGTCACGCATAATTTCCACATTTTCCAGCCCTTCGATGCTGTGGTAAATTTGTTCCTGCACCCACGCAGGCATGGAAGAGGACGCCCCCTGAACGTAAAATTCGCAGGTGTCGGAGGATTCCGGCTCCAAAAATATCTGATGACGTTGCTTGTCGCTGAAACGCACCACCTTGTCTTCTATGCTGGGGCAGTAACGTGGACCTACGCCGTTTATGGAACCGTTGTACAGCGGCGCCAGATGTTTGTTTTGTAAAATTATGCGTTTTGTTTCCTCCGTGGAATAGGTGAGGTAGCAACTGCGTTTTGTTTTCGGAAGTTTTTCCGTCATGAAGGAAAAGGGCGTGGATTCGTCGCCCGGTTGCTCCACCGTTTTGGAAAGGTCTATCGTTTGCAGACGCACCCTTGCAGGCGTTCCCGTTTTGAAACGGCGCACGGTAAAGCCTAAATCGACCAGGCTTTTGGTGAGAAACTGCGCATTGGCAAATCCGTTCGGACCGCAGTTTCGCACACATTCCCCCACTATTATGCGAGAGTCGAGGTACACGCCGCAACACAGTACTACGGCTTTTGCCTTGTAAGTGAGGTTCACCGCCGTGGTAACTTCAAACCCGTCGTCGGTTTTGACTACGGAAACGGCTTCACCTTGGCGAAGATGAAGGTTGGGCGTGCTTTCCACCGTTTGTTTCATGTTTACGTGATACAGATTTTTGTCCACCTGCGCTCGTGGCGAGTACACGGCGGGGCCTTTCCCCTTGTTTAGCATTCGCATTTGAAGCAGGCTTTTGTCGGCATTTACCGCCATTTCTCCGCCCAAAGCGTCAATTTCCTTGACTATTTGCCCCTTTGCCGTGCCTCCGATGCTGGGATTGCACGCCAAAAAAGCCACCGTGTCCAGGTTGGTAACCAGCATAAGGGTGTTGCACCCCAATCTTGCAGTGGCAAGCGCCGCTTCACAGCCGGCATGTCCTGCCCCCACTACGATAACGTCAAAATCTCTCAAAATTCACCTTCCGATGCGTTCAAACGCATGCTTTTGTTTTTTGCTGTTTTTTTTGTATTGTTTTGTATTTGTTTGTTTATTTGCTTACCTTTGACAATGTGCAAACGCATTACAACGTCTTTCGCAGTACCGTTTGCAAAAGGCAAAACCGTATTTTGTTTCCGGACGGCGAAAAACTAAATTGTAATTTTTAGTCAATTTCCTTTGCGGCGATTAACGCAAACAGGGTAATGCGTTTGCCGTAAACAGGAAATGCGTTTGCCGTTGGTTGTAAACACCGTTGTTGAAAGTAACGCATTGTTTTGCGTAATGATATACACCGATTTGTAAAAAGGACACATGTTGCGAAACTCGTTTTGCGCTGCGGTAATTTTCCGCTTAGCGTTGCGGAGAACTTACGCTTGAAAAGTAAACTTGAATGCAAGCATCTTAATATCACTGCACCGTTAAATGGGTTGCAGACAAAAGTTGTCTGTCAATGTACGTACAGTTAGAGTCGCATTACCTGTTACACCGTTGTGCAAAGCAACGCATGGTTTTGTGCAAACAGACGCACTGCTTTGTTGAAAGGCTACACGTTGAAAGGTTCCTTTTGTGTTGCGGTAATTTACTAATTTATGTTGCGACACCCTACGTTTCATGGCGTAAACGGTAACGCAGTATTTTGATTTACGGCAGATAAACGGTAGCACAAACGCATACAACGTCCTATTGCCGTATCGTTTAATTTGGTTATCGCAAACGTCGTTAGCCAAACAAAATACCGACGGGCATGCCGTAAACACTTACATTGAAGCATTTTTCTTTCACACAAAAGGAGTTTTCAACGTCCTGCTTTTTGTGTTGAATTTTGCGGTTGAAGTTTCTGTTTTCGTGTAAAAATTTTGTTGTTGAGGCTTTTTGAAACCGCTTCGACGGCAACAAGAAACAACTTTCAAACATCTCAAAAATACACAAAAACGCATTGATATTGCTCAAAATGTACATTATTACTGCTGTTTTGTGCAACTTGTGTTATTTTCCCAAACAGAATTTGCTGTAAATGTTGTCTATTATGTCTTCCTGCGTGTTGGTGCCTGTTATCTCTCCCAATTTCTCCCACGCAAGGCGTATGCCCGTGGAAAGAACGTCCAGTGTGGATTGAGTCTGTCGCAACAAATGTATTTGTCTTTTCGCCTCTTTAAGGCAGGAAAGGTGTCTTTCGTTGGTAATAAGCAGGTCGCTGTTTTGAATTTCTCCAGCGTCAAACATGTCGTACAAACGCTGTTTCAACTCTTCAACGTCGCCGCTTTTTGCCGAAAGGGCAATTTGATTTTTTTGCAATGCGGGAGCCTGATACAGGTCGCTTTTGTTGTAAATTTTTATCACCGGCTTTGTGCTTTCAAAGGTGGTTTGGTCGTTTGGCGTTTCCACCAGGTACAGCACGACGTCGGCTTTTTCCGCCGCCATGTGCGCACGTTTTATTCCTTCCGCTTCCACTTTGTCGCTTGTGTCGTGAATGCCTGCCGTGTCCACGAAGTTGAATTTAATGTCTCGGTAGTAGACGCTTTCGCAGAGAGTGTCCCTTGTGGTGCCCTCTACATCTGAAACAATGGCTCTGTCTGTTCCGAGCAGTGCGTTGAGCAAACTGGATTTGCCCACGTTGGGTGCGCCGACTATTGCCACGTCGATGCCGTATCTGGCAACTTTTCCCAAGGCGGAAGTGGCAATTATGCCGTCAAGGCTGTTTTCCAACGCTGCAAGTTGCTCTTTCACGCTTTGAGTTGTCGGCAATTCCAAATCTTCTTCGGGGTAATCCAGTGCCGCTTCGCAGGCGGAAAGAATGTCCAGAAGCACTTTTTGCAATTCCACCACCTTTTTGCCCAGTTTGTTTTCCAACAGGTTTGCCCCTGCTTTGGCTGCCGAAGCCGTTTCGGCGTCTATCATTTCAATTATTCCTTCGGCATTTGTAAGGTTTTGTTTGCCGTTTATGAAGGCACGTTTGCTGAATTCGCCGTTTTGCGCCATAACTGCGCCGTTTTCCAGACATGTTTCAATCACTGCCTGACTGACGGCTGTACCTCCGTGGCAGTGAAATTCCACCGTATTTTCCCCCGTGTAAGAGTGGGGAGCGGCAAAATACACGCACATTGCCTGTTCGTCAAAGTGCCTGGTGTGCAGTTTGCCCACTTTCAGCATGTTCGGCTGTGTGGGAAAGGGATGGAAAAACTTTTTTGCAATGGTTATGGCGTCATCTCCGCTCATTCGCACAACTGCGATTGCACTGCGGCCACGGGCGGTGGACAATGCGACAATAGTATTGGACATAAATTACCTCTCAAAACAATATTATACCACTTTGACGGAAAAATCTCAACACCTTGCGTTGCAGGGGAGAAAAGTTGTGCAAAAATTTTGTGCGGTAAAAGCAGTCGGCACATTATTTTTACAAAAAAGGCTTTTACTGTTGAAAAAGAAGGGGGTTTGTGATATTATTTATAGGTAAAAATTTATCCTTTCAAATTGTGTTCGGAGTTATTATGGGAAAAATAATTGCTTTTTCAAACCAAAAAGGTGGCGTCGGAAAGACCACCACGGCAATAAATTTGTCTACCTACGTTGCAATGGCAGGCAAAAAGGTGCTGTTGGTGGATTTTGACCCCCAAGGCAATGCCACAAGCGGGTTCGGCTTTGAAAAAAATCAGTTGGAACACACCTGCTACGACGTGCTTATGGAAGATTGCGCCGCACAGGAGGCGATTTTGCCCACCATGGTGGAAAATCTTTCCATGCTTCCCTGTAATATGGACCTTGCGGCGGCGGAAGCCGACCTTGTAAACATGATGGCTCGTGAAAGCGCATTAAAGCGTGCGCTTGCACCCGTCAAAGACAACTACGACTACATTTTCATCGACTGTCCGCCCAGCCTCGGGCTGATAACTCTCAATGCGCTGGTTGCCAGCGACGCCGTTATCATTCCCATTCAAAGCGAATTTTTCGCCTTGGAGGGGCTCAGTCAACTTATGCACACCATAAAACTTGTGAAACAACGGCTGAATTCCGCCTTGAAGATAAACGGCGTGGTGCTGACAATGTACGATGTGCGCACCACCATGTCCAAACAGGTTACGGCGGAAATTTACAAGTACTTTGGCGACACCATTTACACCGTGCCTGTGCCACGCAACGTCAAATTGGTGGAATCGCCCAGTTTCGGCGTTCCCATTCCGTTGCATGCACCACGTTGCAGCGGCGCAGTTGCCTACGAAGCGCTGGCAAAACAGTTCTTGGAAAGAGAGGAAAAGTAACATGGCAAAGACTGTAAACAAAGGATTAGGAAGAGGCCTTGCCTCTTTGATGGGCTTCAACGACATCGACGACATTGCCTTAAAAACAGGCAGTGAAAACACCTCTGTGTCGGGAAAAACTGCAGACGGTGTGGTAAATTTGGCACTTTTGGACATCGATCCCAACAGGGAACAGCCCCGAAAAAACTTTGATGAAGAGGCGTTGAACGAACTTGCGGAAAGCATCCGCACCTACGGCGTAATTCAGCCTATTGTGGTTACCCCCGTAGGCAAGCGTTTTATGATAATCGCCGGCGAAAGACGTTTCAGGGCAAGCCGCATTGCGGGAAAAACGGAAATCCCGGCAATAATTCGCAACTACACCCCGCAGGAAATAAAGGAAATAAGCCTTATTGAAAACCTGCAACGTGAAGATTTGTCCCCCATCGAGGCGGCACGGGCAATCCGCACTTTGATGACGGAATTCAACATGACGCAGGAAGTTGCCGCCGACCGTATCGGAAAAAGCCGCTCTGCCGTGGCTAATACTCTCCGTCTGCTCACTTTGCACGACGACGTAATAAAACTTATCGAAGACGGAAGGCTTTCGGCAGGACATGCCAGGACTTTGGTAGTCGTTCCCAAAGAGTATCAGTACAAGTTGGCGCTGAAAGGTTGCGACAATCAGATGACGGTGCGTGAAATGGAAAAAAGCGTGCGTGCTTTTCTCAATCCTAAACCGCAAAAGGAAAAAAACACAGAGGAATGCAAAGAATTGCACGAACTTGTTTCCAACATGCAACGTACGTTTGCCACAAAAGTTTCGGCAATAGGAAACGCAAACAAAGGCAGACTTTACATAGATTACTTCACCGCCGACGATTTGGACAGAATATGCCGTCTTGTGGAAGACTGGATGCAGGACAAGTTTCGTAACGGTGAGGACGAGTAATGATTGTGCCCATCGGAAATATTGCTTATTCGTAAAAGACTGCGTTTGCAGTCTTTTTTTGTGTTTTGCAGTCTATTTTTTGTTGCGTTTGAAGCCGTACAAAATGTTGATTTGAATCAATCAAAATAGTTTTTCTAAATTATCATTTGTGGAAGATTCTCTTGAAACCTTCAAAATAGTAAAATTTTCGACAAACCATGTTGTCATTTTTGATACATTTTGTACAAAAATCTGCAACCGTATGTAAAAATATTGTACAAAGCTGTAAAAACGCGCTTTTGTCTTCTTCTGCTAGCGAGCAAATGTCGGACAACATCTGAAACGGAAAGCCGTCCGAAAACGCTGTTATTTTGATTTTTGAGAACAAACAGACGGACTAAAACCTCTTGTGAAGAGGATGCAACATGCAAAAAGCATTTTCGCTTAAAATTATTGTATACAACTTGGTTTTCCCCTGTGTCTGCTGTCTACTCACAAACGTTTGTTCTCTAAGCGTTATTTTACTGTTGGTTTGTAAACATTTGCGTTACCGCTACTAAATAAACAACCTACATATACTTACTTTTTGTTTTTTTGTATATCGGTCTAAGCCTTTGAAAGTGTTTCGTAATCCTTAGGTGTTGTTTTTGATAGCACTGATATATTGAACATTACTTTTTGCCAGAAAACTTCATAAACAACCTACGTGTAATTACTTTTTGTTATTTTGTATTTTGATCTGGACCTTGAAAAGCGTTTCGTAAACATTAGAATTGTGTTTTTCGGGATTACCGATACGTTGAATATAATGTTTTTAGTTATAAATCTTCACAGACAACTTCATATACTTGCTTTTTTATATTTCGATTTAAGCCTTTGAAGGTGTTTCGTAATCCTTAAGTTTTGTTTTTTTTGGAATTACCGACATATTGAGCATTACGTTTTCGGCTAGAAAATGTCTTCCTTTCTGTGAACAAACGTCATGAATTTCCACACCGCTTTTGAAAGCAAAATGTTTTTTGATTATTGCACGGTATGGAATGCCTTTTGCTGTCTGTAATTGTCTGTGTCCCTGCAGAAATACGTTTTTTGTGGCTGATTGTCTTGCGTAGCAATTACAATGCACAAATAAACAAAGCTTATGTCCGTTCCTTTGACGTGTTTTTATGCTGCGTAAAATTATTTTCCCAAACAATGCGTCCAGATAAATACTGACGGACTTTCCGCCTTGAATAGAGCATTTGTCTGCCATGCTGAACAGTGACGGACTTTGGTGCGCTTTCAACGCAATTCTTGATTCTTGCGAGCAAAAGTTTTTTTTGTTAATTACCATTCCATTGTTTTTTTTCGAATAGAGGTAGGAGATTAAAGTTTTTACAACGTGTTTTTACATCATATTTTCAGAAGAAAACTACCACGGAAATGTTTATTTTCTTTTCTCCTCTTATCAAACAGCGTGGGTTTTCATACTTTTCGATGTTGATTCAGATAAATAGTTAATTTTCAGTCATTAAGCAACAAAAAAACACTTGAAATTGCCTATATTATGTGATATAGTAAATTAAATTTGTACGTGTTTGGGGACGACACACCTTGGCGTAATAGTGCTAAACCTGCAAATCAAAGTCTGATTATCAAAGTTGTAGTAATCCCGGAAGTTTAAAACACGCTGTTGCGCAGGCGCTTTCAAAAAGTAAGTTTAACCACGTTTCTTCTTGCGGTAACAGCCTTAACCGGTCAAGTATCTTGTGCGCTCTTTGCCGTATAAAACAGAGGGACGGATTCTGAGAATAAATTGCTGATTAAGTAACACAAATGTGATATACAAAAATATAACAAATTGACCAAAAATTTACATACGTATGTAAAATTTTGGTCAATATTATATACAAATATTATGTGTTTGTGTTTTGTTTCTTTGTGTTGGCAGTCTGCATTTGTAACGTGTCAAAAACGACAAAATGTCGGAAAATTTGATATAAAACATAGCATATTGACCAAAAAAGGACCAAATTTAGCATTATTTTGGTCAAAATTATATAAACATATTATACTGCAGCGTTATTTTTACAAATTTGACGAATTTGTGCTGATTGAAACGAATACCGTGATAAAATTGACGTTTTTTTTGATAATCTTAAGGTATCAGTCCTTGAAATCGCTTTTAGTGTACCAATATTTGCTTTTATCGAGGTTTTTTTTGGTAAAAACAGGAAAAATACCGTCGTTTTTGCATATTGTAGGCTCTGTTTTGTATATTTTTGGTTATAAAGCGGCTTTTGTCGAAATATTGTCAATGAAAACCGGTCTTATGCATGCAAGTGTTGGCCGGTCGACTCTCCGAGGGATTCCTTTTGCTTTGTTGATGGTTGATTTGTAGTGCGGTTAGTTCGCTACTGCGCTGTGTCGGATGTTTTTTAGATAGAGGCATGCATTTGCGTGTTTTGTAATAAAAAAAACATTATGTTTTTTTTGTAGTGAAATTCATGAATTTTGCTTAATACTCCACTGTTTGTCGGCAGTTTTTTCTGCGAATATTTATGCTATATTTGCTGGTTGAAAGAGCCTTTCAGACAGAATATTTTTGTGACTTTTTAAATTTTTCCGACCAAAAGCAATGGGCATTCTGTCTGAAAAATATATTGATGTGTCGCATTTGTTCATTTTTGCTGCGGCTAAAAACAAGTAGTCTGAACGTGCAGCAAATAACAAAAACGCAGCAATCCCTCGCTAATTTTTGCCTTTGTATATTGCGCAGGTTCAAAAATGTGGACATTTCCTATTATTTAATTGACAATGATTGCAATGTTTTGATGTCGCCTTTTCGAGATTAATTATTTGAAAAAAATTTTAGTGTACTATTTTCGTCTTGTTTTTGTTGAACATTGAAATCTGCGGGGGCTGCATTTGTTTGTGATATTTCCTGACACGCCTTTTTTTGCTTAAAAACATCTTTGACCACCTTTGTGATCGATAAAAGATGATAGCAGTAGAGTTCTCTGCGGTTGTTTCACGTGAAACAACCGTTAAAACATATGACGACAATGCTTTTGAGTGATTTTTACTTATTACTGTTGCTGAAAAATTTCTCTGCGTAGCACAGTTTGTTTTAATTATTCAGCTTTTAAACCTCATATTTGCATTATTTTAATCATTTAGTACTGCTTAAAACTGAATTAAACACTAAATCGTGCGTTTTGAGGAGAGTAAATAAGCCTTTTAATAAGGAAAATGCATCACAATTTGTTAGAAAAGTTGATTATGATGCGTAAATAAAGATTGTTTGGTGTTGTTCATAAAAACACGAGTTTTTTAAAAGATTTTTGCAAGTTTTAATTAGATTGTTTCTTGTAATGCAGTTTTGAATAAACGCTTTCAAAACTCAATTCCTTTGACGTTGGCACTGAAAACAATAATTACATACAAAAATTAGGCTGTACTTGTTTAAAATCCGATAAAAAGGTTTTGAGAAAGCATGACAAACAACTTGTTTCACGTGAAACAAAAGCAAATTGTAAGTTTTCGCTTTTCAAATGTCAAAGATACAATAGTTACAAAAAACAAAGTTTGCACATGGTTAAGTTGTTCAGATATGGAAAAAGTCTGAACGTGGCGTGCTGAAAACAAAACATATTTGATAAAAAATAGACAACATGTTTTGGATACTAGTAGTAAATAGCCCAAAAAGCGTTAAAAATTTGAAATAAAACCGCCCCAAAGCGTTTTTTTTGCTTGAAAAATTGTTGTTATCGTCTAAAAATATAAAAAAACAACGATAGTGTGGCAAAAGTATTAACAATGTGAATTCAGAACATATATTTGATGCCAACTATTGAAAAGTAAGGTGGATTTTATTTCACGTGAAACAAGAGAGGGATACTTTAATAAATTCTTTAACAAGTAATAGATGAAACAAAAAGAAGTGTCTGTGTTTCAAACTACAACAACATTATTCTTAAAAGTAGTGAAACACACGCTTTCAAAGTCTGTTTGTGCAGTTTTCATACGAAGCAACTAAATTTACAACAAAAAACCGCACAAATAGTGCGGTTTTTTGAGTATTTACCATATTTAAGCGTTCAAAACAGGCAATGTTACGTTAAGCAAATCGGCAAAAAGTGAACCGATAACGTTTGTGTCGTTAGCCGCAGACAGCAACTTGGAACTTTTCAAAAATTCCAGCATAGCGTCGGTGCTGTCGGGAGCAAACTTCATAACAACTATTTCCGCCAAGGTCAGTACAATTCCAATCAAGACAACGTAAGTTATGCCAACTGCCCAAACGGCACCAAGAATACGGTCGAGAGGTTTAAAAACAGGAAGTTGAGCAACTTTTTGCAATTGTTTTGCGATAAACTTCAAGACTGCATTCAAAATTACAAACAAAACAATCCACAAGACTATTTCCACAATCAGGCTTGCTACGTAATTGCCGCACAGTTGTCCCAAGGTGGTGCATCCGAGCGCTTCCATGCCGGCGTAGATTGTTGCGGCCATGCCACTGAGTATTTTCCAGGCTCCGCCGTTCTGTAAAATGGTTGCAAGTTCTTCGGCAGAAGTAACTTCTGCCTTAAACATCTCGTTTGTAAACCAATTTGTGGCGGTGCCCACAAAGTTTTGAAAAACACCGGTTGTCTTAACGGGCGTCATTATGAGCGAGGTGAGCATGGTGGCGAGGACTAGTGCAAGTAATCCGCAAAACGCACCGGACAGTTGTTTTATCAGTCCTTTGGCGCCTCCTGTAAAAAGAGCAATAACGGCGATTGCGACAAGAACCAAATCTGCTATTGTTCCCATTCTAAATCTCCTTAATAATGAACAAACAACACGTTAATGTTGCTTTTGCTTAATAATCAGTGCGTAAACTCAATCTCTGATTATTTTTTTGTAGTCTTAAGTGTAACGCTTACAATTTGTGTGTATTTTTCCGCAAACAAAGCGCAAATCCAACAAAAGCAGGTCGCCTGATTTGCAGAACGCACGAGTTGCCGCATCCGCTTTGACAACCGATGCTTTCCTGTGTTGCAACAGTTATCTTCCCACGCAATCACTTTCGTAACTTTCCGCCAAAAGGCGTCTATTTACAATGAAATAATGCAAGTTCAAAACCTTGTTTCCGCACACTTTCAATTATCTGAAAATGTTTTCAACAAAGGAACAGAGAAGAATTTTCTGTAACCGCAATGCAGAAAGTTTTTAGTGCAAATTTTGCAAAAATGTCGACTACGGAAAACTTGCATTTGCCGATATATCAAACGGAACAAACACCATTCTGCGTTTGCCACATGAACGTGCAAAGTTGAAAATTTCTACCGTTTGACGTAGGCGACACAAAATAGTGTACACTTTGTTTAAGTATATAATAACATATTTCGGCATAAAAATAAAGTATTTTGCTGTTTTATGTCGTAGCATGAGTGTTGGCAATAAAGATTGTTGTTTTTTTCAACAAATTCAATTCAACAACCATTGTTTTAAGTTAAGAACAACAGCAGAAGCAAAAAAAATATCGGCAGTAAAAGTATGTTCGGAAAAAGGTTTTTTGAAAATTGACTTCTCGCAGGAAACGTTTATCGGTGGAAAAGTGCCGATATGTAAGCAACGTGATTTGTTGTGTGCTTACATCCGCAAAAAAACGCACGTTAATGCGGTTGCTTTAATTGCTGACTGTAATCAATGACTTTCTGTGTAATTCCGGCTTTTTGAGTAAATCGGAACTTAATTACGTTGCAAATTTTACCGTGCTGTTGAAAATATCCAAAACAATCGGCACAATATGCGGAAATGCATATTGTACAAAACGTAAAATGTAAAAATAACGGAAATCAACTTCAAAACGTTAAAAAAGTAGTTGAAACTTCGCAACGCCTTAATGAACAGAGTTTTGCAATGCGTTGCAATGTCTTTTGTAATTTCACCAACCAAGTGACGAAATGTGTAGGAAAGGCGGCAAAGATATTGCATCAAAATCACGTGGAAAACGGTGACACAAATTGTATCAAGACGCAAAAAACAATAAGTAAAGAAAATCCCTTTCAAAACCGCCGCAAAAGTGGTTGAAACTCTGCACGGTTTATGAACAGAGTTTTGCAATGCGTTGCAATGTCTTCTGTAATTCACCAACCAAGTGATGAAATGTGTAGGAAAGGTCGGAAAGATAGTGCATTAAAATCGCACGGCAAACGGGAATACATAGTGTGTTAAAACTCAAAAAGCAATAAATAAAGAAAATCCATTGCATAACCGTCGCAAAAGTGGTTGAAACTTCGCAACGATTTAATGAATAGTGTTTTTTTGAAATGCGTTGCAATGTTTTTTTTGAAATTTTACTAACTAAGCGACGCAATATGTAAGAAATGTAGTAAAAGTACTCGTCAAAGATGCACTGTTTTTTGTAAAAAAATCCGTCAAAAACGCATGTTATGCCAACGGCAACGTTTTTCGAGAATTTTCAGGGCAGATTCCCTTTGTTGTCAGTTAATTTACATTCACGTAAATGCAGAGGGCGTTACTTTATCTACAAAAAACTTCAAAAAACTCCCCTTGCAATCAAAATCCGCAACGGCGACGCAAATATAATAGTTCAAATCGGGGCAAACTCAAAAAAATGCGGAGGGGTTTTATGAAAGAAATGAGCATTTACGACCCGAAGGGGGAAGAAAATCTTGCCAAAGAATTGCAAGAGAGGGTTAAGAATCCCGTATTTGTTTGCATCGGAACGGAAAAGGTATTTGCCGACAGTTTGGGGCCACGGGTCGGAAGTCTGCTTAATGCGCAGATGAGCAAACCCTACTTTGTGTACGGGCTGTGCAACCAAAACATCACCGCCGAAAACTTGGTGTATTGTCACGACTTTATAAAAAAGATGCATCCTCAAAGTCAACTTGTGGTGGTGGACGCAGCCGTCGGCACTACCGAGCAAATCGGCAAAATACAAATATCGCAAGGGGGAATTGTTCCCGGCGCCGCTACAAACAAAAATTTGCCGTCAATTGGCGACATCAGCATAGTGGGCATTGTCGCAGAGCGTGGAATGGCAGATTTTTACACGCTGAACACTTCCAAGGAAAAACTTGTAAATCAGGTGGCGCAGTTTATTGCAAATTCCATAATGCGGGCAAATATTTGCTGAAAAAAACTGTTTTTAAGACTGTTTCAAGCGTTTTATATTACAATTTTTACACATTCTAAACAAAGACATCACGACAGTGGCAAAGAAAGCGTCAGTAAACAAAAACACCGTTGTTAAACACGCTTTTTTTGCAAAGTTTATTTTGTCGAAAAACAACTGAGACAAGTTTTTTGCAAATAGTTGTACCAAAAACCAACAACCGTATGCCGAAAATTGTTGTTTTGCAACAAATAATTACAAAATTTGCATTGCAAAATGCAACTTCGTTGTTTTACTGCGGTTGCAATTCGGCGTTTGCGTTTGACACCGCTGTGATGTTGTGTTACAATGTACAATAGTATATTATTCGTAAGAATAAGTGCGCTTTGCGCAAAAGGAGATTAACCTTGGAACAAAAACAAAGAAGATTTTGGTATTCGGTAATATCGATACTGCTTCTTTTGGTGCTGGTATTTGTGTTTGTACGCATTTTGAGCCCCAGAAGCACAGAAATTTCCGAAGCCGAATTTCGTAAGAACATAGCGTCTTTCGACTCGGTTTACCTCAATTATTATCAAGTACAATGTATAAAAGGCGACCAAACCTACGTGTTTGTAACTGCCGACAGAAATGCCCTGAATGAATTTATCCTGAGCAAAATCGAAGACGGCACCGCCCCAAATCTGAAATATACCTCGGCAGACCCCAACGCTGCAAGTTGGACGGACTACATTGTTCCCGTTGTGTGGATAGGATTGCTCATTTTGTTGGGCGTGTTGATGTTCCGTCAGATTGCCAAGCAAAACAACCAGAATATGGATTTCGGAAGATCCCGTGCAAAGGCAATTCACAACATGAAGGTGCGTTTCAGCGATGTTGCCGGCGCCGATGAAGAAAAGGAAGAATTGCAGGAAATCATCGACTTTTTGAAAGATCCCAAAAAATTTACCGATGTTGGCGCACGTGTACCCAAAGGCGTGTTGTTGGTAGGTCCTCCGGGAACGGGCAAAACGTTGTTTGCAAAAGCCGTAGCAGGCGAAGCGGGCGTTCCTTTCTTTTCCATGAGCGGTTCCGACTTTGTGGAAATGTTCGTGGGCGTGGGCGCAAGCCGTGTAAGAGATCTGTTTGACCAGGCAAAGAAAAACATGCCCTGCATCATTTTCATCGACGAAATCGACGCAGTGGGTCGTCAGCGTGGCGCAGGATTGGGCGGCGGACATGACGAACGTGAACAAACGCTCAACCAGTTGCTTGTGGAAATGGACGGTTTTGAAACCAACACAAGCATAATCATAATGGCGGCAACCAACCGTGCAGATATCCTCGACCCTGCATTGTTGCGTCCCGGCCGTTTCGACAGACAAATTTACGTCAACAGACCCGACGTGCGTGGAAGAGAAGCGATACTTAAAGTACATGCACGCAAAAAGCCGATAGGACCGGATGTAAACTTCCGCACAGTGGCAAGAATTACTGCGGGATTCACCGGCGCCGATTTGGAAAACCTGTTGAACGAAGCGGCAATTCTGGCTGTTCGTTCGGGAAGAAAAGTCATCACAATGGCGGACGTAAACGAAGGCATCAACAAAGTTATCATGGGACCGCAAAAGAAATCCCGTCTGGTAACGGAGCCCGACAAACGTATCACCGCCTATCACGAATCGGGACATGCGATTTTGGCAAGTTTGCTGAAATACTGCGACCCCGTGCATGAAGTTACCATTATTCCCCGTGGAATGGCTGCCGGCTACACAATGACAAGACCGGAAAACGACAACAACCATGTAAGTAAACAGCAGTTGCTGGACGAAATTACAATGACGTTGGGCGGACGTGTAGCGGAAGAGATAATCATTCAAAACATCACGTCTGGTGCCAGCGGCGACATTAAATCTCTCACGCAAACGGCGCACCGAATGGTTACCGAATGGGGCATGAGCGACAGAATAGGACCGCTGTTCTACGGCAGTGAAGGCGAAATTTTTGTCGGAAGAAACTATCAGACGGAAAAAGGTTACAGCGACGAAGTGGCAAACACTATCGACGAAGAAGTGCGTGCCATTGTGGAAACGTGCCACAAGCGTGCTTCGGAACTGCTTTCCAAACACACGGATATTTTGCACAACATGGCAAGAGTACTTATCGAAAGAGAAACAATCCACACGGAAGAAGTACAAATGCTTATGGAAGGAAAAACTGCGGAAGAGGTAATGCAGTTTATGGATCGCAAGGAAAATGCGGCAGCGCACAATTCCACGACCACAAACACGCAAATGCCGTCGGATACGCAACCTACCCAGCAGGCGCAAAATGCCAACACAAACACGCCGTCTGCCAACGATTCGGCAAACAATTAAACAACAAAAAAAACGGCTTAATGCCGTTTTTTTTATGCCCTGAATGTCTTGCGTGAAGTTGTCAATAAATTGCGGTGAAGTCAGGTTTTCCTTGCACGTTGTATTCAAAAGGTGCAACACATTGCAGAAAAGCCCTTTGCCTGCCGACAAATTCTGCCCAATACCAAACAATACGCAAAACATTTTTGCAACGCACAAGTGATTTCAAAAGCAAAGAAAATTACAAACACGATTTTTTGCCGTTGAAAGGTTGAAGACACAAGCAAATACCGAAAATCGGATTTGTTGTGTTGTAAAACAACAAAAATGCATTGTGAGAAACGCAAAATGCCTACGCAATAACGTGCCTACGTGACGAAAGCAACAAATTTCTGACAGTACCTTGCAAACGCACAGTTGGCTACAACCGCATGGCAACCAAACAAAAAAACAATTTGCAAAACACGTTTTTGTGCAAAAAAAACGCAAGCAGGCAAAGCAACAAGGCAAAGGCAAGAGTTGAAATTTTGTTTGCATCACGTTGAAATTTTGATTGCATTAACTTGCTTACGCAGGGTTTTCTATTTGTATATTGAGCATACACATAAAAACAGAAAATGTGCAAAATGCTTTTTTGTGCAAAAACAATAAAACGCAGGCAGGCAAAGCAACAAGGCAAAGGCAAGAGTTGAAATTTTGATTGCAATATGTTGAAATTTTGATTGCATTACCTTACTTACGCAGGGTTTTCTATTTGTATATTGAGCATGCACATAAAAACAGAAAACGTGCCAAAATGCTTTTTTGTGCAAAAACAATAAAACGCAGGCAGACAAAGTACAAGGCAAATGCAAGAGTTGAAATTTTGACTGCAATTGCCTTGCTTAGGCATTGATTTTAGCGGGTGCGTAGAGCAACGAAACAAAAAGGGTAACAATTTACAAAATACGTGTTTGTGCCAAAAACAACAAAACGTATGCAAAAAAACTGCACAAAAAAAAGACGGTATCAACCGTCTTTTTTTTGTATTTTACTTAAACAAATGAAATCGTCGAAATTACTCTTCGGCTTCCGCCTTTACCGTTACGGCGTCAAGAATGTCCTGTTCGATTGTTACCAACTGGTAGGAATACACGCCGGAACGGAATCTCACCGTAGTGTACTTGTTGAGAGTTTTTCCGCTTCCGATGGAAATGCTGTCCAGATTTTTGTTGTCGCTGTTTACCGTGTCGGGAAGATTGAGTTGCGTTACCAGCACGCTGTCATTCACAATCACGCTCAGACTGTTAAGTTTCACGTACACCGACTGATTTTCGGCATTTGTCAGCATTGTGTTGTTGGAATAGGTGAAGAAGAAACTTGCAACATACACAGTGTTGTTGAGGGGCTGGTAAATTTGTACCCTGGGGTTATCCTGAAATTTTGTGGAAGTTTTTTCCAAACTTCTTGCAAACAGCAAAACCTGATTGGCATCGATAATTTTTGTTGCCGACGAGTAGTTGAGTTTGTTGGTTGCCGTGGAAGATTTTGTTTCATCTGCACGGTTGTTGTACACAACTTTTGCCGAGCCGTTTTCCCAATCGTAGGTGGTGGTAACGTCGTAGAGGGAAATTTCCTGATGCGTTTTGCCCAGATAGAAGCCGTTTACTACCGTTTTGGAAGAAAGGGGACTTTGCGACGATTCACGCAAAAACACAACTTCCGTATCGGTGGTGGATTTCAGCGTCGTCAGTCCTTCATGTTCCGAAAAGGGATTTTCCTCGCTGTCGGGGGCAATGGTCATTGTTTGCAACGTGGCGGCAATCTCGTTGTAGGAAGCAAGCGCCGTGAGCGTTTCCGTCTTGTACTGCACGTACAGCGTTTGTTGCGTCGTGTAGGAGCATTGCGTTTCGTCCGCACTCAACTGAATTTTTGTAACGTAGGTGCCGGAAACGTCTTCGGGAACAAGTTCGTCCATTCTTTCGGGATTTATCTCGTAGGCGCTGATGAAAGGTTCCTTCACAAACGTTTCGTTGTTGAACACGGCGGAGGATTCAAAATCCGCTTTGGTGATGTTGAATGTGTACTGTTCGTTGCCCCACCTGGGAATGGATTCCGTTTGCTCTGTCTGGTTGCATCCTGCAAAAACCAAAGACAGCGCCAACACAAGCAACAGTATCAGTGCTGTTTTTTTCATATTTCAAAACTCCGTTTTTGATTTTCCTGTTAATGGCAAAATTTTTTGCCGTTGTTTATGTATTATAACACAAAAGACATCAAATGCCAACTGTTATCCGATATTTGTGAAAAAACTGAAAAACAGCATAAAAACGGCACGGCGACACAACAATTTTTTCAAGTGTGTTGCCCTTCGTGGGGAAAATATGTTACAATATTTTCAAGGTGCAAAATGATTACAATCTACAAAAGCAACTCTATGAAAGACGCAGCCGCCTACATCACAAAGGTGCTGAAAAGCGTCGACCAATCCAATCTGGACGTAGTCCGCACGGTGATTGTGCCGGACAGAGCGTCCATGGAAGCGGAACGTGCCCTGTTGAAAGCCGTCGGAGGCAGTTTCAACATTCGGGTGCGTACTTTTCGCCGCCTTGCCAATGAAATTCTGCCCAAATTCGACTACCTTTCCAAGCAGTCGGGCATAATGGCGCTGACGGGAATTATTCAGGACGTAAAGACGCAACTTACCTGCTACACAAAAGGGGTGAACACGCCCGGTTTTGTTGCCGACATGTACGACACCATAAGCACAATGAAGTATTGCAGAATTTCCCCCGATGATTTGCTCAAAGAAAATCTGCCCAAGGGGGTCAGGGGCAAAGCGCACGACATTGCGGTGATTTACAAAGCGTACATGGATTACACCAAGGACGCTTTTGTGGATTCTGCCGACAAGTTGGATTTGTTTTGCAGTGAAATTCCCCGTTCCAAGGCGTGCGACGGATACTTTTATATGTACGACTTCGACAACCTGTCTGTGCAGGAACTGGCAGTGGTGGAACAACTTATGCTGTGTTCCCGTGGGGTAACGGTGGCTTGCTGCGTGGGAGAAAAACCTGCGGACGGCTACCTGTACCTGAACGACATCTACCAAGGCGTATTGGCTGTTTGCAAAAAAAACAATATTGTCCCAACAGTGGTTGAGGGCATGTCCTACGTCAACAAATACACCCGTCAGATAGGCGAAAATCTTTTCCGTTACCTGCAGGTTTCCCCCGTCGAGGCGGACGATTTTGTGGAAATTTTCCGTGGCGAAACACGTGTGCAGGAAGTGTACGCTTTGGCGTGCCGTATTCAGAGATACGTGCGCCGAGGGGGACGTTTCAAGGACGTGTACGTTGTAACCAGCGACGTCAACAAGTACTACAACGCCGTAGCCACGGTGTTTGACGAGTTGCAGATTCCCTACTTTTGCGACAGGCAGTTTGTGTTGGGCAATCACCCCTACGCCACTTTCATCACCGACTACATTGCGCTGTGCAAAAGCAACGGAAGGCTGGATTTTGTACTACCGTTTGTTAAAAATCATCTCTTTTGCGGCAGTTTCGACGTCAACGGAAACGTGGACGAAAACGTTTTTCACTTTGAAAATTATTGCCTGAAATACAACGTTTCCTACAACTACAACCCTTTCACTTTGGGCAAAACGGAAACGTATTTCGCCAACGCCGAGGCATTCCGTCAAAAGTTTTTCCAACTGTTTCAAAAGGTAAAGTTTCCCTCTTCCGCCACTGCCGAACAGTTTGTTGCGACGGTGCGCACATTGGTGGAAACAACACAACTCAACGAAAGAAACGTGGCTTTTGCCCAACAGCAGCAGGCTTTCGGGCTTTCGTTTGAAAGCAAGGTTACTTTGCAGGCGCAGGAAAAGTTTGAAGAGGTGCTGGCGCAGGCGGAAAGGGTGCTTCACGGCAGATATTTGCAATTGGAAGACTTTTTGCGCATTTTGACGGCGGCGCTTGCTTCCGTCAAAATTTCCGTACTTCCCGTAACCAACGACTGCGTTGTGTTTGCCAACATGGCAAAGGCACGCAAGCACGACATTGTATTTCTGGCTCTTTTGGGGGCAAACTACGGCGCAATGCCCATCGTCAAAAGCGACTGCAAGTTGCTTTCCGACAGAAACATTCAGGATTTGGCTGCGTCGGGGATATTTGTCGAACCGCAGATTTTTGTGGAAAACAAGCGGGAACGTTTCAGTCTGTTTCAACTTTTGTTGGAACCTTCCAAACACCTTTACGTTTCCTATGCCGAGGCGGACGGGGCAAACGCCCTCACACCGTCGCCCTTTGTGGGTGAATTGCAAAACATGTTCACTCAAAAAGGACAGCCTCTTTGCCTCGTACAGCAGGCGGATGAGGAAGTGTACACCAAAAAACAGGCAATTTCCAAAATTGTTTCGGGAAAACGCCGTCTTCAGGACAATCAGCAGGTGAAAACGCCCTCTTTTTCCGTTCTGCAAAAGCACCTTGGGGCGCAGGCGGAAAAATTTGCATTTTTCAAAACATGTCATGTACGTGTGGAAAACGGAAAGCAGTTCTACCTGGACAACAGCGAAACCAGCGTTTCCAAACTGACGGATTTCTACAAATGTCCCTACCGTTTCTATCTGGAATACGGTTTGCGTGTCAAGCCCCGTTCGGTGGCGGAGTTGCAGGCGTCCGATTTGGGCAACATTCTGCACGAAGTTTTGGAAAATTACGTGCGAAAGGCAAATCTCGACGAATCGGACGCACAAACGAATGACGTTGCAAGTAAGTGTTTTGCCGATGCAATTTCCGACGATTACTACAAGGCAATGAAAACCAACGCACAGTTGGTGGGAATGTTGGAACAACTCAAAGCCGAAGCGTTGCGAATGTGCAGGGTGGTGAAAAAACAACTTAAAGAATCATGCTTTTCCAACATGGCGACGGAACTTGCTTTCGGCACCAAGGAAGATTTACCCCCTGTGGAAGTGGACTACGGCGACGGCAAGTTTTTGCTGATAGGAAAAATAGACCGTGTGGACGTGGACGACGGCAAATTTATCGTAATAGATTACAAAAGCGGTGCAACTGCCGCTTCCTACACCGAAAAGGACTTGTATCTGGGGCACAAACTGCAACTTTTGGTGTACGTAAAGGCGGTGCAGACGGTGTACGGCTATCAGCCGGCGGGTTTTTACTACTTCAACATGCACAACAACTTCACCGAAGCGGACAACAGTAAGGTGTATGTGTACAACGGGCGTACATTAGACGACGCCGAGGTGGCGTGCAGGCTGGACGTAAATCTTTCGCAAAGTCAAAAAAGCGAAAAACTGGGGTTGTCCCTCAATGCCGACGGCAGTCTTAGCAGGCGAGGCAACAAGTTGCTTTCGGCAAATCAATTTGAAAATCAGGTGCGGTACGCCATAGAAATGATAGAACAGGCGGGCAAACTGATGTTGCAGGGATTTGCCGACGTTTCTCCCTACAAGCACTGTTGCGATTACTGCGACTACAAGGACGTGTGCGATTTCGGCGACGTGCTTACCGAAGGGGAAAGAGAAGTGGAAGTTTCCGTTAGTGCGGAAGACATAGACGATACGGTGGAAAAATGTCAAAAAATTTCACAACAACGCAACAAAACATAATAAATTACGACGGCAAAAACATGCTTGTTTCGGCGTCTGCCGGCACGGGAAAAACCACCGTGATGATAGCACGCATCGCCAGGCTTATTGCCGACGGCGCCGACGTTTCACAGTTGGTGGTGGTAACATTCACCAATCTTGCCGCTGCGGAAATGAAAACACGTCTTGCCGACAAACTGCGCTCGATGGGCAACGACCCACGCATGGTGCAGCAACTGGAAAAGTTGGACACGGCAAGCATCAGCACCATTCATTCCTTTTGCAGCGACTTGCTTCGCAACTATTTTTACGTGGTGGACATCGACCCGTCTTTTTCCGTGCTGGACACGGTAACGGTAAACGCTTTGCGCACAGCGGCAATGGACGACGTGTTCAAAGAGTATTTTCAAAGCGACGACGACATTTTCCGCCGAGTGTACAAAATTTTCGCCACAGGCAGAAAAGAGGAAAATTTCAAAAAAATTCTCAAAAAACTGTACGATTTTTCCCGCAGTATAGACGACTTTGACGGTTGGTATGCACAAAAGAGGCAAAATTTTCTTACCTTTGACGAGGCAAACCCCGTACTGCAACGTATTTTTGAGGACATTTTTGGCAACGCAACATTTTTTGGCAATGCTTTTGCCGACTTGCAAAAACAATTTGACGCTCTTGCCATGGAAGATTTTGCCAAAGCGTGCGCAGAAAACGCACGCCTGCTTCTTGACGGATGGGAAAACCTGCAACAGGCGTTGTGGAAAATTTCCAAAATCAAACTCTTGTCCCTGCCCAAACGCAATGCAAAGAAAACCTTCGGAATGGCGGACAAGGAATCTGAGGAAAAACTTCGCAGCGATTTTGAATACCTCAAAAAACAGGTTGACAACATTTCCGCAAAGTACAGGACGCTGTGCGCCGGCAAAGATTTGCAAACGCTGTGTGGCGAAACGGCGGAAGCGGTGGCGTACACCGACAAACTTGTGGAAATTTTGCAACGTTTCGAGCAAAAATTTTTCAACGCAAAAAAACAGCGTGGCGGGGTGGACTTCAACGACCTGGAACATCTTGCTTTGAAAATTTTGCGCAACGATGAAGCGTTGCAATCGGTGCGTGAAAGGTACAGCATGGTGTTTGTGGACGAGTATCAGGACACAAACCTGGTGCAGGAAGCGATAATTTCCCAACTTGCGGAAAACGCCTGTTTCTTCATGGTGGGCGACATCAAACAAAGCATCTACGGTTTCCGTGGGTGCGAGCCGTCCATTTTCATGAACAAGTACCGCCGTTACAAACAAAGCAACACGGGGCAGGTGGAAGAAATGAAGGACAACTTCCGCAGCAACAACGATATTCTTGACTTTGTCAACGACGTTTTTTCCGTAATAATGACGGAAAGTTTCGGAAAGGTGGACTACTCGGGCAACGCCCGCTTCAACGGACATCAGACGGCGCAACTGAAAACGCTTCCCGTGCAGATAGATTTTGTTGTAAAACCGCCCAAAATGCAGCAACGTGTACAGGGACTGTACGACATAACGGAAACACGCCCCAAAGATTATTCCCAATCGCAGGGGGAGCTTATTGCAAACAAAATAAAGCGTTTTGTGGGCATGGCGTACAAGACGCAAGACGGTGCAAAATACATTTCCTACGATGACATTGTAATTCTCGTGCGGGGAATGAAAGACAAGGCAATGGACATCTACGACGCTTTGGTGCGCAACAACATTCCCGTGGTGGCATCCCTCAAAACCACCGGTTACGCCAACAAAGAGGTGAGGGACATTGTCAATTTGCTGCGAGCGGTGGACAACCCCTTCAACGATGTGTACTTTGTTGCCGCCTGCCTTGCGCCCTTTGGGGGCTTTTCCGAAAATCAGTTGGCGCAAATAAAAATCGCCTCACGGGATTTGCGTATTCCCTTCTACACCCGAATGCAAATGTATCTTGCAAGCGGCAAAAACGACGAAATATGCAACCTCGCCGACAGGTTTTTGCAACTTTTGCAACAAATGCGATTTGTTTCCTACAGCGCAACGGTGGACGAAGTGGTGCTGACGCTGTTGGAAAAAACTTCCTATCAACTGTATGTGCAGGGGTTTCCCAACGGCGCAATGCGACTTCGCAAACTGTACGCATTTGTAGACCAACTGAAAGAGTCGGCATGTTCTCAAAGCGTGGACAAATTTCTTTCCTATCTTGACGCAACGGAGGAAGAGGGCAGGGAGGAAGGCATGAGCAACGCCAACGCCGTCCGTCTCATGACAATGCACGCCTCCAAAGGATTGGAATTTCCCGTGGTGTTTCTTGCAGGGCTGGAAAGCAGGTTTGTGTTTGACGCCAACAACCTCGAATGTAACACCGATTTGGGACTGTCCATGAAGTACTACAACTTCGACACGATGAAGGTTTTTCCCACTTTGGGGGCAACGGCTTGCGGAATGTTCAACGCCACCCGACAAAGAGAGGAGGAAATGCGCTTGCTGTACGTTGCCATGACAAGGGCGAAATTCGTACTCAACATTGTGGCTACCCTTTCTCAAAAAGATTTGGACGGCATGCCCAAGCAGGCACAAAACGCAGGCAGTCATCTGGAATGGCTGTTGACGGCGTTGAAAACAAAGTACGGTACGCAGTTTCTCAACTGCGGTTTCGTGAACGTGGCTCAGGAACAACAGTTGCAATCACAGGAAGAGGCACAACGACAACTTTTGTGCGAGCAGTACACCGACGAACAAAGCGTGTTGCAAAAATTAAACTACGTCTATCCTTTCAAAGACCAAACGGCGATGCCCTTGAAAATCGTCAGTTCCGCCCTCGACAGGGACTACATCGACATGTCGGAGGGCAACGAATTTGTGCTGGAAGAAAACAACGACAGAAATTTTGTGGGTACGGCGTATCACAAGGTGTATCAGTACGTAGACTACAACGCCGACAAAGAGAAAATTGCACAAACTGTGGACAGCCTTGTGAAAGAGGGAAAAATTGACCAACAGTACGCACGTCAGTTGGACGTGGACCTCATCTACGCCACGCTCAACAATCCCGATTTGCGCAAATTGCTTTCCCAAGGCAAGGTGTATCACGAAATGTCCTTCATGCTTTCCGCCCCCTACGACACCGTGGCAAAGGACGCACGTTTCAGCGACGAAGTGATGCTTCAAGGGGTAATAGATTTGCTTGTTTTGTCGGAAAATCACGCAACGGTAGTAGATTTTAAGTACACAACACACAGCAACCTTGTCAAAAAAAGTTACTCGGCGCAGTTGGCAAGTTACCGTCTTGCCGTGCAGAAAATTTGCAAAATTGCACACGTGGATTGCTTTGTGCTGTCTATTGCCGACAACAAACTCATCTCTATGGACTGACCCCGACATTTTGTCTTAGTAAACCTGCAAGGCAATGTCTGCCCAAAAATATCACAGTGTGAAAAAACAAAAACCGTCATTGCGACGGTTTTTTTGTGTGTTTGAATTTCTCTTTTTCAACAGTCAAAATTTGCTTTGACAAAATTTTCAAAAACTTCCGTCAAAAACGTTAAAAGTAGCATTTGCTGTCAACACTTGTACAAAACGGAGGTAGTTATGTCTTTGGAAAAAATTTTGCAATTTCTTGTAAACTACGATATTTTTGTGTTTATCGGCGTTTTCGGCTGTCTTTTTGCCTTTTGTCTTGTAAATTGGTGCAAAAATCCCTATCGCAGGCAAAACAGAAAGTTGGAAATGTGCCGTCAGCGCATTGCGTCAAATCCCCGTCTTGCGGGTCTGTTTGCCGTAATGCTTCCCGACGAGTACCGCAGACAATGGCGTGCGTACGTCAACGGAGGAGCGCAACGCCCTTCCCTTGTGTTTGAATTTGTGCCCAAGAAAAGGCATGTGGCTTTCTGGCACCTGTTTGCGCTGGATGCGGCAGTTTGCTCGTCCTATCTTTGGGCGTTTGCCAACGATGTTTCCGCAAGGGAATACGTCGTCGTGCAGGTAGTTTTCTGGCTGGCTTTTGCCCTCTTTTGCGTGGTGGACAGCGTTTTGTTCGGCAAAAAGGAAAAGAAGGCAAGACGTGTGTTCGGTAAATTTGTGGCGCAACTCAACGCTTTGCAAAAGGCGGATTCCAAGCAACTTGCTTCTCAGATAGAGGGTATTCGCAAAGAAAACGCTCCTGTCGAGGAAACTTTGCAGCGTGCTTCGGAGTTGTTGCGAAAAAACGGGCTGGAAGGCAACCGCACCGTGCAGGAACAGCAACAGATAAACAAAGCGCTCAATTCCCTTTTGCAGTCCTACGCTCGCAAGGCAAGCAGTAAAACTTAAACAAAAAGTAATCGGCAAACAAAACGCCGACGGCGTCTGCAGTGCAAAAGGTAAAAACGAAAACTGCGCCTTTGTGGAAAGTGCCTCACGGGTCTGCAACAAAGGGAAAATGACGTAAACAACCCTTTTGCTTGTACGCAAAATGTGCGTAAAACGTTTGTGTTGCCTACGGCAGAAAACAACGTCAACGGCAAACAAAGAATAAAAAGGAAAAGTGCAGTGCAAAAACGGCGTAGTTCAACACCGCCGTTTTTGTTAATGTTGTTTTACAAGCCTTTTTGCCGAGCAAACATTTGTAAAACTGACGTTTTCGACTTTTTTATAAATCAACGTTTTGAAAGAAACTTTTTGCCGTTTGTAGCAAATCAACGTTTTAGAAATTGGCGTTTTTGCCGTTTTCGTGCGTGTAGTAACGTAATTTCAATGGCAAACATTTTTTCCCGTGGTATTGTCTTTCAAAACTTGCAAAAACGAGGTTTTCAAAACAAATTTGACAAAGCCACAGCGTGGCGACTAGCGTTTCGGACGTTAATGGCAAATCAACATTTGAAAAATTGACGTTGCGACGTTTTATAAATCAACGTTTTGAAAAAAACTTTTTGCCGTTTGTAGCAAATCATCGCTTGAAAAATTGACGATTTCTACGTTGCTTACAAATCAACATTTTGGAAATTGGCATTTTTGGCGTTTTTCGTGCGTGTAGCAACGCAATTTTCATGGCAAACATTTTTTGTTGAGGGGTTTGTCTTTCAAAACTTGCAGTCCTACATGTTTGCAATGCAATTTTTGCGTGAAAGTTGTTTTTTTGCGGTAAAAATTGTGCTATACTGTTTGTATGGAACAGGTAAGTTTGCAAACAAAACTTAAAAATTTGCCAAATGAACCAGGCGTGTACATCATGTACGACGCCGACGGCAACATTTTGTATGTAGGCAAAGCGAAAATTCTCAAAAACCGTGTCAGACAGTACTTTCACGCTTCCACCAACAAAACGGAAAAGGTGTTGGCAATGCTGTCGCACGTTGCCGATTTTCGCTACATCATCACGGCAAGCGAGGCGGATGCGTTAAGTCTGGAAAACACGCTCATCAAAAAGCACACCCCGCCCTACAACATTTTGTTGAAGGACGACAAACAGTATCCCTACATCAAGGTGGATTTGCACAGCGATTTTCCCAAGTTTGTGTCCACACGCAAGTTGTCCAAGGACAGGTGCAAGTACTTCGGTCCACTTACGCAGGGCGGTTCCAAAGCGTTTTTGGACATTTTGTCCACCGTTTTCCCCACAATAACCTGCAACTACAACTTCAAAAAACTGCCCAAAAATTTTCGTCCCTGCCTCAACTACCACATCGGCAAATGTTGCGCCCCCTGCGTAGGGAAAATTTCCAAGCAGGACTACCGCAAAATAGTGGACGGCGCCGTCAGATTTTTGGAGGGGGACGACGACACCGTCAAACAGGTGTTGCGGGAAAAAATGATGCAGGCTTCGGACAAGATGCAGTACGAGCAGGCACTCACCTACAAACGTTACCTGCAACTGATAGAAAAACTAAACAGTCAGCAAATTGTGGTATTGCCCAAATTTGTCAACTACGACATGTTTGCAGTGGCGTCCAACGGCAAAAATTGCGTTGTCAATCACACCATGATTCGTGGTGGCAAGGTGGTGTTTTCCAACAACATTGCCGTCAGCGACGCAGGGTTGGACGAGGCGCAGACGCTTTCTAGTTTTCTTGCCGAGTACTGCGACATGGTGCAGTTGAGCAAGGAATGGTACACCAATCTGCCATTGCCCGACGCCGAGGAGTTGCAACAACTTGTTGAACGCAAAACTTCACAACGGGTAAAGATTTTGTGTCCCAAACGTCAGGAAAAGAAGAAACTTGTGGACATGTCCTACCGCAACGCCGTGGAGTACCTCACCAAAAGTCAGACGGCAATCGACAAAAAATTCAACACAACACAGGGGGCGGTGTTGCAACTCAAACAGTTGCTCAACCTCAAACAAATGCCAACCCGTGTGGAATGCTACGACATTTCCAACGTTCAGGGCGTGGACAAAGTTGCCAGCATGGTGGTGTTCACCAACGGACAGAAGGACGCATCGCAGTACCGCCGTTTCAAAATAAAAACGGTGGAGGGGGCAAACGACTTTGCCAGCATGAAAGAGGTGCTTGTCCGCCGTTTTGAAAGAATGAAAGCCGACGACGGCGTTTTCGGGAAAACGCCCGACCTCATTGTAGTGGACGGCGGATTGGGACAGTTGCAGTACGCACGGCAGGCAATGGAAGAGTGCGGCGTTGAGGTGCAGATTGTTTCTCTTGCCAAAAGGGAAGAACTGGTGTACACCCTGCAAAGCGACCGACCCGTGTATTTGCCACGCAACAGTTACGCCCTCAATTTGCTTATCAACGTCAGGGACGAATCGCACCGTTTCGCCATCACCTACTTCCGCAAACTGCACAACAAAAACAGCATAAAATCCGTTTTGCAGGACGTGGACGGAATAGGGGAAAAACGGCGTGTGGAATTGCACCGAAAATTCCGTTCCATGGACAATCTCAAAAACGCCACGGTAGAGGAAATTGCTTCCGTCAAGGGAATGACTCGCCCCGTAGCGGAAAAACTTTACGAATTTTTGCACGGTAAATCATGAAAAAATTGTACATCATTTCCGGCACAATGGGTGTCGGCAAATCCACGGTAGGCAAACTTCTGACGGAAAAATTGCCCGACAGCGTGTTGTTGGAGGGCGACTGGTGCTGGAATTACGCCGTAAACAATGCCGAAACAAGGCAAATCGCCTTGGACAACGCTTGCGACATCGTCAACCGCTATCTTAAAAGTCAAAGTTACCGCAACATTGTGTTTTGCTGGGTGTTTCCATTTCAAAGCGTGTGGGACATGTTGCTTTCACGATTGCAAACGCCCTGCGACATTGTGAAAGTTTGTCTTACATGTCAGCAAAACCAACTTGTAAACCGCCTGCAACGGGACGTGAAACAAGGTTTGCGCCTGCCCGATGTGGTGCAACGCAGTATCGAAAGACAAAAACAGTGTTTGCTCACTCAAACAGTCAAGGTGGACACCACCTTTCTTTCGCCAAATCAGGTTGCGGAAGTTGTACTGAAAATGTAATATTGAAAAAAGACGTTTCCTCCGAAACGTCTTTTTTGTTGCGCAGAAGAAAGGTTTTTTCCTTGCACGTGTATGCCGAAAAAAGGCACAACGGACGAGTTTTCCGTGTACGTGTATTCCGAAACGACACAACATGTTGTTAAGAATTGCGCAGGCAGGGCAATGCAATTTTCTGTAAAACCCCTTTTCGCTTTTTGTGTTACTGCAATTTTTTTGTGCGGGTTCGTCCACACAATTGCGGTATTTGCAAACATGGACGGGCTGTGCGAAGGCGTCGCTTTTTGTGTTTTGACAACAGGCACAAACGCTGCACACAAAAAAAGAATTTCAACAAACGTATGCCGTTTGTTACCTTTTGCATGGGGCGTACATATATTGTACTGTTATGAAAAAAAATTTCGCGGACAAAGTGCATTTTGTGGGAATCGGCGGTATTGGCATGAGTGCGCTGGCGCAACATCTTGTACACTGCGGTTACGCCGTCAGCGGCAGTGACAGACAGGTCAACGAACAAACGGAAAAATTGCAAAAAATGGGCGTAGAAGTGCATTGCGGACACAGCGAACAAAACGTAAAAGGCGCATGTCTTGTCGTGCGTACTTCCGCCGTAACGCCGGACAACTGCGAAGTGGCGTTTGCCCAAAAAAACAACATTCCCGTACTTTTGCGAGAGCAACTTTTGGGTGAAATTTTCGACGCTTTTAAGCAACGTATTGCCGTTTGCGGTACGCACGGAAAAACTACCGTTACGGCGATGATTCACCATGTGTTGGAAAGGTGCGGAGTGTCGCACACGGCGTTTATCGGCGGTGAGTACAACAAAAGCAACTATTTTTTCGGCGAAAACATTGTTGTAGCCGAAGCCTGCGAGTACAATCGCAGTTTTCTCAACCTGCATCCTACAATTTGTCTGTGTCTTAACGTGGAGTACGACCATCCCGATTGCTACAAAAATTTTGCCGACGTACAAAAGGCATTTTCGGCACTGTTTTCGCAAAGTCAAAAGGTAATTTTGCCGTCGGAACTGCAAAAAATGTGCAATAAGGCTGTACTTTTCGGGAAAAACGGCAGTGTACAGGCAAAAAACGTTCATGTAGGAAGGGGAACAACCTTTTCTTTGTACAGCGACGGCGTTTTTGCCTGCAAGTGTCGTCTGAAAGTGTGCGGAAGACACAACGTGCACAACGCTCTTGCCGTGTTTGCCGTGGCAAAATTGCTGCAACTGCCCTTGTTGCAGGTTTCGCAGGCTTTGGCAAGTTTTTGCGGAGTGGACAGACGCTGGACGTGGCATCCCGAATGTAAATTCAACGTGGTGTGCGATTACGCCCACCACCCGACGGAAATTGCCGAAGCGGTGCAAACGGCACTTTCCATGTGCAAAGGGCGTGTGTTTTGCGTGTTTCAACCGCACACCTATTCCCGCACAAAGGCGTTTTGGCAACAGTTCGTAACCTGTTTCGACGGGGCGCAGGAAGTAATTTATCTGCCGATTTTCGCCGCACGGGAAAAACCGCAAAAAGGCGTGTCCTCCTTCCGTCTGGCGCAACTTGCAAGGCAAACGGGGCTAAACGCCAAGTACTTTTCCACCTTCGGAAAAACGGCGCAACACCTTTCAAAAACCGTCAAAGCCAACGACACAATTCTGCTGATAGGTGCAGGCGATGTAAACAATTTGACAAAGTTTTTGTAAACGTATTGTCTTTTTTGTGTCAAGGACAATGTCAACAGAGCAGTACGTCTGCAAACAAAAAAAGCACGGCTTTTTCGCCGTGCTTTTTGAAGAAAAACAAGAATTTTGAAACGTCAGGTAACTTTTTTCCGTGTCGTCGAAATTTGCAAAATACGGGTTTTGTACAACGCTGTTACATTGTTCAGGGCAAATCTTCCGTCAGACTTTTTTCCAGGGTGAAACCTTCCTGCATTTGCAATAGAGCCGTTCGCAACCTTTTCAGGTATTGCACGGGTAGTTTGTTGTCGTGGCACAGTTGCAACAGTTTTTGCTGTTTTGGGGTAAATTGGGTGTGGCGGTTTTGCAATACAAAGTAGGTGGCAAAAAGCCAAATTGTGTTTTTTATACACATTTTTTCGTTGAAAGCGTTTGTCGCAAACGGGGGCGACAGCGTTTTGTCCATCACATTCAGAAGGCATGACACCGTTTTTGTGCGATAGTTCCACCAGTTGTACCGTGGAAAAGGATTTTGTCCGGAAACAAGGTTTTCACCATTGGCAAACAACATTATTACCGAGTGCATATTGAAAAAATCTTCCATCTGAAATGTCAGCATTTTTTCAAAGCAATCCTTTGTGTAGCAAAAAACGCAATCTCCGTTTATTCGCAAATGTATGTAGTCGACATCGGATTTTTCAAATACTGCAACGTAGTCGTTGTCTTTTTGGCTGTCGCAAAACAGTTTGCTTCCCGTTCTGCACACAAAAAGCGGGTCTGCGCCACACTTTTTACGCATTTTGTCAAATAGTGGAATCATTTTTGTAGATGACATAATAGGTCATAAACAATCCTGCGCTGTCGTGCGACGAAACGCAAATACGTATGGGTTCACGGAAAGATATTGTGCCGAACAATTCGACGTTTTCGCCCGTTTTTACATTATCGGAGTCAAAAAATGTTCCTCTTATGCTCGTTGCAAGATGATCCTTATAAATACTTGCACAGAAGTTCATTGCGTTTGAAGGAACGGGAACTCGGTATTCACGGTCTACGCCCTGTGATTTTATGGTAATTACCAATTCGGAAGAATACGTGATGTCCAATTGTATGCGCATAAAAATTACGGCAGGATAGATGGGGGCAATGGCGTAGTTGGAGTTGGGAGCAATAATATTGCTGAAATATGTCCCGGAAATAAGGGTTTCCGCCTTGTTGTCGTCGTTAAAGTAAAATCCGTCGCCAAGTACTATGTCGCCAGTTGCGTTGCCCCACGATGTAACGCCCCCTCCGCCGGCAGGTTTGTCCGTCAGGTCGTTGTAACTACCGCTGAAATTACTTGTGCCTGCGCCGATATTTTCTCGTGCCTGTGCCTTTTGTGTGTCGTTCAGCGTTTGCTGATTGTACAGCACTGCACCTTGCGGAACAGTGGGTTTGTCCGTCAGGTCGTTGTAACTGCCGCTGAAATTGCTTGTACCAGCACCGATGTTTTGCCTTGCCTGTTGTTTTTCTGTTTCCGAAAGGCTTTGCTTTTTGAAGGAAACTTTGTTTGATATGTTCAGTTGCGCTGTGTTAAGTTGTTCTTCGAAACCGTCCACTTTTTCCTGCATAGAAGCAAAGTAGTCGTCAATGCGCAACGTTTTTTCGGTGGCATTTACCGACGGGCGCACGAAAAAGGACGTTTTTCTGCTGAAATTGGACTTCAAAACAACCGATTTGTCCATGTCGCTTCTTGCCACCAACTGAAACATTACCAATCCTTCTTCCCCAAGCACGCAGGCGGGAATAAGGCAATCGTAGACAACGCCCGTTTCTGTTTCCTCGTACTTTGAAAGGACGGGCGACAGGTATTTTTTGTTTGACGGACACAAAAATTCCAGATAGAACTCGTAGCCGCTCACAAGGGAATGCGGCACAGTTACCAAAATGCAACTTGTTTCGTTTTCGCCCTGATTTTGCGGGGCAGTTTTCGTAATTGTCAAATCCTTGTTTTCTTCAAGAGTGGCAGAAATTGTAAAGTTTGTCAACCGTACCTCCTCGTCTAACCTTCGCACGGCTAGATTGTAGACAAAAAGTACGGCAAAAAGCAATGTTTGCTGTCAGCATCTGCCAAAATCAAGTGGAAATCAGGAAAGATAGGCAATATCTCCGCCACATTGCGAACACACAAAACTGTTTTTTGCGGCACATTGCGGACACATTGTCTTTCTGCACTTGGTACAAATACAGTAGTCGTTGTTGTCTATTTCTCTGTTACAGCCAAAACATTTCATAAAAACACCTCCTGCCAAAGTGTTGCCAATTTGCACGGCAACTACACGCTTTTGCCTTCTTGGAAAATTTGTGTTTTTGCATTTAGCACAACTTTTTTGCAACAAAAAAAGTTCCAAAGCATGTTTGGAACTTTGAAAGTTTTTTGTAAACAAAAAGCGTTGTATTGAAGTGTCCGGCGTTTTGTTTGTAAACTCTGCCTGTCTTGCAAAGTTTCGGCAGTAACAGTTTTTTTAATACGGTAGTGCAAATTTTGTCAAATTTGTTTTTTAGTTACTATTTCGCAGGCATTTTCGTAGCCTTTGTCAAGCACTAATTCGCCAATGCTGTCGGCGGTAATTTTTCCTTTCAACGGGTTTTTGACGGACATCACGGAACCGTTTATCTGTGCGACAACTTCGGATTTTTCAAATGCCAGGTCGCATCCGTGCATGGTGCAGTTTTTCAGCGTAAGGTTTTTGCAGTAGCACAACGGTTGCGTGCCGTAGATGTCGCAGTTTTCCAGCGTCAGTCCGTCGGAGTACCAGCCGAGGTATTCTCCCACGACACGGCAGTTTTTCACCGTAACGTTGTGCGCATGCCAAAAAGCGTCCTTTGTTACCAGCACGCTGTTTTGCACGACGCTGTCGGCAACGTACTGAAAGGAATATTTCCCCTCGAAGTTGACATTGTCAAGGTGCAGTTTGTCGCTTTTCAAAAACAGGTACTCTGCCTGCACGGTGCAACTGTCCAGCGTCATGTTGTGGCAAAACCAGCCAAATTCCGGCGAATCCACCTTGCAGTCGGAAAGGTGAATGTCGGAGCATTCCCTGAATGCTTTTATGCCTTGCAAGGTGCAACGGCGAAAGATTCCTCCCTCGTCGTACCACATTGCCGCCCGTGCCGTCGAGGAAAATTCACAATCGTCAAGGGTGAAATTGTGGCAGTGCCACAGCGGATAACGCAAATGAAACACACAGTTTGTCAAGGTGAGGTCGGCTGTTTCTTTCAGCGCCGATTCGCCGTCGGCAGGCCCGTCAAAGATGCAGTTTTCCAGCGTAGCGTTTTTCAAAGCGTACAAAGCACGTTCTTCGTCAAATTTTTTGTTTTGTATTTTCAACATAAATTACCTGTACTGTCAACAGCAGTTATTTCAATAAAATATGTCCTGATTATACACCAAAACGCAATTTTTCGCAACAAACAAACAAATCGCCTTTTTGCGCCACAAAAAATTTCGTCCTGCCGTTGCAAAAAAAAGCGGCATGTGGTAAAATGTAACTACAAGGAGAAAACTTATGGGAAAAATTTTCGACAGAAACATGGTTATTGCAAATGACGCACAAAAGGTGTATTCCACCCTTTGCACGCAGTTGGACAATATGAAATGGAAGTACTCCCGCAACGACGAAACATGCACGATAAACACTACCGCCGTGGGCAAAGACCTCACCGTCAATTTGCGTTTTTACGTAAACGAGCAAAGGAAATTGTTTTACGTCAAATCGCCTCTTCCTTTCATTGTGCCGGAAGCCACCCGTGACGTGGTGGGCAAAGCCTTGCACATTGCAAACTTTTCCATGCTCAACGGTTGTTTCGAATACAACGTCGACACCGGCTACGTCGGTTTCAAAATGCTTATGCCCATCGAGGGGTGCGAAGTAAGCCTTGCCGCCTGCAAGTACATGATTTTGCTCACCTGCCAGATGGTGGACAAGTTCAACGACAAGTTGCTTGCCGTGGCAAAGGAACTGATGACTTTGCAACAATTCAAGGATTTTGTGCAAAAAGCGTAAAGGTAATTTTCAAGACTCCTGCAAAATCAAGCAGGGGTCTTTTTTACACCCGATTTTCTCTGCGCCGAATTTTCACTTCACATGCAATTTTCACAACTTTTGCCCCGCAACGGGCAATGTCGAATGCGGGAAACGTGTGTTCCAAAATATTTGCCGTGGCAGTAAAAACGGTTTTTGCGTTGTTGAAATGTCCCTCATTACTTCATTTTTGGTCGAAGCCAAAACGTGTTGTTCCTGCCTCGCAGGAAAACGGGCAACCGTACGCCCTGTTTTTCTCCGTACAAAGGGCGTAAACAGGGCTTTTTTCAGGGGCAAAAAACCACAAAACGGCAAAATATCCTTGTTCTCGTCACTACCTATGACAGACAAAGCGTTATGTCTATCATACCATATATTGTGGGAAAAATAAAAAAATACCACAATATATTGTGTTTCAAATGTTGACAAGGGCGGTATCGGTGTACTACAATAGAACATACATCGGCGGACCCGAGATTTTTTTCTGCGGTACGCCACACGCAACAGGAGGAAGCACATGTATCAGGTTAAAAAGAGAAACGGTCAGGTAATTGACTTCAATCTTTCCAAAATAAGCAACGCAATCACCAAGGCATTTGAAGCAAAGCAAAAGCCCTACAATCAGGACATCATCGACATGCTTGCACTGAAAGTTACGGCGGACTTTATGGACAAGGTTGCCGACGGCATCATTTCCGTGGAAGACATTCAGGACAGCGTGGAAACGGTACTTATTCAGGCAGGTTACGCCGACGTTGCCAAAGCGTACATTTTGTACCGCAAGCAGCACGAAAACGTGCGTAAAGCCAAGGAAACCATTTTGGACTACAAAACGGTGGTGGACAACTACCTCAAAATTGCCGACTGGCGTGTTAAGGAAAATTCCACGGTAACCTACTCCGTGGGAGGACTCATCCTTTCCAACAGCGGTGCAATCACCGCCAACTACTGGTTGTCGGAAGTGTACGATGAGGAAATTGCCGAAGCGCACCGCACGGCAGCCATTCACCTGCACGACCTTTCCATGCTCAGCGGATACTGCGCAGGTTGGTCGCTTAAACAACTTATTCAGGAAGGTTTGGGCGGAGTTCCCGGAAAAATAACCTCTGCGCCTGCAAAGCACCTTGCTTCGCTGTGCAACCAGATGGTAAACTTTTTGGGAATCATGCAAAACGAATGGGCGGGAGCGCAGGCGTTCAGTTCCTTCGACACCTACCTTGCCCCCTTTGTCAAGGCGGACAACCTCACCTACGACCAGGTGAAAAAGTGTGTGGAATCCTTTGTGTACGGCGTAAACACGCCCAGCCGTTGGGGTACGCAGGCACCCTTTTCCAACATAACGCTTGACTGGACCGTTCCCGACGACCTTGCGGAACTCAACTGCATTGTGGGCGGAAAGGAAATGGACTTCAAGTACAAAGACTGCAAGAAGGAAATGGACATGATAAACAAAGCCTTCATCGAAACGATGATAGAAGGCGACTACAACGGTCGTGGTTTCCAATATCCCATTCCCACCTATTCCATAACAAAAGATTTCGATTGGAGCGAAACGGAAAACAACAAGTTGCTGTTTGAAATGACGGCTAAGTACGGCACGCCTTACTTCTCCAACTACATCAACAGCGACATGCAACCCAGCGACGTACGCAGTATGTGCTGCCGTCTGCGTTTGGATTTGCGTGAACTGCGCAAAAAATCCGGCGGATTTTTCGGAAGCGGCGAAAGCACCGGTTCTGTGGGCGTAGTAACCATCAATATGCCCCGTATTGCCTACCTTTCCAAAAACGAAGAGGAATTCTACCAACGTCTGGACAAACTGATGGACATTTCCGCACGTTCTTTGAAAATAAAGCGCAACACCATTACGCAACTTATGGAAGCGGGATTGTATCCCTACACAAAGCGTTACCTCGGCACTTTCAGCAACCACTTTTCCACAATCGGACTTGTGGGAATGAACGAAGCCTGCCTCAACGCAAAGTGGATTGGCAAAAGCCTTGTGGACAAAAAGGCGCAGGAATTCACCAAAAACGTCCTCAACCACATGCGTGAACGTCTTTCCGACTATCAGGAAAAGTACGGCGATTTGTACAACTTGGAAGCGACTCCCGCCGAAAGCACCGCCTACCGTCTTGCAAAGCACGACAAGAAGTTGTACCCCGACATGATTTTTGCCAGCAAAGAGGGAGAAACACCCTACTACACCAACAGTTCGCACCTTCCCGTGGGATTTACGTCGGATGTGTTTGACGCATTGGACATTCAGGACCAGTTGCAGACGTTGTACACGTCGGGTACCGTGTTCCATGCTTTCCTCGGCGAAAGATTGCCCAACTGGCAGGCTGCAATGAAACTTGTGCGCACAATTGCGGAAAACTACAAACTTCCCTACTACACAATGTCGCCCACCTATTCCGTCTGCACGGAACACGGCTACATTTCCGGCGAAGTGTACGAATGCCCCAAATGCCACAAGAAAACGGAAGTTTACAGCCGTATTACAGGCTACTACCGTCCCGTTCAAAACTGGAACGACGGCAAGGCGCAGGAATTCAAGGAAAGAAAAACCTATCAGCCGGAAAAGAGCGAACTGAAAAAATGTTTGTTCACCTACGGAACGTCGGAAGACAAAACCAAGGTTTGCGTTACAAAGCCCATGCTGTTTGTCCAGGACAACTGCCCCAACTGCAAAATGGCGGAACTGATGATGGACAAGGCGCACCTTTCCTACGATGCCGTTAACGCTGCGGAAAACGCCGAACTCGCAAAAACTTTCAAAATCAAACTTACTCCCACGCTGGTAGTTGCTGACGGCGACAGTTATCAGGTGATAGAAAACGCATCCAACGTGCGCAAGTACATCGAAACTCACAAATAAAGTTATGTACGACATAGTAGTAATCGGAGGCGGCCCTGCCGGCATGACGGCAGCGCTGTACGCCTCGAGGGCAGGCAAAAAGGTCATGCTGTTGGAGGAAAACGCCTTCGGCGGACAAATTGCCACCGCACCCCGAGTGGAAAATTTTCCTTCGGTGGAGGAAATAGCGGGGGCGCAACTTGCCGAAAAAATGTTCAATCAGGTCGTTTCGCAGGGCGTGGACTTCGACATGGGCAAAGGCGTTGTGGAAAAAACTTCCGACGGCTTTTGCGTAAAGACGGAGTACGGCGAATTTCCCTGCAAAGCGGTGGTGCTGGCAACGGGCGTTTCCCACAAAACACTTGGGTTGGAAAACGAAAAAAGACTTGCCGAAAACGGCGTTTGCTACTGCGCAGTGTGCGACGGAGCCTTCTACAAGGGCAAAAACGTGTGCGTAGTGGGGGACGGAAACAGCGCCGCTCAATATGCGCTGTATCTTGCGGAAATTTGCAATCAGGTTCATCTGCTCACATTGTTTGACAGGCTGTTTTGCGACAGTACTCTTACGCAACGCATTGTTGCAAAGCAAAATATCGTCTGGGTGAAAAACGTGTCCGTCTGCGATATCGTGGGGGATGAAAGGGTGCAGGGCGTGGCATACCGTGACAACGACGGAGCCATTACCTACGCCGACACCGACGCTGTTTTTGTGGCGATAGGACAACAGCCCCACAACGGTGATTTTGCTCACCTTGTGCAACTGGACGAAAAAGGCTACATTGTGGCGTCGGAAGACTGCAAAACTTCCTGCGAGGGCATTTTTGCCGCAGGCGATTGCCGTCAGAAGGGCGTCAGACAGTGCGCCACAGCGGTGGGCGACGGCGCCGTAGCGGGATTCAGTGCGGCAATGTACGTCGATTCTCTCAAAAACTAACAAAAACGCATCCCTGAACAGGGGTGCGTTTGTTGCATAAAGTACTTTTTGCGCAAAATTTTGCCACAACGTTGGGCGTACGACTGCTACCCCGTGTTGCGCTGTTGCCCTCTAACGACGCAAAAATAACGGTTGCGGGTGTATCAAAGGCTATGTCTGACAAAAGACAACCAATTTTGCGGAAATCTTTGCCGAAAAAAGGCTGTAACAATGCGTGAATCGGGTTTTTGCGTCGGTTTGCGTAAAAAGGTTTAACTTTGCTTTGCACAAAAATCAACAACTGAAAACTTGCAAAGTGGGCAAAGTCGCTTTTGGACGGTGAATTTCAAAAAAATTGCTTGCGTGCATTTTACAATGCAAACGACTGCAATTTTCAAAAAAAGTTGTCGTTTTTTGTATTGTAACCACATTTTTTTGTACCGTTTTGAAAAAACGTGTTTATTTTGTTCAAACAGGTGTACAATGTAAGTAAAACAGCCAATGGCAAAAGGAGAAGGAAAATGAAGGTAAAAGTAACGGAAGAATGTATCGGATGCGGATTGTGTGCAGGTATTTGTCCGCAGGTTTTTGAAATGGACGGCGACCGTTCCACGGTAGTGGGCGACGGCGACTGTTGCGTGGACGCAGTACAGGAGGCGGCTGCCGCTTGCCCCGTCAACGCCATAGAAACGGAGTAATTTTACGACGTTTTGGACACAAAAAAATGCAAAATCGGTATTGACATTGACGGGTTGAAGTGATATACTTTTCTTACAAAGGCACACAGTGTCCGATGTTAATCATTTCAAATATTCGGCAATGTGCCGAAGTCTTTACTCCATCCAAAAAAAAGAAGAATGTCATTGAAACATTCTTCTTTTTTTTTGTAATTTTGCTTTTGCCGTCAACAAGTTGACGGGTAACGTTTCTCGAGGTTTGCCCCCAACTTTGCAAATTGCCTTTCATCAACATGCAACAAAACGCAAGCGGACAAAGCGACAAGATAAATGCAAAGGTTAAAATTTCAATTGCAAACACCTTTCTCACGCATTGTTTTTCGTGGTATGCACGGCAACCGGACAAAAAACAGAAACAATTTGAGAATGCGTGTTTGTGTCAAAAACTAAAACGCCTTCAATTTTGCCTCACAGCCAAACATGCGCACGACAGCGTTGCTTTCTTGCGTTTAACGTTGGCGGCAAAGGGGTTCAACAAAACTTGTCCTTAAGCAACAGTTTTGCCACTTCACGGAAGTTGCCGTCGGCAACGGTGTACTTTGCGGGGAAACGAGGTTCTTCCTTGCCCGTCAGGTCGGATTTTATCCACAGACAGTCAATTTTTGCGTTTCTTGCGCCGTCAACGTCGGAAATGGCATCGTTGCCGATGTACACTGTTTCTTTTTTGTTGAGGTCGTACTTTTTGAACAGTACGTCAAAAAATTTGGGGTCGGGTTTTGCGCAACCGTAATCGGAAGAGTACACAATTCCGTTGAAGTACTTTTTCAGTCCCAAACGGGCAATTTCGGGTGCGGTAAAGCAAGCCTGCGCATTGGAAAGTATGTAAAGTTTTTTGCCTGCCTTTTTCAGTTTTGCCAGCGTTTCCGTTACGCCGTCGTAAACGGCAATGTGTTGTGTGGAAAAGGCACGGAATTCCTGCGCAAGGTGTTTTGCCAGCACTTTGCCTATCTTTTTGCCCTTGTTGGCGCAAATCAGACGGAAAATTTCCACAACGTCCACTTCGGGATATTGGAAGTTAGCCTTGCCTTGGTTTATTTGCAGTTCGCAACTTGCAAAATAGGCTTCTTCAAGTTCCTGTGCGGAGTAGTTCACGCCGTAAAAAGCAAGCGTATCGGCAAGTTTTTGCCAGGTGGCAAGTTCGTATTCGTTCGTGCGGATGTCCACCAGAGTGCCGTAAATATCAAACACGTAATTTTTGTACATAAAATGCCTCCTTTATGAGATATTTTTCGGGTAGATTGTAGCACTGTTTTCCCTTTCAGTCAAACAATGTTGACGCCCTGTCCGACCGATGACAGAAAAATGCAACTTTTTGCCAATTTTGTGTTAGTGTTTTTGAAAATGTCGGGCTTTTGCAACGCATTTTTGTTGTGGTTTTTAAATTTTTTTGTTTTTCCGTCAACAATACACCTTGCACGCACAAAGGGCAAACAGTCCGTTGTATCCTTGCGACTTTTCATTGTTTGAGGTACAGGCGTTTGCGTCCGTCAAAAGCGTTGCAAACGTTTTTGACATTGTCGGTAACGGTTGGTCAACTTTCGTTGCGGTTTTTCAAATTTTTTGTTTTTCCGTCAACAATACACCTCGCACACACAAAGGGCAAACAGACCGTTGTGTTGTTGCGCCTTTTCATTGTTTGAGGTACAGGCGTTTGTGTCTGTCAAAAGCGTTGCAAACGTTTTTTACGTCGCAGTTAATTGTAGGCAACATTGTCGTTGGTCAAAAACCGAGGTATTCCACCCCTACAAGCAGTATTTCGTTTATTTTGGGATTGGAAATTTTGTATTTCAAAATTTTGCCCTCTCTTTCGCAGGAAACGACGTCCATGTCCCGCAAAATACGCAACTGGTGGGAAACGGTGGTCTGATTCATTTTCAGAACTGCCGATATGTCGCTTACACACAGTGGCGCAATGGCAAGTGCGGAAAGCAGTCGCACCCGTGAAGGGTCGGAAAACAGCGCAAAAAAACGTGCTATTTTTTTCGTTGCGTTTTTGTCGGGCAGATAACAATCCAAATCGTCCAGAATTTGCGGTGTCGCTTGCAGCATATTTGCTCCTTGTTTACTGTACAATAATGCAGGCAACGTTTTTCCTCTTGTGCAACGTCGCCCTAAGGGATTTTTTGCACAAATATTGTACAAAAAGTACTTTGTTGCAAATTGTCGCATATTGTAGTAAAAAAACAAGGATTGTAAAACGCAATTTGTTTTCGTCAAATTTCGTTGCAAAATCGACGGTAAAAGGAGTTTTTTGTATGAATATCACCACAAGTCTGCTGTATCTGTTGCTTTTGTATGCCGTGCTGGACAAGGACAACAAACTTTCCGTTACCACGGGGCTTGTCATTGCTTTTGTAATTTTGCTGTGCAACTGTTACAGACGCAACGCATGCTGTTCCAACGGCGTAACTTCTTCGTCAAACAACATTTTCACCACCCTCAACGGCTTTTAATGGGGCAAGTTTCACCTTGCTGCCCGTTTGACGCAGTACCGCACGTTTTGCCACGGACGTTTTTTGCCCTGCATGCGCAGTAAAACGCCTGCCCTTGCGGTTTTTCCGTAATTGTGTAAGAACGCATCTTGTGTCTACACAAATTAAACGCAAAAATATGCGGTTTTGTTGCGGTTGAAAAGGGCCAACTTTTTTCGGGTTTGACCTACGTGAAAGAGTAAACTTTTTTGCCTGGTTTTGTGTTGTTTAAGGTGAAGTTGTCCAAACAAAAAGGCGTGTGCTTTGCAATTCCGCTTTTGCGGTTATTGCTCTTTGCACATGCCTTTTTCAATTACGAAATGTTTTGCCCCGTCGTTTGCCACCTGCGTGGCTGAGGTAAGCAAAATTTGTATTTCTCCGTCCAAACTCATCAGCCGTTTTTGTCTGTCGGGGTCAAGTTCGGAAAGGACGTCGTCCAAAATCAGTACGGGATATTCGCCCGTCAAATTTTTGAACACCGTCAGTTCCGCAAGTTTCAGCGTCAAAGCGGCGGTGCGCAACTGTCCCCTGCTTCCGAAGGTGCGCACGTCCACGTCGTCTATTTTTATCTGCAAATCGTCCCTTTGACAGCCTACCGTGGTGTAACGCAACTGAAAATCCTTTTCCACACTGTTTTCCAACGCTTCCAAGTACTTTTCATATATCTGCTTTACCGTTTCCCCCTCTATTTTGGAAAGATACTGCAAAAAAAACGTTTCCTTGCCGTCGGTAAGTTTGGCGTGGCACGCTTGGGCGTAGCCTTTCAGTTTTTCGCAAAAGCGGCGGCGTTTGGCAATTATCCTTGCCCCCTCTTCGGCTATCACCTGGTTCCACCCCAACACGGCGTCCCGTGCGTCCTGAATATTTTTCGCCTGTTTAAGCGCATTGTTGCGTTGCGCCAACGCCTTGTTGTGTTTAAGCAAACTGTAAAAATAGTTTTTGTCCGTCTGGCACAGGTCTATGTCCAAAAAACGCCGTCTTTCGGCAGGCGATTGACTTATTATCTTTATTTCGTCGGGGGAAAAGTACACGCAGTTGAGGTAGCCCATCAGTTCCCCCGTTTTTGCAACGGGAACGCTGTTGACGGCAATTTTTTTGCGTGCGTCGGAAAACAGGCGTATTTCAATTTCTCCCTCGCCGTACTTGCACAGATAGTTTACCTTTACCAAGGCGTCCTTTTTGCCCCAGCAAATCAAATCTTTGTCCTTGTCGGTGCGAGGGCTTTTACCAAGGCAACACAAACAAACGCTCTCCACAAGGTTGGTTTTTCCCTGAGCGTTGTCGCCTACAAAAATATTCAGTCCGCCCTGCGGAAAGATTTTTTGCGTTTGAAGGTTGCGGTAGTTGGCAACGTAAATCTGCGTTACTTTCATGGTTTTCGGGTGGTTGTTTTTTCCTATTTTACCACAATATTTGCAAAAGTACAACACTGCGCAAAAGGAAAATTTTTGTTTCTGTCGGAAATTTTCACAAGTTGACCAAACAGTCAAAAAGACATCTTTTGCCAAAATAACGCACTTGCAACGGCTCAAAACGCACAAGCACTAAAATCATTGTTAAAAGTTTGGCGTAAAGGGTGTACAAAACGGTTGTTTTGTGTTACAATGTAGTAGCGAAAAAAATCTTTCTCGAAAGGTAAAAAGGAGAACTTTTATGGCTGTAAAAAACGGCAACTATTCGGAAGAACAAATTCAGGTGCTGGAAGGGCTGGAACCGGTGCGTAAAAGGCCGGGAATGTACATCGGCTCCACCGACACACGGGGACTTCATCACCTCGCCGTGGAAATAGTGGACAACTCCATCGACGAGGCGTTGGCAGGCTACTGCGACCACATCGAAGTTACCGTAAACGAAGACGGTTCTCTCACTGTGGAGGACAACGGAAGAGGTATTCCCTGCGGTATTCACAAAAAGGAAGGTATTTCCGCCGTGGAACTGTGCCTTACCAAACTGCACGCAGGAGGAAAATTCGGCGGCGGCGGTTACAAAATAAGCGGAGGTTTGCACGGCGTGGGCTTGTCCTGCGTAAACGCTCTTTCGGAGTGGCTAAAAGTGGAAGTAAAGCAGGACGGCAAAGTGCATTACCAACTGTATCACCGTGGTATTCCCGATGACAGGCTGGCGGTGGTGGGCGACGCCGAAACCACAGGCACAAAGGTAACCTTCATGCCCGACAGCGAAATTTTCGAAACGACGGAGTGGGACTACGACCGTCTTAAAAATCGTCTGCGTGAAGTAGCCTACCTCAACAAGGGCATAAAAATCACCCTCACCGACAACAGAGAGGACAGAAAACGCAGCGAATCTTTCTGCTACGAAGGCGGACTTGCGGAATTTGTGGACAACCTCAACCGCACCAAAAACACCATTTTTTCTCACCCTTTGTACATCGACAAATCCGTCAAAGAGGGCGAGATAGAAATTGCCATGCAGTTCAACGACGGCTACACCGAAACAATTCACGCCTATGCCAACAACATCAACACGGAGGAGGGCGGTTCGCATCTGGACGGCTTCAAAAACGCTCTCACCAAGGTGATAAACGACTACGGACACAAAACCAATCTGCTTAAAGAGGCGGAAAAACTTTCCGGCGAGGACGTCAGGGAAGGCCTAGTTGCGGTAATTTCCGTCAAGTTGGAAAATCCGCAGTTTGAAGGACAAACCAAAACCAAGTTGGGCAACAGCGGAATGAGAACGGCTGTAAACCGTGTGGTAACGGAGGAACTTTCCACCTTTTTGGAAGAAAACCCAAAAGAGGCAAAGGAACTTGTGCTCAAATCGGTAACGGCGCAACGTGCAAGGGACGCCGCCCGCCGTGCAAGGGAACTGACACGCAAAAGCGTGCTGGAAAGCGCATCTTTGCCGGGAAAACTTTCCGACTGTTCGGACAGAGACCCCAAACACTGCGAAATTTACATCGTAGAGGGCGATTCGGCAGGAGGCACGGCAAAGCAGGGACGTGACAGACGCTTTCAGGCAATTTTGCCTTTGAGAGGCAAAATCCTCAACGTGGAAAAGGCACGTCTTTCCCGTGCGTTGGAAAACGAGGAAATAAAATCCATGATAACGGCATTCGGTTGCGGCATCGGCGACGATTTCGACGAAAGCAAGTTGCGCTACGACAGAATAATCTGCATGACGGATGCCGACGTGGACGGCAGTCACATCAGAATTTTGCTCATCACCTTTTTCTTCCGCTTTATGCGTCCTCTCATCGAAAACGGTCACGTGTACATTGCGCAACCGCCACTGTACAAAATCACCAAAAACAAACAGGAATATTACGCATTCAACGACGAAGAGCGTGACAGAAAACTGGAACAAATCGGCTCCAAGGGTACGGAAGTTTCCCGCTACAAGGGCTTGGGCGAAATGAACGCCGAGCAGTTGTGGACAACGACCATGAATCCCGAAAGCCGCACGATGTTGCAGGTAACAATGGAAGACGCCTATGCCGCCGACGAAATAGTGTCGTTGCTTATGGGCGATCAGCCGGAACTGCGTCGTGAATTTATTGTGGAAAATGCCAAACTCGTGGAAGAGTTGGACATCTGACGGAGGTAAACAATGGCTAAACAACAAGAAGGTCATCACATCGACTACGTTGAAGCGTTGGACAAAACCAGCGTGAAAATCGTCAAAATGGAAGAGGAAATGAAAAAGTCTTTCATTGCCTACGCCATGGCGGTCAACGTGTCCCGTGCAATACCCGACGTAAGGGACGGTCTGAAACCCGTTCACAGAAGAATTTTGTACGCAATGGGCGAGTTGAACCTTTTCAACGACAAACCCTACCGTAAATGCGCCCGTATTGTCGGCGACGTTTTGGGTAAGTACCATCCTCACGGCGACAGCGCCGTGTACGAAGCGTTGGTGCGTTTGGCGCAGGACTTTTCCATCCGTTGCCCCTTGGTGGACGGACAGGGAAACTTCGGCAGCGTGGACGGCGACCCTCCGGCGGCGCAACGTTACACCGAGGCACGCCTTTCAAAAATAGCGTCGGAAATGTTGCGTGACATAGACAAAAACACAGTGGATTTCTACCCCAACTTCGACAACACCCTTATGCAGCCGGTGGTTTTGCCCAGCCGTTTCCCCAATTTGCTGGTCAACGGCGCCGACGGCATTGCCGTGGGTATGGCAACCAACATTCCGCCTCACAATCTGGGCGAGGTAATAGACGGCGCAATAGCCGTAATGGAAAACCCCGACATCACGGTGGAAGAACTTATGAAGATTATTCCCGCACCCGACTTCCCCACAGGTGGAATAATGATGGGGCGTGTGGGAATACGCAACGCCTACAAGACGGGCAAGGGAAGCATCCTTTTGCGTGCCAAAACGGAAATAGAAGAGCACGACGGCCGTCAACGCATCATCGTTACGGAATTGCCCTATCAGGTAAACAAGGCAAAACTTGTGGAAACAATTGCCGGCATGGTAAAGGACAAGCGTCTGGAAGGTATTTCCGACATTCGTGAGGAAAGCGACAGGCACGGCATGCGCATAGTGTTTGAACTCAAACGTGACGCAAATGCGCAGGTGGTACTCAATTCGCTGTTCAAGCAAACGCAAATGCAGGTTTCCGACGGCATAATTTTGCTTGCGCTTGCCGACGGCGAACCGAAAATTTTGTCTTTGCCGGAAATTTTGAAGTACTACATCGCTCACCAAAAGGAAGTGGTGAAACGTCGCACGCAGTTCGATTTGGAAAAGGCGGAGGACCGTTACCACATCATCGAAGGTCTGGTAATTGCTTTGGACAACATCGACAGAGTAATTGCCATCATCAAAGGAAGCGAGGACAAGCAATCGGCGGCGGCGGCTTTAAGCAGCGAATTCGGTTTGAGCGACAGGCAGACAAACGCCATTTTGGAAATGAAACTTTCCCGCCTGACGCATCTCGAAGTGGAAAGTCTGCGCAACGAACTGCACGAGTTGGAAGTAACCATTGCCGACCTGAAAGACATTTTGGCAAATCCCCCCAGAATTTCTCAAATCATCAAATCGGAACTGGGCGAAATCAGGGACAAATACGCCGAGCCGAGAAAAACGGAAATTTGCACCGACTACTCGGAAATTGACATCGGCGACCTCATCGAAAAGGAAGACGTGGTAGTTTCCATGACGCACCTTGGCTACATCAAGCGTTTGCCCGTTTCGGAGTATCACACGCAAAAACGTGGCGGCAAGGGCGTAACGGCGCACAAACCCCGTGAGGAAGACTTTGTGGAAAACATGTTCATCACCAACACTCACGACGACTTGCTGTTCTTTTCCAACAAAGGCAAGGTGTATTGCATCAAGGGGTACGAAGTGCCGGAGGCGGAACGTACCGCCCGAGGCAGGGCTATCGTCAATTTGTTGCAACTTGACAACGGCGAAAAGGTAACGGCGGTCATTCCCCGCAAGGAAAACAGCGAAGGCAACCTTTTCATGGCAACCAAAAACGGACTGGTCAAGAAAACCAATCTTGCGGAATTCCAGTCCATTCGCAAAACGGGCAAAATTGCCATTTCTTTGCTGGACGGCGACGAACTCATCGGCGTGGATATGACGTCGGGAAGCGACGAAATTCTTATGGCAAGCCACGAGGGCAAGTGCATCCGCTTCAATGAAGAGGACGTGCGTCCCATGGGACGTGAAGCGCAGGGCGTCAGGTCCATGAAACTGGACGGCGACGACTACGTCGTGGACATGGCAGTGGTAAGAGAGGGGCTGGAAGTACTCACCGTTTCGGAAAACGGTTTCGGAAAACGCAGCGACATCGAGGACTACCGCTTGCAATCCCGTGCGGGCAAAGGTATCAAAGCGGGCGTTTTCAATGCCAAAACGGGCAAACTTGTCAACCTCAAACTAATCAATCCGGAAAACGACGTTATGCTAATTGCCAACAACGGCGTGGTAATCCGTGTGCGTGCCAACGACATTTCCAAGATAGGCAGAGATACATTGGGCGTACGTATTATGAAATTTAAGGGAGAAGCGCAGGTTGTGTGCGTGTCCGAAAGCCCCGTAGAGGCGGAGGACGTGGACGACGGCGAGTAACAGTATGACAGATTACAAATCACACATTTCCAAACTTATCCATCAGGCGTTGCAAAACTACACTTCGGCGGTAACGCAGGAAGAGGTGCAAAACACCCTCACGGCAGCCGCCGACGACAATTTCGGCGATTACGCATTCCCCTGCTTTTTTCTGGCAAGGACAATGCGTATGTCCCCCGTTGTAATTGCGCAAAACCTTGCGGGAAGCATTGCAACGGACAACGTGGTAACGCAGGTGCAGGCGGTAAACGGCTACCTCAACTTTTTTGTCAACCGTGCCGCTTTTGTTGCCGAAACTCTGGGCGAAGTGGAAAAACTCGGCGAAAAGTACGGCGACAGCGGCGAGGGAAAAGGCAAAACAATTTGTATCGATTACAGTTCCGTCAACATCTGCAAGTCCTTCCACATAGGTCACCTTTCCACCACGGCAATAGGCAGCAGCCTTTACAAACTTTTCAAGGCTTTGGGCTTCAACGTTGTGGGAATAAACCATCTCGGCGACTACGGCACGCAGTTCGGCAAAATGATTGTGGCTTTCAAACTGTGGGGGGACAAAACAACGGTGGAACAAAAGGGCGTTGCGGAGTTGCAACGTCTGTATGTAAAATTTCACCAGGAAGAGGCGGAAAACCCCGACCTCACCGAGCAGGCAAGACATTGGTTTGCAAAAATCGAACAGGGCGACAAAGAAGCCTTGCAACTTTTTGAATTTTTCAAAAAAATCACGCTGGACGACGTAAAGCGCATTTACAAAAGGCTGCACGTTACCTTTGACAGTTGGAACGGCGAAAGTTTCTTCAACGACAAAATGCAAAAGCCGTTGGAAATGTTGCAGGAAAAGGGACTCATCACCGAAAGTCAGGGCGCAAAAATCGTGGACCTTTCGGCATACGGAATGCCCCCCTGTCTGCTTGTGAAGAGCGACGGAAGCAGTCTGTACGCCACCAGGGACATTGCCGCAGTCATCTGGCGCAAACAGGAATACGACTTCTACAAGTGTCTGTACGTTGTGGCGTATCAGCAAAATTTGCACTTCAAACAGTTTTTCAAGGTGCTGGAACTTGCCGGTTTCCCCTGGGCAAAGGATTTGGTACACGTCGCTTACGGCATGGTAAGTCTGGAAGATGGCGCAATGTCCACCCGAAAGGGCAACGTGGTGCTTCTTAAAGACGTTTTGGACAAAGCGGTGGAAAAAGCATTGGAAATAATCACGGCAAAAAACCCCAACCTGGCGGACAAGGAAACCGTTGCCGAACAGGTGGGCGTCGGCGCAGTACTGTTTTCCGCCTTGGAAAACAGCAAAATCAAGGATATTACCTTCACTTTTGACAGAGTGCTCAACTTCGACGGAGAAACGGCACCCTACTTGCAGTACACCTGCGCAAGGTGCAATTCCATTCTGGAAAAGGCGGGAATGTCCCGATTTGTCAAAATCGCCCACGACAATTCCGCTTTGGACAACCCCGAAACGTTGCGTCTGTGCAAGTTGATTGCATCCTTCCCGCAAGCGGTAAAGGACGCCGCCTACAAGTACGAACCCAGCATACTTTCCGGTTTGCTGATTGACATAGCGCAGGCTTTCAACAAATTTTACATGGAACACAGGGTAATTTGCGACGACCTTTCCCGTCAGAACGCACGTTTGCGTGTGGTGCAAGTTACCGCAACAACCCTCAAAAAAGGCTTGTCCCTTTTGGGTATTGCAGCGCCGGAAAAAATGTAACGGATTGCTGAAACGGCAGTGTTGCGTACCGAAATTTTGCCACCGTATTGATAAATTCGGTATACTTACAGGTCAGGTCACTGTTTGTGCATTACAAATAAACTTGCAAAAACGCACAACAGGGCGAAATTGAAGAAAAACTTTCAGCCCGTTGCCACAAATTGAAATGTAAAACAACGGTGCAGTGCAAAACTTTCAGAAAAAAACAAAAAAAGAGGGAAAATTTTTCCTCTTTTTTTATTTTGCGATAAAACAGGCGTTTTGTGCGTTTATTTTGTGTACACAGTTTCATTGCATTGTGGCGCAACTTTTTTTCGGCAATGTCACGGGGCAGGGCGCAAGGGCATTTGCAGTGCCTGCCGCAACAAGTGTGGTTTTCTTTGCAAAAGATTGGTTTTTTCGCAGTAAAAGTTGCAAGGTAACACGTTTTCAAAAAAAATACGTTGCGATTTCACCGAAAATGCGGTTTGGGGCAACAGACGTTTGTAAAAAGCAACATTGAAAAAAAAGTAACAAGAGCAAAGAAAGGTGATTTTTTCAAAAAACAAAGCGTTTCGTCAAAATGTTACAGCAAATTTTCTCTTTTTATTTCAACAGGGGTACACTTATTGACAAAATCGGGAAAAATATGTAAACTGCAAGTACAAAAACATTGTCACATTTCCACTGTGTGTCCTGCAAATTGAATGTGGCGGGACAACACAATTTTCAAACTTACAAATTTTACGGAGAAACAAAATGAACATAGTAGACTACATTGTTTTAGGCTGTATGGCAGTTGCCCTCGTGGTGGGCATATTGAAAGGCTTTTTGAAACAAATTTTTGCCGTAGTGGGCGTTTTCGTGGTGGCGATAGGCACTTCCTACCTTTCCCCCTATCCGGAGCAGTGGCTGGCGTCGGTAATAGAAAACGATTCCACCCGCTCTCTCGTTGCGCTGATTGCCACCTTCATTGTGTTGGCGTTGGTGTACGGTATGGTAACGGCGCTCATTTCCAAACTTGTCAACAAAGTGCATGTGCTTGGCGCCGTCAACAGAATTCTGGGCGCAGTGCTGGCGGTTGCCGTGGTGTACCTCGTTTTTGCCGTCATCATCGGTTTTTTGCTTGGCACGTCGGAAACTTTCCTGCCCAACATCAAAAAACTTGCGCACGACGCTTTTGCCGAAAGTTGGGTGGCAAACAACATCTACAAAAACAACTTTTTCGGCGATTGGCTGGTGCAACTTCTCGGCGAAAAAATCCCCTCGGTCTTGCCCGCCTGAACTTGTTGTCCATGGTTTGTGAGGGAAAAGCAATTCTGACCGACGGAAGTTTTTTGGCAGTTGTAAACACGCACAAGCCCACCCTTGCCACGAAACAATGCCTTTACCGTTGCATGAATTTTATTTGTTTAGTTAATTGCCGTTCCTTTTGCAGAAAACCTGCTTGAAATTTAACAAAAAATCATGTCCGCTTGCTTGGCAGAGCCTGTACACAACGGTTTTGCCGTCAGCGGACTTTTTTGTTGTTTTTGTTCCTTTCGGTGCGGCGGTACCGCTTTGCAGGGCAAAGCAATTTTTTATTGTAAAGGTGTTGCGTACAAAATAAACGCTACCGTCAGCAAGTTTTTGCAACCGTAGCATTTTTGAAGATGTTTAGCCCGTCCATTTGTCAACGTTTGCGTTTGACGCAACTTTTCCAATGTGCTTTTCTTTTGCAACTTGCCCTGAAAAAAAGCAGATGTTTTCACATCTGCTTTTATATTTTGATGCCCTAGGTTTTGAATAATCCGCATTTTGTCCGTGTTGTTATTCGCACTTTCGTAAGGTTGCCGTCGGCAAACACGTTGCGGTTTTTTTACCATTCGGTAAAATATCCGTCGGGTGCTCTGTACCAGAAGTTACCTTCTTCGGTAGGTTGATACGCCGAGTAGTAGTAGACGGGCACTTGTGTTCCTTCGCCCAAAGCGGTGGGGTCCAAATCCACCAACTGCCACTGGTCAATGCTTCCGTAGTAGTAGATTTTTTCCAATGAGGTGAAGGAAAACGCCATTCTTCCCACTTTCTGCAAACTGCGTGGCAAAGTTGCGTATCTTCCTTCGTAGCCGTAGAAGGCGTATGCCTTTATTTCCGTTACCGTTTCGGGAATTTCCAACTGACCGTACAGCCTTTCGCCCGCTATGTACAGTTCGTCGGCGTACATCATCGGGTTGGCGTACGTTTCTTCGAAATCAATTTCACACCACGACGCCACGTCGTCTATCCACAGTTGCTGCAAACTTCTGCAATCAATAAAGGCGAGTGAGTAAACGTAGCGAAGTCCGTCGTGCAGCACCAACTGCGTCAGGTTGGACAGACCGCTCATTCCTCTGTACTGAATCTCACGTGTCGACGTTATTTCCACTCTTGTCAGCGTGGCAGGAACGCATTCGTTGTTGTTGTATTTGTCCGACGATCCGAAAATATAGCCGAAGTAAGCGGCATTTTTCTCTTCTTGCGTGAGGTCTACGCCAAATCCTCCCACATAAGGCACGGTCAGGCTTTCAAGTTGAGAGCATCCGTTGAGGGCGGAAAAACCGATTATTCCGACGTATTTCGGAATGGTCAGTTCCGTACAGGGAAGGTTTGCCAAGGCGTATTCGGCAATTCCGTGCGTTCTATCTCTGATTGTAACGGAAGAGGCGCCGTAAGCGTAATCTACCAGCCAATCGTCTACGTAGTAGCCGTTATCAAATTGCTCGTACAATAATGGGGTTCCGCCAAAAGCATATCTTCCTATGCGCCTCAAAATCGGTGGCAATTCCACGTCTTCGGTGCTACCCGTGTATGTCAGCGAACGCAAAGAAGAACATGCTTGGAAAGCTTTTTCTCCCAAACTTTGCAGGGAGTAAGGCAACACTACCTTTTCCAACGAGTCCCAATTTCGGAAAGCCTCGTCGGCTATTTCGGTGCCTTGCAACAGAGTTACTTCCTTTAAGCCCGACACATAATCTCCAAACAGATACATGAGGTTTCCGTTTGCTTCCGCCGTTGCCCCGAGGAAGGGAATCGTCAGGGTGGTCAGTCCGTCGCAGCCGACAAAAATTTCCTGTTGTAACGAAACTATGTTGCTTCCGAGGTACACGTCCGTAAGACTCTTGCAGTTGTAAAAAACGTACTGTTTTATTTCCGAAACGTCCGTTTGCAAGTCTATTTCCGTAAGCAAAACGCCGTTGATGTACAAATCGTTTGCGTAGTAGGTGGGGTTGCAATGGTTCATTTCAAAGTCAATTTGAGTCCACTGTGCAACGCTTCCCAAAAAGTTTACCTTGTTCAGATTGTTTTCCACTGTTTTAAATGCGAAATATCCCACGCTTTCCAAATTTTGTCCCAGCACAACTTCCGATATTTTCGTGTCTTTAAACGCCCCGTCTTCGATGGTTACGATACCTGGCAGATTGATTGTTCCTTCAAGAGAAGTGCATCCTTCGAAACAGTATCCGCCCAAGGTTCTCAAAGAATCAGGCAGCGTTACGCCTGTAAGTTGTGTGCAGTAACTGAATGCCGACGCTGCAATGGAAAGCAAAGTTTGCGGCAGCGTTATCTGCGACAGTGCGGTGTGGGAAAACGCACCTTTCCCGATTGTCTGCAAAGCGGAAGGCAATTCAATTTCACGCAAAGCGGTGCAGTTTTCGAAGGTACCTTTTTCGATTGTCGTTACCCCTTCCGGCAACGTCATGGAGTTGATCGCCGTACAACCGCTGAAAGCATAAGCTCCTATTTCCGTTACCGTTGAGGGGATTTCTATCGTTTGCAGCAAGGTGCAGTTTCTGAAAGCGTAACTTCCTATAACCGTAATGTTTGGCGACAGTTGAATTTGCGACAGAGCGGTGCAGCCGCTGAAAGCATTTTGGGAAATGGTTGTTACGCTGTCTGCCATGGTAACGGAAGTTACTTTCGTGTTGCCTCGCAACGAGAAGGATTTGCCCGTACCGCTGTTGATGTTGATTGTTTCAATTTCGCTCTTGTCAAACAAAATCGAAATTTCCGAAGAAACGTCTGCCGATGTAACGCCGTTTGTGCCGGAAAAGATGTAGCGTGACCCCGTTTCTGCGTAGACGAACTCCGCTTCGGGGGTGGAAGTAATCTCTTCCAAAGAGTAAAGGTATGCGAACGAGTAGTCTCCAAAGGTTGTCAACTTTTTGCCTAAATGCAACTTTGTTGCCTGCTGGCACATGTAGAATGCTTGGAAATCTACGGAAACGACTGAATCGGGAATGACAATTTCTTTCAGTCCGCAATTTTGAAAAGCAAAAGATTCTATCCCTTGCAGACAGTCGCCCATGTCCGCCGTTGCAAGGTTTGTGCAGTTTTCAAAAGCGTTTTCGCCTATCGTTACGACGTTTGTCAAAACGATTTTTTCCAGTTTGCCGTAATTTTTGAACATATTTGCAGGCACTGTTTGCATTGTTTCGGGGGAAACAAATTCCGTAAGCAGGTTTCCGTCGGCGTAGATGTTGCAGTTTGTCGGCCATTCGGTGAAAGTTTCCGCCGTCAAGCAGAATGCGTCAAAATCGGATATATGTACGGAAACGTTTTCCGTAAACGTCAGTCTGCCCAACTGAACTATTCCCCTTCCCAGCGTTACATCGGTAAGGCTTGTGCAGTTGGCAAATGCGTCGTCGTATATGTATTGCACTCCGTCGCCCACAATAACGGTGGTAAGTTTTGTGGAGTTTTGGAACACAGGGGAAATCCCCCCCGTTGCGTTGTCGCAAATTTCCAGATATTGCAGGTTAGGGGCAAAAATTGCCTCACTCGAACCAGTCAGTTCTCCGCCTATTACAGTTAAGGAAACCAGCGTTTCAAAATACATATAGGCAAATTCGCTTCCGTTTATCGTTGCCGTTTGCAACGGGCAATCGGCAAAGACGTAGTTTGCGTGCATTGCTCCCAATGACGTATTTTCCTTCATTTCAATACTTGTAAGAGAAGTGCAACCCTTGAAAGAGGTGGTTTCGACGTTATTCAACGAGTCGGGAAGTACTATTCCCGTCAGACTCGTACATCCGGCAAAAGCGTTCCCCGTTATTGTGTAGACGCTGTCGGGCAAAATTACTTCTCGAAGAGCGGTGCATCCCGCAAAGGCATTTTCCCAAATTATACCTGTGCCTTCGGCAACTACGACTTTTTGCAAAGAAGTGTTGTCCGTAAAGGTGAAACGATACACGGGAATGCCCCTCAACTGTGAAGGAACGGTTATTTCCGTAGTTGTGTCGTCGCGCAGACCATCTATCACGTAACCTTCGTCAGTACCAAACAAATCAAACACGGCGTGCGCTTCGTTGCATACCGTGCAAAGTCCGTCGTCGCCGTAGAGGTGTTGGTCGGACAACGGCAATTCGTCTTTGTGAACATCGCCGCAAAGGTCGCATTTCCACCTTTGGTAACCTTGTTCGATGCAGGTGGATTCCTTTTCTTCCACCAAAATTGTGTAGGAGTGAGGTGCCAAAGAGGTTTCGTAGTCGTACGTTTCCGTTTCTCCGCAAGCCGTGCAGGTTTTCATCCAATAGCCGTATTCCGTACAGGTGGAAGGCACGAAGACGTGATTTTGGAAATCGTGTCCGATGGGCGGAGTTTCTTCCAGATTTTCCCCCCATTCTCCGCATACGGAACAAACTGTGTAGGAATTGCCCCACGACGTGCAGGTGGGTTGCACGGTTTTAACGGCGTCGAAACGGTGGAAAATGTCTTCGCTTGCTTCTTTGGAAACAAACTGAAAGTCAAACCCGTCCACCGAAACGGAATTAATCTCGTTTTTGCCGTTTCGTGTGTTTTGCGTAAGGTTGAATGATACGTGGTAAAATTTGCGGTTCTGGTTGATTTCTTCATTGGGAAGTTCCCAATACCAAGAGGGATAACACGTAAAGGACATGTGCTGCCAATTAAGGTTAAAACCGTGGTACTGAAAAAGTTCTCCCTCTATTACAAGGCGTACCTCTGCCGACAAGTCGGCTATCCATGTATCGGAAGATCCCCAGTTCACAATTATTGAGAGGGTGTTTCCGCTGCTGTCGGAGTAGTTCCAGACTTCAATCTGATTTTGTATTTCCGGCAGGTAATTGCCGTCGGTGCATTGTATCTCTTCGGTGTAGAAAAAGAGCGTTTCCAAAATGTACATGTCGCCGCCGAAAATTTCCAAAAATCTTTCTTTGCTGCCGTCAAACACAATGCGTTGCAGGCTGTACGAGGGAAGATTTTCCGTCATTACGACGGAAAACGTTTCCAACGTTGAAGGCAAGTACAGTTCGGTAATGCCTTCCACTACGGGGTCGGGAGCGGTGCTTTGCGTAGACATGTTGGTAAGGGTGTAGGACGTAACGGTGTATCCGAGTATTTTTTCCGGCACCGTGATGACGCTGCCCTCTCCGAAATAGCCGTTGATACCTGCCGAAGGCGGAGTAGTGGCGTCGTCGTAATATATGTCGGGGAAGATTGCAATCAATTCCAGTTGTTGCAGTTCTTCCTGTGTTGTGGGTTGAAACACCGCATTACAGTTGGGGCCGTAGATGTTGAGGTTTTCCGTTGTGGTTTGATAGTCGAAATCAAACACGGAGGTTTCTATGATGCCCAACTTGTTTTTTATTCCCTCGTAGACAAATTGAAATTTTGTCCAAGGCAGGTAGACTGTGGCAAGTTGCGACGAACTGTCTACCTCAATGAGGTTTATGTCTTGCGGTACCCTTATTTCCGTCGTGTTGTCGCTGTATATGTAAACGGAAACGTTGTTGAATCCGTCGGAAAGCAACACCTCGTCTACCGAACTGTCAAAGTCCAGCCTCAAATCGGGAGAAGCGTTTTCTTTCGCTACAAGTTGTAGCGTCTGCACATTACTTACGCTTTCCGCATCGAATTGCACGACAAATTCGCCAGAAACGTTGCGGATTGTGATGTTCTCGAAAAACCGTTTTTGAGACAATACGATACTTTGCGACGTGAGAGAAGTCAAAGCAAATCCGCTTTTTTCGCCGTCGTCGGACAGGGTAATGTCAAGATTTTTCAAATTGGGCAAGTTGATTGTGGCAAGTTGCGTTTCAACGTCCAATCCCAGGTTGTTTTCGTCAATGGTGAGGGAGGTTATGTTGTCGTTTTCCGTTACGTACAGCAACTCTCCCGTATCGGCGTACAGACAGTGGTTGTCGGCAACAAACAAATCGGCGGAACTTTGTACGTCGGTAAGGTTGTATCCGCCCAAAATGCGTAAATATTTTGCGGGGCAGTTCACAATTTGCGAAAGGTCGGCGGTGTAGTCGGCGTCGGGAGGTTCTTGTCCGTTTTGCAACGCCTCTACGTAGTCGGTTGTGGCAGCCACCGATTTTATATTTTCGGGAATAATCAACGTTTTCACGCTGTCCGATATGTAAAAATTGCACCAGATTTTTGTTGCGTCGTCGGGCAGAGTAATGACGGAAGAAGTCCCTTGGTATCCGATAACGATGTTGCCATTCATCATCCAATCGCCTGCGGTGGTGGAAATTTCAACGTAGTTCCCCATGTGTTCCAAAAATTGTTGGTAGGTAACGGTGTAACTGACGTTTTTCAACACGTCTTTGGCAGATTGCTTGACGGTTTCGGTGTACTGTTCCGCAACCGTTTCAAAACAGTTTCGCACGGTTTTCACGTCCGTTATCATGTAACTTGCATTGCCCTTGGTGTAGGCAACGTAGTTGTTGTTTTCATGTCCGTTTCGCAAATCGTTGCATACGGTAACAAAGTTTTTATGCGAGTCGCCGTAAAAGTACACGCAATGTTGCAGTTGGTCGTCAAATCGCAAGGCAACAAATTGGAAGTTTTCTGCGTCGGTGAAATCTATTTCAATTACAACAAAATTGTCGTCTTGCGGGTTGTCCGGGTCATGGCGGTACGCATAACTTGTCTTTTTTGTGCCGTCGGAAACAGTCATCACATGCTCGTTGAGGTCGGCAATGGTGATTCCTACGTTGTAAAAAGAAGTTCCCCCGAAATCCTGTGCGACAATTTCCCCCACAACTACGGGAATGTAGATGCTTTGGTCAAAAGTGTCCTTGAAAAACAAGGAATTGTCACTCGGCGTTTTTTCCGTGCATTGTTCCACAATAGCGTCAATTTCTTCGGCAGGGTGTTGACGGTAAAGTTTTCCTGACTTTACGTTTTGCGATGTTCCCCAGTCCTCATTGACTTTTTGCGCCATCGCAGTAACAATTTTCCGATATTCTTCAAACTCGGCATTTTCCGTTTCGTCGCAGGCGGCGACAAGCACCAATGTACACGCCAACACGACAACAAGCAGACAAAGCAAAAATTTTTTCATGTCATTTCTCCCGTTAGAGTTTTGTTTCACAAATTTGCTGAATTGAAAATGAGCGTTACTTCTTGTAAAAATTATATAAGAAAAAAAGTATTTTTGCAACGATTAATAATATATTTATCGTAGTACTTTAATATTTATCGTAGTACTTTATGTAAAAGGTTCAACAAATTCGCATTTTTTGCCAAAACACAGTTTGTGCCGTCGCAAAGTACAGGTTGAAAATCAACAGGACAATAACAAAAAAAACCTCACCGCAAGTAAAAAAGTCGTTTACGGTGTTACAAAAAGTGTCGTTGCAACGGGAAATCAACTTCGCAAAACAAAAACCACAATGTAACAGATAGGTTGTTAAGGCAACGGCAAGAACGAAAAGCAAAGATAAAACACCTCTGCAAGTCTTATAAAGTTGTTTACGGTGTTACAAAAAGTGTCGTTGCAGGGGTCATCTTCACAAAACAAAAACTAAAAAATGCAATAAAACCGACAAGTTGGTAATCAACGGCAATAGTGGAAAAACACAGATAAACAGATAAAACAGTATTGCAAGTTAACCGTCGCCAGAAAAGTTGTAAAAAAAGCGGTATTGCAGGTAGAAAGCAATACCGCAAGGCAAAGCAGTAGCGCAACAAGACCCGAACAACAGAGGGAAAAACGTAAAAACCGCCAAATAGAAAATCGGCGGTTTTTCAGTCATTTTGTTTTTGCTCACGTTGCATTTGTTGAAGGGCGAAGGCGCATCCACAGTAGTGCTGGCGGTACAAGCCGTATTTTTGCGACAGACGCACGCTTTCGTTGTAACCGTTGTGCTTTTTGAAGTCGGTGCAAAGCCACGGCGCTTTTTTGGCAAGTCCGCCTCCCACGGCGTTGATAACTTGGCTGTTTTTGTAGGGGGAAACGGTGAGAGTGGTGGCAAAGTAGTCGAATCCGTTGGCGTCGGCAAAGTTGCGAGTGTCGTCAAGGCGCAGTTCAAAGCACTTTTCGCACCTTGCGCCCCCTTCTCTTTCCTTTTCAAAGCCTTTTGCGCAGTGCAAAAAGTTGCCGTAGTTGTATTGTTTGACATGCAGTTTAAGCGGAAATTTCGCTTTCTGCTCAAATTGTCCGTTGTTTACAATGTCCACAAGTTTTTTCACTTCGCCTAGGCGTTTTTCCCATTCGGCGTCGGGAAAAATGTTGTCGTCGGAAAAGTACAGCGTAATGTCGAATACGTCCAGCAACCGTGTCAGACAGTAGGTGGCGCAGGGGGCGCAGCACACGTGCAAAAGCAGTTTGCTTCCCTCTTTAGCCTTGCTTTTTGCCTCTTGAAAAAGTAAATCGTAGTTTACGTTCATTGTTACTCCTTGCGACGTACTCGGAGGGGGATTTTCATCCTTTCGGCAAGTTTCCTGCACGCTTCAACGTCCTTTTCGCCTATGCTGTCCACAACGGAAAAAACAACGTTGCCCCCACGCTGACGGCACAGCGAGGCAAATTCCACAAGGGCGTCAAACGCCTTTTTGCCGAAAATGCTTTTGCAATGCTGTTGATACTTGTCGGCGGTGCTTTCGTTGAGGGAAACGTTTATGGTGTCGCAACCGGTAACTAAAATGTCGGTAACGTCCCGTTTGTGTATCAGGTTTGCCTGTCCGTTGGTGTTTATGCGTGTTTTCTTGTCTTTGCAGTGCAGGTAACTTGCCACTTCGTCCAGCGTTTCCAAGTTGTACGTAGGTTCGCCGAATCCGCAAAATACCACCTCTTCGTCGTAGTCGTCGAGATTTTGCGGAAGTTGTTCCAGCACGTCTTCCGTGGTGGGCTCTTCGGTAATCCACAGTTTGCTGTCGCCCATGCCCTCCCTTCCGTGGCGTATGCAAAAGTCGCAGTTGTTGCTGCAACGGTTGGTGAGGTTGATGTAAATTTTGTTGTTGAGAATGTAAACGTAGTTGTTCATAGTTTCGTTGTGTGCAAAAAATGCAGAGATAACGTACATTTTCGGCGTTATTGCTGCATTTTACTGCGTGTTTTTGTGTTGTTTGTTTTTGTTTATGTCTTTTGTGTCTTTGTCCGCACGGAAAACTTGCAGTGTTTTCCTTTGCTCTTTTGCCCGTTTTGTAAACAGGTTTTTGTCGTAGTAAATTGCAACCGTTCCGCTATCGTTTCAATACAGTTGTGGCTTTTGGATTGTTGAAAACGTCTTTCCCGCCACAGTTTCTTTGTCAAGCAATTTTGTGCAAAAACAAGCGTTTGCCCTGCTGTGCCGCAGAACATTTCGCCTCAACGGCGTTTTTGTAAGATTTGCCTCTTTATCGTGAAAAGGGAAATTTCCCTTCAAAAAGTGTGTCTTTTCCTTTCAATCTTTCAAAAAAGCGGCAATTTTGGGAAACAGTTGCAGGCAGTTTTTGCGGATTTGTTCTTCCATGGCGGAAAAATCCGTACCGTACACCTCTGCCAATTTCTGCACTACGAAACGCACGTTGAAAGGATTGTTGACGGTGCCTCTCAAAGGCACGGGCGTCATGTAGGGGCTGTCCGTTTCCGACAAAATACGTTGGGGCGGTATTGCCCTTATTACATCTTCCTTTTTGGCGTTTTTGAAGGTAATGGCTCCGCCAAAAGCAAAGTAGTGTCCTTTTTTTACCATTTGCGAGGCAAATTCCGCACTGCCTCCGTAGCAATGCCACAAAACGCCGTTGTTGAGAAAACGTTTTTGTGCCGTCAAAACGTCCAATGCGTCGCCGTAGGCGTCCCGCACGTGAAGGGTAACGGGCAAATGCAGTTTGTCGGCAATTTCCAGTTGTCTTGCAAAAACGTCCTTTTGTACCTGTCGGGGGGAAATGTCGTAAAAGTAATCCAATCCGATTTCCCCTACGGCAACCACTTTGGGGTGTTGTGCCAAGGCAATCATTTCTTTTTCAAAATTGACGTCGAAACTTTTGGCGTCGTGGGGGTGCATTCCCACAGTGGCGAAAACACGGAAATTTTCCTTTGCCAGCCGTGCGCTTTCTCTCATGGAGGGCAAATCGCAACTGTTGTTTATGACAAAATCGATGTTGTGAAGAGGAAAATCGTTTATTATCTGTTCCCTCACTCCGTCAAACTTGGCGTCGTCCAAATGCAAATGGCTGTCTATCATGTCAGCGCACTTCCTTTCCGCTTTCCGTTTTCTTTTCCGGCGTTACGAAAATGACGTTTTTGCCGTCTGCGGCGCACAAAATCATTCCGTTGCTTTCGATACCTCTTATTTTTGCCGGTTTAAGGTTTTTCACGAGTACCACCGTTTTTCCCACCAGGTAGGAAGGTTGGTAGCAGTGGGCAATTCCGCTGACTACCTGACGTATTTCGTCGCCCACCTGCAATTTCAGTAAAAGCAGTTTGTCGCTGTTGTCCACTTTGGTGCATTCCACAACCTTTGCCGTGCAAAGTTTTATTTTGGCAAAGTCGTTTATGTCCACAAGGTCTTGCGGGGGCGTTTGTTTTTGCGCCGATTTACTTTGCGATTGCGCTATTTCGTCAAGTTGTTTCAGTTCCTTTGCCACGTCAATACGGTTGAAGAGGTTTTCGCCCTTGTTAACTTTGGTGCCTGCGGCAAGGTTTCCGAAGGCAATTTGCGAAAAGTCTTTGGGCAAAGGCAAGCCGAGTTTGTCAAAAATCTTTTGCGCCGTGGTGGGGATGAACGGTTCAAAAAGCGTGGCGGAAATTCTGATACATTCGCACAAAACGTACATTACCGTTGCAAGACGCTGTTTTTCGCCGTTTTTGTTAAGCGACCACGGCATTGTTTCGTCAATGTATTTGTTGGCACGTTGCACAATTTTGAAAATGTTTGCCAAAGCGTCGGGGGCGGAAAGTTCCTCCATGTTTTTGCGCACTTTTTCCAACGTTTCGTTGCACAGTGCAACAAGTTCGTTGTCCAAATCGGTGAAGACGTCCGCTTGCGGTACGATGCCGTCGAAGTACTGCGTAACCATGGCGGTGGTGCGTGAAACAAGGTTTCCCAAATCGTTGACCAAATCGGCATTGGTGCGTGTAAGCAACGCTTCGTTTGTGTACACGCCGTCGCTTCCGAAGGGAATTTCCCTCAAAAGGAAGTAGCGTATTGCGTCCACGCCGTATCTGTCCACAAGGAAGAAGGGGTCCACAATGTTGCCCTTGGATTTACTCATCTTGTCGTTGCCGAAAAGCAACCAGCCGTGTCCGTACACTTTTTTGGGAAGGGGCAAGCCCAAAGCCATAAGCAGCGCCGGCCAGATTATCGTGTGGAAACGCACGATTTCCTTGCCCACCATGTGCAAATCGGCAGGCCAAAACTTGTCGAAGTTTTCGTGGTCGTCTTGCAGGTAGCCCAACGCAGTGATGTAGTTGGTGAGGGCGTCTATCCACACGTAGGCAACGTGTTTTTTGTCGAAAGGCAATCTCACGCCCCAATCGAATGTGGTGCGGGAAACGCACACGTCTTTCAGCCCCGGCTTGATGAAATTGTTTATCATCTCGTTCATGCGGGATTTGGGGGAAATGAAATCGGGATTCTGCTTGTAAAACTCAATCAGGCTGTCCTGATACTTTGAAAGGCGGAAGAAGTAACTTTCTTCCTTTTCCAACTTGACTTCACGTCCGCAATCGGGGCATTTTCCGTCCACAAGTTGGCTTTCCGTCCAGAAGGATTCGCAGGGGGTGCAGTACCAGCCCTCGTATTCCGATTTGTAAAGGTCGCCGCTTGCCAGCAACTTTTCGTAAATTTTCTGCACGGTTTTTTCGTGGTAGTCGTCGGTGGTGCGGATAAATTTATCGTAAGATATTCCCAACACTTTCCACAGGTTGATTATCTGTTCGTACAGTTTGTCAACGTACTGTTTTGGCGTAACGCCCGCCTGTTCCGCTTTTTGCTGAACCTTTTGCCCGTGTTCGTCGGTGCCGGTAAGGTAAAACACGTCGTAGCCGTCCATACGCTTGAAACGTGCAATGGCGTCGCAAATTACCGTTGTGTAGCAGTGTCCCAGGTGAAAACTTCCGCTGGAATAGTAGATGGGGGTTGTGATGTAGTAGGTTTTTTTCATTGCAGTACCTCTCGGTTTTTCAAAAAGGCAAATGAAACCTTTTCGATGTATTTCAAAATATAGCCATATTTCGATAGTATACATTATACACTGCGCTTTTCAATTTGTAAACTCATTGGGAAGATGTAGCGCACGGTTGCACTTGCCACAAATTTGCACAAACGCTACCCCGTGAGTAATGCAGAAACAGGGGCAAAGGTCAAAATTGCAGGCATTTTTCTTTGTGGATGTTTGAAAAAAAAGGTATCAAAAGTTGCATGACGGAAACGTCTTTGTTGCATGACTGAATCGTCTTTTTACAAACTTCGTCTTTCGTTGTACATTGACGCACACAAAAAAGTAACGAATTTTTGCACACGGTACAATGTTTTTTGTCTACAAAACATATTTGGGGAACTAGTAAAACACAAAAAAACAGTTGATAAAAATACTGATTCTGACCTCTGCAACAATGTGACGTATTTTGTCAACGATAATAGTTTTTTGTTTCCGAAACATATTTTTGAACTCGTAAACGCCAATAGTACAGTCAAGTAATATGGCTGACGTTTGCCCTTGCAACAATGTAACGAGTTTTTGCACACGGTACAATGTTTTTTTGTCCAAAAAACGTGTTTGGGGAACTAGTAAAACACAAAAAAAACAGTCAGTAATAAATGCGGTCGTTTGCCTCTGCAAACAATGTAACGAAATTATGCACTAGGCACAAGTAAAAAGTGTTTAGCAAACCGGTAACAATACAAAAGGCAACAGTTAGGTAATAAATAACGTTTGCTTCAACTACAATACAGTATGAATATCGTGTGGACGGTAACAACAATACTAGCCATATCTTTTCTCACTTTTGCCAATCCCGACAAGGTGCTTTCCGTGTGCGTGGACAGTTCGGCGCAGGCGTTGACAACGGCATTCGGACTGTGCGGCGTGTATTGCCTGTGGATGGGCATTTTCAACGTGGCGGAGCAGTGCCGTCTGGTGGAAAAACTGTCCCTTTGCCTGAAACCCGTCAACAATTTTTTGTACGGCAACGTGTCGGAAGTGGCAAAACAATACATTTCGTTGAACGAAGCGTCCAATCTTCTGGGCGTTGGAAACGCCGCAACGCCGTCGGCAATTTCCGCAATACACGAAACGGAAAAAGGGGAAAAACTTTCCCGTGCAGGGGCAATGCTGTTTGTGGTGAATGCCACGGGCATACAGTTGGTACCCACAACGGTGATAGGTTTGCGTGCCTCTTTGGGTTCTCTTTCCCCTGCCGATATTCTGCTTCCAAACCTTTTGGCTACCGCCGTTACTGCCGTTTTTGGGGTGGTGCTTGTGTTTGCGTGTTACGGAAGGGCAAAAAAGTGAACTACGTAGTACCTGTTTTGATTGTTCTGGTGTTGGCGTTTGCGCTTTTCAAAAAGGTCAACGTGTACGATTCCTTTGTGCTGGGTGCAAAAAAGTCCTTTTCGCTGTCCCTTTCCGTTTTTCCCTATCTTGCGGCAATGTTCATCACCGTCAACGCTTTGCAAGCCAGCGGGTTGGAAAAGTACCTTACGGAATTTTTCGCCCCGCCTTTTCGCCTTTTGGGCATACCCGAAGAGGTGGTAAAATTGGTGCTGTTGCGACCTTTTTCCGGCAGCGGCAGTCTTGCCATCCTCACCGACGTGTACAAAAACTACGGTGTGGACAGTTATGTCGGACGTTGCGCCTCCGTCATTATGGGAAGCAGCGAAACGGTTTTTTACGTAGCCAGCGTGTATTTTGCACAAACCAACGTCAAACGCACGGGCTTTGCCATACCGATAGGCTTGTTTTGCAACTTGGTGGGAAGCGTGCTTGCCTGTCTTCTGTGTCGGGTGATGTAGTACTTTTGTGCAAAGGATTGAAGGCGCCGTCAAATCAAAATTTCTGCGCAATGGGGAAAAACAGCGTTATCGGCAGGTTTACTTTTTGACATGGAAAAAATTTATCGGCAATTTTTCCGTGTTTGTTACTTAATGATAACTTTCCTTTCTGCGGCTTTGAAAGGCGATATAAACAGCACTTGGCGGATGGTGTCGATTTTGTCAGGCGATACGCCCTTGTTTTTCTGCAACGGACGGTTTTCATTCTGTTTTTTGCCTTTTTTCGAAAGTTTTGTTTCTGCAAATGTTCAAAGCGTGTCCGTTTAATATTTGCAAGCGGTTTCTGCAAAGTTTTTTGATTCACGTGTCCGTCTTGTGGGGGTTTTTCAACCTGCAGTTTGCCTTTTTTCGAAAGTTTTGTTTATGCAAATGTTCAAAGCGTGTCTGTCTAATATTTGAGAGCGTTTTGTTGCAAAGTTTTTTGTTGCACTTGTCCCCATTGTCGGCGGTTTTGCCCTTTGCAACAAAATAAAACAGCATTTGCCAATATATTTCAAAACCAAACGGTTGTAAGATAGTAGCATTTGGCATAAGCGAGGTTAAAAAAATGTCAAAGGCAAAAATATCTTGGAAAACGGTGCTGTTGTATCTGACGTTCGCCGTGTGTTCGCTGTGTTGCGGCAATGTGTTTGACGGGGCGCTGTCCTTCGGACTGTTTGTGGGTGCGGTGTATTCCGTCAACCCTTTTTTGGCTGCGGCGATAAGCGTTGCAACGGCGATACCTTTCGGATGGCAACGTGTTTTGCACGCCGCAATCAGGTGCGGTGTAGTGATTATTTTTGTGTTGTTGCACAAGTTTATCAAGAAAAAGATTCAAAAACTCAATTTGTTGCTGTATCTTGTGGCAAGTAACGTGTTCTACTGCGTGTACGGCACTGCCGATTATTTTGCATTGTTCGACAAAATTCTCTATTCCCTGTGCGGCATAGCCTTTTCCTTTGTGTGTATCTACTTTTTCCGTGCCGTTTTTTTGCGTGGTCTTGCCTACCGCCCCGCCCTGGACGAGGTAATTTGCATTTCGTTGTTTATGATTGTGGCAAGTTACGGAATGAGCAATCTGCAGGTACTGCAACTGCGGGTAGAATACTTTTTCTTTCCCTTCGTGTTGCTGTTTTGCTGTTCGGTGTTCGGCGACAAGGTAACGCTGGTAATGTCGGCTTTGTTGGGGCTTGGAAATTTGCTTGCTACGGGCATGTACGACGGTTGCGTTTTTTGCGTATTTTGCGCCGTCGCCGTCATTTTGTCCTTCCGTCTTAACAGGTACGTGGCGGGATTGTCGGCAATAATCGTGGATGTGCTGATGTCCTACTTTCTCAACCTGCACGGCAGTTTTTCCACGTTGGTGTTTGTCCCGACGGTGTGTTCGGTGGTGGTGTATTTTGCCGTTCCAACCTCTTGTTACAACTACCTCAGAGATTGCGTGTGTGGCAACTACGAAAAATATTTGGGAAAAACCGTCGTGAAAAAGTTGGGAATGTACACTGCAAAAAAACTGTACCGCCTTGCGGACATATTGCTTTCCATGAAAACGGCATTTCTTACAATGTCGGTGGGCTCCGTAACCGACGAGGAGGCTTCCAAAGCCATGGTACGGCAATGCAGCGAAACGGTGTGCAAGGATTGCCCCGAAAGGGTGCGTTGTTGGAGGCAGGAACTTGCCAACACGGAAAACAATTTGTTGCAGTTGGCGCAATGCGGTGTAACACGGGGCAAATGCACCATTCTGGACGTGCCTCAACATCTTTCCCTCAAATGCGTGCGTGTTTCAACATTGCTTGCGGAAATAAACGTGCAGTGCAAAACCTACCGTGATTACGCCGACCGCACCGAGCAGGTGAACGGCGGAAAGGTGCTTTTGGGGGAGCAGTTGGGAGGCGTTTCTCAACTGCTGACGCAACTTGCCGGCGATTGCAAAGGTAAGGTGTCGTACAGCGGCGAAAAGGAAAAGGAACTTGTGGAAAGGCTGGTTTTCCACAATGTGCTGTGCAGCGGAGCGGTGGTTATGGAGCAATCGGGCAGTCTTTCCGTCATTGCCACCGTTGCCAAAAAGGACGTGGACAAAGAGGTCATCGAAAAGGTGGCGTCCAACCTTTTTGGTCAAAACATGACTGTGGACAGGACGGACACTACCGAAAGCCCGTCGTGGGTCAACGTCAGCCTGTCGGTGAAACCACGTTTCGAGGTGAGTTTCGGGGTGAGCAGTGTTCCCAAGGAGGGAAGCGAAGCGTCGGGGGACACTCACAGCGTGATGAAAACGGACAACGGCAAATGCATCGTTGCCTTGTGCGACGGTATGGGTAGCGGAAGTAATGCGGAAAAAATGTCGGAAACGGCAATAGGTTTGGTGGAAAACTTTTATCGGGCAGGTTTCGACAGCGACACGATACTGTCCTGCGTCAATCACCTGTTGGTGGGGTGCGGAAACGAAGTTTTTTGCGCCGTGGACATCTGCGTGGCGGATTTGACAAACGGCCTTGCCGACTTCATCAAGTTGGGCGCCCCCTGCGGAATAGTAAAAAACAACGGCAACGTGGAAATCATCGCAGGAAGCAGTCTGCCTCTTGGCGTGTTGGAGGAAATGCGTCCTTCCGTAACCAAAAAAGCCCTTGCCGAAGGGGACATGGTGGTGCTGGTAAGCGACGGCGTTGCCGACTGTTTCGACGACGCCAATGCGCTTGCTCAGGTAGTTGCCGACACCTCCTGCACCAACCCGCAAAGCGTTGCGGAAATAGTGTTGAACAAGGCTCTTCGCAACTGCGGCAAGGCAAAGGACGACATGACGGTGTTGGTGATAAAACTTTCCTAGGCGGTCAACCGCCCGAAATGCAGTTGAGAAAATATTTCAAAAAAATGCAGTGATACTGTCTGTTTTGTGCAGTATCACTGCATTTTTACGTACAAAAGAAGCAAAGTTTTTTGTCGCCGACAAAAGCAAGTAACATTTTGACGCAAGGTGCATATTCTGTGTGTGGAGAAAAATATGCAACAGCAATACTATCTTGAAAGCACCGTCGTGGTGGGCAAAAATGTGGAAATTCAGCCCTTTGCGGTAGTCAAAGGCAACACCGTTTTGCACGACAACTGCGTGGTGGGCAGTTTCAGTTTTCTGGAAAATGCCGAAATAGGCGAAAACACCGTTGTGAAAGCCTCTCGCATTTGCGACAGCACCGTGGGGAGCAACTGTACCGTGGGGCCAAACGCTCATCTGAGAAACAACGCCCGAGTAAAGGACAACTGCAGGGTTGGCAACTTTGTGGAAATCAAAAACAGCGTATTGGAACAAGGGGTAAAAGCAAGCCATCTTGCCTACATAGGGGACGCTACCGTAGGCAAAAACACCAACATAGGTTGCGGAGTTATTTTTGTCAACTACGACGGTAAAACCAAACACAAAACATCCGTAGGCGAAAACTGCTTTATCGGGTGCAACGCCAACCTCGTAGCACCGCTCAAAATAGGCAACAACTGTTTTGTGGCGTGCGGTACAACGGTAGACAAGGACATTCCCGACGGGGCCTTTTCCATCGGGCGCAGTTACCTCACCGTAAAGGAAGGCAGGGCGGAAAAGTACCTGCAAAAAAAGTAAAAAGTCGGGTTTGTGTTTTTCAAAAGAAAAGCATTTGAAGAGCAGGCTTTTTCTAGAAAATACACATTTTCTTCGACATTTTTTGCCTTGCGTTTGGTGTAAAGCGTCGTTGACTTTCACTGAAAAAAAAAGAAAAAGTGCAAGGTTGTTTGTTCGGGCGGTCGGGTGTAAAGTTTCGCTTTTTCTTGACAAAGAAGTAGTGTTGATATACAATTTGTCTATAAATAATCTAAGAGGCATTTATGGACAAAATAGCAGTTGAAAAGAAGTGGAACAAATTGTGGGAGGAACAAAAAGTTTATTCCTTCAATCCAAAGGACATCGACAACAAGTATTACATGCTGGAAATGTTTTCCTATCCCAGCGGAGCCAAATTACACATCGGGCATTGGTACAACTACGGGCTTTCCGACACCTTTGCAAGGTATCAGATAATGAAGGGCAAAAACGTGTTTCAGCCCATGGGTTTTGACGCTTTCGGACTGCCTGCGGAAAACTACGCAATAAAAACAGGCGTTCATCCCGAGGACAGCACGCTGAAAAACATTGCCGTTATGGAACAGCAACTCAAAAACATCGGCGCAATTTTCGATTGGGATCACGAAATAAAAACCTGTCTGCCCGATTACTACAAGTGGACGCAGTGGATTTTCTGCCAACTGTACAAAAAAGGTTTGGCGTACCGCAAAAAGGCACCTGTCAACTGGTGTCCGAGTTGCAACACCGTGCTTGCCAACGAACAGGTGGTGGACGGTCACTGCGAGCGTTGCGACAGTCAGGTGATAAAAAAAGACCTTACACAGTGGTTTTTCAAAATTACCGATTACGCCGAGGAACTGCTTTCGGGGCTGGATTCGTTGGATTGGCCGGAAAAGACAAAGGCAATGCAACGCAACTGGATAGGAAAATCGGTGGGGGGCGAAATAGAATTCGACCTTGCCGACGGTAGCGGCAGTTTCAAGGTGTTCACCACCCGTGCCGAGGTCTATGCCGCGCAGGACGATATTCAGGAGCTTGTCCTGAAAAAGGCGATGAACGCGGTAAACGGGGCCGCCGAAATGTTCGACTGCTCCGTGGATACAAAGATCATGGGCAGCGCTTCGAGTGCCGACAGCAGTGCA
>ERZ825525.201-NODE-201-length-86051-cov-7.984104_pt1 | contig 86051 bp, 70 predicted proteins | sample MGYA00519930_ERZ825525 | MGnify/ENA primary metagenome ERZ825525 (study PRJEB31778, sample SAMEA3449203) | human gut metagenome | biome: human gut; feature: human-associated habitat; material: faeces | place: United Kingdom | collected 2010/2012 ... | reverse complement strand
GACTCGGCCGCGGTCGGCATAGTCGAAAAGCTCATAAGCTTCCTGTTCCTTGTTCCGTCATCGATGCTCTCGGCGGTATCCGCCATCGGCGCGCAGAACATCGGCGCCGGGGATTACGGCCGGGCAAAGCAAACCATGTGGTACGCAATCGGCATTGCCGTCGGCTTCGGCGTCATAGTCAGCGCCCTGTTCCAGTTTATCGCCGAGCCGGTGGTCGGCCTGTTTACGCCGGATGAGGGCGTCATCGCCGCCGGCGGACAGTATATGCACGGCTACATCTTCGACTGTCTGTTTGCAGGCATCCACTTCTGCTTCAGCGGATATTTCTGCGCCTGCGGCAAGTCGATGATCTCGTTTATCCACAACATTTCGGGCGTTGCGCTCGTGCGCGTTCCGGGCGCATACCTGATGTCGAAAATGTACCCTGCGACGCTGCTCCCGATGGGCCTTGCAACGGCGGCAGGCTCGATTTTGCAGGTTCTTATCTGCATCGTCGCATACAGAATAATATGCCGCAGCGGAAAGGACGTGCATGCCCTTGGATAAAAGCAAGCTGTTTTCCATAGGCGACGTTGCCGGGCTTTTCAACCTCAGCACCGGTACGCTGCGCCACTATGAAACACTGGGACTTATAAAGCCCGAGTACACGGACCCCGACACGGGCTATCGCTACTACAGCGTGCGGCAGTTTGAGCCGCTTAACACCGTGCGCTATCTGCGCATGCTGGATATGCCGCTCGGCTCGATCGGCGATTTCTTCCAAAACCGCGACGTTGATGTCATTGAGCAGAAGCTCCGCCGTCAAAAGGATGAGATCGTAGAAAAGCAGCGCGAGCTTGCCGTTATCGAGCGCAAGATAAACAGCCGTCTGCGCATGATAAGCGATGCACGCAGCTCTCCGCTTGACGTGATCGAGGTGAAAACGCTGCCGCCCTGCCGCCTTGTCTGGGTCGAAAAACCGCTGAGTATTGATGATTCGCTTGACATGGAGATGCCCATACGCAAGCTCGACAGCGCGCAGGACACGGTTGTTTTTCTCGGCAAGGTCGGCGTCGGTATCTCGCGAGAGAATCTGCGACCCCGAAAAATTCGTCACCGAGATCAGCATATCTATAACAGAGAAATAGAAAAAGACCGCATCCGTTTGGACGCGGTCTTAAACTTTGTAATCTTAAATTACTTAATGCCGTACTTCTTGTTGAACTTGTCAACACGTCCGCCTGCGTCAACCAACTTTTGCTTGCCCGTAAAATAAGGGTGACACTTGTTGCAAATTTCCACCTTGATGATGTCGGTGTCTTTGGTTGTACCCGTCTGGAACGTAGCGCCACAAGCACATACAACAGTCGCCTGATGATAATTCGGATGTATACCTTGTTTCATTTCGCCCACCTCGCTGTTTTTTTGAAAGATTTTCCTTTCGTGCTGTTCTATTCTACCGCAAGCAAAAAAAATAGTCAAGCGTTTTTAGCAGAGTACTGGCAAACCCTTTGCAACTTGCGAAAAACATTTCCGTCTTCAAAATTTGCCATTGACCATTGCCGAAAAACTTTTCATCTGCTTCCTGCAACAAAAACCGAATTTTGCAAAAAATTATTGCTAACAACGGAAAACAACAACGGCATTTTGCTTTGCGGAAAAACAAAATGTACGTTGTCTGCACAAATTCCACAAAGCAAAAACTTGCTTTTGCCCGTCTTTGAGGATTACGCCACGGAAAACTGTCTTTTGCAAAAATTTACCGCAAACAACGGAAAACTACAACGGCATTTTGCTTTGCGGAAAAACAAAATGCACGTTGTCCGCACAAAATTCACAAAACAAAAACTTGCTTTTACTGTTTTTAAGCGTTTACCAAGAAAAAACGATTTCGCCCGATAAAAAGTGAAAAGCAATGCCCTTTTCGCCTCAAAGTAGCCTTTTGCATGCCTGCTTTGGGTAATTGCTACCTGAAAAGTCAAAAAATTGCCTTTCGACCTCAGCCGAACAGAATGAAATCGGCGTCTTTGCCTACCTCGATTGTACCTATGCGATGGGAAAGCCCGACAAGTCTGGCAGGGTTGACTGTCCACATTCTTATTGCCTGATGCAACGGCAACCCCGTGAAGGAAACAGCGTTTGCCAAACCGGTGTAGGCGTCCAACGTGCTGCCTGCACGCACGCCGTTGCTTTTAAGTCGGGCGTCGCCGTTTACCACCACAACGTCGTTGCCCGCCAAGGTGTAGTCGCCGTCGGGTAATCCCGTTGCCATGATGCTGTCGGTAATGCACACTACCTTGTCCAAACCTTTTGTGCGCACCAGCAGGCGGAAAACATCTTTCTGAACATGCTTTCCGTCGCAAATTACTTCGCAGAAGTTGTCGGAAAGCATTGCGCTCCCTGCCATGTTGAGGTCGTGTCTGTCAAGTTGCGACATAGCGTTGCCCCAATGCGTGAAAGACTTTGCCCCCGCCTTGATTGCCTTTTGTACCGTTTCGCCGTTTGCACCGCTGTGTCCCAACGACACCACCACGCCTGTATCGGAAATTTCGCCGATAAATTCCACCGCTTTGGGCAATTCGGGCGCAACGGTAACAATTTTTATCATACCGTTTGCATGTTTTTGGAACTTGAAAAACAAATCCGCCGACGGATTGCGCAAATGTTGCACAGGCATTGCACCGCAAAACTTTTCCGAAAGGAAGGGGCCTTCCAAGTGAATACCTTTGATTTCCGGATAGTCTTTGGCAAGTTGAACAATCAGTTCCAACTGATGGCAAATGCGTTCCTCATCGTCCGTCATGACGGTGGGGAAAACGGTGCCTACACCGTGGGCAATGTAAAAATCCAAAATCTTTTTCATTCCGTCCGTATCGGCTGTGTTGAAGTCGTATCCGTTTGCGCCGTGAGTGTGAATGTCCACCAAAGCGGGCAAAATGTAACGGTTGGTGCAATCCACCACCTCCGTTTGCTCGTCGGGAACTATTTCCGTGGAAATTTCGATAATTTTGCCGTGGTTTGCCACTATGTCGGTTTTTACCAATTTGTCGCCCAAAAGAGCAAGACCGTTTTTGTAAAGTATCATGTTTCACCTCTTTTTTATTGTACCACAGCCAAACCAAACAATCAACAGAAACGCACAAACAACATTGTTTTGCATATCGGCGTTGCTTCGATAAACGACCGCAACACCTTCAAAACAACAAGTCTTTGCCCCAACACCCCTTGTGCGACACGTCGTTGTTTACCGCCGATTGAACGAACATGCACAAAATTTATTACTGCAAACCCGTGATTGCAAATTATGCAAAGAGGCGACATAGGTTTTCCTTGTAAAACAACTGCAAATTGCATCAGACTTACCGCAACACCTTCAAAACAACAAGCCTGCGCTTCACAACCCTAGTGCGACACGTTGCCATTGACTGCCGATTGAACGAACATGAACAAAATTTATTACTGCAAACCCGTGATTGCAAATTCGTCCAACGCTGTTTTTGCTTTTTCAAAATTACAATTAACTGTATTTATTTGGCATTTACAGTTGACTTTTGGACAATATTAGGGTATTATTTCAGCATTAGTACCGACATCGGCAACAAAAAAATTGCGGTTTTACACAATGAAAAGCAAACGATCTTTCAAACTTTCAGGATGGCAGTTGCTTGCGGTGGGGTATCTGACGGTGATTTTGTGCGGCAGCGCACTGTTGAGTCTTCCGTCTGCCACAGCCGACGGCACCACTACCTACATAAATGCTTTGTTTGTGTCCACATCGGCAACCTGCGTTACCGGTCTTGTACCCTACGACACGGGTACTCACTGGACGTTTTTCGGGCAGATTGTCATTTTGGCGTTGATTCAAACAGGCGGATTGGGCTTTATGACCTTTGTTTCGCTGGCAGTGAGCATGTTTGGCAAAAAAATGGGGCTTTACGGCAGAAAGGTACTGATGCTTTCGGCAGGAGGTTCCGACCTTGCCAGCCTCAGACACATGATAAAACGAATCTTTTTGGGGACGTTTTTGTTTGAGGGTATCGGCGCAATTTTGCTGAGCATAAGGTTTATTCCCACCTTCGGCACACTGTACGGGTTGTATTTTGCCATTTTCCACTCCGTTTCGGCCTTTTGCAATGCCGGTTTCGACATTCTTGGCGCAGAGTACGGCGAATTTGCTTCCCTCACCTACTACGCCAAAGACCCGCTTGTGGTGCTTACGATAGCATTTTTGATAATTATCGGCGGTTTGGGATTTTGCGTGTGGAGCGACATCTGGGATACGAAATTCCGTTGGAAAAAATTTCGACTGCACACAAAAATGGTGCTTTCCGTTACCGCAAGTCTTTTGGTGGTGTCCACGTTGCTGTTTGTAGTGTTTGAAAGAAACAACGTCGAAACAGCCGATTTTACATTTGGCGAAAAGGTGTTGGTGGCATTTTTCAATTCTACAACCACACGTACGGCAGGTTTCAACACGGTGGACATGTCGGGGCTTTCCGACAGCGGCTACCTGCTTGCCGTGATGCTTATGTTTATCGGCGGAAGTTCCGCTTCCACTGCCGGCGGTGTGAAAACCAACACAATGGCGGTGATAGTGATGGGAATGTTTGCCGCTTTCCGTGGCAAAAAGGACATAGAGGCAGGCAAACGACGCATAGACCATGCACTGCTGGGACAGGCGTTGGCAATATTCGTGTCCTGTCTGTTTTTGGTGATTGTTGCCACGCTGGCAATCTGCACCATCGAAATGGACTCCGTTGCGCCCTTCAAAGCCGTGCTTTTTGAAACGGTTTCGGCATTGGGTACTGTGGGACTTTCCATGTCGCTCACCACAAAACTCGGCTCAATATCCAAACTTATTCTTATTTTGCTGATGTACGCAGGCAGGGTGGGAATACTCACGCTGGCGCTTGCCTTCGGCGAAAACCGCTCGGTTTCCAACATACGGAAACCTTTGGACGACACTATCCTTGTCGGCTGAAAAGGAGGAAATATGAAATCTGTTTTGCTTATCGGAATGGGAAAATTCGGTCAGACAATCGGCGAAAAACTGCTGGAAATGGGCGACCAACTGATGATTGTGGACAAAAACGAGGACGTCATCAACAGTCTTGCGCCCATCTACACCAACGCCCTCATTGCCAACTGCATGAACGTCAACAACCTGGCGAAAATGGATATTCCCGCTTTTGACGTGTGCATTGTGGCAATCGGCGACGACTTCCAATCCTCGCTGGAAATAACTTCCCTTTTGAAGGAATGCGGGGCAAAGTACGTCATTGCAAAAGCAACGACGGACATTCAGCGAAAATTCCTCTTGCGCAACGGCGCAGACGAAGTAATCTACCCCGACTTGGACATTGCGGAAAAAATGGCAGTGAAACTGAACGTTGAAAACGTGTACGACTACATCGAACTGGACGAAAAACACTCCATTTTCGAAATTGCCTTGCCTGCTTCGTGGCTTGGGAAAACGCTTGTGCAACTGTCGCCACGCAGCAAATTCGGAATAAACATTCTCACCGTCAAAAAAATGGGACACGTTGTGGCAAGTCCCTCCGCCGACTACGTCTTTGAAAAGGGCGACAAGTTGGTGATTTTCGGCGAAACAAAAAAGATAATGCAGTTTTCCAACAGAGAAAACGGCTGACGGCAACAAACGTTGCATTGCTTGGCAACGCTGCGCTACCGTCATTTTCGACAAAACAAAACGTGTCTTTTGCCGACACGTTTTTTTGTTACCTACGCACAAATATATTTTCAAAAGTTTTTCCGCACTTGGCTTTTTATTGAAAACAAGTTTTGAAAAAGTTTTTTTGCATATAACGGGGAACTTGCCGATTACCATTCCGGCAAAAGGGCTGACGGCAACAAGTGTTGCATTGCTTGGCAACGCTGCGCTACCGTCATTATTAGGTAATACGCCACATAGGTGAAAGCGATATTTTACCCTTGCGCCTGCTTTTGCACGGTTGCCACAAAAAGCGTTTTGGCTTTTTTACAAAAACTGCCCGACACAACGGAAAACTTCCAACGCTTGGAAAACTTATTTGAAAACCGCAAATTGTCCAAAAACAACACCGCAAGTTCGAAAAATTACTGCATAACTGCAAATTCTGCAAAAAATACAGCATTTAACTGTAAAATACGTAAAAACACGGCATTACTGCAAATTTTCACCAAAATACAGCATCACTGTAAATTACCCCAAAAACACCTCACTGCAAAATGCAACAAAAAACTGCCCGAAAGGACAGTTTTTTGCGAATACAAAGCTTTTTTTTGTGCAACAACATTGCAACGCTTGCGCCTTGGCTTTTACAATCAGCGTCTTATCCACGTTTTGGGCGAAAGGGTCAGCAACAGCGGGTAGATTTCCAACCTGCCCAAAAGCATTGCTACGGAAAGCACAATTTTGGACAAAGGCGAATACATGTAGTAACCCGACGCAACGGTGCCGTAGGCAGGGCCTATGTTGTTCAGACAGGACGCCGCTGCCGTTAGGTTTGCTTCAATAGTAAGGTCGGGACACCCGTCGAAGGACAGTATCAAAAATGTGGAAATAAGCACCAACATGTAAATACCGAAGTAGTTTGTTGCGCTTTGCAAAACTTCCTTCGAAAGCACCTTGCCTTCGAATTTGACGGAGTTGGCGTTGCGTGGATGAAGTATCTTGCGCAACTCTTTGCGTACCGAGCATCCCAAAATTGCCACACGGGAAACTTTAAGACCACCGGCAGTACTGCCGGCGCAGCCACCGATGAACATCAGACAAAACAGCAGACTTTTGGACAGCAACGGCCATGCGTTGATGCTGGAAGACGCCGGTATTGCCGTGTACCCCGTCGTCGTGAGGAAAGACGCCACATGGAACACCGCAAACCGCACGGCGTCCGCCGTTGTTTTGGTGTAGGGAAGTTGGCTGATGACATTGAAAGTTACTACCGTTGCAGAAAAAACAATCACACCTGCGTAAATCCACAATTCACGGGAGGAAAATGCCTGACGGAATTTGCACAAAATCATCAGGTAATACAGGTTGAAGTTTACGCCGAAAAGCAACATGAAGATTGCTATTACCCACTGACAGAAGGCATTGTAGCCTGCAATGCTGTCCGCCTTGATGCCGAAACCGCCTGTGCCTGCCGTGCCGAAGGAATGAACTACGCTGTCGAAGATGGGCATTCCGCCGAAAATGAGCAGGGTGATTTCCAACAACGTCAATCCGATGTACAGCAAATACAAAATTTTTGCCGTCGTTCTTGCACGGGGAACAAGTTTGTCCACGGTGGGACCGGGCATTTCCGCACGCAAAACGTGAATACTGTGATTTTCCAGATTGCTGGCAATCATCATCACAAATACTATAACGCCCATTCCGCCAATCCAATGGGTGAAACTGCGCCAAAACAACAGTCCTTTTGCCATTTGTTCGATGTAACTGCCCTGCAAAATGGTTGCTCCCGTTGTGGTGAAACCGCTTACCGTTTCGAAAAACGCATCGATGTAGGAAGGAATTGCTCCGCTTATTACAAAGGGAAGCGCACCCACAAGCGAAACCCAAATCCAGGAAAGGGAAACGAGAACAAGACCCTCTTTGGAAAAGAACGCTTTGCTTTTGGGTTTGCACAGCACGACGACAGGCACTCCCACCGCCACGGCGATGGCAATTGCTATTGCAAACGCCCACCAGCAGGACTCGCCCAGACAGGCGGAAAGAATCATCGGCAGGCACATAAGCACGCCCACCAACACCGACACCCTGCCGAATATCTGAAATATTACCCGAAAATTCATTTTCTACCTCTATCTCAAAATATCCGCCAGGTCGTACAACCGCAGTTGCGTTGCCACGACGATTACACGGTCACCTTCCAATATTACGTCCTCGCCGGAAGGTATGATGGATTCCTTGTCACGGATTATTCCCGCAACAATTATGTTGTCTTTGAGTTTCATGTCTTTGAGGGGAACATTGAGCAGACAGCAATCGGAAAGAACGATAAATTCCGACGCTTCCACGTCGCCGTCCATCAGACTGTACAGCGTTTCCATTTTGCTTTGCAACGAATCGTTAAGCGCACGTGCGTACCGAGTCAAAACGTCTGCCACGATGTTTTGGGGAGAAACAACGCTGTCCAACCCCAATTTTTCCGACATTCTTGCAAGCGAAGGACGGTTGACCTTGGCAATGGCTTTGGAAACGCCCTGATTGAGCGCGTAAAAGGAAATGAGGATGTTTTCCTCGTCTTTGCCCGTCAATGCCAAAAAGGCGTCGGTGGAAGAAATACCCTCTTCCAAAAGCAAATCCTGGTCGGTGGCGTCGCCGTGAATGACGCTGACGCTGTTGGGAACCTTTTCGGCAATTTCTTCGCATCGCTCGGCGCTTTTCTCGATTACTTTTACCGAGTAGTTGTTGGCGGCAAGCAATTTGATGAGGTAGTACGCCGTGGTGCTTGCCCCCATCACCGTTACGTCGTGGGCGTGGCGTTGCACCAAACCCAACGAACGCAAAAAGCGGTAACTGTCGGATGTCGCCACCATAAACGCCACCCTGTCCCCCTCCTGTAACACAAACGTGCCGTTGGGAATGAATGTTTCCTCTTCACGTTTGACGGCGCATGCCAGAAAGTTGACGGGGATTTTTTTGCGCAGGTCGGACAACGCCATTCCTGCGTAGCGGAATTTGCCTTTGACGGCAAGTTCCAGAATTTGTATTTTTTTGCCTGCAAAGGTGTCCGCCTTGGACGCCGAAGGCAGTTTGAGCATGTTGAAAATGGCTTCCGCAGTGAGTAATTCCGGATTCAATGCCATGGAAAGGCGCAGTTGCTTGGTGAGAAATCCAAGACTGCTGTCGTTGTAGTCCGATTCTCTTATGCGTGCGACGGTGTACTTTGCCCCCAATTTTTTGGCAAGAAAACAGGACAGCATGTTTACTTCGTCCGATTCCGTAACGGCAATAAACAATTCCGCCTTGGAAACTTCCGCCTCGGTAAGCAGTTCTTTGGAAGTTGCGTTTCCGCACACGGCACGCACGTCGTAGGTGTTTGTGAGGTGGCTGATGACGTCGGGATTGTTGTCTATGGCAACAATGTCGTGATTTTCCTCCGCCATGCTGGCGACAATGGCTCTTCCGATTTTTCCGCAACCTACTACAATCACTCGCATAAGTTTACCTATCCCCTTTAACCTTTGGTGAGATGTGTTTTAATTTTATCACAAAAGATACGCCGTGACAATCGATTTTCTTCTTTACAAAAAGTAGTTTTGCTTGTATTTTTTCATCTTTTTTTGCAGAAAATTTTGCCGAAAAACACACTAATTTGTCAAAAGTGTGTCCATTTGACTGCAAGTATCAACAATACGGCAAATTTTTTACGCTTTTTTAGGGAATTGCCCGTCAAATGGTTTTCACACGTCGGTAACAAAAAACAGCCTTGCCGCCTGCAAGACTGTTTCATCTTTTTTCCAAAGAAACGTAGTCGATTTTTCCGAAATCCGTGCGTGGCATTTTGTCCAGCACCTCCACGAAACGTGGCACGGAATAACGTATCAGGTTTGCCGAACAAATGTCCTCTACGCTTTTTTTCACCACGTCCAACGGCGTGGGGGTGTTCAGCGTTACAAACACTTTCAGATACGGTTTGTCGTTGACGGTGCAACGCACGGCACACGCCTCGTCCACAAAGCTCAACTTTTTGACGCAATTTTCCACCTGAGCGGGAAAAACGTTGACGGCGGCAATTTTCAAGGAACGTTTTTTTCTGTCCACAATGTGCAAAAAGCCCTTTTCGTCAAGGTAACCTATGTCGCCGGAAGTCACCCAACTTTCGCCGTTTTTTTCCACCAGTCCGCCACCGTCCAGGTACCCCTGCATATTTCCCAAAGAATTGACGGCAATTTCTCCCTCGACGCCGTAAGGCAACACGTTGCCCTCTTCATCCCAAATTTCCACCTTGCACAACGGCATCGGCTTTCCGCAACTTTCCTTCTGGTAGTTGTCGAAATTGTTTACGGTGCAAACACCGCACACTTCCGTCAAGCCGTAGCCACGCATAAGTTGGGCACGTTTGCAACGCTTGTGCAGAACTTCGTCCGCCTTTTCCACCAAACTTTCGTCCAGCACGTCGCCTCCGCACCATATAACGTCCATGTTTTCCATTCCCGCCGTGTCAAATCTGCCTGCGGAAAACATCTTCTTTATCATTGCAGGCACAACGCTCCAACAGGTGATGCGGTAGTTTTTCAGATACCTGCACACGGCGTTGACGTCAAACTTGGGCACCAGAATCACACCGTATCCCAACACAAGAGGCGCATGAACGCCTGCGCACAGCCCGAATGCGTGAAAAATGGGCAACGTGGCAAGATTGTAGGCACGTATGTCTTCCGTAGGGTGATACATCAACTTCATAGAACGTGCAATTCCGTTGAAAGCGGCATTGGTCAGTTTGACTATTTTGGGTGTACCGCTTGTTCCGCCGCTGTGCATGTAGCACACGACATCGTCTTCGCTGCCGCACACCTGTGTGTTTCCGCATTGATTTCTCAATGCGTTGTACGTCAAAACGCCCTTAATGCGATGACTTCTCACTGCGGAATACAACGCAAACACGGGTTTGCGGAAAGTTACGTAGTCGGCAATACTGCACCGCACCAAAATCTGATTGGCGTCGGCAAGTTGTCTTTCATCCGGCAAAAGCACGTCGTAAAACAACAACGCTTTGGAATGTACCTTGACAAGATTTTCTTTCAGCAGTTTGACAGGCACCAACGGATGCACTATGTTTGCCACAAGCCCCAACTTGGAACAGGCATAAAAAGCCGCCAGCCCCTGCGGACATGAGGGCAGATACACCGTTACCACATCGCCTTTTTTAAGATTCAGTCGGGAAAATGCGAAGGCAAGGTTTTCCGTATCACGCAAAAGTTTCTGAATGGAAATTTTGTGGTTGTAGTACACCACATTCCCCTTGCGGTCGGCATTTGCCGTCACCATTTCGTAGCAAGTTTGTTTCATAATTCACCTGAAAACATTATACCAAACACCGCCTTTTCTTGCAACCGTTGACAAAAAAGGCGGCAAAATTTTTTGAAAAAACCTTTTTTCTGTTCCAAAAACGCCCTGACGTAGCAAGGTTTTTGTTCCCGATGCGATTTTTGCAAAAGTTTTTTCCTTTTTGCCTTTTTTCATTTGCTTGTACAAAAGAAGCCCCGACAAATCGCCCATATACGCAAAACATGTTTTTGCAAAACTCTGCACCGCCTGACGCAGGAAAACAAAAAAAATGCAGCGTGAACCTGCCTTTTTGAACAAGACAAAACATTTCGTTCCGCACCTCCCACAAAAAAGCGGTTTACGTCAGCACGCCGTTTTGCCTTTTCCCCACACGCACGAAACGCCCTTTTGCCGTAAAATTTTTGCAGACAGTTGATTTGCGTTGAAATTGAAACTGTCCACAAACAACTTCGCCCCTGCAAAAGGCTGCAAAATTGCAACAAAAAGGGGTGCAAAACCGCACCCCGCAAAATTTTTTTACAAAAGAGGAATTACACCCAAAAAACAGATGTCTTTGCGTTTGGCTGCTTCACCTTCCGCCAGCACAAATGCCTTTTTGTACACCGTTCCGCCCGACATTTCCACTAGTTTTTCCAACCCTACAAGGCTGTTGCCTGTGGAAACCACGTCGTCCACAATGCCCACTTTTTTGCCACGCATTAGGTCTGCGTCGTGTTTGGATATGTACAACTTTTGCTGTCTGCCTGTGGTGATGCTGGAATTTATTTCCACTTCCAGACCGTCCTGCATGTACAGTTTTTTGGACTTTCTTGCCACGGCGTAGTAGGGATGCCCCAATTCTCTTGCCATGACGTGCGTCAGTTGCAAGCCTTTGCTTTCCGCTGTGAGCAACACGTCGCAATCAGTAACCATTTTGGCAAGTTGCTTTCCGCAATGTTCCGTCAGTTGCACATTGCCGTGCAAATTGAAAAAGGCAATGTTTACCCCCGAAGGAAGCGGAATTATGGGTAACTGCGCCTTGTAACCCTGCAAATCCACTTCAAAAATTTTCATATCGTCCTCCGTAAAGTTGCGTTTGAAATGTAACGCATTGTTATTGTACTACCCGACGGAAAAAACGTCAATATCGCAGTTGTTACAGACTTCTTACAAATTCTTCAAACTGCTGTTTGAGTTGCTGTTCCGTGCCGTTGTTGATGACGTAATGGTCGGCTTTGGCTATCGGACCGCCCTTTTCGGAATGTTCGATTTCCGCCTTGTCCCTGGCGTCCACCTCTTCCGCCGTCAGCGGACGAACGGTGCGTGTTGCCAAACGCTGTTTGCGTATGCCGCAATCGGTAACCACGGCAAGCAACACAAGACTGTCCCCCAATGCCTCTTTGAGAATAATGTATTCCGACCAACTGTACAAACCGTCCAAAACGACGTTGCCCTGTTGCAACTTTTGCAAAATTTCCTCTTTGAGAAGCAAAGCGAAAGCCCCCATTCCGTAGGTTTTGCGCAAATTTTCCCTCATACGGCGTTCGTTGACTTCGTTTATCGGCTGTCCCGCTTTTTTCAGTTGAGTCATGGTGACTCCGCCAAAATACACCTTTTGCCAGCCTTCCCGACAAAAATATTCGCACAGCAAACTTTTGCCCGACCCGCACATTCCGACAACCGCAACAGCCTTGTTCATACATTTCTCCTCTTGTCTGTTTTTTACAGTTTACAACAAAAATCTCAATAAATCAAGCATTGTAATTTTTAATTTTGTTAAATTGAAAAACGCTTTTTTTGTTCGCATTTGACGACGAAAAAAACGTAAAGTCGCCCGTCAAAGAGGCGAAACATGCCCCAAGCATTTGGACGTTGAAGGGGGAAAACAACGGTCAGGCGTTTTCGCTCTCTCGCAACGTAGGAGGTGGCGCTTGAAATGCCGACGCACTTTCACACAAAGGTATATTTTCAAACATTGACTTTTGCAAAAGAATGTTGTACAATAGCGTTACTATCGGAGGCAATATGACCAAGACAGTTTCTGACATTGTGGAACTTGTTTCCACCTACTACCCAAAATTGCGAAAGGTTTTCCGCAACCTCGTTTCCATAAAGGACGTTCCCATTTCCATGACGCAACTCACCTGTCTGAACATAATTAACAGGCAAAATCAACTTACCATGTCGGATTTGGCGGACGAACTGAACATGAGCAACCAACAACTTACAAAAGTTGTGGACGCTTTGGAAGGTTTCGAGATGGTGGAACGCACCTACGACCCCAAAAACAGACGCAAAATTTACGCAAAGGTTACGCAAAAGGGCAAAGATACGTTGCAAAAACTCAAACAGGAATTGGACAGGAAGTTGGGAAAAATTATGCTTGAGGTTTCCGACGACGAATTGGACAAATTGTACGAGTGCATCGCCCACATTGCAAGTTATTTCGGCTACAAGGAATAATTTTCGCAAACTTTTACAAATATGCTGATTTTTTCAGGCACTTTGTTTCATACAAAGTGCTTTTTGTTTTTTCGAGTAACTTTGCCGTAAAAGTCGGGTGCGTTTTCAAAGCACAGCGCAAAGGCACGTCAAAATGCACGCCGTTTTGTAACGGCAAGAACATGCAAAAACATTTGAAATACGCCTCACGCCGCAATTACTTGTAGCAAATTTTTTAACTTTTTGCAAAATTTTTGACCTTTCACAAAATTTCCGAACCTTACATTTTCGCCACAAAAAAACAGCGCAACAAAGGCGCTGTTTTGAAGTTGAATATTGCATTTGGACGGAATTTTTCCGAAAGCAAAGTTTCCCTACAATTTGCAACAAGTAGTACTGCAAATACAAAACTTTCACACGGTTGCAAGTTGAATAACCGCACTGAAGCAGGTGTCCTCACGTCTGCCCACCACCGTTACAAAATTGTCCTGACGTTTGGCGTACACCGTGAGTGTGTCGCCCAACTTCAATTCCTTGTGAAAGACAATTTCCATGGAAAGAATTTCCTCTTCGGGGGAAAGAACGTCGGATGCGTAGGTGGCGTAGTTGGTGTTGTTGACGTGTCCGTTGAGGTCTAAATCGCTGCGACGTACCGTTTTTTCATAAACGGGTACAAAAGTTTCGTCAAAACGCACCCGCACGTAATCGGCGCTTGCATCGCAGTGCGCCGAGGAATACTCTCCGTGGAAAAACTCGTTCATCTTTTCCGCAGGCAAAATTTTGCGTTGCTCTTTGCTTATCAGCGACCAGAAAGATGTTGCGGAAAAAATTTGTCCTTCATCCGTAACGGCAGTGAAACACCTCTCGGCAAAAAAGCGTGTGGGGGCAAGAGGCCATGTGTACAAAAGAAATTCCTGCGTTTTGCGTGTTACCGGTTTGTCGAAAACCACCTTTATTTTGCTCAGCACCCACAAAATGCCGTTGGCGTCCATGGCGTTCCAGCCCAGCCCCAACTGTTCGCCGTGTTGGGTGGCGGCGTCCTGCAAAAACTGCAAAACACGCAGCATTTTTACGTTTTGGTCAAATCCGAAATCGCTTTCGTGCAGTCGGCAACAAGTTTTCAAAAATGTTTTTTCCGGAAGAATCAAAATTTTGCTCCTTTAAGGCATTCGCCCGTGTTTTTTCACACAAATTATACCACCTCCGTTTTGTTTGTCAAAGTTTTTGCACAAGTTGTTTTTCTACTGCGTTTCACAGGCATTATATTGTTGACTTTTGCGTATTTATCATATATAATTTCTACACAATACGTTTGTGCATTTCTCGTGAGGGAGTAATTTACGCCACGGGCGGAACAACTGCCAACAGCCGACAAAAAGTCTGGCGTTGTTTTAGAAAATGAGACTCACGCAACCAAAGTAACATTTGGGATGCGTGGGTTTTTTATTTAAGGAGAGAAAAATGAAACACTATCTTCAAAACACCGACGAAGTTTTGCAACAACTCAATTCGTCGGAAAACGGTCTTTCCGCAGAGGAAAGCCAACGCCGTTTGCAGGCAAACGGTGCAAACAAACTTGACGAGGGCAAAAAAACGCCTGTTTTCGTGAAGTTTTTGAAACAACTTGCCGACCCGATGATAATCATTTTGTTGGCGGCGGCGGTTGTCAGCCTTGTTACGGTGGTAATAAACAACGCCAACCCTGCAAACGAAAAAGAATCTTTTGCAGACGCAATAATAATTGCCGTTGTGGTGTTGCTCAACGCAATTTTGGGCGTTGTACAGGAAAGCAAGGCGGAACAGGCAATAAAGGCATTGCAATCCATGACGGAATCCACCTGCAAAGTTTTGCGTGACGGCACGGTAACTATTGTGAAAAGCCACGAACTCGTCGTGGGCGACGTAGTTGTGCTGGAAGCAGGCGACAGCGTCCCCGCCGATTGCCGAATTTTGCAATGCGCCAGCCTTAAAGCGGAAGAAGCCGCCCTTACGGGCGAAAGCGTTCCTGCGGAAAAAGACGCCGTAACGCTAACCAAAGAAGTACCCCTCGGCGACAGGAAAAATATGCTGTACATGGGAAGTACCATTGTGTACGGACGTGCCAAAGCGATAGTCGTAGCCACGGGTATGGCAACGGAAATGGGCAAAATAGCGCACGTCCTCAACTCGGCGCAGGAAGAAAAAACTCCTCTTCAACTGAAAATGGCGTCGCTGAGTAAAATTCTCACCTTTGTAGTTATCGGAATTTGCGTGGTAATTTTCGCCTTTAACCTTATCATGAAAGGTTTGGAAGGAAGAGTTGTTCTGGACAGTTTCATGGTGGCAATAGGACTTGCAGTGGCGTCCATTCCCGAAGGATTGGCTACCGTCGTTACCATTGTGCTGTCCATAGGCGTTACCAACATGAGCAAGAAAAACGCCTTCATTCGCAAAATGACCGCCGTGGAAACATTGGGTTGTGCGGAAATCATCTGCTCCGACAAGACGGGCACGCTTACGCAAAACAAAATGACGGTAGTTAAAACTTACTCTTTCGACGAAAAACTGCTGGCAACGGCAATGGCGCTGTGCAGCGACGCTACCCTTTCGGAAGGAAAGGCGGTGGGCGAGCCTACCGAGTGCGCTTTGGTCAACTTTGCTTTGGAACAGGACCTGCCCAAGGATAATCTTGAAAAAGCCACACCACGTATTGCCGAAGCGCCTTTCGACAGCATGAGAAAGATGATGTCTACACTGCACCAAACGGACAACGGCGTTGTGCAGTACACCAAAGGCGCACCCGACGAGATAATTGCCCGTTGCACGTCCATCTGGAAGGACGGTAAAATACTGCCTTTGGATGAAGAAACCAAAAAGCAACTGCTGGCGGAAAACACCGCAATGGCAAACGAAGCGTTGAGAGTGCTTGCGGCATCCTTTGTTAAGTACGACTCTTTGCCTGCCGACATTTCCCCGAAGAACATAGAAAAAGACCTTGTCTTTGTGGGATTGTGCGGCATGATTGACCCCGTGCGACCGGAAGTTGCACAGGCAATAGAACAGTGCCGTTCGGCGGGAATTCGCCCGATAATGATTACCGGCGACCACATCGACACCGCCGTTGCCATTGCAAAACAGTTGGGAATAATTTCCGACGCAAGCGAGGCTTTGCTCGGGGCAAAACTGGACGAAATGACGGACGAACAGTTGGAAAAAGAAATTACCAAGTATTCCGTGTACGCAAGAGTTCAACCTGAACACAAAGTCCGCATCGTCAACGCATGGAAAAAACTCGGAAAGGTGTGCGCAATGACGGGGGACGGTGTAAACGACGCTCCTTCCATCAAAAGCGCCGACATTGGCGTGGGAATGGGCATCACCGGTACCGATGTTACCAAAAACACCGCCGACATGGTGCTTGCCGACGACAACTTCGCCACCATCGTTTCCGCCGTGGGCGAGGGCAGACGCATCTACGACAACATTCGCAAGTGTATTCAGTTTTTGCTCTCTTCCAACCTTTCGGAAGTTGTGGCAATATTCATTGCTACGCTTTTAGGCTTCACCCTGCTTAAACCGGCGCACCTGCTGTGGATAAACCTTGTAACGGACACACTGCCCGCCATCGCTCTCGGAGCGGAAAAGGCGGAAGCCGACATAATGAAACGTCAACCCCGCAAAAAGAACGAAGGCATTTTTGCCCACGGTTTGGGCTTCAACGTGGTGATTCACGGATTGCTTATCGCAGGAATAACTTTGTCCGCCTACTTCTTGGGAATCTATCTGGAAAACGGCTTTGTCGTCTTCCCCATTAACGAAGCGCATTCCGAACAGGGTATTACAATGGCGTTCCTCACAATGAGTATGACGGAAATTTTCCACGCCTACAACAACAGAAGCAACATAAAAAGCGTGTTTTCTCTTCACTCGCACAACAAAATAATGTGGGGCGCAATGCTTGGCTCTCTTGCCCTCACCACCGCCGTTATCTTCATTCCCGGAATAAACAGCGCATTCGGTTTTGCAAACCCCGACGGTTCGGCAATCATCAATGCAGTGGAATACTTCTCCGCTCTGGCTCTTGCCTTTTCGATAATTCCTCTTGTGGAAATTCAGAAGATAATAATGCGTGCCGTGCAAAGACGCAAAACAGCAAAGAAACAGTCGCAGACGGCGCAAAAATAACGTTGTTCCGTCAAGACGTAAAGCACAAAGCAGCGCAAACGCAGTTGCAACATTTGTACGTAAAAAACAAAAGACATTTTACACGCAGTTGTGTTGTGCGACAAACAAAATAACTGCACAATGCCACGACGCACCAAACAGACGGCGCACTGCCCAAACGTCAAAGTCAACGCCGACTACGCTTTTTGACTAACGCCAAAAGATGCGTTTGCAAAGGTTTGAAACTGTCGAAAACACAAAAAATGCTACAAAAAAAGTATCCGTGAGGATACTTTTTTTGTTTTGCAGAATATTTTTAACAAACACCGCCAACGCCTGAAAGACCGGCATTGCAATGCAATGTTTGTTTGCAGTGAGTCAAGCGAGTGCGTGGCAGGCAGTAGGCGGAAGTCTTTGTTTTGCAGCAAAACGCTTGCAACAAGGAAAGGAACTTTTTACTTATTACAGGAAAAACTTGCCGATGAAAATTGCACAAAACACGGCAACCGCACTTTGCACGTTGCCCCGCTTTATTTACGCAAAAAACTTTGCAAAAACCGCACGGAATAACTTTATTTGAAGCAAAAAAGGCATTTTACGCAAATGTCTTGCAAAACAACGTCGGACACATTGCCTGAACGTAGTGTCGCAGTCGCACAAAAAAAGTTGCGTTTGGCGTTTTTTTGCAAACACAACTTTATTCAACGACGGCACACCTTTCAAAACCGTGTAATGCAAAATTGTGAAAGTTACTGTTTTATTATGTCCTTTATTACTTCGCCTGCAAGAATCATTCCCGCAACGGGAGGCACAAAGGATATGCTTGCAGGGGTACGTTTTTCGCTTTGGTCATTTCGGCAAGGAAGTTCCGTGGAATACACTACTTTGAGAGAGGGAATGCCCATCTCTTTCAGTTTTTTGCGCATGACTTTTGCCAACGGACACACCGACGTGCGGAAAATGTCTTCCACCCGAAAAGCCGTGGCGTCAAGTTTGTTTCCCGTACCCATGCAACTGACGATGGGCGTGCCTGCCTTGTGGCACAGTTCCGCCAACAGCAGCTTGGACGTTACCGTGTCGATGGCGTCCACAACGTAGTCGAAAGAGGAAAAATCCATCAAAGGGGCGGTTGTTGCGTCAAAACGAATGTTGAGGGCGTTTACCTTCGCATTGGGGTTGATGTCGCAAATGCGTTGCTTGGCAACTTGCGTTTTGGGCAATCCCACAGTGGAATGAAGGGCATACAGTTGACGGTTGATGTTGCTTTCCTCCACCACGTCGCAATCCACCAAGGTTAACGTACCAACGCCGACACGTGCCAAAGCCTCCGCAGTGTAACTGCCGACGCCTCCCAAACCGAACACGGCAACGTGACTGTTTATCAATTTTTCCTGAGCCTGTTTGCCCACCAGCATTTCCGTACGGCAAAATTGTTGCATTGTTTTTCTCCTTTTCTGCATTGTAGCACAGCCCAAAAGGTTTGTCAAAACGCATTTCAAAGCAACTTTTATTACGACAATTTGACGTCAGGCGACTTTTTTTGCAAAAAAGCGGACAAAATAATCACAAAAGCACCGTTACAAATCATATTTTTGAAGGGAGAAAAAGGGTGAAGTGCAAAGTTGTAATAAACAAAGACAGCGGAAACTGCCGACGGCTGGACGTGAAAAGTTTGTTGCAACAGTTGGGTCTTACCGCCGAAATACAGGAAATAGACTGCAACAGCAGTTGGAATGCCGACGGGTTCGACACCGTTGTGGTGTGCGGTGGCGACGGCACTTTGAATCATGCCCTTTCGCAATGTTGCGACAAAAAGTTGGTGTACGTTCCGTGCGGAACGCTCAACGAAACGGCAGGAAGCACCACGGTGATGGACAATGTTTGCACCGTCAACGGCACGCCCTTTTCCTACGTGTGCGCCGCAGGCAGTTTCACACAAATTGGTTACACTGCAACGGACAAAAGCAAACAACGTTGGAAAGCGTTTGCCTACCTTCCGCAGGTGGTAAAAAACTACCGTTGCTGTGAAATTGACGCAAAAATAAATTTGGACGGGAAAATCTTTGACGGTACATACACGTTACTGATGGTGTTGAAAAGCCACCGCTGTTTCGGTTTTTCCTTCAACAAAGACTTCAAAAATACGGGCAAACCCTACCTGCTGTGCGTAAAAAGTGTGGGTAAAGACGGCTTTTTCAACAGAATCAAAATGTTTTTCCCATTTTTCCGCATTTTCTTTTGCGGAATTAAACCTGCCGTAACGGACAGGTGGATGTTGATGCCCTTCGACGAACTCACCGTCAAATTGCAACAAAAACAAACCTTTTGCGTGGACGGCGAAAAAAAGGAATTGCAAGGCGACCTTAGGTTTTGCACGCAAAAACTGAAATACCCCGTGCGTGTAGTTTTCCCCAACAAAAAAGCAACGCCACAAATGAGCGTTGCGTCAAAATGTCCGCAAAAAAACACTACGGTAGCGGATTTTTACGACAAAATTTAGTTTGTCCGCCTTATGCCGACATTGCAAGAGGCAAATTTTTAACGTATTTCAAGGTCGGCACGCAGTTTTTCCGCCGTGGTAAACAAAACCGGCGTTATGCCGAATTCCTGCAAATTTTGCAAATTGGCAGGATTGTCGTCGGTGAAAAAGATTTTGTCAAACTTTTCCGAAAAGTCCTCCACGCAAATACGGTAAAATTCTCTGTCGGGCTTGGCTACACCGTAGCGAGAAGAAACAAACAGTTTGTCGAAATAGCCGAAAAGCTCGTACTGCGTAAAAATGCGGTCGATGTACTCCGTTGCGGCATTGGAAAGCAACACCACTGTGTGCCCTGCTTTTTTCAATTCCGACAAAACGGCAAGGGTTTCGTGAAGCGGGTACAGACATTCGTCCCACTCTTCCTTTGTTTTTTGTTTTTCCTCGCCGCACATTTTTGCCAGCAGGTCGAAAGAAGCGTCAAAAGACATCTTTCCGCAATCCACCTTGCGGAAAATTTCCCTGCGCACATATTGTTGCTGTGCGCTGTCGAAGTGTTTGTTCATCCACAACGTGGAAACATCGCTGACCACCACTCCGAAACAGTCAAAAATGTACAAATTTTTACTCACCGTATGTTAAAACCTCAAACAAAACAGTTTTTAATTTAAGAATGTGAAAACTCTATAGCGACACTTTAATTCAATTTAAGATTTTTATCACTTACGTGCTTGGTGTACTCATCGTCTGACAATACTTTGTCAAAAACTTTGTCTTTGTCCACCACTTTGCCAAGTTTTTTGCTTTCAAGCACACATTTGAATATTGCTTTCACATCAGGATTTTTTAGTATTAACTTGTCCAACATATTGCTGTCCAATTCTCTCTTAGTTTTACCTCTGAATATTATCTCGCTTTCTTCGGGATGTTCTATATTCAACAAAATCACGCCAATTCCAAATGCAGCATTCAAAAGCGTAAGTTCGCCCATAAAATCTTCGTTTTCCGTCGTGATTTTGGGTGCTACGAGATACCCCTCGTTAGCCCACGACGAATTGGAAACAGCTTGGAAATACTCGCTTCTTAAATTGCCCAAATCAATGACTCTTTTCATTTCAAACGAATAAACTTTGTACAACTGCTCGTTGAACAAGTCCAGAGTGTCCAAAGTTAATTCTTCGTAGTCGTCATAGGGAAAATGTATTCCAATCAAGTCCGGGTAGGTCCATTTGTCTTGATTGGACTTGCCTTTTGAGGATTTCTCGTGATAAACGGTTTTTGTCAGGCATCTGAAATAAGAATCCGCATTGGTATATTTTACTAAAACCGCATGCAAATCTCTTTCCAAAAAAGTTGATTTTACTTCTATTGTTTCCGACTCTTCCTGTCTGTGAGTAATTTCCGTTTTGTTGAAATTTTGGTCTTTTAGCGCAAATAGGGCAGGGCGTTTAGATACTTGTCGAAATTTGGAATTTTCGTTGTTCTTTACGTCAAGATAAATTCTTGCAGACAAAGTTTGCCACGGCGTTTTTCCCGATGAACCGAGTTTTTTGTCCAATCCCAACTGCTCGGCTGTAGACCAAATTTCATAAACGCTCATTGGCTTATTTTGTCTATTTAATACATCAACTGCCAAATCCTTAAAACCGTAAGACATGCTTTTCTCCTCTTATGAATATAACCAATTTAATTATATAATGTTAATTTAATTACGTCAATAAATATGTTTTGTATTACATTGTTGTTACTTAAAATTGCCGTCAATTTTTTCGGGTGAGAAGAACTACCGTTTCCACTTCCGCCGTGTTGGGGAACATGTCAAAGGGCTGAAGGTAAGAAACATCGTAGGCTGTGCATAAAAGTTTCAGATCCCGTGCCAGCGTTGCCGAATCGCAGGAAATGTACACGATGTTGTCTATTTGCGAATGCAAAACTGTGTCGCAGACGCTTTCCCCCAAACCTTTGCGGGGCGGGTCTACCACCATGGACACCCTCTTGCCTGCGTTTGCCTGCATTACTTTGGGCAATTCCACGTTGACGTCTCCGCAAATGTTGGTGATGTTGGCATTGCCGTTGAGAAGTTTCATTTCCTCGGCGTCTTTTACGGCGCTTTTTTCCAACTCGATGGCGTAGGTGGGGTAACTGTCGCTTGCCAAAATGTTGGTGAGAATGCCTATCCCCGAAAAACAGTCCACCAACACTTCCGTGCGTGAAGTGTCCAAAAGTTCACGTGTTTTTTGATAAATTTTGTCCTTGACGTTGTCGTTTACCTGAAAGAAACTGTCGGGACGAAGGCGGAAACGCACCCCCATGTGCCTGCCCTCGATGTACTTCAAACCGTGCACGTGGCGTGTTTTGTTTCCCAGAATGACGTTGTTTTTGGAGGTGTTTTCGTTTACAAACAACCCGAAACGTGGAAAACTTTGCTTCAATGCCTCGACAAAAGGCGCAAGGTCTTCCCTCCACTTTCCGTTGGACACCACCGTTACAAGCAACTGACCGTCAACGTATCGGCCCACAATGTGGCGCACCTGTCCTGCGAAAGTTTTTTCGTTGTAGGGAACGATTTTGCGTGAATTGAGGTACTCTCTGAAAAGTTGCACAAGCGTTTTGCTCCACCAGTCGCCGAGAATACAGTTGTCCATGTCCACCACAATGTGGCTTGCACGCTGAAACATTCCTATTTTGACATTGCCCGCCCTGCCCCTTACGGGCAAAGACAGTTTGTTGCGGTAGCCCAACACCTTATCGCTGGCGATGCAAGGCAAAACGTCAACGTCTATTGCACCTATTTTTTTGAGGTTTTGCGCCACCTTGTTGCGTTTGAACGCCAACTGTTCAGTGTAGCGCATGTGCATCAGCGCACAGCCGCCGCATTTGCCGAAGTAGTGGCAGGACGGATGCTTGCGTTTTGCCGAACGTTTCAACAGTTGCACTACGTCGGCATAGGCAACGTTTCTTTTGGCGTAGTTCACCTTGACGATTGCCTCTTCGCCCACAATCATTTGCGGCACAAACACCGTGGTATCTTTCACCACGCCCACCGTTTCGGCATTGGCGTAGCCCTGCGCCGTGTAGTTGAGTTTGTCGTTTTGTTTCACCATATTGAACCTCTCAGTGCTCTACGCAGTCGCATCCATTTTCACGGTGAAGACGCTTCCCTGATTGGGTTGACTGTGTACTTCGATTTGCAAATTAAGCAAAAGGCAAATTTTCCTGACAACGGCAAGTCCCAATCCGTTGCCCTCCGTGGCGTGAGATTTGTCCCCCTGGTAGAACTTGCTGAAAATGTTTTTCAGCGTTTCCTCGTCCATGCCGCAACCGCTGTCTTTGACGGAAACGGTAATTGTGCCATCCTGCTTGCGTGCGGAAACTTCCACTTTGCCTCCCGACGGGGTAAACTTCACGGCGTTGGAAAGCAAATTGACCCACACCTGACTGAGCAGTTTTCTTTCGCTGCAAAGGGGAATTTCCTGTAAATCGGCGGTAAGTTCTATCTTTTTGACGTTGCATGCCTTTTCAAACAGCAACATACAACGGCGCAACTGCTCGTCCAAAAGGAAATTTTCCTTGACGATGGGCTGCGAATCCAGTCGGGACAAGAGCAAAACGCTTTCCGCCAGACTGACAAGTCGGTTGGATTCGTCAATGATGACGTTGAGGTACTCCTCCCTGTCCTTTTGCGACAGATTGGGGTTTTTTAGCAACGTTGCAAAGCCTGAAATGGACGCAATGGGCGTTTTGAACTCGTGGGAAAAGTTGGAAACAAAGTCGTCCCTCAACGTTTCCACGCTTTCCAGCCTGTTTGCCATTTCGTTGAAATTTTCCGCCACGCCGAACCCCGAAAACAGCACGCTGTCTTTGATACGCACGGAAAAATCGCAATCGGCAATTTTTTGCAATGCTTCCAGGTAGGGTTTGGTGGCTTTAAGCATAAAAGCCGAATAGGCAAAGGAAAAACCCACGCCGATTACTATGCTTACGGCAAGAATGGTTACGCCGAACACAATTACGTTGTCTTCCGAAACGCTCCACCAACCTGCAATAAATGGCATAATCGCTGTAGTTAACGCCATTGTTGCAAGCAGCAGCAAAAACAATCCCAAAACTATTGTGAGGGTGATTCTGTTGAAGATTTTTCGGGTTTTACCCTGTTTTTGTTTTTTACTCATCGTGTCGCACCGCCTTGTAGCCTAAGCCACGTACTGTTACAATTTCAAAATCGCCGACATTGGCAAAACGTGTGCGCAATCTGTTGATATGCACGTTTACCGTGTGTTCGTCGCTTTCGGCGTCCATTCCCCAAATTTCGTCCATCAGTTGCAATCTGGTGAAGACAACTTCGGGGTAACTGAGCAGTTTGAAAAGCAACAAAAATTCCTTTTGCGGAAGCGTTTCCGTGCCGTACTGTGTGGTTACCGTAAAGGAATTGTAGTCCAGTACAACATTTCCCACGGAAATCTTTTGCTCGGAAGCAATTTTTGCACGTCGAAGCAACGCCTTGATTCGCAAAAGCAGTTCTTCCAAATCGAAAGGCTTTGTCATGTAGTCGTCGATGCCCACTATGAAGCCCTGCTTGACGTCGGAAACGTTTTGCTTTGCCGAAAGCATCAGCATGGGAATCTGACTGCCCCCTTCACGCAAGGTTTTTGTCAGTTCGTACCCGTCCATTACAGGCATCATTACGTCAATTATCATCAAATCGACGTGATTTTTTTCCAGCACGTCCAACGCCTCGGCGCCGTTGCAGGCAGTCAATACGTTGTAGCCGTTGCCGAAAAGCACCGCTTGCAAAAGTTTGCGTGTGCTGTGGTCGTCCTCTACCGCCAAAATACTGAACATTGTCACCTCTGCCGCCTGAATGCGACTTTGTTTTATTTGTTTACATTATAATATATTTTTTTCGCAAGGTAAACACTTTGCACATTTTTGTCCCGCAATTACACCATGACGTTGTCGGCAAAAACGCACAACTTCCACACAGAGGTTTTCAAAGTTTTGTGTACTTGCAGGCAAATGGCAAAATTTGCAAACGAAAAAAGGCTTTCCGGCGGATGTTACCTTGCAGGCAAAATTAAAACACGTTGCCACACAATTTTGACACTGTGTATAACCTACGGGGGAGGACGCTTCCTGCAACAAACAGAGGTTTTCAAAGTTTTGTGTACTTGCAAGTAAATGGCAAAATTTGCAAACGAAAAAAGGCTTTTCGGCGATGTTACTTTGCACGCAAAATTTAAACACGTTGCCGCACAATTTGCACACCGTGTATAACCTATGGGGAACGGACGGCAAAAAAGGCATTTTTCAAACGCAAGTAAGCAACGCAAAAACACCTTGCGCCGTCAGGAATTTTTTACCAATCGGACAAATTTTTTCGTTTGGAGGGCAGTTTAGATGGGAAACATACCAACAGACTGTGTTCAGGAATATTGCAATAGCAACGGCTTGCGACCTTAAAGTAAACTGAAAGGCTGTTTTTGCCGTGAACTTTCGCAAAATACTTAACATAAGTTAAATTTTGAGTTATAATAACAACATATTTTCAACCGTAACGAGGAAAGAATGAAGCAAAAGACTTTTCAGGTGCCATCCAAAAAACAACCTGTTTGGAAAGTCGTTTCCAAATTGTTGAAAGGTATTTACAAAAAGCCGCAAATACTCAATCTCAACGAGGAAATTTCGGAAAAATCAATACTTGTAGCCAACCACAGCGCCATGAACGGCCCCGTGGTGTACTCGCTGTACTTTCCTTTGTTTCATGCCACGTTGGGCGCCTACCAGATGCTGGGAAATTACAAATCACGTTTTCGCTACCTGCGTGACGTGTACTTTGTGCAAAAAAGAGGAATGAAAAAGTTTCCTGCAACGCTAATTGCATCCTTTGAAGCAATTTTTTCCATATTTTTCTACCGTGGAATGAAAGTGTTGCCCTCCTACGACGACGCGAGAGTTGTTACTACCATAAAAAACAGCATAGCCTGCATCGACGCAAACGTACCTGTGATGATTTTTCCCGAAGATTCTTCGACAGGCTACCACGAAAAACTGAAATCTTTTTTCCCCGGCTTTGTGGGCATTGCCGAACGTTACCGCAAACTGCACAACGGCGAAGACGTCAACATTTACCCCATCTACTACCACAAAGAAAAAAACAAAATGGTTATCGGCAAGCCTGCAAAACTTTCCGACTACGAAGGAATGGACAGATACCAGATTGCCAACGCTTTTTGCAAAAAAGTCAACGATTTGTTTGAAAAGTACGTAAACGTTACTGCGGAAAACAGCACGAATTTGTAAATTTACGAAAAAACTGCCTTTTGCAAGGCAGTTTTTTTGTTTAGAAACTGTTTGATTGAAAATTCCGCACGGTTGTGCAAAACAGTTTTTGCATGTTACCGATTTTGAAATTTTTTGTAATTTGCTTTTTTGTCAACATTGTGCACGGCAATTTTGCCCCACCCTTTCAAGGCGTTTCACGCCGTTGCACACGCTTTTCGTGAAGTTTTTTTGCTTCTCACAAAAATACAAACGCCCGTTTGCCTGCTTATCTGCCTTAGCACGGGTACCACAGGCACAATTTTGACAGGGGAAAACACGGTGTACTTTTGTGCGCATTGCCTGCAAAGCACCTTTTTGCGTTTTTCCGTTGGCAGTGCAAAATTGCATTGCAAAAGTTTACCTCAAACCTTTGTAACCCTCGCAAAAACTTAAAATATTGGCACATTGGACTGTTTGGAAAGTTGCGAAACGGTTGCGTTTTTTAACAACCGTGTTGCAAAAACCGTGTCGGCGTTACACGGCATGCACTGCGTCGCCGTAGGTTTCACGAATGAAATCCTTTACGGCTTGACTTTGCAAAACGGTAATGAGGGTTTTTGTTATTTCGCTGTTTTCGTTGCCTTTTTTCACTACCAGAACGTTGGCGTACTGCGCCGTTACCTCCTCCGTTTCAGTAACGAGAGCGGAAGAAAGTTTTCCTGCCAAGGCGTAGTTGCCCGGAATGACGGCAATGTCAACGTCGGGCAAAGAGGACGCCAGCAATTCGGCGTTGATTTCTCTGTATTGGTTTTCCCCCCAGTTGAAGTCGTCAACCGTTACAATTTCCTTGTTGTCGGAAGTCTTTGCCGTGATGATTCCCTGCGCTTCCAGCAATCTCAACGCACGGGACTGATTTGTTACGTCGTTTGTGATGGCAATTACCAACGGTTGAGTGAAGTCCACTTCCGTTTCCGTTGAATAGATACCCAGCGGTTCCACGTGCACTGCGCCTACGGACACCAACTGTCTGTCTTCCGAAACGGTGGAATTGTACTCGTTGAGGTAGATTTCGTGTTGGAAAAAGTTGGCATAAATGTCGCCGTCCGCCGTGGAAGGATTGAGTTGGGGCCAGTTTTCCACTTCCTGCACTTCAATTTTGAGGTTGTACTGCTCTGCAAGAATATCCTTGGCAAAGTTGAGAATTTCCGCATGTGGTACGCTTGTTGCGCCTATCACCACGGTACCGTCCTTTCTTATGCCGTCCACAATGGGGTTGCAGGCGGCAAAAACCGCCAAAGTTGCCACAAGGCAAACTGCCAGAATCAAACATAATGCTTTTTTCATAATTTCCTCCTGACGTTGAATAGTTTTGTTGTTTTATTTGAAATATATTTTTTTCAATAATTCCTCTGCACTTTCACAAAAGTTTCTTGGACATTTTGCCAAAACATTGACCTTATCGAAAATTGTACAAACAATTTGTTTTTTTTGCATGCTGAAAGCCACATGCGCCTTTTGACAGGTTAACGAAGTTTTGCCCGCACAACCTGCAAAAACTGTTTGGTTGCCTTTACCGTTGATTTTGCAAATCACGACACTCGGCTGAAACATTTCGCTTTTTTCCCGAAACTTGCCGTAACCGAAACAATTTTTACCTTTTCTGTTGAATAACTGCTGCGTTTTTTTGCAAAAGACATTGCTTGTTTTTTTCACAGTGTAAAAAATTGTGCAAAATTTAACACCGTATGCAAAAGTTTTGTACAATAAGTGTGTTACGCTTTGTTTTTCTTGTCGATTTTCCACACTATCAAATTGAAAATCCACTGAATCAACTGCACCATTACAATGAGAATTACCACTGCAAGTACAATGGTCATTGTGTCGTAACGCACGTAGCCGTCCTTGTAGGCAAGGTCGCCCAAGCCTCCTCCGCCTACCGTTCCTGCCATGGCGCTGTACCCGATGAGGTTGATTACCGTAAGGCTCAGTCCACGCAACAGCGAAGGCAAACTTTCCGGTATCATTACGCAAAATACCGTGCGCCAGGCGTTGTCCCCCATGGATTGCGACGCTTCCACCACGCCTGCGTCCACTTCCTTTAATGCGCTGTCCACGACACGTGCCACAAAGGGAATTGCCGCAATTGTCAGTGGCACTATCGCAGCGCTTGTGCCCAATGCCGTACCCACCAGAAACCGTGTGAAGGGAATGAGCAATATCAGCAAAATGATGAATGGAACGCTTCTGCCCAGATTGACGATTACTTCAAAAACGGCGTTGAGAGGTTTGTTGGGACGTATGCCGTTTTTTGCCGTTACCGCCACGACGATGCCTATTGCCGTGCCGAAAATTGCCGCTATCACCGTGGACACAAACACCATGTACAGCGTTTCGCCCGTTGCAGAAAGCAACTTCTGCACATATTCCTGAAATGTGTACCTCATTGCAGTTCCTCCTCCTTGAATGTTACGTTGCATTGCTGCAAGTACTGTTCGATTTTGTACCTTGTTTCTCCGCCGGGCAAACCTATTACCATCTGACCGTAGGTTTTGCCGTCGATTGTTTTGGCGTCGGCAAACAAAATGTTGACACGCACGTTACAATCGATGGCAAGAGAGGAAACGATGGGTTGATTGAAGGTGTTGCCGTCAAAAATCAGACGCAGACATTTGCTGTCCTCTGCGGGCGTTGTTTGCTCCCTTGTGGGCAAAATCAGTTGACGGGCAATGTCCGAACGGGGATGCAAAAACACGTCACGGACTGTGCCTGTTTCCGCAAGACGGCTTTGATCCAGCACTGCAACCCTGTCGCAAATGCTTTCCACTACCTTCATTTCGTGTGTTATTACCACCACCGTTACGCCCAAAGTTTGGTTGATTTGTTTCAGCAACTGCAAAATGGACGCCGTGGTGGCGTTGTCCAACGCACTTGTTGCCTCGTCGCACAGCAAAACCTTGGGATTGCAGGCAAGCGCACGGGCAATGGCCACACGCTGTTTTTGTCCGCCGGAAAGTTGCGACGGGAAGCAGTCCTTTTTGTCGGCAAGCCCCACCGTTTCCAACAACTGTAAAGCACGTTGTCTGTTGGAATTTTTGTCCCCCGTCATGGGATACATGACGTTTTTCAGAACGGTGCGTTGCTGAAAAAGGTTGAAATTCTGAAAAATCATGGCAATTTCGTGCCGTGCCTTCAACAATTGCTTTCTTTTGAGTGTAGTGAGGTTTTGTCCGCAAAACAAAACTTCTCCCGTTGTGGGCTTTTCCAACAGGTTTATGCACCGCACAAGGGTGCTTTTTCCTGCGCCTGACAAGCCGATTATGCCGAAAATTTCCCCCTTTGCAATGTCCAGACTGACATCCTGCAATGCCGTTACTTCCGTTGCGCCGTGAAAAACTTTGGTTACGTTGTGAAGACTTATTATGTACCGACTGTCCGACGTCGCTTCTTTGTTTGTAGTCATGCTTTTCTCCTTAAAAATGAGCAAATAAAAAGAGAACCAGCGTCCTGTTTCACAAGTTGCTAATTCTCAACATAAAAAGCCATAGGAATGGATACTGTCGTTTCCTTCCCTATGGCTGTCGCATCATCATTACGTTGTTGGATTTGTTTTTCAACATAATTTTTCCTTCTTTTTATTTATCATACCAACTTTTTTTCAAAGTGTAAAGCAAAATTACTCTTTTTTGTGAAATTCGTCGGAAAAGCATTGCCGAAAAAAACACCGCAAAGTTGCCTTTGCGGTGTCTGAATGTTTTTTGCAGTTACCGTCAACTGAGTTCGAACATACCTGTGTACAGTTGGTAATACTTGCCTTTTTGAGCAATGAGGTCGTCGTGGTCGCCACGCTCGATAATTCTGCCGTGCTCCAACACCATGATGGCGTCGCTGTTGCGCACGGTGGAAAGACGGTGGGCAATGACGAATGTCGTGCGTCCTTCCATTAGGGCGTCCATACCCTTTTCGATGAGCCATTCCGTACGTGTATCGATGCTGCTTGTTGCTTCGTCCAAAATAAGCACCGGGGGATCCGCCACCGCCGCCCTTGCAATGGCAATCAACTGACGCTGTCCCTGAGAAAGGTTTTCGCCGTCTCGGGTGAGCAATGTGTTGTAGCCGTCGGGCAGGTGTTTGATGAACTGATGGGCGTTGGCAGTTTTTGCAGCCTGTACGCACTCTTCGTCGGTGGCGTCCAATCTGCCGTAGCGGATGTTGTCCATTACCGTGCCTGTGAAGAGGTGGGTGTCCTGCAACACCATTCCCAAAGAACGTCTGAGGTCGGCTTTTTTGATTTTGTTGATGTTGATGCCGTCAAAACGTATTTTTCCGTCGGGAACGTCGTAGAACCTGTTGATAAGGTTGGTGATTGTAGTTTTGCCTGCGCCTGTGGAACCGACAAAGGCAATTTTCTGTCCCGGTTTGGCGTACAGCGAAACGTTGTACAAAACCGTTTTGTTTTCCTCGTAGCCGAATGTTACGTCCTCGAAACGCACGTCGCCACGCAATTCCGTGTAGGTTGTCGTTCCGTCGTGGTGAGGATGTTTCCATGCCCAGTGCCCTGTGCGCTGTGCCGTTTCGGTGATGTTGCCGTCTTTGTCGATTATTGCATTTACCAAAGTAACGTAGCCTTCGTCGCTTTCCACGGGGGTGTCAAGCAGCTGGAAGACACGCTCGCCTCCTGCCACAGCCATAAACATGAGGTTGATTTGCTGTGAAATTTGCTGAATAGGCATTGTGATGTTGCGGATGTACAACAGGAATGCAGCAACAATTCCCACGTAGGAAAGAGGATTTGTCGTTGTGGGGCTGATGGCGATGAGCGCACCTATTATTGCAATGCCTGCGTAGAAGAAGTGAGAAAGGTTGTTGAGGATGGGTCCCATGATGTTGGCGTAACTGTTTGCCTTGCCGGAAACCTTTTGCCAATGGGTGTTGATTTTGTCAAATTCCGCTGCGGCAATTTCCTCGTGGTTGAAGGCTTTTACTACCTTTTGACCTTCCGTAAGTTCTTCGATGTAGCCGTTCAACTTACCTACGGCGTTTTGCTGCGCCACAAAGTTGTTTTTGGACTTACCGCCCAATACCTTGACTACAAGAAGCATAATTGCCAACATTCCCACCATTACCAACGCCAACTTCCAACTGAGAATGAACATCGCTGTGAATACGCCCAGAATTGTTATGGCGCTGCTGATAAATTGCGGAATACAACGGGCGATAAATTCGTTCATCGTGTCCACGTCGTTGGTGTAGCGTGTCATCAGTTCGCCGTGGGTGGTGTTGTCAAACACCCTTATGGGCAAACGCTGCATGTGTTGGAAAAGGCTGTTGCGCAGGTTTTTGATGGTGCTTGTGGAAACGCCCACCATGATGCGGTTGAGAGCGTAGTTTACAGACAAACTGATTACATACACCCCGATGATGATGCCTACCATGATGTACAGATAGGACAATTTGTTGGTGAGGGCAAGGCGGTCCAATGCGGCAATGCCGGTGAGTTGAACGTTGCCGTCCTTTGTGGAAAGCCCGTTGAGCAACGGCGTCAAAAGCGACGTTGCCAGAATGTTGCATACGCACTGAATGAGAATGAAAGCAATCACCAGAATCATTCTGCCACGGTAAGGTTTGAGGTATCCGATGAGTCTTCCCACAGTGTTTTTGAGGTTTTTGGGACGGGGAGTACCCAAATTCTTATTTCCCGGCATCAGTTTTCACCCCCTTCCACTGTTCCTTTTTGTTGCGAATGGTAAACTTCCTGATAGATTTTGCAGGTTTTGAGCAACTGCTCGTGCGTACCCACGGCATTTATCTTTCCGTCGTCCAGCACCACGATTTTGTCGCAACCTTCCACGGAAGAAATACGTTGCGCAATTATTATCGTAGTCATGTTTTTGTCAAGTTCTTTGAGTCCTGCACGTATCTGAGCGTCGGTAGCCGTGTCCACTGCGCTTGTGGAGTCGTCCAGAATCATTATTTTGGGTTTTTTGAGCAACGCACGTGCAATGCACAGACGTTGTTTTTGTCCGCCGGAGACGTTGACGCCCCCCTGTCCCAAATCCGTTTCGTAACCGTCGGGGAAGGACATGATGAAATCGTGCGCGCACGCCGCCTTGCAGGCTTCTTCTATTTGTTCCTGCGTGGCGTCCTTGTTGCCCCAAAGCAGGTTTTCACGAATAGTGCCGGAGAACAACACGTTCTTTTGCAACACCATGGAAACGCCTTCACGCAAGTTGAACAGAGAGTAGTTTCTGACGTCCTCTCCGCCAACGATGACGCTGCCGCTCAACACGTCGTAGAAACGGGGAATAAGTTGCGCAAGACTGCTTTTGCCGTCGCCCGTTCCGCCGATGATGCCCAACGTTTCGCCCGAGGCAATGTCCAGGTTGATGTCTTCCAACGTGAGGTTGTCCTTGTTGTTGGAGTAGGAAAAGTTTACGTGGTCAAATTTGATGCTACCGTCGGCAACAGTCTGAGTGCCTGGACCGTCCTTGATGTCCGGTTCCGTTTCCAGCACTTCGTAAATTCTGTCGATGGATGCACGGGACATGACCATCTGCACGGCAATGAAGCAAATAAGCATTACCGATATCAGAATTTGAGTGCAGTAACTCATCATAGCCGTCAGCGTGCCCGATTCTATCTTGCCGTTGGCAATGTCCGTGCCGCCGATGATGAGCAATGTGGCTATTGTGCCGTACACAATGCAGTTGGTGAGAGGGTTCATCAATACCAGCAATTTTTCCGCTTTAAGTTGCGCCTTGCGCACCTCTTCGGTGGAGTTGCGGTACTTTTCCTCTTCGTAGTCCTCTCGCACGAAAGCCTTGACGACACGTATTGCCACCAGGTTTTCCTGCACGTCGGCGTTCATTTTGTCGTACTTTTTCAGCATGTAGCGGAAAAGCGGATACACCTTTGTGGAAAGGGCAAACATAACCACGCCCAGCAGAGGTACTGCAACCAGAAATACCCACGCCATGTCGGGATGCCGTATGAACGCCATTACAAAGGAAAAAATCATCATTGCCGGCGCACGTATTACCGTGCGGATAAGCATCATGAAACTTTGCTGTGCGTTGTTGACGTCCGTTGTGGAACGTGTTACAAGACTTGCCGTGGAAAATTTGTCCACGTTGGAGAAGGAAAAGTCCTGTATTTTTGCAAACAGATAACTGCGCATATTCTTGGAAAAGCCCGCACCGGCAACGGCACACAGACGTCCTGCGACGGCACCTGCCGAAAGGGAAAGAACAGCGCTGATTATCATCAGTACACCGTAGGTAAGAACGGTGTTTTTGAGAATGTTCTCCGTAACGAGAGTGAAGCTGTTGGCTGCGATAGTTACTATCTGCCCGTTGCTCCAATCCAGATAGGTGAGAGCATCCTTCATCACTTCGCCGTTGGCAAAGAGTTGCAGGGTGTTGAGTATGTAAGACATGAACATCGGCAAAATTACTTCCAATGCCGTTTCAAACAGTACCAACAACAGCGTGAATATTGACGCCGCTTCGTATCCCTTTGCCCCTTTAAGTAATCTTCTTATCATTTTCCACCTATTGCGTGCATAACCTCAGCACGCTTCCCAAATTAGTTATTACTTTAACAACATTGGTATTATATACTATTTCAAACTTTATTCAAACTGAAACAACGGCAATTTTCAAAAAAATTAACCGCTCGACAGCGTTAAACGCTTAACGTCAAGGTGCCGTCGACAAAATTTTACACGCCCAAGGTGTGTTTTGAAAATTGCACAAAAAATTCCTTTTACTGCCGTTGACGCAAAAATGCGGCAAAAAAGCAGAATAGTGCAAGCGATTTGTGAAAACGACATTACAAGACGTTTCAGGGGACGCACGGCGTCCCCTGTAAAACGAATTTTGAATTTTTACGGCAATTTACCCCGACACATTGTTTCCTTTCGGACGAAAAAGTGTCGGCAGCGTTTTCCAATAGGACAAATTGAGGAAAAACAAACAGTTTTTCGGAAACGTTGCAAAGGTTATTTTTCAAAAAACACGACGTTTTTTTCGCCCAGCAACAAGCCCAATTCGTATTCCACGCCTGCGCATCGGCGTACACTGCGCTGTGAAGCGAAGGTTTTGCCCTCTATTTTGAACTTGACGGGCACGTCGCCGGAGTATTGTTTGAGAATACCCACCACTTTGTCGTACGTTTCGTCGCTGCGCTTGTCCATTTTAAGCCACAAAGTAACGTTGGTTTGGGCAACTTGTTGCTGTTGCCCAGCCTCCTCCGCCTGCTTGCTGTGAGGGTCGATTATCTCACGCAGGGTAATTTTGTAGCCGTCCCTTGCCTCACCCAGAGTGCCTTTGACAACAATGAAACTGTCTTCGGCAAACAGCGTCTTGTACTTGTCGTAGGCGGGGGAATAGATTGCCACTTCTATTGTGGAAAATTTGTCTTCCAAGGTGGCAAAGCCCATTTTTTTGTTGTCGTTGCCTATCACAACCCTTATGCCACGCAAAATCCCCCCTGTCGTTACAAATTTTTTGCCGACAACGGGGTACACCTTCTCGTCGCTGTCGGAATCGTCGGGGACGTAGGGCATGACTTCCGCCGTGGTGAAATCGAAATGGAATTTTTTGCTTATTTCGTCGTAGTCGTCCAACGGCGAACCCGTCATGTACAATCCCAACACTTCGTTTTCAAAGTTGTACAGCACCTGTTTGGGCAATTCCTTCACCTGCTGACGGGCAGGACGCACCGTCGTTTTCAGTTCCGGATTCATGTCGAAAATGGACAGTTGCCCCGTTGCGTGTTTTTTGCTGCTTTCCACCACTTCGGTGAATTCCTCGTTGTACCACTGCAACATGTCGGCACGGGTACGATGGAAACAGTCGAACGCTCCTCCCTTGATGAGGTTTTCTATCATGCGCTTGTTGAGGAAGGTGTGGCATCTTTCAAACAAATCCGTCATGTCGGCAAACTCGCCGTTGGCTTCACGCTCGTCCACAAGTTGTTTGACGATGGCGACGCCTATGTTGCGGATACCTCCCAAGCCGAAACGCAACGCCCCGTTTTCCACACGGAACACGTCCCTGCTCTTGTTGACGCAGGGTGGCAAAACGGCAATGCCCTGCGTTTTGGCGTACTCCATATACTTTTTGATTTGCGCAATATCGTTGATACGGTTGTTCAAAAGTGCGCAAATAAACTCCGCAGGATAGTAGTTTTTGAGCCATGCCGTCTGGTAGGTTACGTAGGCGTAGCAGGTGGCGTGCGACTTGTTGAATGCGTACTGAGAAAAGTCGTCCAACTGCTTGTAGATTTTCAACGCCGTTTCTTCGGGAATACCGTTGTTGACGCAACCGGGCACCGTTTCGCCGTTGTGCCAGGTGCCTCCGTGTACAAACAGTTCGCCAAGTTCACGCATCATGTCCGTCTTTTTCTTGCTCATGGCGTAGCGGACGTTGTCGGCAAGCGCAGTGGAAAATCCCGCAAGTTTCTTCACCAACTGCATTACCTGTTCCTGATACACAATGCAACCGTTGGTTACCGACAAAATGCTTTCCATTGCAGGGTGCAGGTAGTGAATTTTCGACTTGTCGAACTTGCAGTCGATGTAATCTCCGATGTACTGCATGGGGCCCGGACGGTACAAACTGATTCCTGCAATAATTTCTTCCAAACCCGTGGGTTTCATTCGGTGCATCAAATCGCACATGCCGCCGCTTTCAAGTTGGAAAATGCACATTGTATCTCCGCCGGAAATGAGTTTGAACACGTTGGGGTCGGAGTAGTCGTCGTGGGAAAAATCCACCTTGACGCCGTAGTCTTCGTACACGTAGTCGCAAGCCTTTTTGATGTCGGTGAGGGTGCGCAATCCCAAAAAGTCCATTTTGAGCAGTCCCAACTCTTCCACTTCGATCATGTTGTACTGGGTGGTTACAATACCCCCCTTGGCAAGCGAACCGCCGTTTGTCTGCAAAGGCACATGGTCGGCAACCTTTTCACGGCAGATTACGACGCCTGCGGCATGCATGCCCGTCTGACGGGGCGAACCTTCTATCCTCATGGCGATGTCTATCACCTTGTGTGTGGCAGGGTCGTCGTAAGCCTGTTTCAGTTCTTCGGAAATGTAGGTGTCCGCTTCCTTTTTGTACTTTTTCAGTCCCAAAAGGTGGCGCAAAGTGTATTTGAAGTTGTCCGGCACCATCTTTGCCAGGCGGTTGGATTCGGAAATGGGAAGTCGCAACACACGGGCAACGTCCCTGATGGCGTTTTTGGCTGCCATTGTGCCGAAAGTTACTATCTGACACACGTTGTCGTTGCCGTACTTGCGGTGAACGTAGTCGATAACCTCGCCACGTCTGTCCATGCAGAAGTCCACGTCGAAGTCGGGCATGGATTTGCGTTGAGGGTTGAGGAAACGTTCGAACATAAGGTTGAAACGGAAAGGTTCCACTTCCGTTATGCCTATCAGGTAGGCAATTACGCTGCCTGCGCCGCTTCCACGTCCAGGGCCTACCGGTATTCCGTTTGTCTTGGCGTAGTTGATGAAGTCCCAGACGATGAGGTAGTAATCCACAAAGCCCATGCTGCAAATTACGCCGTACTCGTATTCCACACGCTCACGTATTTCCGGCGTGCAGTTGGGATACTTGCGTTTAAGTCCCTCTTCCAGAAGATAGCGCAGGTAGTCGGGTGAGGACATACCGTTTGGGGGTGTGTACAGCGGAAGCAACTTTTCCTTGCCGAAGTTGACGTTGCACTTTTCGGCAATTTCCAGCGTTGTGTCCATGGCGTCGGGCAGGTTGGGGAAAAGTTCCGCCATCTCGTCGTAGTTTTTGAGGTAAAATTCCTCCCCCTGAAATTTCATTCTGTCGGGGTCGTCGTAGAATTTGCCCATCTGCACGCACATCATTATGTCCTGAATTTCGGCGTCCTCTTTGTTGAGGTAGTGAACGTCGTTGGTAACGACAATTTTGATGTTGAGTTCTCGGGCAAGTTGCACAAGTTGAGGCATTACTGCGTCTTCTTCCGCAATGCCGTGCTTTTGAATTTCAATGTAGTAGTCGTCGCCGAACAGCGCCTTGTACTGCAAGGCGAGTTTCCGTGCCTCTTGCGGTCTGTCGGCAAGGAAAAGACGGGGCAACTGTCCCGCAATGCACGCCGAAAGGCAAATCAGCCCTTCCGAGTACTTTTGCAAAGTTTCAAAATCTATTCTCGGCTTGTAGTAGAAACCTTCCACAAAGGCAATGGAATTAAGACGGCACAGGTTGTAGTAGCCGGTGTTGTTTTTGGCAAGCAAAATGAGGTGGTAGTACTCTTTGTTTTCGTACCCCACATTGTGCAGGTTTTCGCACATATAAAACTCGCACCCTATGATGGGTTTGACTTTTTGTACGAAGTTGCCGTTTTCGTCGTGATTCAACGCCGCAGTTGCCTTCATAAACTTCCAAGCGCAATACATGTTGCCGTGGTCGGTGATTGCCACTGCAGGCATGTTGTATTCCACGCAACGCTGCAAAAGGTCGTCTATGCGGGTTGCGCCGTCCAAAAGGCTGTATTCGGTGTGTAAGTGCAAGTGTACAAACGGTTTCATTGTTTCCTCTGTCGTAAGCCCGTTTCGGGCGGTAAATGGGTAATTAAATGCGCTGATGTGCCGTTACAAAAGTTTTTTGTCAGATATTTCAAACCTCACTGAAGGTCTTGGGCAATTTCCAGCAGTTTTGTCAGACGGTGGTTGACGCCGCTTTTGGATATTCCCAAAACGGAGGCAAGTTCCTGAAGATTTGCGTCGTGATGGCTTTCTCGTGCCAGAGCAACTTCTTTCAGTTGGTCGGGCAATGTTTCGAAACGCCCCTTTTCTCGGATTTTTTCAATGGCGGCAAGTTGCCTTGCGCCTGCAAGAATGGATTTGTCGATGTTGGAATCGATGCAGTTGCGCTGTCTGTTTGCCCTGTTGCGGAAACTGCGTCCTATGATGACGTTTTCCACCTTAAAACGTGCGTTTACGGCGTCGGTAAAAACGAAAAAATCGGCAATTTTTCCGCTTTCCTTCAAGTACAGCACCACGCTGTTTTTGCGTTGCACCTGTCTGAACTGCAAAAAGGAAAATTTTTCCGACACGAATTGTGCAAAATCGGCATTGGTGAAACGCAATTCCAGGTGATAGTTGGAGTGGCTGCTTTGCGCAAACACGTCCCCTTCCCCTTCGGGAATGGTAACGGACCCGCACGCAAGAAACAATCCCTGCATAAATGCCCTTTTGCAGCAGTCCTTTTCCAAATCCAACGAAAACGGCGCAATATGCACCGCCCCCTCGGCGTCCCTTTCCGTAAGGTGCAGAATTTCCCCGAGTTTGGCGTCGAATTTGCACAGATACCTGCTGTTTTTGTCGCTGTCGGCGTTGCTTTGCACCTTGTAGAGGGTGCTTTCGGCGTCAAAGTGCGTTTGCGCCAGCGTTACGCACAAATCCACAAGGGAAGAGTTGTCCGTTTCCATGGAAAAACAGCACCCGTTGACGTCCATACACAGCGAACCTGCCGATTTCAGCACGGCAGTCAAAAAAGAGGTTGCGCAACACCTCTTTGTTCTTTTGACGTTTCTGACTATTTCTTCCTTGACGGTTTGGGAAAAAGACATGTTTTTCACCTTCCTTGCAAACGCCGACATGCCCTGCCTGCGTCCGCCTTAAAACGCAATGTCGCAAATATCTGCAAACAACACCTGTTTTTGTGCGCATTTTGCCCTAACGGCAAAAGATACAAATGCACCTGTGGCAATGAATACCCCGCCGCTCACGAAGGGCACAAAAGAAAAGACGCAAACTTCCTGTGCCGAAAACACAAACGCTACGAAAAGACGCAATTTTTGACGTAGGGAAAAGCACTTGTTTCAAAGGTTCGACACCCGTTTTAATCAGAAAAGTTGTTCGGCATCCGTAGGAAAATTGACAAGACACACTTCCAACTTTGCCGAAACGCCAAACTTTTCCGCAAGCGTTTTCTTTATGTACCGTATCAATAAGTATATATCTGTCGAGGTGGCTTTGTCAAGGTTAATGACAAAGCCAGCGTGTTTTTCCGACACCTGCGCCCCGCCCACACGGTAGCCTTTGAGGTGCGCTTCATCGATAAGTTTGGAAAGGGCAATTTTGTCGTTGAAAAGCACGCAACCTGCCGAACGGCACCCCAACGGTTGAGTTGCCGCCTTTTTCTGCCGCATTTGAGAAAGTTTTTCCTGCACCTTGGCAGGAGTGGACTTTTCAAAACGCATTTTCACCTGCAACACGAGAAAATCGCCGTTGTTTTTGAAAATACTGCCACGTTTCACGAAACGGCACTGTTCTTTTGAAAGTTTTTCCCTTTTGCCGTTGTGCAATACCACCACGCTTTGCACGACGTCCTGCACGCTCTGCCCGAAACACCCTGCGTTGCACACCACGGCTCCGCCGACGGTGGCGGGAAGACATCCGAAAAATTCCCCTCCCGTAAGCCCTCTGTTTACCAACTGCGAGCAAAGTTTAGAGGTGGACATTCCGCAACTTGCAACAACGGTATCCCCCTGCACGGAAAAATCCCGCACGAAAGAGGTTACCACCGCTACTCCGTTGTAGAAGTCGTCGGAGGCAAGCACGTTGCTGCCATGCCCCAAAAAACAGTGGGTAATTTTGTGTCGGTACAGATACTTTGCCACAAACACAAGTTGAGAAACGCTTTCGGGAAAAAGAGTAAGATAAATTTTACCCCCGCAGCCCAAAGTTGTCAATTTTTCAAAGGTGCAGTTGCACTCGCATCTTACGTTGTTTTTTTTCATTTTTACAAGCGTTTTTTCCAATGCGTTCATTTTAACCTCAATGTGGAAATTGCCTCTTTGCGTTGGTTGGCAACGGCGGTTGCGTCGCCGAACACATTAGGCACGTAGGCGGAAGACAATCCCTCTTCCGAAGCGACGTATCTCTCGTCGGTGTAGAGAGAGTATTCCGCAACGGAAAACATGCTGACGTTGACAAGCGTGCGTTGCGACTGTTCGGACGCCACGAATTGCAAAAATTCCATGCAACTTTGCGTTTTTCCTCCTGCCGAAGAAGACACCCCCAAGTACTGCACCAGGTCGGTGTAACCGTAAAGGGAATAGAAGGTGAGATTTTCTATTTTACCCGACTGCTCACGCTTTGCCAGACGGTACATGTCACGCTGTGTGCCAAGCAAGGTAACTGCCGTTGTGTTTGCCAAAAATTTTTCGTAGGCGGAGTACTGCGTTACGCTTTCGTCGGGGGCAATTTCTCCCTGACCGCCGGACATTGCAAGGGCGGTGAGCGGACTGTTGTGCGGGGTGAATCCGCAAATAAGCGGTTGAAGATTGTAGGTGTGATTTCCCACCTTACGTGTAAAGGTGTTGTCCAGAGCGGTGGAAAGCAGGTCGGCATTCTGATGCAGTTGTGAAGTGCGGGCAAACAGACAGTACACGCCGCAGTAGTAAGGCAGGGCATACACCTTTGCGCCCACCTGACCGGAAACGAGAAAATTTTCCCTTATGCCTGCAACGCTTGCGGTGTAGGGTTGAAGGTAACTTTGCACCTTTGCACCCACCCCACGGGAAAAACTGATAAGGTCGAAACTCCCTCCCTCTGCAAGTTTCTGCTCCAACTGACTTTCCGTCAAGGTGGTTACATGCACAAAAAGCCCCTCGTGGGCGCTTTCAAACTTTGCCGCCCGTTGCGTCAGCCATGTCGCTCTGCTTCCGATACCTCCCTCGAAACTTTCCACGTTCCACAACTCTATTACGCCTTGATAATGTTTGGGGGTGGATTGCAAAGGCTTTTGGGGCAGTAACGGCAGCACGGCAAGCAATGTTACTGCGGAAAACACCACCACCAGAATGACGGGCAAAGCTCTGCGCAACAACGGAATTTTCGATGTGCCACTGCGCTTTGCTTTTTTCACGACTTTTTTGATTTTCACAACGCCACCTCTTTGTAGTAATATACGCAGGGCGAAAAAAAACTTGTCCGTAAAGACGGCGAAAAACACCGCAAAGCGGTACAAAAAAAGCGTTATCAAAACAAAAGAACAAAAAAACACAATACGGTGTTAAAAAACTTGTACAAAACAAACTTTGTAAAAATGAATTTTGCAAACGCTGCGTGTGGCAAACGTCCCAACGCCACAACGCTACCCGATTGAATTTTTTTGTCGCAAAGGGCAAGCCCTGCTTCCTTTCGTTTGCTACAACCGACGAACAACGGTTTTTCGACAAAAACCGTACATCAACAAATTTTCAAACAACACGCTTTTGCCCCGTCAAAGGCAAACAAAATTTTTATTTACAAAAATTGCGTATTTACTTTTTACTGTACATTAGATATAATAATTACATACTAAAAACAAGGAGCGGCAAAAATGAAACTAAACTACAAACGCACGTTGCTTGTCGGCTTTGCATTTTTTCTGATTTGTGCATTCTGGCAGGCTTACGAAACGATAATACCGCTTATGCTGACAAATAAGTTCGGCTTGGACCAGACTTGGTCGGGATTCATAATGTCGCTGGACAACATTCTGGCACTTTTCATGTTGCCGTTGTTCGGGGCGCTTTCCGACAAAAAAGACACACGCTACGGCAAACGCACACCCTTCATATTCATCGGCACATTGTGCGCCGTGGTGTGTTTCGTTGGGTTGACCTTTGCCGACAACGCCCAACTGGACAAAATTTCTCAGGGCACGAAACAAACCTACTGGGAACAAAACTACCGTGTGGAAAACAGAGAGTACCATTCGGTAACAAACAACGGAGTTGCAGAGTTTTACACCGTGCACGACTACGCCGCAAAGGTGTACTTTGACGAAAGTTACGACAACCTTTCTTCTCAGCAACAGCAACAACTTGAAAGTTGGTACGACCAACTGACATACGACAGTTACTACGTGTACAATCACGACTCAAACACATACAAACTGTGTTTCCCCAAGACGGAAGGCTCGGGACTGTTTGCAAAAACCACCTACTACTACGCCGACGGCACACCGCTTGAATCGGGTGCTCGCACCATAAACGCCTACTCGTCGTTGGTGTCGGAGGCGGAAAATCAATTTGCGCACAGCGTTACGCAATCCAACGCAGGAGTACTTGCGGTGTTTATTGTGGTGTTGCTGCTGACGCTTGTTGCAATGGCGGTGTTCCGTTCGCCTGCGGTGGCACTCATGCCCGACGTTACGGTAAAACCGCTGAGAAGCAAGGCAAACGCAATAATCAACCTCATGGGTACGGCAGGAGGCATTTTGGTGTTGCTGTTGGGAATGGTGTTCGGCACGGGCAAAGTTTCCAACCAACTGATGAGTTACACATGGTTTGTCGTTACCGTGTGCGCAATAATGGTTGTGGCGCTTGCGGTGTTTATTTTGACGGTTAAAGAAAAACGCTGGAACAAAGAAATGCTGGAACAGCAGGCTGTGCTGGACCAAGAGGAATCTCAGACGGAACCGCAAGCAGAGACAGCGCCGCAACAGCAGGATGAAACGGAAAAACTACCCAAAGACAAGTTGCGCTCCCTCATTTTCATTCTTGCGTCCGTTGCGCTGTGGTTTATCGGATACAACGCCATTACAAGCAAGTACAGCGTGTACGCAGTAAACGTTCTCAACAAAGACTACAACACCACTTTGCTGATAGCGCAGGCAGCCGCCGTTGTTGCCTACATTCCCGTGGGATTGCTGGCAAGCAAGATTGGTCGCAAAAAGTCCATTCTCATTGGCGTTGCGTTGTTGGCGTTGGCGTTTTTCGGCGCCATCTTCATTACAAGCGCATCCCCGTCGTGGCTCATTTCCGTTTTGTTTGCTTTGGCAGGAATCGCCTGGGCAACAATCAACGTCAACAGTTTCCCCATGGTTGTGGAACTTTCCAAAGGCGGAAACATCGGCAAATACACAGGTTACTACTACACGGCAAGCATGGCGGCGCAGGTAGTAACGCCCATTCTTTCCGGTGCGCTTATGGACGCCCTCGGCACAATGTCGGTGCTTTTCCCCTACGCCACGGTGTTTGTGGTGCTGTCCTTCGTGACAATGATATTTGTCAAACACGGCGACAGCAAGCCCACCTCGCCCAAAGACAAGATGGAAATGCTTGCAGGCGCCGACGACTGACACACAATGTGCCCCGCATCGGGCAAACGGTAACAAAATTTCAATACCGTTGCAAAAAAGTTGAAACAATTTGCCCCACAAAACAAAAAGCCTTTGCGTCGCTTTGTTTTTCCGACGCAAAGGACTTTTGCAAAACTTGCACAAACGCACAAGCAATTTTGACAATAAAATTGCAACGTACGAAAAATGTGTAAACGTTGCAAAAAGTTTGCGTAAAAATATACTTGAAGTGAATTTGCCTGCGCAGAAAAAAAGTGTCACAAACACGACAATTTTTGCAAAATTACACAAAAGCACAAAAAAAACGCCCATTTTTCAATGGACGTTTTTTTTGCACAAGGTTACTGTGCGGATTCTTCCGTTGACGGTTGAGTGTTTTGGAGAGGTTTTTGTTCCGCCAACGCTTTTGAAATGGCTTTGTTGGCTTTTTTGCCCAAAACTATTGTGGCAATAAAAGCACCCAGCAAAACGATGTAGGCGATTACGTTGAAAAAATGCAATGGCAGGTATCCCAAAGCAACAGCCCAGTAGCACAAAACGTAAAGGATGAACAATGCCACCACCGTGCCTGTTTTACAAGATTTTCTCAACTTGACGGCGTTTGCGTTTTCGGGATTTTTGGCAGATTTCGCTGTAAGCACCAGGTTTTTTATTGAAATGATAAGTACCACCAAGAGCAAAACTATTTGCGGCACAATCAAAATGCCCGTGAGAATTGTTCCAATTTCGGGTTTAGCAAAAATTTCCGCAATGCCCACCAAATTTCCTATCTGAAAAATTGCAAATGTACCCGTCGGTATCAAAGGCATGGCAAACACCCACAAGGCAAAAAACAACGCAACTGCGTTTTTGGCAACAGCCAACTTACACGCTTTTTTCATAAAACAATCTCCTTCACAAAATTTTACTTGACAAACCGCTTTGACATTGTTTACAAAACGGTTTAATGTTTGCGGTACTCGGACGGCACAATGTATTGGAAAAACAGCGACCATCCGCAAAACCGCTAACATCGGTATTGTAGAAAAAATACTGCTAAAAAAGTGCTAAAAAACCGACTTTTTGTGAAAAAATATTTCAGATTTTTCTACTTTAATTGACGGAAAATTACAGATTACTGTATAATGAATGTTATGAAGACAAAAAAAATAATGCGTATCCTGTCTGTTGCAGCAAACGTTGCGTTGCTTTTTGCGGCAAGCATAATATTGCTGGCGTTTCCCTCAAACGGCACGCCCGACACATCCCAACATTTCGGTTTGGGCATTTTTTCTTTGATATCCGCTTTGCTGTTGGCGGTGCTGATGCTGGTGGAATTTGTTTCCATGCTGACAATCTCCACCTCCACTGCCATCACGGTGTTTATTGCAATGTTCCTTTCGGTGTTTGCATTCTTTTCCCCCGATATGGTGTTTTTCTACCGTGAAATAGGGTGGGAAAAGGCGGAAATTGTGCAGGAAATTGCCTCTGAAATAGGTTTTGTGGGAACGGAACTGACGTTTTTGATATTTTTCCGTCAGGATTACCTGCAAAAAAAGGGGCAAAACCTGCCTCTTTACCCTCTGTTTGTGGCAGCCGCAATAAACATTGCCCTTTATGTATTGCTGTTTGACAGCCGTGCCAGAATTCTGGGACACTTTTTCTTTCTCTTTGTGGCTGTCGTGTTTTACGTTATCACCGACGTGCGTTGCGCCATTCTCGACGCCGACAATGCCATTTTCGGTTTTTCGGCAGGAATTTTCTTTGCCTGCGCAGGCTTGCACACGGCAAATTCTCTCTGTTTTGCAGGTATTTTGCCCTACGTCAACGGATTGTCCGTGTCCTACATCTGGATTTGCATACTGTGTTTCATAGGCGTATACATTGCTTTTTTTGTAATGACGGACAAAAAAGCAAGTAAAGCCGAAGCATTCCGTCAACAAAACAATCAACTGAAAATGAAAGTGCTTGTGGGACAAATGAAACCGCACTTTATTTTCAATGCGCTGACGAAAATAAAATCTATGTACCACACAAACTTGCAGGAAGGCGACAGCACATTGGAACTGTTTTCCGACTACATGAGGGAAAGCCTTTCGTTGCTGGACAACGAGATTGTTTCCTTTGAAACGGAACTGCAAAACCTGGCGCGCTACGTAGACTTTATCAACACGGGCAAGAAAAACCCCTTCAACGTCATTTACAACGTGGACGTTACCGATTTTTGCCTTCCCGCCTTTTCTCTGCAACCGTTTATTGAAAATGCGTTGAAGTACAGCAAAGTGAATGAAAAGCAAGACGGTTTCATAATGATTTCTTCCGAAGAGGTTGACGGCTTAATCGAAGTGAAAATAACGGACAACGGCAACGGCTTTGACACATCTCAAATAAAAGACGGCACGCACGGAATAAACAATTCCAAAGAAAGATTGCGTTTACTTTTCGACACCGAACCTGTAATTACCAGCGTAGTAGGCAAAGGAACGCAGGTAACCATACGATTGAAGAAAACCAAAGGGGGAAAAACAGATTGAAAGTAATTGTCGTAGACGACGAAATGAGTGCGTTGCATGCTTTTTTGAACGAGATAATAGAAGAATACGACGTGGATTACAAATTTTACAAGGACGATGCGGCAAGCGTGTGTAAATACGTGGCGGAAAACCGTGTAGATGCGGCTTTTTTGGACATCAACATGCCCAAGATAAACGGGGTGGAACTTGCGGAAAAGTTGTCGGATATTGCCCCGTCGCTGAAAATTGTGTTTACAACGGGGCTTTCCGTTACGGAAGAGGACCTTCCGCCCGTTGTACGCAAACACACGGTGGGATTTTTGTACAAGCCCTACAACGTGGCAAAACTTGGAATACTGCTTTCCAAAATACAAAACAAAAAACGTGTGTTGAAAGTGGAAATGTTTGACAGTTTCGACTGTTTCGTGGACAGCAACAAAATCAAATTTTCCTCATCCAAATCCAAGGAACTTTTTGCGCTGTTGCTTGCCTACAACGGAAAAACGCTCACAATGGGCGATGCAATAGCGCATTTGTGGCCCGACAGCACGACGGACAAAGGAAAAATTCTCTACCGTGACGCCGTGTGGCGACTTCGCAAAACGCTGGAATCGGTGGAAATCCCCTGCGTGGAATGGCAACGTGCAAAACTTGACATAGACAAATCGCTTGTTTCCTGCGACTACTGGGACTACCTTTTGACAGGGGAAGGCAACTACTTCGGCGAATTTTGTAAACAGTACGATTGGTCGGTGGAATTCCTTGCACATTTGGACAGCATACGGAAAAAACACACCGTCTGAAAACAGGTTTACTGCGTGCACACTGAATTGTTAACAAAACTCTGCAACGGCAATTTGCAGAGTTTTATTTTTGCAGTTTTTGCTTTTGACGTACAACACACTGACACCAACACTGCGCCTGCGTTACCGAACACCTGCCGTGGCACGTTGCGTATTGTGGGCAAAAATATGCACCCGAATAAAATAACAATAAAAAACGGCACTTTTTTTCTGCACCGTATTGAGAAATTACAAACTTTCCGCAAAAAAAACATTCAAACGCCATGCGAAAAAATCGGATTGTTTTGAAAAAAAACCGTCGGGAAAATTCCTGACGGTAAGTAACTGAAAAAGATTTACGTTGTTAAGGCTACGCATGATGCGTCAACGTCGTACGGTAAAACGCAACGAGGACTGATGTCGTAAAAATACACTTACGTTGCCACGCAACTTAAACAATTTGCGGAAAACAGTACAACATTCTGAAAAGGCAAAACGCACAACTTTGTTTCCCACAGGTACAAGTTTTGCCGACACGTTACAGCAAATTTAGTACTTGGGCAAAGTCTACGCCGAATTTTCTGTCGGTACATGCGGTGGCGGAAGCGGCACGGAAAACAAAATCGGCGGCACACTGTGTGGAAGTGAGCAAACTGACCTTTTTCATGAGCAATCCGCACAAGACGGAACTGAACAGGTCGCCTGTACCGGAATAGTTTACCTGCACTCTGTCGTTTGTAACGTACTTAACAGGTGCATTGCCTTGCAAAACTATGTTTCCAATGTATTCGCCACACTGCACCCCCGTTATCACAGCGTTTTGACAGCCGCAAATTTCCGTGAAGTTTTCAAACACCTTGCCGCAATGCGCCAAAAACGTGGGCTGACGGGAAAATTCCTGCAACTGCTCAAAATCCACATCGGCAAGAAGGCATGCTTCCGTGAGGTTGGGGGAAATGCAAAATGCATTTTTCACCGCTTTTTTCATAAGTTTGACGTAGTCGTCGTCAAACACAGGGTACAATTTGCCGTTGTCGCCCATTATCGGGTCAACAAACAGCGGACAGGGCAAAGTGCGTGCAATTTCCAAAACTTGTTGCAAAATGTCTGCGTCGGCGCAAAAACCGACGTAGGCAACGTCGGGAACTCTGTTTGCCAAAACATCATGCGCAAAATCGGACAAATTGCAGTTTTTGTTGCAATGGAAATTTCCGAAACCCGTCTGACAGGAATACACCGCCGTAACTACGGGCATACAGTAGTAGCCAAGTTTGGAAAAAACAGGCAAATTGGCACTCATAGAGCAGTTGCCCAAGCCTGATATATCGTTGAAAATGAGAATGTTTTTCATTGTGTAAATTACCTTCCAAGGGTGTGAAACACCCCTGACGTGAAATGCAGACGAGCCTGCAAACTGTAAAATTTACGTTGAAACCTCGCCCGATGCAACGCAGAAAAATGCTTTTCCCTTGCAAGGCTCATAATAGTGAGTTTTCGTGCCGACAAAAAAATTGTTTCCCACGCACTAATTGCAAAAAACGTGCGTGAAACGCAGACAAGCCTGCAAACTGCAAAATTTACGTTGAAACCTTGCCCGATGCAACGCAGAAAAATGCTTTTCCCTTGCAAGGCTCCTAATAGTGAGTTTTCGTGCCGACAAAAAAATTCCCACGCACTAATTGCAGAAAAAACATGCCTGACAGCAAAACAGGTGCGTTGTCGGCGGTTGTTTGACCGACTGGCTGTTGCAAATTGCAAACCAGACTAAAATACGCTTACAAACCGCCTGTACATTTTGTTGCGCAACGCAAGTTTGCCTTGATATCTGTGCCGTCGACTTCTGACGCACATTTTCCCGCATCCGTGTTGCACGGAAATACACTTTTTGTTTATTCGTTGTCGCCCTTTGCTGCGTCGGAAGTTTCGGCATCACCCTTTTGACCGTCGGAGGGTGCCTCACCTACAGACTGTTGTGTTGTATCGTTTTTTTCGGCAAGAGGTTCGTTTGCCTCCTGCACGGAGCAACCCGTTTTGCCGTTTGCATGGGGTTGCACTGCAACGGCGAACTGCTCTTCCGAAACGCCCAACACCGAAGCAAATGTTCGTATCGGTACCGTTCGCAAAATAAACCACACGGCAAAGCCGACGATTATGCCTGCCACAACGCCGAGCAACGCCAACCAAGGCATGTAGGAAAACATTTCCGGAGTGTTGCTCACCAGGCAAAAGACTACGTTTTGCGTGAGGTTGTGCACCACGGCGGACACTACGGAAATGGCAATAATGCTAACCTTGGGATAGACAAATTCCACCAACAGCCAGGAAACAATCACGCTTGTTACACCTGCCGTCATGCTGTACATGAGAGTGGACATGTTTCCCGTGAACATACTGCCCAACGTTGTGCGAACCAAAACCAGCACCAAGGCGTCCACAGGTCCCAGCAAAATTACCGTCAGAAGCGAAAATATGTTGGACAAGCCCATTTTCGCCCCCGGCAAAAACAGCGGAGGAAACAAACTTTCCACCATAAACATGATGAGTCCCATGGCGCAAAGCACCGAAAGCATTGCTACACGCTTTGCGGAAAATTTAGTTGTTTTGTTGATAACCGTCATAATTCTACCGTTTTTTTACCGTTCTTTTACAAAATTTTAGCCGTTTTTTACGAAATTTTTGCTACCGTTGCAATAAAACAGGGACACGCTACTCCGTCAAAATTTTCAGTCTGTTGGGACTGCACACTATTGCTCCGCCTGCCGTCGTTACCTCGCCGAAAGCGTACACGCAGTCCTGATGGAAACCGCACAGCGAATCGGTCATTTTCACCTTCGGCGTTGTGCCGTAGGTGATTTTCATTTTGTTGAAGTGCGTTTCGCCATCTATTTCTTTGCTGAAAGTAACTTCCAAACCGTCTGCGAGGCTGTTTACCTCAATTTTCCAACCGTTGGAATTGCCGTCGTTTGTCTTGTACTCTTTGCGTATCACATTGCAGAAAAACAACTGTTCGCCCGTTTGGTCGTCCACCACAGAAACTGTCTGCATGGAAGTTTTTTCCTCCCCGAAAAATACCGCAAACAGCACCACGATTACCAGCACCACCGCTAGATACACGACAATGTCGGTGATTTTGAAAGGCTTGTCCCTTCGGGCGTTCTGAACGTTGGACAAAGCGTTTTTTCTGCCCTTTACAAGGTGGTACACCACAACAGCCACAACGCCAACGCCAAGCAAACTTGCCAGCACTATCACAAGAGTTTTGTACACGTCCTGCTGTGTAACAAAAGTAGCGTTGGCATCGTACACAAAGGTGCCGTCTTCCTGCTTGACAAGCGACCACTGAAATTCGTCGAAGTGTTCGCCCTTGTTTACGATGTCCTTTTTGTCCAAGTTGGACAAAATTTGCTTTCCGCCGTCCATTGTTTCGTACACTACCACAATGGTGATGTTGCGCTCTTTCAGATAGCCGTTTACAAAGTCGACGGTTTTTTGCCTTCCCATAACAGTCAATGCCGTTGTCAGACAGTCGCCCTTGCCTGCCCACAGCCCTTCGTTTTGAGGAATTACCACCAGCACCTCTTTCACTCCCGTTTGCGCAGGCGCACCCGTCAGACCGTCGATGATGTGAGAGTACTCCACTCCGTTTGTTGTGTACTTGCGAACATACTGACCGCTGCTGGAAACAGAACTTTTGCCCACGTAAAAGCCCAACAGCATTTTAGGCAAAAACATTGCCGACGGGTCGAAGGGGTCGGTGAGGTTGAGAGTCATTTCGCTGCCGTCGTACCCCAAGCCGTACAGCGAACTGCTGCTGCCGGCGTCTACGTAGTACCTTTCAAGATTGCGTTGGTCCAGCATTTGTCTGATGCCGTCCACGGCGTAACCTTTGGCAATTCCGCCCAAATCCAACCATTGCTGATATTCCACGCCGTCCACAACGGCAGGCGCAACGTTCTTGGTTACGTAGTACTTGCCGTCTTGTTGAGTAAGCGTAACGGCGTTTTCGGAATAATCGGTGAACTTGCCGTCGGAAAAGGCGTCAATGTACTTCTGCTCGGGCAACGGATAGCCGTGTTCGGCAAAGTACTCGCCAGTAACAACTCTGTCGTAGGGCAAACCGAAGTTGCCGTAGGAATAGATACGTGAGGAAAATCCCCACAAATCCACCAAACGGTACACCGCAGGATTGAAAGCACCGTCGGTGTCGTTGTACATTTCACGTGCTATCTGCAACATTTCAAATGTTTCGGCGGAAATTTCCACCGTTTCACCCTGCTTTGCATTGTTGTAACGGTAGATGTCCGAAGCATCCTCTCGTGTGCCGTCGTACTGCGTGTTTGCGCAGGCGTCTATCGACACAATGTAACTGTCCACCTCGTCGAAAAATTGCACCAGCATTTCCCTTGTTTGCAACATACTTCCCGATAGATTGTCGCCAATCCAAAAGTTGAGGTCAAGTTGCGGTGAAGAATACAGTTGCACCGTAACACGAATGCCGCTTGCGCCAAAGTAATAGCCGGAAAATGCCACGCCGACGGGATTTTTTGTAGTATCGTCCACGATGGTGGTGAGGGTGTACTTGCCGTGTGAGGGCGTGTACTGCCCTGTGTGCGTTGCGGTATCGGCTTGCGCCGAAAGCGGCACTACAACACACAACGTCAAAACAAATATTAAAATTATTGCAGGTAAAAATTTTTTCATGGTATTTTCTCTTTGCCCGTATATTTTACCATATCCCCCGACCTTTTGGCAACAATGTGCATTGCCTTTTGCAGTGAGGCAAAGCCCTCAACGGTTTTTTGCTTGCTACAAACAGGCATTTTCGCAACACTCATTGTGAAGGTTTGGGCGAAAAACCCTTTTTGCCATAAAGGTTTTTGCAAAAAAGTTTTTGTTGCCACACAGGATGAAAACGCCAAGTTGCCCAAACGTCAGTTGCTACATCGGCGTCGCAAGTTTTTGCCGTTGGGCAAATTTGCAAAGCAGAGTTTTACCTGACAAAACGTCTGCAACATTGCAATAAAACAGGGCTTTTAGGCACAAAAAAACCACGCACAAAGCGTGGTTTTTTGTTTTTTAAAACTAAATTACTTTGCAAGTTTGGAAAGAGCGTCCTGAACAGCAACGATAACACGTGCAGCAGACTGTGTAGCACCTGCAAGGTTGATGCCCTCGGTTTTAACACTTTGTCCGTCAGCGGTAGCGGAAGCATCGTAAGCGTTTACTTCTGCAACTGTCTTGCCAACAAATGTTTTTTCAATCCATGCTGCATAAGCGGCTTCTGTTGCAGCAAAACCAAGTTGTCCTTCGGAAGGCTTCCAACTGGGAGTTGTGCGGTGAGCTTCGCCCCATGTGGAATCTGCAGCAGCGGCTTCTGCGTCTGTGTACAGTTTAACAGCGGTGATAACGTCGCCCTTAACGGTTACGTCAACCATGCAGCCGTATGCGCCCCATTGAGTTGTATAGTGGCACTTACCGGTAACTGTTTGTTCGGTTGCGCAAGCAGCGAAAGCAACAACTGCAAGAGTCATAACTACTGCAAGAGCAATTACAAGAACCTTTTTCATTTTTCTTTACTCCTTTTAATAAATATATTTATTATTCCAGACGCCAAGCCTCTAATTTCATGTTCGGAGTCTCCGCGCCTGACTAGCAAAAATTATATCACAAAAGAAAAAATATTCCAACTTTTTGCAACGGGTTTTATAATAATTTTTATTTATCAAATCATAAGTTTTACTTATGGTAAAAGCAGTTTAACAAACCTTGCTTTATCGAAAAACGTTTTTAACGGTACAATTTTACAACAACGGCAAACTGAAAAAGCACAAGTTGTTTTACACTGTTGTTTCGTACGCACTAACGCCTTTGAGACACTCGTTTTTACCAAACGGTGTTTTGTTGCGTTTACACCGTTTGCCAATTCCTGCACTCAAAAACAGTCGCACCAAAAACGTTAGGAAAAATTTTGCGTTACACAATCTTTCGCAAAAAACACCCAAACCAACAGCCGAAATATTTTTTCTGCGCACAGACGGCAAGTGCAGTCAGACATTTTTGCACACCGCAACGCAAGATTTTTTGCAACAAAAAACGGCATGTTTTTCACGCCGTTTTGTAGTTGAAGTTTTGTTGCAACCGTATTGCAGGGCAAAATCGCCACAAATCAGTAGGCTCGGGCGACAATGGCGACAACCATGTCTTTGCCCTTTTCGCCGCAGCAGGTGCAAACATCCTGGAAGGGTTTTTCGTCCAGCATTACACGCACGGTGGCTTGGAATTTTTCCTTGAATTTCGCCTCGCAGGCAGGGTCTTTGTCCCACACCACCTTGGCAAAACATTTGCTGTCCAAAACCTGTCCCAACTCTTCCATGTTGTGGGCAAGTTTGACGTGGGCGTCACGAAACGCCAACGATTTGTTGTACATGTTGCGTTGAATTTCTTCCAGCAATGTCTGAACGGAAATGGCAATTCCGTCGAGAGGCAAAGAGAGTTTGTCGCAGGTGTCCCTTCGGCTGCAAGTTGCAACGCCGTTTTCGATATCTCTCGGACCGATTTCCAACCTGACAGGTACGCCCTTCATTTCCCACTCGTTGAATTTCCATCCTGGCGATTGATCACGCACGTCAAGTTGAGTGCGTATTCCTGCATCTTTGAGCCATTTTGTTACCTGTTCCGCCTTTTGCAAAACGCCCTCTTTGTGCGCCGCAACGGGAATGACAACTGCCTGAATGGGTGCGATTTTGGGGGGAAGTACCAAACCGCGCTGGTCGCCGTGCGCCATTATTATTGCGCCGATAAGGCGGGTGGAAACTCCCCAACTGGATTGCCACACGTATTTTTTGGTGTTGTCCTTGTCAAGAAACTGAATGTCGTAAGCTTTGCTGAATTTCTGTCCGAAATGGTGCGTTGTGCCTGCCTGCAAAGACTTGCCGTCCAACATCATGGCTTCCATTCCGTAGGTGGCTTCGGCGCCGGCAAACTTTTCTTTTTCGCTTTTTTGTCCCACAAAGGTGGGCATTGCCAATACGTCTTTGGCAAAATCCTGATACAGTTTAAGCATGCTCAACGTTTCCGCCAACGATTCTTCCCTTGTGGCGTGTATCGTGTGCCCTTCCTGCCACAAAAATTCCGATGTGCGCAAAAACGGACGTGTCGTTTTTTCCCAACGCACCACGTTTGCCCACTGGTTGAGTTTCAAAGGTAAATCACGGTAACTGTTTATCCACTTGGAATACATGCTGCAAATTATCGTTTCGCTTGTGGGACGTATTACGCACGGTTCGGCAAGTTGCTCGCCTCCTGCGTAGTTGACGACAGCCACTTCAGGCGCAAAACCTTCCACGTGTTCCGCCTCTTTGTTGAGCAAACTTTGCGGAATAAGCATGGGGAAATAAGCGTTCTGATGCCCCGTAGCCTTGAAACGGGCGTCAAGTTCCTTTTGTATGTTTTCCCATATGGCGTAACCGTAGGGACGAATTACCATCGTGCCTTTGACGGGACCGTAGTCCACAAGTTGCGTTTTCAACACAACGTCGGTGTACCATTGGGGAAAATCCGTGTTGATGTCGGCAATTTCTTTAACAAATTGTTTCTCTGCCATAAAATGCTCCTCTTGTGCATTGAATTACTGTAAACGGGAAACCCCAAACTGCTAAAATATTATAAGACAATACTTTTCTTTTGTCAATTTTCAAGGGGGAATATTTGCTTTTTTAGTGAAACCGCCACTTTTGCAGGCAGAAAAAACACTGCAAATGCCGAAAATTGAAAAAGACAACGAACAATGCTGTTTGGGCGGGATTGCAGGCAACACGGATTTTAGTAAAACTGCCTGCAAAGCGGATTTTTACAAAAAAAACTGTCGGATAGCGTATTTCCAAAGCAAAACGCAAAAAAGACTGCGTCTGCAACGGACTGCAAATTTCGCCCTTATTGCGCCTGCTAAACACAACGTAAATTTTAAGACATACTGACGTAAAACGACTGAAAAGCAACAGCGGTCAACAAGGATTTTAGTGAAACTGCCGACAAAGCGGATTTTTACAAAAGATGTCGTATAGCGTATTTCCAAAGCAAAACGCAAAAAAAGACTGTGACTGCAACGGACTGCAACTTTCGCCCTTTTTACGCCTGCTAAACACAACGTAATTTTAGACAATCTGACGTAAAACGACTGAAAAGCAACCGTGGTCAACACGGACACGCAAGGCTTGCCTGCACCAATAAAAAACAAAAATGCACCGTTTTTACAGTACGGTGCAAAAAATCTTGTACAATTTCGTCAGTTGTGCAAAGAATGAACTTCTGCCTCTTGTGCATTGTCAGGTGCCGTTTGCTGCACGCTTCCTTCCGAAACTTCGTCCTGTTCCCGTACGAAATCGGGGCAGGCAATTTGCCGTTGAGGCTCCTCTTGGTCGAATGCCAATACTTCCTGAAGAAAATCCGTTTGGCTGTGTTGTACTTGTTCTGCGACAATGTGTTTTGAAGTGTCATCGGGGAAAAATCTGCGATGCATTTTGTTGTTGAGTTGTACAAGAGGTACGAACGCAACGGCAAACAGAAAAGCATTGCACACAATTTGCGTGGCGTAGAAGGGTATTCCCGAAACATACATTGTTACAAAGCGTGCAAAAACCATTTCGGTGTCAAGGAAAAATCCCTTTCCCGTGAATCCGACAAGGGTGTCCACGGCGGAAGTAAGCACGCCGAAAAGCAATGTGATTATTATTGCCGAAAGGGACGCCACAACGGATGTCAGCACACGGTTTTTCATTTTGAGAAGGGCAAGAAAACGAAAACACAACGCCACAAAATTCCAGTGGATGAGGTAGGAAATAACCCATGTGTTTATGCCCCAAATGGCCATATCTACCGCAATAAACACCAAAACGGCGGGTATCGCCACCGAAAGCCCCCACACATAGGCGCACAAGGCAATGAAAATTGTTACCACTTCAATGTTGGGCAAAAAAGCAAGCGCTTCCTTGCCTGCAACCAAAACGGCTGCGAACATCGCCGTTACGCACAGTTTCAACGCTATGTTTTTCCCCACGCTTTTTGTTTTCATAACTTCAAACCGTCCTTGCAAATTCACGAGTAAAACACGCAACAGTTGTGCGTGTTTTGTTTGCCACAAACTGCCTTATTAGTTACGATAATTTTACAAAATTGCTTTCACGGCAAAACCGCCCTTTCAATGTACTGAAATAAAATCGCAAGACATACAAGCAAAATCAATAAGTGGAAATTTCGAAGTAAACTACCGCTCCCGGTTGGACTGTCATTTCGCTGATGCCCACAGCGGAAGAAACCAACTCCGTTTCTCCTGCCTGATAGGACGGCACGCCTGCCCAACTGCCCTTGTCCTTTTCCACGCTGGTGAATATTGCCACAAATTCGCCCTTGCTTTCATCGGCGGTTATGTTGCCTATTCCCAACAGATATTTGCCGTAGGAACTGTCCTGCCAATTCAGCGCAAGATTGGACTTTTCCTGCAAATACTGCAACAATTGTTCGCCGTTTTGCGCCGTTGTGCCGTCTTCGCCCAAAGTTACCACAAAGCAAGAGTACTTGCTTTCCCCTTCCTTGATGATAACGCAAGCCTGATTGTCCTCCATTTGCGGCAGCGTCAACTCGGAAAGAGTTTGCATTTCGGGTTTGTCGTCGCATGCCGTAAAGGCAAAAACGCATGTCAGAATTACTACCGCTGCCGTCAAAATTGCCAACTTTTTTCTCATTTTCTTTCTCCTTTCGGCGTAAAATGTTCCGCCGTGTACCGAAGAAAACGCAATCAGCAACGCATTTTTGAACTTTTGCGGAATGTCGGCAACTGCAATTAATTGCCTGACAAAAAAGAGCCTTGTCTTTACATCGAAGATACGCTCTGATTACATACGGTCGGGCATTCGGACTTGTCCTCTTTTGAGGCTTACCGTAGCGGGACTGCCGACGAATTTCACGCCGTTCCCCCACAAAAACGCATGCCCGTGCAGAATTTTGTACATTTTTAGCACAGGTGCGTTACCCGCAGTTTTTTTCGGTTGTAAAAATATTGTAACACAACAAAAGATGTTTGCAAACTGAAATTAAGCAAAGGTTTCCTCTGTTTTTTTCGCATTTGAAGTTTGCCTTCGTTGCAGAAATTGTACACAGCAAAAACAGTCGTATTGTTGCGCCAATATGAGATGCTGTTGGAAAACGTCAACGACATTTTGCATGTAAACTTATTGGGAAATCTTCGCTTGCAAAATACGGCACACGTTGCAACAACACACAGAAAAATGGGTGTGTTGCAATTGTTTTGGCGACAAAAACTGTAATTCAGGCAACCATGTTTTTTGAAAAAATGATAAAAAGTTTTGCAATAATGTAAAAAAAACTTAAATGAAAATTTGTGTGTTGCACTATTTGAGAACTTGCTTTTGTACAAGACAGCACACATTACAATACACAAAAAATGGCTGTGTTGTAAACTTTTTTGCGACAAAAACTGCAATTCAGGCAAACATATTTTTTGATACCAATGATAATAAATTTTGCAATAATATAAACGAAAACTGAAACGAAAAAAAAGAAAAAACCGAAACGTTAATTTTAACGTGTAGCCTTGTTACACAAACTTGTGTTTGCCAAATACAGCACACATTGCAACAATACACAAAAAAATAGTACGGCAGTACGGCAAATTTTACTGTTGCAATTTACGTCCAATGTACGCAAAAACAACACATTTTTTTGTCGTGTAAATTTTTTACCAAACAAAATTCGGCGTCTGGCAGGCAACGCAAAGACTTTTTGCAAAAAACGCCTGTTGTGTGCAAGTTTCAAACTTAGCCGACAAATGCAACGGGGCAAAACAACACACAATTTTACTGTAACTTTTTTGCAGTACACTGCCGAAAAATGTTTGCCCGATTTTTCCCAATCGGCAATGCATGTTGCAGTGGTCCTGCCTCGTGCAATGCACAAAAGTAAGTCGACAAAATTATACAAAAAAAAGACGGCAGAGTTGCCGTCTTTTCAGTTGTTAAATTACTTGTTGTCTTCTTCCACCACTGTGAAAGTAACTGCCGTGGATGCGGAGTTGCGCTTTGTAACAGGGTTGAACTTCACAACGCTTACGGTGCCTGTACCCAAAGAGAACACATATTCGCCCAAAACATCGGGAACGGACCAACCTGTTGCCGTGGAAGACAAACTGTAAGCATAAGCCACGGGTTGAGCGTCGGGGTCGGACAAATCCAAAGTGTAGGAAACGCTGTTTGTGGTGTAGTACAAAATGTTACCTTCCAACTTGTTGAGAGTGATTGTGGAAGAGTTTTGAGAGGCGTCCAGAACTTCCGTTTTGTCGGAACCGTCGGCAGATGCCGTCCAGATGCCGTACATTGTTACCGGTTCTTCGGGAACGCTTGCCGTGTACACCACTTTGTCCTGCCAACCGTAGTAACTGCCACTGGGAAGGGTGTCCAGCACGATGTTGCCGCTGCTTTCCGCAGTTGCGTAGTACAATTTGAGACCGGACGTTTGCGAACCGTCGCTGACGGTGTAATACACGTATTCGCCGTTTACAGACCTTATCGTGTAGGTAATTTCCGTGTTTGTTTCTTCGGAAGAGGTGTTTTCCACCACAACTTTACTTTCCGTTGTGCCTGCCTTGAACTGGCAAATGGAACCGTCCTTATCGAGGAAATACACGTAGTCGCCGTTGAATGTGGGAGAGGTGATTTCTTCCGCAATGACGGTGGCTTCACTTTCGCCGACTTTCAGACTGCTGAGTTTGCCGTCCAAAATGAAGGTTGCGTACACGTCGTTTCCAACCTGGCTGAGTTTGAGTTGCGGCGTGTTTGTTTCAAACACATAGTGACGCACTACATCGCCTCCGCCGAGGTTGTAACTTGTAAGCACAAGTTGATTGTTGAGAATGTTTCCGTTAGCATCCAATTCGGTGTTGGGTGTGGTGATGTAAAGACGGTTGTTGAAAATGTAAATTCCGTTGAGCGACGTGGAAGTTGTGTTGCCTGTGTAGTAGAAGTTTGGCACAACCATCTGCGCCTTTTCGGCAACAGCCTTTTTGATGGCTTCCGATTTTTTGGAAGAGGAAAGGTCCTGGTCGTTTATTTTGATTACGTCTTCGAGATCCGCCACTTTGATGCGCACTATTGCGCCTGTGCGCACATCCGTTGTGTAGGCATTGTTGGCTGTGGCGCTACTTTCGTAACCGTTTACATAATATATCCAGTCGCCGTATTTAACTGCAATACCGCCGTTGCCTTCCACTTGTGCCTCTGCGGGAATTTCCACGGGAACAAATGCGTTTGCGGGGTTGCATGCGGCAAACAGCAACGTTGCGCACAGAACCAAAGCAACAAGCAAGATTAGAGGTTTTTTGGTAGTAGTTTTATTGAACATTGTTACATTACTCCTTATGTAGATACTACATAGGCTTTAATTATACGTCATAATTTATAAAATTGCAACACTTTTTGCACAGTTGAAAGGGCGGCGAAAGGTATTTTCCGCCGCAAAAGCGTCAATTTGAAAGGAAAGGCGCAGTTGCGCAACGCTTCCGGAAAGATAAGTTCACGCAAAAGAAGCCTTTTGTTGCTACACAGGCTGTGTGAGGGTGGTAATCTGACCGCTGTCGGCGTCCTGAAAAAGCATCCAGAAGTTGGTGGGAGCGTTGTTGACAAACACAAAATCCTTGTCGCTGAAACCCTCTTTTTCCGCAGGCAGTCCGTAGCATATGTAGCGGATTTTTCCCTCCTGCTGTAAAAGTCCAAGTACAAAGTACTTTTCCGACGATGGAAAGTCTATCCTGACAAAAAAGGACTCTCGGTACTTGCGAATGAGCGGATAATAGGGGGGAAACTGCAAAAACACCTTGCCTATTTCCCTTTTTACCGATTGATAGTAGTTGTCCTGACCGCCCGCAGCGTAGTACCGCTCGAAAGCGTTGCTGTACTCCTCCACGCTTTTGTACCTGCCGTCGGCGTCGGCTTTCAGTTTTTCCACATCGGCGCCTTCGTAGAAGTTTTCCGTGCTTGCCACAAACTTTTCGTAAGGGGTGGAATTGTCCTCGCAACTGCGAATGTTTCGTCGCAAAACATTTGTCAGATTTTGCGTGCCGTACTGACCTTGCGCCACCTCGTAGCAGTCGTCTTCACGTTTGACAAGAAGACACCCTATTTCGTCCAACGAATGCAACGGCAGCGTGAACACAAAATTGTTGAAGGTAGAAAGGTGTTTTGCAAAAATACCGTCGGTAAACGCCACCATTATCCACCACTCTCCGAAAGAGGTAACGTCGGCGTTGGTTACGAAAACGGTAACCTCGGTGTTTTCCCTGTTGACAAATTTCACCATTCCGCACAGTTCCTTGCCACGCTCGGCAAATCTGGCGTTGGATTGCTGCAATATTACCACACGTTTGCAATACATAGTTTCCTCCGCAAAAGTCCTTTGAAAAAGAATAACCGACCGTCGCCGTCGAAAAAGGGCATTGAAGGTCGTTTTTTGGCATTTTTGCAAAAACCGCAGGCAAACAAAAAAGCAGACGTTTGTTTTCGCCTGCTTTTTTGAGAGGAAACATTGCAAATGTTTTACTTTGCTTGCGTTTTACTGATTGTTTTTGACGGATTTTTCCGACAGTTGCCAAAAACGAGTCTGAGCGCATATCTTTTGCAAAATGGCTTTCATTGCCTCGTCCATCTGACTGTTTTCCGTGTAGTCGCTCTTTACGTAGAAATCCACACGTTCCTCGTCGACAAGGTAACTGGCGTCCTCGGGATTGCGGTACACGCCTATTGCGTAACCGCCACGCTGACGGGCAAGTTTCATGCTGGGAACGTCCGTCAGACCGTCGCCGACGTAAATCATGTTGCAAAACGGCACGACACGCTGGTTCTTTGGCATGTACATGTTGAGTTTTTTGTGCTCGCCCACGTCCTCTACGCCCTTGTTGATGCGGTACAGAAACTGCGTTTTGCTGGTGTAGTTTATCGCTACCGACGGCCAAACAGGCTCGCCGTTTTGGTCGTAGACGTAGTCGCAGGCGAAAATGTTGTAAAATTCGTGGGCAATGTCGCAACCTTCAATCATGGCTTTGAGTCCGCAGGATATGATGTAATGTCTCACTTCCAGCCCCAGACTTGCGCCGAAATTGTTGATGCGTGCAAACCACTCTTTGACGCCGTCAAAAAATTCCACACCTTTGCCCATTTCCCTGAGTTTGTCGGCGGAAAGGGGAACACCGCTTTGCTTGGACATTTTTGCCATGAGGTACATGTATGCCAGAATGTGGTCCATGCTGTACTCGTGGGAAGTTTTGTCGCACTGCGCCCAAAATTCGTCGGCGGTTATCCCCAAAGAGGGAATGAAGGTGAACTCCTGCATGTCTTTGGTGGAAAGGGTGTTGTCGAAGTCGTAAATTATTGCAACGATGGTTTTGTTCATAAAGTACCTTCCTTATTATTGTCTGAGTTTGAAAACAACTGCCGTTTGCGGAGCAAGCAACGTTTTTTCGCCCCTTGCAGTCGCCTTACCCGTTTCAAACAAAACTTCTCCCATCTTGACGGGAAGCATTGCCGCCCTGTCTTTGGGATTGAAGGCTACGGCAATGTTTTCTCCACGGCGATAGCACAGCACACCGTTGTCGGCGCACACAAGCACCTGCAATTTACCGTCCGATTGCAAATCGGGATAGTTGCTGCGCAACCTGTTGAGGCTGCACACCAAATTCCACAGCGAATCTTGTTGCGCCATTTGCTGCGCCACACAGGGAGCGTTTGCCTGCCTGTCCACGTCAAGGTACAGTTTGTCAACTTCGGCGTCGGAAAAACCGAGGTTCTTTTTCGTGGCGTCCCATTGCATGGGCGTGCGGGAACCTGTGCGGTGGAAACCGCCTTCCTTGGATTGTTGAGGAATGTAACGCATGCCTATTTCGTCGCCGTAGTAGAAGAAGGGAACGCCGGGCAAGGTGAGCAGCATTGTGTAGGCAAGGCGCAGTTCGCTTTCGTCCAGAGTGTAGGAAATGCGCTCGGTGTCGTGGTTGCCGGAAATTACGCTTATGTAACCCCTGTCGCCCACTATTGCCAAATCTTCAAGATACTTTGCCAACATGTTTTTGGCGGAAACGTGAGCCGTTTTGCAGAAGTAACTTTTGTTTTGTCCCTTTTTGTTGATAAAACGGAATCCGTAGTAGGAAAGTTTTTTGTAGTGGTTGAGCAAAAAGTCGCAGTGGAAACCTGCCATGTTGATGGAACGGGCAGGATTGCACCATTCCGACACCATCATGGCTTCGGGATAGTCTTTGTCCAGCATTGCACGGGCTTTGCGCCACAGCGACGCCGTTGCCACCTTTTCCTCGTCGTTTTTGACAAGGCTGTCCGCCATGTCCACACGGAAACCGTCGCAACCGTGGTCCAGCCAAAAACGCATCACGTCGAGTATTGCCTCAAAGGTACCCTGTACACGTGGGTCGGTGTAGGACATTTGCCATGAAGGGTGAGTTATCTCGTTGAAGCCGTAGTTCAGTGCAGGCTGACTGTTGAAAAAGTTGAGCATGTAACAGCCGTCCCTGTCCGACATTCCCGCCACCCACGAGTAGCCGTTTGGTCTGCTCCAAGCGCTGTCCGACCAGATGTAAAAATCGCTGTACTTGTTTTTCTCGGGTTTTTTGCTTTCCAAAAACCACGGGTGAAAATCGGAGGTGTGCCCGGGAACGAGGTCCAGAATTACGTGCATTCCCCTCTTGTGCGCCTCGTCAAACAGGTTGTACAGGTCTTCGTTTGTGCCGTAACGTGGGGCTACCTGCTTGTAGTCCTGCACGTCGTAGCCCGCATCCATGAAGGGGGAAAGGTAGCAGGGATTGAGCCAAAGAGCGTTGAATCCCGATTGTTTGATGTAATCCAACTTTTGCGTGATACCGTTTATGTCGCCGATACCGTCACCGTTGATGTCGTAGAAACTTTGCGGATAAATTTCGTAAAATACTGCATTTTTAAGCCACTGTGGCATGTCAATATTCTCCTTAACAATATTCATCGGCATACGTATCCAATGTATATTCATCTTACTACATAATAAAGTCATTTTCAACATTTTTTTGCATAATTGACGCTTTTTTTTGTCGAAAAAGCCCTTATTCCGTCAAAAACAAGGCACTTTGCGCATGTTTTGTGCAATTTTTTTTGTCACAACGACAGATAACTTTGTGTTTACACCGCATAAAAAATTTACGTCAACGCAACTTGGTCAATAAAACTAGCAAATGCCTGCGTCAAAACCTGTTGAAAACACAAAAAGCGGAAATGAGGAAAAAGCACAAACACAAACGGCTGTTGTTGCAGAGGGAATGGACAATGAAAATTTGTAACGTCAGGCAAACGGGGCAACGCAGTGAAACGACAAAACAATGCACAAAAATACAAATTCAGAAATGCGGAAAATTTGACGGGAAAATTTGAAAAAATTGCTTCGTAACAGAAACGTTCGGAAACGCAAAGAAACGGGAAAACCACCACGGCGAAAAAGCGACGACGAACAATGAAACAAAACGACAAAGGAAAATTTTACAAGTTGCAAAGGCTTGCATGCAATATTTGTACTGCGTATTTTGCAAACAACAGGCAATTTTGATGCGAGGCAACGAAAATTGTACCGAAAATGCACATACGTATGCAAAAAAACCGTCCTTAAACATGCTGAAAGGCAACAAAAAAAGCGGAGAAAAATCTCCGCTTTTTATTTTCTGCAATCAGGCGGCAATGAACTTTGCCACAAGTTGGGCAAGTTCCGTGGCGTTGTCCACAGGCAAACCTTCGATGATTCTTGCCTGTTGGTACAGCACCTTTGACGCATCCGTCAATTTGTCTTTGTCGCTTTCCAGAAGTTGTTTCAATTTGTCATAGACAGGGTGATTGGTGTTTATTTCCAGCACCTTGTTTGCCGAAACTTTACCGCCGTTGGGCATGGAATTGAGTACCTTTTCCATTTCGATGGACAGTTCGCCCTCGGAGGAAAGACACACGGGATGGTTTGCTCCCAGCGAACAACATTTAACCTTGGCAACGGCGTCGCCCAGAACGTTTTTGACAAAAGCCGAAAGGTCGGCATTTTCATCCTGCAATTCCACCGTTTCGTCCGCAACGGATTTGAAAGGTTTGTCGTTGTACTTTTCCATCACCTTCAAAGCAAATTCGTCCACATCGTCTGTCAGACACAGCACGTCGTAGCCTTTTGCCGTAACGTTTTCCACCTGAGGCAGGTTTTTGACGGCGTCCACAGTTGCGCCCGCTGCGTAATAGATTGCCGTTTGACCTTCCGCCATGCCGTTAACGTATTCCTTCAAAGTTACAAGTTTGTTTTCCTTGACGGAGTGGAACAACAGCAAGTCCTTCAACTGTTCTTTTTTTGCGCCCCAGTTGTCGTACACGCCGAATTTGAGTTGCAAACCAAACTGTTGGAAAAATTTTTCGTACTTCTCACGGTCTTCCTGCAACATGGAAGCAAGTTCCGCCGTGATTTTCTTTTCCAGGTTGGAAGCAATCAGTTTAAGTTGTCTGTTTTGCTGTATCGTTTCACGAGAAATGTTGAGGGTCAGTTCGCTGTCCACAAGACCTTTGACGAAACTGTAACAATCGGGAATAAGGTCGGCGCATTTGTCGGTGATAAGCACGCCGTTGGTGTACAGTTTAAGCCCCTTTTCGTAACTCTTGTTGTAGTAGTTGTAGGGGGCGTGCGACGGAACAAACAACAGCGCTTTGTAATCCACCACGCCTTCCGCCGAAGTGTGAATAACTTTGAGCGGTTTTTCGTAGTCGTAGAAGTTTTCCATGTAGAAACTGTCGTACTGCTCCTCGGTTATGTCCTTTTTGGGTTGCTTCCACAACGGAGTCATGCTGTTGACCGTTTCCCATTCCACGCTCTTTTTCCCATCTTCTTCCTTTTCCACCTGCAATTTGATGGGGTAGCGTATGTAATCGGAATACTTCTTAATAAGGCTGCGCAATGTGTACTCTTCCAGATACTTGGAGTAGTTTTCCTCGTCGGTGTCCGCTTTCAAGGTGAGCGTTACCGTTGTTCCCCTTCCGCAATTTTCGGCAGGAGCAATTTCGTACCCCTCTGCGCCGCAACTCGTCCACAGGTGAGCCTCGCCGTCTTGTTTTTGCGACAAAACCTGCACCTTGTCCGCCACCATAAATGCCGAATAAAATCCCACGCCGAACTGACCGATTATTTCCACGTCGGAAGCATTTTCCACGCTCTTTTTGAATGCCTCGCTGCCGCTTTTAGCAATAGTACCGAGGTTGTTTTCCAACTCGTCGGCGCTCATGCCCACACCGTTGTCCTTTATCGTGAGGGTACGTGCCGATTTGTCTGCGGAAATTTGCACTTCCAGACTGCTTCTGTCCAGACCGGAACCGTCGGTAAGGCTTTGATACGCCAACTTGTCCAAAGCGTCGCTTGCGTTGGAAACAAGTTCACGCAGGAAAATGTCCTTGTTGGTGTAGATGGAGTTTATCATTATGTCAAGTACTTTTTGAGATTCCGTTTTGAATTTTTTCATATTTCACCTTTTTTGTTTGTAAATTTTGCCCTTGCTTTGCGTTGCTTTCACCTCTACGTACCGCTACTTTGGCGATTGCTACCCTATACGCAGGGCAAATGTACGTTTTTTCTTTTACCAACCGCACGACGGCAGATGACTTTTGCAAAATGAGGTCTTTTGCAAAGTTTTGCCTGTGGCGCTTGCATCTGCAAAACGCCTGCACCTCTGCTCGTCCTGCGACAGGCGAAGTTTTTGCAAATCTTTGAAAAAAGCCCCTCCGCACAAAACCTAAGGAGGTGTGACGGAGGGGACTTTCCCTAACGATTTGCGGCAAAGGATTAGCCTACGCCGATGTTTTGCCTGCCGTCCCGTTTTTCAGAATTAGTCGATAGAAATGGAATGAGATGTTTCTTCCTTCTTTTCCTTGGGGACAACAATTTCCAAAACGCCGTTGTTGTACTTTGCCTTGATGGATTTTTCGTTTACGTCACCAAGGTAGTAACTTCTGCTGCAACTGCATGCACGTTCTCTGCGAATGTAGTTGGCGTTTTCGTCCTTTTCGCTCTTCTTTGCTGAAACGGTGAGGTAACCCTTTTCAAACTTCAACGAGATGTCGTTCTTGTCGAAACCTGCCATTTCAACATCCATCAGGTATTCGTTTTCCGTTTCTTTGATGTCTGTTTTCATAACAGCCGCTTCCTCATCCACATAAAAAGGACGGAAAAAGCTGTTGAAAGTGTCTTCCAAAATGTCGTTGTTTCTTCTTACCACATAGTTTTTCATAGTAGTTATCTCCTTTTTAGAAATTTGTCGAGGCTTTCGGTGTTATTGTTGGCAATCTTTTTATTTGATTGTTAGCACTCAACGTCTTCAACTGCTAACATTATACCACCTTTTAATTGTTTGTCAACACTTTTTAAGTAATTTTTTCCAATTTTTTTAAAATTTTTTCGCAAAATTTGAAAAATTACATTTTTGTGTGGCTGACATGCGGTAACGTTACTGCTTTACATCAACCGAAAAGCCAAAAATGCCTCAAACACCGCTTACTGCGGTACTTGCAAACGCCCTTGCCGTAAGTTCGTTTCTCGGCAAATTTCCACTTAACATCGGAACGTCCGTTGGATTTGTTTTTTGATACAAAAAAAACACATTCCGGTTGTGCCTGAAATTTTTACCGCAACAGGCGACAGTGTCTGTTGTTTGCAACGGATTGGCAAAAAGCCTTTGCCCCATTTTCACATTTTCCTATTACCTACCTTTTTACAAACTGCAAAGTCAGAAACGCTCAAAACACCGCTTACTGCGGTACTTGCAAACGCCATGGTTGCAAAATCTACGGTTGTTGCTGCCGAATGTAATAAAGTGATTGGTTTTTCATTAAAAAATGTTTACTATTTCATTAAAAAAAGTATGTTGACGTTTTCATTAAATAAAGTATGTTTACGCTTTCATTAAAAAGCATATTCAAATGCTTATTTATTTCAAATGTTTATTTATTTACATATTTATTAAAATCCGTTCACGCATCAAAATTGCTTAGCCAAAACAAGTCGAAGACAACGCTGCATTTCGACACAACTTTGCACTGCTGCTCTGTTGCAAGCAACGGCGGGGTGTGATATAATGTAAGTTGACTTTTGCCTGAAAGGTAGTTTATGAAAGACATTCCCGAAAAAACGCAATGTCCGAAGCAGGAAACGGAAACAGACAACGCATCTTGCAACGTTGACGCCAAAAAGAAATCTCCCACCGACTTGCAGTTGGCGAAGGAGAATTTCGCCAACCGCAAAGTGGACGAGCCTACCCGTGGAAACAAGTGGGTGAGCAACATATTTTTTGTGGCGGTGCTGGTGCTGACAATTGCGCTGATGTATCAACTTTCCATGAATGCAGCGGACGGGCAAAAGACCTTTTCGGAAATTTGGAAAAACATCCGTGTAGAGTACGCCGTGGCGTCGGTACTTACCCTGCTTACCATGATTGTGCTTGACACAATGAAGTACTTTGTGATTTTGCACGCCACAACGGGCAAATTCCGATTGATGATGTCGTTGAAAACTTCCCTGACAGGCAAGTATTACGACAACATTACGCCATTTTCTTCCGGCGGACAACCGTTTCAGATACACTACCTGCACAAAAAAGGACTGACAGGAGGGGAAAGCACCGCCGTTATTTTCATTAAGTTTTGCTTCAACATTTTGTTGCTGTTGGCAATTTCCATGTGCCTGATGGTGTTCAACAAAGACGCACTGTACACCTACGTTACCAACGAATCGCAACGCAACTGGTTTTTAGTTTTGGGTTGGGTAGGCTTTGCGCTTAATTGCAGTATCCCGTTGCTTATTATTGCCTTTGCGGTGTTTCCCAAACTTATGGAAACGCTTACAAGGTGGTTTTTGACGCTGGGACACAAAATGAAACTGATTAAAAGCAAGGACGCAATAGTTTTGCGTGCAAAACGTGTGGCTTCCGACTTCCGCTCGGCATTTGTAATAATGTTTCACAAGCCGTTGCATGCCATTTGTCTGACGGTGTGTTGCCTTGGGGAACAGTTTTTGTCCATGATGTTGCCCTACTTTGTCGTGGTGGCGCTGGCAGGAAACGCCGTTACGCCAAGTTGGGACCTTATGTTTGCAATAATGACGCTAAACGTGTACGTTTCCATGACCGTTACCGCAGTACCTACGCCGGGCAACTCCGGCGCATTGGAAAGCGCATTTTTGCTGATTTTGACCTCCGTTGCGGAAAGCGTACTGTTTTGGTCGGTGTTCAGTTGGAGATTTTTGTCTTACTACACCTTTATTATTATCGGAGTGTGCATTTTTGTGGTTGATTTCATCCGCAAACAACGCCGTCAAAAACAAATATGAAAACAGTTATTCTCACAATGACATCGGGCGAAGGGCACAACAGTATTGCAAAGGTGCTGTCGGCGCAGTTTGCCAAAATGGACATACAAAGCGAAATTGTGGACATATTCCGCAATGACGGCTGGGAATACCAGTTTAACAAACTGGGGTACCTGTGGGCATGCAGATTTTTTCCCAAAACCTACGACTATTTTTGGAAAGCGTTGAAATTCCGCAACAGCAACAAACGTTACAGCGGAATAGCGCAACAGGAAGTGGAAAAAATTGCCGACGACGTGTTTGAACGTGTACGCCTGATGAACTTTGATTTTCTTGTGGCGGTACACCCCTACTGCGCAATTTTGTGCGACCTGTGGAAACGGCAGGGGAAAATTGCCGACAAAAAAGCGTTTGCGTTGCTTACGGACATTTTGCCCCACCCCTTGTGGGAATCGGCAATTTGTTGCGACTACGTTCTTACCCCGACGACGCACGCATTTTCGCAACTTGCCTACAAAGGCTTTACGCCCCAACAAATGATAGCCTGCGGTTTTCCCGTGGCGGAAAAATTCTTGCAAAGACAAAACGAAAGCCAAGTGCGTGAGCAACTGGGGCTTAAAGACAAATTTACCGTGCTTGTGGCAAGCGGCGGATTTGGAATAGGTCAAAACAGCAAGGTTGTGAAACGGTTGTCGGACAGCGACGTACAGATACTGTGCGTCAACGGAAAAAACAAGCGTGAATTTATTAAAACGCAAAAACTGCAAAAAAAGTACCGTCAGACGGACATTGTAAACTACGGCTTTGTGGACAATATGGACCAACTGATGTCCTGCGCCGACGTTATTGTCTCCCGTGCGGGAGCAGCAACGCTGTTTGAAGCAATGTCCAAACAACTGCCAATAATAATCAGGGAAAAGACGATAATAAACGAAAGGGAAAACGCCGAAATTTTGCAATCGGAAAACGCTGTTATTAAACTTGAAAAACTTTCCGACGTGAAAAACGCCGTTGACAAGTTGAAACAGCCTGATGTTGCCCGACAAATGCAACGGGCGTGCTTGAAAGTTACACAAGGTTTGTACGCAAAAGACGTTTGCGACAAAATTGTTTCCCTGCTGTAACCTCTTACGCCACCTTTAACGGTTACACAACAAAAAACACAAACAAAAAGGCAGCGTCATTGACGTTGCCTGATTTTTTTCGTATTGCACTGTTTTTCCGTTTACAAAATATGTAACCTTACATAAAATTTCTGTCTGTTGCAGATAGTTTCAGTGGGCAAATAGTGTCTGTCTTTTACAGGTAATTTATATCTTTTGTAAACAGTTCTGCCTTTCGCAAATATTTTCTGTCTTTTAGAAGTATTCTTGTGCAAATATTTTCTCTTTTACAATTTGCAAAAAACGTTCTGTTTTCACATAGAGTTTCTGTCTTGTTAAAAACAGTTTTAATATTGTGCAAATACTTTCTGTCTTTTACAAGTAGTTTATACCGTTTGCAAACAGATTCTGTCTTGTGCAAATATTTTTTACAATTTGAAAAAATTTCCTGCTTTTTACAAATGGTTTATGTCTGTTGCAAATATTTTTTGTCTTTTACAAGTAGTCTTTTGTAAATATCTTCTATTTTACAATTTGAAAAAACTTTCTGTTTTCACATATAGTTTCTGTCTTGTTAAAACAGTTTTAATATTGTGCAAATACTTTCTGTCTTTTACAAGTAGTTTATATCTTTTTTGTAAACAGGTTCTGTCTTGTGCAAATATTTTCTGTTTTTACAAATGGTTTCTGTCTGTTAAAAATCTTTTTTTGTGTTTTACAAGTAGTCTTTTGTAAATATTTTCTCTTTTACAATTTGAAAAAACTTTCTGTTTTCACATATAGTTTCTGTCTGTTGCAAATATTTCCTGTCTTTTACAAATGGTTAATATCTAATGTAAAAGTTCTGTACTGTGCAAATATTGCAAAGGGCATTTTTCGTTTGCAAAAGTTTTCGCTCTTGTTGTATTTCGCACCGCAAATTTTGCACAATTCCGCACCTTAACGGCGCAGTGTTGCCTTTGTGCAAAAACACAAAGCGTCGCAAAATTTTACTCTGTTTCAAAACCGTGTGTCTTTTGCCGAGCAAAACACCGTCAGAACGCTTTTTGCAGATAGTCCTCGATGAAGGGCTGAATATTGCCGTCCATTACGTCGGCAATGTTGGGATTCTCAAAGTTGGTGCGGTGGTCCTTTACCAAAGTGTAGGGGCAAAAGACGTAGGAACGAATCTGACTGCCCCACTCGATTTTTTTGATTTCACCCTTCAAAGACATTGCCTCTTCCATTTGCTCACGCTCTTTGAGTTCCGCAAGTTTGCTTTTCAGCATAAGCATTGCCTGTTCCCTGTTTTGAATCTGACTGCGCTGCGTCTGACAGGAAACGACAATTCCCGTGGGAATGTGGGTGATGCGAATGGCGCTTTCCGTCTTGTTGATGTGCTGACCGCCTGCTCCCGACGAACGGTAGGTGTCCACCTTCAAATCCTTGTCTTCGATTACTATGTCGTTGTCCTGGGGCAATTCCGGCATTACTTCCACCGAAGCGAAACTTGTGTGACGGCGTTTTTGCGCATCGAACGGGGAAATACGCACAAGACGGTGCACGCCTTTTTCCGCTTTCAAATAGCCGTAGGCGTTTTCGCCGTTTACCTGAAAAGTAACGGACTTGATGCCCGCTTCCTCTCCGTCGAGGTAGTCCAACAGTTGCACCTTGTAGCCACGTCTTTCGGCGTAGCGTGTGTACATGCGGTAAAGCATTTGCACCCAATCCTGCGCTTCCGTTCCGCCTGCGCCTGCGTGCAACGTCATGATGGCGTTGTTTGCATCGAATTTGCCGGAAAGCAACGTGGCAATGTGCATTTCGTTTACCGATTGAGAAAGTTGCCGCACCTCTTCCGACGCTTCCTCCAACATGGACTGGTCGTCGCACACGTCCAGCAGTTCTTCAAGGTCCTGCGTGCGTTTGCACAGTTTGGAATAGTTTTCCATCCTGTCCTGAATGTTTTTTGCACGCTGACTTACCTGCTGGGCATTTTTGACGTCATCCCAAAAATCCGCTTTGTGTTGCTGCTCGTTGAGCGTTTGCAATTCCTCCGTCAGTTTGGGAATGTTCAAACTTTCCCCTATGCCGTTGAGTTTGCCCTTCAACTCCCGCAGTTGAACCTTCAAATCTTCTATCTGAATCATTTTGTGTTTTCCCGTTTATCCTTTTTGTTGGTTTTGTTTGTCTTTTTTGCGTTGCTGACGTTTCAGAGCGTATTCCTCCTTTTTGGAAAGGGGATGTGGCTCTTCGTCGGGTTGGCTTTGCTGTTGCTGTTTCGCCCTGTCTTTGGGGTAGCAACAGTTTTTGTACTTTTTACCGCTGCCGCAAGGGCAAGGACCGTTGAGTTTCTTTTCGGGGTTGATGTCCTCCGAAGGTTGCAGAACGGGTGCGGAAATTTCGAGAAGTTTTCCGAAAAACAAAACACGTATTGTCTGTACCTCAATTTGTTCGTTGAGTTTTTCAAACATACTGAATGCTTCTTTTTTGTACACGTCGAGAGGGTCGTGCTGTCCGATGGACTGAAAGCCTACACCCTGTCGCAGTTCGTTGAGGGCGTCGATGTGGTCCATCCACAGCGCATCGGTAGTTCTCAGAAGGGCAATACGCTCAAACTCGTCAAAATGTTCCTGCGTGCTGCGTTGCTGCAAAGTGTCCTTGCACAGTTGCGCAAGTTGGTCGCACACCTGTCTTGCCGATGTCGCCTCCGTGATAATGGGAGATTCCACGGGGAAGTACTTTTCAAGACGCTTGTTTACCTCTTCCAGATTCCACTTGGAAACGTCCTCTTCCGCATCGCATGCGTCTTCCAGCGCCGCCCGTGCGTAGTCGTTTGCCATGGACAAGATTTCCTCGTGCACGTTTTCGCCGTCCAACACCCTGTTTCTTTCACGGTAGATAACTTTGCGTTGCTGATTGTTTACGTCGTCGTACTGCAAAACGCTTTTGCGTGCGGAAAAATGTCTTCCTTCGATACGCTTTTGCGCACTTGCCACAATTTTGTTTACAACCTTGTACTGAAACACGGGATTTTCCCCGTTGCTGCCTGCAAGCAACATTGTTCGCTGAATCAAATCGCCACCGAAAATGCGAATGATATCGTCTTCGGCGGAAATGAAAAAGATGCTTTCGCCGGGGTCGCCCTGACGGCCGGCACGTCCACGCAACTGATCGTCGATACGGCGAGAGTCGTGTCTTTCCGTGCCGATAATGCACAAACCGCCCACGGCAAGAACCTTTTGCCTTTCCTCTTCCGTCTGTTTGCGGTATTTTTCCAGAAGTTGCGCATACAACTGTTGCAACTCCGCCGTTTCAACGTCGCCCTTGACGAAACTTGCCGAACGCTCGATTTCCTCGTCTTCGTAGCCGAGGCGTTTCATTTCCTGTTTGGCAAGAAATTCCGCATTGCCGCCCAACAAAATGTCGGTACCACGTCCTGCCATGTTGGTGGCAATGGTAACGGAGCCGAAACGTCCTGCCTGGGCAACTATTTCCGCTTCACGCCTGTGGAACTTGGCGTTAAGCACGTTGTGGCGGATTTTTTCCTTTTTCAGCAATTCCGAAAGCATTTCGCTTTTTTCCACCGTTACCGTGCCGATAAGCAGAGGCTGTCCCTTTTCGTGCCTTTTGACGATTTCCTTAACAATGGCGTTGATTTTGTCCTGACGTGTGGCGTAAAACCTGTCGTTGTGGTCTTGGCGAATCAACGGCATGTGCGTGGGAATAGCCACCACGTCAATGTTGTAGATGGTGTTGAATTCCTTTTCTTCCGTTTTTGCGGTACCCGTCATACCGCTCATTTTGTGGTACATGCGGAAGTAGTTTTGGAAGGTTATTGTCGCAAGCGTTTTGTTTTCTTCCTTGACGGTTACATGCTCTTTTGCCTCTATTGCCTGATGCAAGCCGTCGGAAAACCTTCTGCCTTCCATTTTGCGTCCCGTGAAGGAATCGACAATTACCACTTCGCCCCTTTCCACAATGTAGTCTTCGTCACGGTGCATTATTGCATGGGCACGCAAAGCGTTGTTGATGTAGTGATTCAGTTCCATGTTTTCCGGATCGGAAAGGTTGTTCAGCCCGAAAAACTTTTCCGCCTTGGCAATACCCGTGTCCGTAAGGCGAACGTTTTTGCCCTTCTGATCCACCACGTAATGTCCGTTGGGTTGCTCGTCCTTGTCGGAAGCTTTTCCCTCCTCGTCCACGTTGGTGGATTTTTGCAACGTGCAGACAAATTTGTTGGCTTTCAGGTACATATCCTTGGATTTGCCGCTGGGACCGGAAATGATGAGGGGCGTGCGTGCCTCGTCGATGAGAATACTGTCCACTTCGTCCACAATGACAAAGTTGAGTCCACGCTGAACACGCTCCTGCCTTGACGTTGCCATGTTGTCCCGAAGATAGTCGAAACCGAATTCGTTGTTCGTGCCGTAGGTGATGTCGCACAGATACGCCTGTCTTTTTTGTTCGCCGCTCATCTGATTGAGTGTTACGCCGACGGTAAGCCCCAAAAAGCGGAAAATTTTGCCCATCCATTCCATATCACGCACGGCAAGGTACTCGTTGACGGTTACTATGTGAACGCCCTTTCCCGCAATGGCGTTGAGGTAGGCAGGCAATGTTTCCGTCAGCGTCTTGCCTTCGCCCGTTGCCATCTGGCAAATGCGTCCCTGGTGCAGAGAAATACCTCCCAACAACTGCACGTAGTAGTGTCTTTGATGAAGCACACGTTTTGCCGCTTCACGGCACACGGCATAAGCCTCCGGCAAAAGGTCGTCCAACGTTTCGCCTGCGGCATATCTCGTGCGGAAAGCTTGCGTTTGCTCGGCAAGTTGGTCGTCGGTAAGATCAACGAATTTTTCCTCCAACGCTTCCACCTTGTCGGCAATTTTTTGCAGTTTTTTCACCGCAGAGGCATTTGCCCTGCCGTACTGCTTTTTTGTTACCTTAAAAGATTTTTTGTACTGTTCGTCAGCAAAACCTTTTCTCATACTTCCTCCTCAATTTCCCACGCAGTCTTTTCCTCTCGGGAAGCCACGGTGAGGCACACCACACTTTTTGCACCCTTCTTTTTCAATGCACGGGCGCATTGATTGAGGGTGGAACCTGTGGTTTTGATGTCGTCTATCAATAAAATGTTTTTCCCGTCCAAAGGCGTTGTGGCAACAAAGGCACCCACAAGGTTTTCCTTTCGTTGCGCCTTGTTGAGCGTTTCCTGCCTTTGCGTTTCCTTTACCTTTTCCAACAATTTGACGGGAGCGTCAATATCCATTGTATCACAAAAGTACTCGGCAAGCAACTGCGCCTGATTGTAACCACGCTGTTTTCTTGCCCTTTTTGTCATAGGTACAAATGTTACCAAGTCGAAATGCACGTCGTTTTTGCTGACGCAATAGGCAAGATACCTTGCAAAAACTTTAGCATTGGTGGCAATTTTTCCGAATTTCAACTTCAAAATTGCCTTTTTCACCGCCCCGTCGTAGCAAAAGGGCGAAAAACACCTGTCAAAGTAGTTTTTCTCAAAAGCGCAGTTTCCGCAATAGTCTTCCTCGCCGTGCAGTGCCACTCCGCACAACTTGCATGTTTTGCCGTTGTTGAAGGTTACTTCTTTGAGGCAATTTTCGCAAAAACCCAACCTGTCGAAAACCTCGTCGCCGCAACAAACACAACGGGCATCGGAAGGCGCCAACGCTTCACGCAGCGCTTCTTTTGCTTTTCGCCAAAAATTTTTCATTGTTCTTCCTTCCATTCCGACTGCGCCGAAGTGGACGTAGTACCGAAAAATTTGCGTAAATTGTCGTTTTGTTCCTTCAAAAATCTGCAAAGATTTGTGGTGCGGGCGGCAATGTAGTTGTTGTGCACCATGAGAGCCAGCACCTTTTTGCTTCCCACAAGCACCACCGCTTTTTTAGCACGGGTAATTGCCGTGTACAGCAGATTTTTGTTTATTATGGTGGGCGGTCCGTTTACCAAAGGCACCACCACGACGTCGAATTCGCTTCCCTGACTTTTGTGAATGGTGATGGCATAGGCAAGTTGAATGTCGAAAATGTCCTGTTGAGAATAGGTGGCAAGTCTGTTGTCGTCGTACAGCACGTTGACGGTACCCGAAGACCTGTCTATTGCCTGCACCACGCCTATGTCGCCGTTGAAAACGCCCTGTCCCTTTTCCACGCTTCCGTTGGTGAGATATCTGACAAAGGGCAACTCGTAATTGTTTACCGTTTGCATCACCCTGTCCCCCACACGGATGACGTTTTTGCCTACCTGCAACTCTCCCTTGCCGTAGGCAAAGGGATTCAGCGCTTGTTGCAAAAGGGAATTGAGGTTTTCCACGCCGGCAACGCCGCTTTTCAATGCACCCAGAACCTGAATTTCCGACGAGGGCAAACCTGTGAATTTGGGCAGACGTGTGGTTACCAACTGCACTACCGTTTGCGCCACCTCGTTGAAGTCGGAAATGGACATTACAAAGAAATCCTTGCTTTGGTTGTTTATTTCCGGCATATGCCCCTGGTTTATCAGATGGGCATTGGAAACGATAAGACTGTCGGCAGACTGACGGTAGATGTGCGAAAGATACCTTACTTCCACCACGCCGCTTTTGATAATATCGGCAAGCACGTTGCCTGCGCCAACGCTGGGCAGTTGGTCTTTGTCCCCTACAAGCACAATGCGTGTGCCGTTTTCCAACGCCGAAAGCAAACTGTACATAAGCGTTACGTCCACCATGGACAGTTCGTCCACCACCACAACGTCGCATGGCAGGGTGTTGTTTCGGTTGTACTTGAACATCATTTTGCCGTCGTGTGACTCGTATCCCAACAAACGGTGTATTGTTTTTGCGTCACGGTCGGTGCTTTGCGACAGTCTTTTGGCTGCCCTGCCCGTGGGTGCGCAAAATTCCAACCGCAAGCCCGTTGCAGTGAGAATTTCCGCAATACAACGTATTATTGTGGTTTTTCCCGTGCCTGGTCCGCCTGTGATGACCGTTACTCCGTTTATCAGCGCCGACTTGACTGCCCCCTTCTGGCTGGGGTGAAACTCTATCCTGTTGAGCCTTTCAAACTGCGCAATGAGGCTGTCGGCGTCGATGAGAATACGTTTTGCCGAGGCGTTCAGATCCAGCAATTTGTAGGCGACGGATTTTTCCACCTTGTAGTAGCGGATGAGGGCAATGCTTCTTCTTCCCTGCACTTCAAAACACTTGACGGTGGGTTCCAGCACAAGTTGCGAAACGGTCTCTTCCACAAGATTGGACAATTCCGAAAGGTCAAGTTGCAACAACTCGGTGCAACGGGCAATGAGGTCGTCGAAGTACAAAAAAGTGTTGCCCTGTTTTTCCGCAGAATCTTTAAGAGCGTACACCATCGCAGCCCTGACACGAAACTGACTTTGTTTGGGGACGGACATGCTTTGCGCTATTTTGTCGGCAGTGAGAAATCCCACGCCGTCCACGTCGTCTATCAGCCGATAGGGGTTTTCTTTGAGCAGACGCTGTGTTTCCGTCTTGTAGATGTTGTAAATTTTGACGGAAAGGTTTGTTGTAATACCGAAAGACTGCAAAAACATGATTTGTTCCTGCATATTTTTCAGTTCCGCAACGGCATTGGCAATATCCATTGCTTTTTTTGCGGAAATACCTTTGACCTTTGCAAGCAAAGCGGGATTGTTTTCTATCACGCCGAAGGTGTCGTCGCCGAAAACGTTGTAGATGTTGTTGGCGGTAACCTCACCCACGCCCTTGATAAGTCCGCTGGCAAGGTAACGCACTATTCCCTCTCGGCTGGTGGGGTTTACCACTCGGTAACTTTCCACGGCAAGTTGCTCGCCGTATTTGCTGTGAAGGGAAACTTTACCCGAAACTTCCATAACGGAGCCGACGGAAAGCATGGGAAAACAACCCACGCAGACAATGTCGTCTCCGTCGGTTGTTTCCAGACTCAGCACCGTGTAGCCGTTTTCTTCGTTGCGGAAAACAATGCCCGCAACAGTTCCCTTAACCGTCAATTCCAATTTTTACTGTTCCTGTGCGATGTATTTTTTGAGGTCGTCCACTCTGTCCAACTTTTCCCAGGGGAAACCCTCTCTGCCAAAGTGTCCGTAACTTGCCGTAGCAAGGTAGATGGGGCGTTGCAAACCAAACAGATTGATTATTGCACGGGGACGAAGGTCAAATTCGTCGGCAATGATTTCCGACAAAGCCGCATCGGAAAGCACTCCCGTGCCGTAGGTGTTGACGTCCACGGAAACAGGTTTGCTTCTGCCTATTGCGTAGGAAACCTGAATCTGAATTTTTTTGGCAAGTCCTGCCGCTACCACGTTTTTGCAGATGTAGCGTGCCATGTATGCTGCGGAACGGTCCACCTTTGTGGGATCTTTTCCGGAAAATGCTCCGCCACCGTGAGCGCAGTAACCGCCGTAGGTGTCTACGATAATTTTTCTGCCCGTAAGTCCGCTGTCGGCGGCAGGTCCGCCCAACTCGAAACGTCCCGTCGGGTTGATGTAGTACTTTGTTTTTTCGTCAAGCAGGTTGAGAGGCACCACCTTGCGTATTACAAGGTTTATCATATCTTTGGCGATAGTTTCGGAATCCACATTGGGGCTGTGCTGCGCCGAAAGCACGATGGTGTCCACACGCACGGGGGTGTCGCCGTCGTACTCCACCGTTACCTGGCACTTTCCGTCGGGACGCAGGTAGTCCACAATACCTTCCTTTCTTACCTGCGCAAGACGCAAACTGATTTTTTGCGCCAGCGTTATTGCCATCGGCATGTATTCGGGCGTTTCGTCGCATGCGTAACCGAACATCATTCCTTGGTCGCCTGCGCCGTACATGTCAAGAATTTCCCCTCTGTCACGGTACTCGTCCGACTTGTCCACGCCGAGAGCAATGTCCGGCGATTGCTTGTCGAGGGAAATTATCACGCCGCAACTGTCGGCGTCAAATCCGTACTTGGCACGGGTGTAGCCTGTGTTGCGCACGGTATCTCTTACTATCGTTGCGTAGTCCACAATGGCTGTGGTGGTGATTTGTCCCATTACAAACACCGTGCCCGTGCAAACCACCGTTTCGCAGGCAACACGTGCGTTGGGGTCCTGCTGCAAAATTGCGTCCAGAATAGCGTCGGAAATCTGGTCGCACATTTTGTCGGGATGTCCTTCCGTTACGCTTTCGCTTGTGAAAAATCTTGTCTTGTTGGTTTTCATTACTTTCTCCTTTGAACCTTCGAAGGCGTGTTGCGGTTTTTGCAAAAAAAATGGTCTGTCGCACAAGACAAGACCACGAAACTTGGCAAAAATCCTTCGCCGTCCCATCTTTCAAGAGGGGTTTTGCCCCACAGGGAAATGTTCCCTCTCTTGCGGAAATTAGCACCTAACAGTATTTTAGGTTGCTGTGACTTCATTGAGTCCGTCTCTCTGTCACTCTCGATAGGTTTGTAGAGGTATTGTACACCGCACCGCACCTTTTGTCAAGTTTACAAAGCCCCTTTTGTTTTTTACTAAAAGGCGAATTTTATCACATGCCGGCGTCCCACGCCCCACGCCCCACGCCTTTGCCTGACGGATACAATCCGTCGCTTGACGAAAATTTTTGCAGGTTGCATGAAGTTTGACACCTTGTTGCCCCGTGCAACGCTTTTACCCGCTGTGTTGCCGAAAAAACGGTGAGTAACGCAAAAGTTCACCTTGCCCCCGACAACCGCAGAAAAGGACGGCAAAAACTGTTGCCAAAGCACACAAAAACCTTTTCACAGTAGATATAACCGAAACAAACTGTAACGTTACTGCAAATGTGCCTGAAACGTCAACGAAAAATTGCACAATGTACAAACGGACTGTGCAACCGTAAGAAAAACAGTGACCAACAGTGTTGACAAAACACACAAAAACCTTTTCACAGTAGATATACCCGAAACAAGTTGTAACGTTACTGCAAATGCGCCTGCAAACGGCAATGGAAATTGCACAATGTACAAACAGGCTGTGCAACGGCAGAAAACAACGGAAAAAACTGTTGCCAAAACACGCAAAAACCTTTTCACAGTGGATATACCCGAAACAAGTTGTAACGTTACTGCAAAATTACCTGCTAACGTCAACGAAAAACTGCACAATGTACAAACAGGCTGTGCAACAGTAGAAAACGATTTTTTTGCGGACAAAAGCAAAAAACCTCCCCGAAAGGGAGGCTTTTTGTATCAAAAACAAATATACGTTGAGGAAAAACCGTTACAAAGGGCAAAACCTGCCCGGCGTTTGTCATTGTTCGTTTTGCTGAGCCGAAGCGTTTTTGCGTTTTTCTATTTCTTCCAACATCATGTCGTAATACTTTTCGTCGATGATGAATTTTTTGTTTTGCACCAACAGCGACAGCAACAGGAACACTGCGGGAACAATAGTTACCGCAATGCGAATCCACAAACGCATGGAAATGTCGCCGTCGTCCTTGAAATTGTCGTTTGCGGCGTTGAAAGGCACGCCGTCGGCATCTGTGCCGGAAATGACCATTGTGTAATTTTTGTTTTCATCCATAGGCACGTTTTGCGTCATGTCACGCACAAACCCCACAAACACTGTGGAACCGTCTTCCGTTTTTTGCATTATCGCAACATCGCCCAAGGCCGAGAGATAGCGTGCGTCAAGTTGCTTGCCCTTCAAGATTCCGTCCGACTGCATTGCCGTTGTCAGTTCCTCCAAATTAGCCCCGTCCTGTTGCACCAACACAAGGTAGTCGGTAACTTTGTCCACATATTCAATTTGCTGTGCCGTTGTTTCCAACCTGTCGAAATGCCCCTTTTGCACTTCCAACGTGGAAATGTTTTGCGAAAGTCCGTACACCATGGAAACAGTAAGCACCAACGTTATAATTCCGTATTTCAATGCGTCGGCGAACTTTGCCATGAAGGGACGAAGTGTGGACACCACCGCTTCGTTGCGTTCGCCACGTTTGTACTCGTTGTATTCCACACAGTTGGTCATGTTGATGATGCTTGCCATGTAGAACAACGCCTGACCCACAAACACAAACACGCCGAAAATGCTGAGTGTAATGAGGTTGAAGGGCAAAACGGACGTCCAACCCAAAAGAGCAATGCCGAGATAGCCAACGCAGGCGATGATTATTGAGATTAGTTGCAGTTTCTTTCTTCCCAACTTTTGAGCAAGTTTAGGATAGAACACCTGCGAGCCTATGTTGAAAACGCCAAAAATGGCAATGAACACAATGGCGTTGCCGTCGTAGCCTATTTCCAGGTAGTACAAATTGTAGGCAAGACCCACCAACAACGAACTGCCGATGTTGTAAAACAGCATAGAAAGCGTCATCCACAAAACCTGATCGTTTTTGCGAATGGTGTTCCACATTTGTTTTAGGGACACCTTTTCGTTTACTTCCATTTGCGCACGGGGGCGTTCCCTGATGAACAGCACCATTACCGTTTGCATTACCATGAAAATTACTGCCACGCCGATGGATATCCAGCGGAAAGCCTGTCGCACGTTGCCGGGATAGAGAAAAGATATTCCGCCCTGTGCAATGAATGCGCCCAAACCTGCAAACACAACCGTAAGCATTGTTGCGGAATTGCGTTGTTCCTTTTTGCTGGAAAGACTTGCCAGCATCGACCAGTAGCCTATGTCGTTCATTGTGAAGGCGCTTTCCCACAACAGGTACATAACCGCCATGAATACCACGAAAGACCAGCCTTCCAGGTTTTGCACGTTGAACATTACAATTATTATTGTGCCTGTCAGTACTGCTCCAATCACAATCCACGGGCGGAATTTGCCGAACTTCATGTGCGTGCCTTCGATTATTGCACCCATCATGGGGTCGTTGATTGCGTCCCAGATTCTGCCTGCAATGCCGATAAGCAGACTGATTGTGGTGAACTGCACAATGGACAGCGTCATTCCAAACTGAATGTAGGTGAGCAAAAAGGACGCTATCAGTTGGTAGGACATATCACGTCCTATGCCGGAAACACCAAACAGCCACTTGTTGATGTTAAACTGTCTGTCTTCGGCGGTAATTTCGGTTTTCAATACTTTTTCCATACAAACAATTCCTCCGTGCGGAACACTAGTACTTTATTCAGTATAACACACGCTTTATTTTTTTGCAGGAAAAATGAAAATTGCCCTGAAATATTTTCTTTTGCATTGCAAAAATTTTCGATTCAGCGGAAACACGTTGCAAAAATTACCGCCGAAAAACGTCTGACGGTGTTTTTGACAAAAACAGTGTTTGCAGACATTTGAAAGAAACTTACACAAACAGCCCACATTCAAGAATGACGTTTTTTTGCAAAAAAGTTCTAGTCCACCACAAACAACGCAATTTCAATGCGGAAATTGCCTCAAAAATGCACCCGACCGCCACACTAATACGCAAAAACTGCAAATTAAGTAAAAAAATTTGTATTGCAACTGCAAAATGCATTGAAACGCTGTCTTTTGTTACGTTTTTTTAAGTAACAAGCCGTGAAACAGAATGTGAGGAACTAAAATTTCAACCTCGCAAAAAGCAACTGAATTTCACACTATACGCAAAATACTGCAATAATGCAAAATTTAAGCAGGTAAATAAGTGTTGAAACGGATAAATTGCGTTGAAACGCTGTCTTTTGTTGCGTTTTTTTTAATTAACAAGCCGTGAAACAGAATGTGAGGAACAAAATGTTTTAACCTTGAAAAACATGCAAATTTTGCCTTAGAGGAAAATTTGTTCAGAAAAAGCACAGGGATTTGAATGAAATATCTTGCTGTCGTCGGTTACTTTTTTTGTGTAAAACAAACGTGTGAATTGAGTTTACAGCCGACGGGCAGAAAAAAAAGACTCCGACATTGCGGAGTCTTTTTCAGTCAAATTACCGTCAGGCTGCTGCTTTGATACCGGCGCTTGTTCCGAAATAAATCATCTTGCCGAATTTTGCAACAGTGAAATCGCTGTCGTCTTCTTTGTTTTCTTCGGCATATTCCTTAACGTCATCCCAAGCGGTGTTTGCCGCATCGGCGGAAAGGAAGTAGATGACCGTTACGTGTTGGGTTTTCGAGGAACCGTCTTCAAGTTTTTCTATCTTTGTGCCGGAAATTACCACGTCGATACCCTTGACGCCGGCAATCGCCAAAATACCGGGAACAACTTGCGTGTCTTTCGCAGCATTGTAGCCTGCTTCTTTCAAGCTGGCAAGTGCCTTGTCGGGATCGCTGTTGGGAGCGCATGCGGCAAACGCAAACAATGCAAACACACACACCAACATTACTGCCAATACTTTTGTGAACTTCTTCATGTCGTCTTTCCTCCATTTGGTTTTTTGTTTAATTGTAGTGGAAAAAATTTCAATAGTCAATACCTATCTTTATTAAAAAACAAACAGAAAATAAGTTCGCTTTTGAATCGGCACCGAGTTTTTTTCAGACAGTTGGGAAAAGCCTTGTTTTGTTCCCTTTCGTCGGCACGGCATTTTCTACCGCTACCGCTTGCGTCTGTGAAACAGAACCGCCATTTTTTGCCGAGTATCGTTGCCGTGTTTTTTGTAGACAAAAGACCTAACACTTCCGCACAAATTTTGCAACAAAATGTACGCTTTGTTAGGCAACTAACCGCCTTTCAACCTTTTTGTGCAGTTAGTTTGCAGTGATTGCAATCATTTATTGCCGAACAATATTACCGCATTTAACGCAAAAAAAATATGCCCTGCGTTACCCGACAAAATGTTAAAAAACACGTTTTTATTTTTGGCAACTAACCGCCTTTCAACCTTTTTGTGCAGTTAGTTGTACCGTGGTTACAACATATGTGCCGAGCAATGTTGCAGTGTTTTGACGATACAGCCCTTAACACTTCATCAGTAACGTTGCAGCACAAAATATTTTGTAACAAAATGTCCGCTTTTGCGTTTTTGGAACAAATGCCATGTCAACGCTGTTTGTGCAACAGTGACAGGTATCTGTCATCGCCGTCGGGGAAAAGCGTTACTATATTTTTGCCCTTGTAGGCAGGGTCTTTTGCAAGTCGCACGGCAACGGCAATGTTTGCGGCGGAACTGATTCCGCAGCAATATCCCTGCTTTTTGTTGAGGGTGTAAAACATATCCATCGCCTCGTCGTCCGTTACCAAACACACTTTGTCCACCAAAGTTTTGTCGTACAACGAGGGGACAAAACCTGCGCCAATGCCCTGAATTGCGTGAAGTCCCTTTTCGTTGCGGGAAATTGTGGCGCAGGAAGCAGGTTCTACCGCCACTATCTCACAGTCGGGAAAAGTTTCCTTCAAACGGCGGGCGGTACCTGTAAGTGTGCCCGACGTGCCGACTCCGCTCACAAACACATCCACTCTGTCCAACTGAGATACTATTTCTTCACCCGTGGACAGGTAGTGCGCAAGAGCGTTTGCCTTGTTGTCAAACTGCCCCAAACGTACAGCGTCGGGCTTTTGCGCAAGATTTTCGGCAAGGTCAACGGCTCCCTGCATGCCAAGTTTGCCCTCCGTCAGCACTAGTTGCGCCCCCAAGCCCTGCAAAAGGTTGCGCCTTTCCACGCTCATCGTGTCGGGCATTGTCAGCAACACCCTGTAACCACGGCGCACGCCTACATATGCAAGGGAAATGCCCATGTTTCCGCTGGTCGCTTCCACAATTGTACTGCCCTTGTGCAGAAGACCTTTTTCCTCCGCATCCAGAATCATTGCCAACGCAGCCCTGTCCTTAACGCTGCCGCTGGCATTCATGGCTTCGTTTTTGATGTAGATGTCGGCGTCAAAATCTTCCTCGTAAGGTATGAGCGGGGTGTCGCCGATACCGAGTTTTTGCGCTTCCTCTTTGAAATTCATCTGAAAACCTCGTTTATTTACGTTGCCAACGACAAAAACGCCGTTGGAACATTTTTTTACGCACCGTATCTAAAAAATTGTTACAAAAGCAGTTTTATTTACAAACGTTCCTTTCAAATGCTCAGGAAAGTGCGTGTAACTTGTGCCTGATTTATTTGCCGAAAATGCCTTTTTCGTACACACTGAAAAGGCATTTTACACTGTCGCATTTTTAGCAACAGGGCAAACAACACAGCAAAAATCCGCTACGTTTTTTCCTTGCGCCAACTTGAAAGTTGGTTGCAAATTTCCGCAAAGCAATCTGACGGATTGTTCCGCATTTTTATTACCTGCAACGGCAAAAGCGCTGTTTTGCAACTTGTTTTTTATTACAAGATGATGTTTACCAATCTTCCGGGAATTGCTATCACTTTTTTGGGCGTTGCGCCTGCCAGAAGTTGTTGCACCGTTTGATTTTCCAGCACCAATTGTTGCAACTGTTGCGCCGAAAGCGTTGCATCCACCACAAGTCTTGTTTTGGGTCGGGAATTGAACTGTACGAGAAGTTCCACTTCCTGTTTGTGAAGCGCTTTTTCGTCAAAAACGGGGAAACGTTGCGTAACGACGCTGTCGGTGTGTCCCGTCTGATGCCACAACTCTTCGGCAAAGTGAGGCGCAATGGGGGAAAGCAACTTCAACAAATCATCGACGGTGCTGCGGTACAACTGCGCATTTTTAACGGCATTTCCGTCGTACTTGGACAATGCGTTGACAAGTTCCATCATGCGGGCAACTGCCGTGTTGAAGGAAAAGTCGGCGTAGTCGGCGTCCACCGCCTTTATTGTTGCGTTGCGAACTCGGTTGAGTTCCTTTTCTTCCGAACGCATTTCTTCCGTTGTGGCATATTCGCCGTATGCCGCCAAAATGTACCTTTCGGCACGGTCCAACCACTTGTTGATGGCTTTGATGCCGTCGTCCGACCAAGGACCACCCTCCGTGTACTTGAAGCCGAAAGCAAGGTAGCAACGGAAAACGTCTGCGCCGTATGTTCCCACGTACTCGTCGGGGGAAACTACGTTGCCGTGAGATTTGCTCATTCTGTTGCCGTCAGGTCCCAGAATTACCCCTTGGTGAACCAACGATTTGAACGGCTCGTCAAAGTGCAGGTAACCCATGTCCCTCAATGCTTTGGTGATGAAACGTGCGTACAAAAGATGCATGCAGGCGTGTTCCGCACCGCCGACGTACTTGTCCACGGGAAGCATTTTGTCAATCCACTCCGTATCGAAGGGTTTTTCGGCATTGTGAGCGTCGGGATAGCGCAGATAATACCAACTACTGCACACAAAGGTGTCCAACGTGTCCGCCTCTCTGGTGGCTTTGGCGCCGCACTTGGGACAGGTTACGTCGTGAATGAATTTTTCGTGTTTTGCAAGAGGACTTGTTCCGTCGGGACGGAATTCCACGTCATAGGGAAGTTTGACGGGAAGATTTTCGTCCAGCACCTCGCCGCAATTGGGACAATAGATGATGGGAATGGGCGCACCCCAATAGCGTTGACGGGATACCAGCCAGTCACGCAGACGGTAGTTGGTCTTTATCTCGCCTTTGCCCTTTTGGGCAAGTTTTTCCACCACGGCAACACGTCCCTTTTCGCTGGGGACGCCGTCAAATTCGCCGCTGTTGCACATAACGCCGTAGTCGCAAAAGGGCAGGCTGTCGTCCACGTCGGGCGAGGCACCCTTTATTACACGTTTTATTTCAAGGTTGTGTTTTTTTGCAAACTTGTAGTCCCTTTCGTCATGAGCGGGAACGCCCATTACTGCGCCCGTGCCGTAACTTGCCAAAACGTAGTCGCCTATCCACACCTGCACCTTTTCGCCGTTGGCAGGGTTGACGGCAAACGCTCCCGTGAACACACCCGTTTTTTCTTTTGCAGTGGAAAGACGCTCCACTTCGTTGGTTTTGGCAACTTCATCCTTGTACGCCTGCACCGCATCCTTAAATTCCGGCGTGGTGATTTTGTCTACAAGCGGATGTTCCGGCGCAAGTACCACGTAGGGACAGCCG
>ERZ825525.175-NODE-175-length-93116-cov-5.438916_pt1 | contig 93116 bp, 85 predicted proteins | sample MGYA00519930_ERZ825525 | MGnify/ENA primary metagenome ERZ825525 (study PRJEB31778, sample SAMEA3449203) | human gut metagenome | biome: human gut; feature: human-associated habitat; material: faeces | place: United Kingdom | collected 2010/2012 ... | reverse complement strand
TTCCGGCGACTTGTATAGTTTATTACACTTTCAAAGGTTTGTCAAGTGCTTTTTTCACTTTTTTCGAAAAGTTTTTTCTTTGCTTTTCTTTCAAGCCGCTTCGTCCAAACAGCTTAGTTATAATAACATCTTAATATCCTCTTGTCAACTACTTTTTCCGATATTTTTAGAAATCTTTTAATTCTATTGCTTTGGCTGCACCGTTTTCATTCATAAACAGGTAATACTTTCTTGTTTTTTCGTAAGTAAACGGCGAAATGTCAAAATATTCTATGGCATATTTTTTCTGAATCTGCCGCCACGTTGCAAAATTATAATCAGGAATATAACGCTGCACTCTTTCTGCTTCACGCCAGAATGCCATGCTTTTTTCATTTAATTCTTCCGAATGCCAGTTTAAAAACTCCGGTTTCCAGCCGGGCTGGAACATTAAAACATCAAAACGCAGCAATTCGCAGATATCTGCCAGCTTTTCCGCATAACATTCAGCGGCAAATTCATACAAAAGCCTGCTTACACCGCGCACATTATGCCCAAGCGGATATTCTCCGCGTTTTTGCCACCACAAAGCGAACTTTTTATAAAAAGCAAAGGCATTTCCTTCTGCTTCCGTTAAATATTTTAACGTATATACAAATCTTCCGCTGTTATAAGTATGTTCAAAAACATCTTCCAAAACCTTTAAAAACCGTAAACCGCAATAGGGCATGTATTTAGTCGACAGTATTTCATAAGGCGGCTCATCCATATATTGCAGCTCATGCTCAAAGTGCTGTTTTTCCATTACCGTACCCGGAAGCACTTTTAAAAATCCCAGCTGCAGCATATCCGGCTGCATGCCATATACGTCATTAAAAGATTTTTCAAATTCCGCCATTCCCTCGTACGGCAGCCCGGCAATTAAATCAAGATGAAGATGAATATTCCCATAGCTCAGCAATCTTTTTACATTGGCTGTAAGCTTCTCCCAATTATCGCGCCTGTTAATGGCTTTAAGAGTTGCTGTATTGGTTGTCTGCACACCTATTTCAAACTGAAAACGTCCTTTTGGAACCGTTTTTAAAAAGTTAAGCACATTTTCCGTCAGCAAATCGGCCTTTATTTCAAAATGAAAAGTTGCATTAGTTTCTGCATCTGCCAAATGCTGCATTATCGGCAGATAATAATTTTCGTCAAGATTATATGTGCGGTCTACAAATTTAACCAAAACCACGCCTGCGGCAATCATCCTGTCCAAATCAGCGTAAACTTTGTCAAGGCTTCTTTTGCGCACATTGCGCGATATTCCCGATAAACAGTACGAACAGTTAAAGGGGCACCCGCGCGTGCTTTCGTAATAAACTATTTTTTTGCCTGCAATAACATCCGTTAAATCCGGATAAGCAAATTCAAGCACATCCAAATCGGCAACCACGGCCGTGCCGCCGCTGCTGATAACGTGCCCATCCTTTTTAAAGGCAATATGTGCAGGCGGCTCGCTGTTTTGCTGCAAGGCATTTATAAGGCTCACAAAAACTTCTTCGCCCTCGCCCATTACAATATAATCAATCTGCGGACATTCGTTAAAAATGCGTTCCGGCTCAAACGAAACTTCTGGCCCGCCGGCAATTATTTTAAGCTGCGGCATTACTTTGCGCAAAAGCCTGATAAGGCTGTAAACATAATTTTTATTCCAAATATGCACCGAAAGCCCTACAACATCAGGCTCTTTCCCGGTTATTTCAGCCAGCACTGCCAACAGCGGCGTCTGAACGGTATCTTCAATAAGTTCCGTTTCAATTCCGTGCGCCTTTGCATATGCCCGAATGCTGCGCAGCCCCAATGCTGTATGTATGTATTTGCTTCCGATTGCCGTTAAAATTATTTTCATGTTTACCGCCTCTAACTTTAATATATCGTCTTGTGCTATAATAATAGAGTATTGAAATTTTTGCAAGGAGTGATTAAAAATATGACGCAAAATATTCCCGCGCACGGCTGCAATATTGCCAGAAAAGATATAAATGAAATTTACAAATGGAAAATTGATGATTTATATGCAGACAAAGAAAGCTGGCAGGCTGCCGCCCAAAATTTAAAAGCAGAACTCAGCCGTTTTGAAGAATTTAAAGGCCGCCTTGGTGAGGCGAAAATTTTATTGCAGGCACTGCAAAAGCAGGCCCAACTTTCAGAAGAAATTTCCAAAATTTATGCCTATGCACGCCTGCAGCTTGATGCCGACAATACCGACCCGGCTTTACAGGCCATGTCCGGCGAAGCCGAAAGCCTGCTGGCTGATTTTAATAACGCGGTATCGTTTGTTGAACCGGAGACAATTTCACTTTCCAAAGATTATTTAGAGTCCTGCCTGGCAGAACCTTCTTTTAACGAATTTAAGTTCTATCTTGCCAACCTAATGCGCATTGCTCCGTATGTGCTGCCGCAGGAACAGGAAGCGCTGCTTTCGCAGGCAAGCCTTGCAATGTCGTCTCCCGCTGCTATCTTCCGCAGCCTTGTCAGCGCCGATATGGAATTTCCGCCCATTACCGACGGCAAAGGCAATACAGCCAATGTAAGCGAAGGCAATTATTTGCTGAACATGACCAGCGCCGACCGTACATTGCGTAAAAATTCCTTCCGCACGCTTATGGGCACTTACCATAACTACCGCAATACGCTGGCCAACACTTTAACCGGACAGTGCCGCGTAAGCCGTTTTTATGCCACTGCCCACAAATATGAAGATACTTTAACGGCAAGCCTTGCCGAAGATAATATCCCGACAGAACTTTACCACAAATTAATTGAAACAGTACATAATAATTTAGAACCCCTGCACGAATATATTGCCATCAAAAAAGCTGCCTTGAAGTTGGATGAACTGCACCCATACGACTTATACATGCCGCTTTCATCTGCCGGAGAAAGTTTTGCCTGCACATTTGAAGAAGCCTGCGAACGTGTTGCCGAAGCACTCGCTCCGCTTGGCGAAGATTACATCAGCACTTTAAAACATGCTTTTAAAAGCCGCTGGATTGACATTTACGAAAACAAAGGCAAACGCAGCGGTGCCTATTCCTGGGGTATTTACGGCGTACATCCTTATGTTCTGTTAAATTATCAGCCGCGCTACAACAGCATTTCCACTATCGCGCATGAGATGGGCCACGCCATGCACAGCTACCTTGCCAACCAGGCGCAAACCTATACCAACAGTGACTATTCCATTTTCTGTGCCGAAGTTGCCAGCACAACAAACGAAATTTTACTTTTGGAACACACACTTGCCAACGCTACCCCTGAGCAAAAAATTTATCTTATCAACCAGTTTTTGGAAGCAGTGCGCACCACGGTTTACCGCCAGGTACAATTTGCCGAATTTGAACTTTACACTCACGGAGAAATTAACTCCGGGCGCAGCCTGCAGGCAGAAAACCTTGAAAACTACTGGCTGGAAAGCAACAAAACCTATTACGGCCCAGCGCTTACCGCCGATAAAGAACTTGCCAGCGAATGGTCGCGCATTCCGCATTTTTACACACCGTTTTACGTTTATAAATACGCAACCGGTTACAGCGCCGCAACCGCTTTCGCCGAAGCAATACTCAGCGGCAAAGAAAACGCCGTCGAAAAATACCTCGGTTTCTTAAAAGCAGGCGGCAGCGATTATTCGCTGAACATTTTAAAAAATGCCGGTGTAGATTTAACTACGCCGCAGCCGGTTGCCGTAACCCTGCAAAAATTTGCGCAAAAAGTACAGGAATTAAAAACACTTTTAAAATTATAATCATTATACAGCAAAAGAGACGGTTCATAACGAACCGCCTCTTTTTTATTTAAGCCTGAATTATAATTTTTGTTTTAATTCTTCAACTTTAGCTTTCTGCCCTGCGATAATTTCATCGCCGCGCACAAACTGTTTGTCGTTTTCCGTAAATGCCGGGCCGCCGTAAGAAGTACGTGCAGCCACACAGTTTTCCGGTTTTAATGCGTCAAGTAAATCTGCTTCAAACAAATCGCTGAATTTTTTATATTCATCAAGCGAAATTTCCGGCAGGAACTTGCCTTCGGTAATGGCGTAAGCCACGCATTTGCCGACAACTTCATGTGCCATGCGGAAAGGCAGGCCTTTGCGCACAAGGTAATCTGCCAAATCGGTTGCATTGGAAAAATCCTTGCTTACAGCTTCACGCATTCTGTCCACATTAACGGTCATGGTTTTAACCATGTCGCTGTAAACGGCAAGCGTAAATTTCAACGTGTCAATGGCGTCAAAGAAACCTTCCTTATCTTCCTGCAAATCTTTGTTGTAGGTTAAAGGCAGGCCTTTGGCCGTAGTAAGCATTGCCATTAAATGCCCGTAAACACGTCCGGTTTTGCCGCGCACAAGTTCGGAAATATCCGGGTTTTTCTTCTGCGGCATCATGGAAGAACCTGTTGCAAAAGCATCGTCAAGTTCAATAAAGCCAAATTCCGTACTGCTCCACAGGCAGAATTCTTCGCTCAAACGGCTCATGTGCATCATCAGCGTCGAAGCAAAGCTTAAAAATTCAATAATATAATCCCTGTCGCTTACTGCGTCCATACTGTTGGCATAAACGCTGCCGAAATTCAGCTGTTCTGCCACAAAGAAACGGTCAATCGGGAAAGTTGTGCCTGCAATGGCGCCGGCGCCGAGCGGCATAATGTCCGCACCTTCCCATACGCCGAGCAGGCGGCGGAAATCGCGCTGCAGCATATTAAAATATGCCAGCAGATGATGTGCAAAAGTAATCGGCTGCGCACGCTGTAGATGCGTGTACCCGGGCATTAAGGTTTTATCGTGCTTTTTAGCAACGCTTAAAAGTGCTTCTTCAAACTGCACCAAAAGTTCTGCAATTTCCACAACTTCGCGTTTCATATACATGTGCATATCAAGCGCAACCTGGTCATTGCGGCTGCGTGCAGTGTGCAGCCTTGCACCGGCAGCACCGATACGTTCTGTAAGGCGTGCTTCGATATTCATATGAATATCTTCCAGTGCAATATCAAATTCAAAATTGCCTGCTTCAATATCTTTTAAAATATCTTTTAAGCCGGCAACAATTTTTTCTGCATCTTCTACCGGAATGATTCCACATTTAGCCAGCATTGTAGCATGAGCAATACTGCCGCGGATGTCCTCATGGTACAAGCGTTTATCAAACTCAATGGACGCATTGAATGCGTCCACGAGTTCATTGGTATTTTTGCTGAATCTTCCGCCCCAGAGTTTAGCCATTATTTCAGTTTGCCCTGTTTCATCAATGCACGTACGGTCAGCGGCAGGCCGAACAATGTGATGAAGCCGGTAGCGTCAGCCTGGTTGTAAACTTCGTCGGCGCCGAAGGTTACATATTCCTTGCTGTACAGGGAATACGGAGATTTAGTGCCGGCGCTCATGATATTGCCTTTATAAAGTTTCAGGCGAACGGTGCCGGTAACGGTTTTCTGGGTTTCGTCAACAAATGCTGCCAGTGCTTCACGCAGCGGGCTGAACCACATGCCGTCATAAACCAGCTCTGCATATTTAATGGCAATCATTTCTTTGTAGTGCATGGTTGCGCGGTCAAGGCACAGTCTTTCAAGTTCTTTATGTGCGTAAACAATAATTGCGCCGCCCGGGTTTTCATATACACCGCGGGATTTCATGCCTACAAGGCGGTTTTCAACCATATCGCAGATGCCAACGCCGTTGCGGATGCCGATTTCGTTTAATTTTTCAAGCAGTGCTGCCGGAGAAAGTTTTTCGCCATTAACGGCAACAGGCACGCCTGCTTCAAATTCCAGTTCAACATATTCGTCTTTATCGGGAGCTTTTTCCGGAGTGCTGGTAACGATAAAGAGTTCATCTTTCGGAGCATTCCAGGGGTCTTCAAGGTCGGAGCCTTCATGGCTTAAATGCCACATGTTGCGGTCCATGGAATAATCGTGGTCTTTGGTTACAGGCACCGGAATGTTATGTGCTGCTGCAAAGTCGATAGCGTCTTCACGGGAACGGATGTTCCATTCACGCCAGGGCACAATAACTGCCAGCTGCGGAGCAAGAGCTTTAACGCCGAGTTCAAAACGAACCTGGTCGTTGCCTTTGCCGGTAGCGCCGTGAGCAACAGCGTCTGCGCCTTCTTTAAGTGCAATTTCAACCAGTTTTTTGGCAATCAGCGGACGTGCAAAAGAAGTGCCGAGCAGATATTTCTGTTCATAAATGGCACCTGCTTTAACAACAGGCCATACATAATCGGAAACGAATTCTTCTTTTAAATCAAGAATATAGCATTTGCTTGCGCCGGATTTTAAAGCCTTGTCATGAACGATATTCAGTTCGTCGCCCTGGCCAAGGTCTGCGGTGCAGGCAATAACTTCGCAGTTATTGTAGTTTTCTTTAAGCCAGGGAATAATAACGGAAGTATCAAGGCCGCCAGAATAAGCGAGCACTACTTTTTTAATTTTGCTTTTGTCAATTTTCATTAAAGTACAGCCTCCTGTTGTTTGCATAATATACAGCTTTTATGTATAAAAATATATAACGAATATGATTATACCACAAATTTTAAAAATTTCCAGTATTTTTATAAATATTTTGTGTATTTTTATTAGATGATATCGTCAGTCATCAAAAGTGCCATAATGGCTTTCTGCACATGCAGTCGGTTTTCTGCCTGGTCAAACACTTTGGACTGCGGCCCTTCCAGCACTTTCTCGGTAATTTCCTCGCCGCGGTGTGCAGGCAGGCAATGCAGAACCATAGCGTCCGGGCGTGCCACGCTCAGCAGTTCTTTGTTAATCTGGTAATCGCCAAGTGCTTCCTGACGGATGCTTTGTTCGGCTTCCTGTCCCATACTTGCCCAAACATCAGTGTATAAAACGTCTGCGCCTTTGGCAGCACGGAACAAATCTTCATCAACTTCAATGGTGCAGCCGGTAAGTGCGGCATCTTCCTGCGCGGTTCTTACAATTTCCGGGTCAGGCTGGTAGCCTTTCGGAGATGCGCAAACCATATTCATGCCTACTTTGGCGCAGGCATACATCAGCGAATGCGCCATATTGTTGCCGTCGCCAACATAAACCAGCTTGCGGCCTTTTAATATTTCCTTATGTTCCATAATGGTAAACATATCGGTCAAGGCCTGGCAGGGATGCAGCAAATCGGTCAATCCGTTAATAACCGGAACGGTAGCGTATTTGGCAAGTTCAATAACGGAATCATGCGAGAATGTGCGAATCATAATACCGTCAACAAAACGGGAAAGCACCCTTGCCGTATCGCGCACCGGCTCGCCGCGGCCAATCTGCGAAGCAGAATCATTAAGATAAATAGGATGTCCGCCAAGCTGATAGAAACCGGTTTCAAAAGAAACCCTTGTTCTTGTGGAGGCTTTGGAAAAAATCATGGCCAGAGTTTTGCCTTCCAGATATCTGTGCGGCTCCCCTCTTTTTTGTTTGCGTTTTAATTTTTTTGCAACGTCCAAAATTGTGGCTACTTCACCAACAGACAAATCATGAATAGAAATTAAATCTTTGTTTCTTAAACCCATTTTATACCCTCACCAACCGATTAAAATTCTGCCAGGGCTGCGTCAAGAGCAGCAACAGCCGTGTCTATTTCTTTTTCCGTTACAATAAGCGGAGGAACAAGGCGTATTACATTGCCGGCAGTGCAGTTAACAATAACATGGTCTTTAAGGCAGTGTTCCACAACTGCTCCGCCCGGTTTGCAGAGTTCCATGCCCAAAATCAGGCCGCGTCCGCGTACTTCAGTAACTTTTTCCGGGTATTTTGCCTTAAGCTCCTGCAATTTGCCTATAAAGTATTTGCCTTTTTCTGCCGCAGCTTCAACAAGCCCTTCTTCTTTAATGGTTGTAAGAGCCGCTTCAATAGCCGCGCAGGCCAGCGCATTGCCGCCGAAGGTTCCGCCGTGGTCGCCCGGTTTAAATACATGCGCCAGTTTTTCGTCAACGCAGAAGCCGCCTGTCGGGAAGCCGCCGCCAATGCCTTTGGCAAAGGTAAGCACATCCGGTTTAATGCCGGTATGCATATAAGCAAACCACTGGCCGGTTCTGCCGACGCCGGACTGAATTTCGTCAAAAATCAGCAGTGCGTCATATTTATCGCACAAAGCGCGCGCGCCCTGCAAATATTCGTCACTGGGCACATGCACGCCGCCTTCGCCCTGAATAGGCTCCAGCATTACGCAGCATACATCTTCGTCCATTACTTCTTTCAGCGCTTCAAGGTCACCGTAAGGAACATAGTCAAAACCTGCCGGCAGCGGTTCGTACCCCTGCTGGTATTTAGGCTGTCCGGTTGCAGTTACCGTCATCATGGTGCGCCCATGGAAGGAATGAACGGCCGTAATGATGCGGTATTTGCCATCGTTTTTACTGTGGCCGTATTTACGCGCCAGCTTAATTGCGCCTTCGTTGGCTTCCGCACCGCAGTTGGCTAAAAACACACGGTCAAAACCGGTTGCTTCGCTGATAAGTTTAACTGCACGTGCCTGCACATCCGTATAAAATACGTTGGAGCAGTGCATAATTTTACCGGCCTGTTCGCTGATTGCCTTAACAAGCGCCGGATGGGCATAGCCCAAAGAATTAACGGCAATACCTGCCAGAAAGTCGAGATAACCTTCGCCATCGGCGTCATAAACCATGCAGCCCTTGCCATGGGTAAGGGCCAGCGGATAACGGCCGAATACCGGAAGGTAATATTTATCTGTCTGTTCTCTGATTTCTATATTATTCACCTTTTTGCCCCCTCAGAAAAAATTATAAAGTTTTTACAACCTCGGTGCCTACGCCTTCATCGCTAAATACTTCCATCAAAATGCTGTGTTCGGCACGGCCGTCAATAATCTGTGCTTTCTTGGCGCCGCCGCTGAGTGCGGTAATGCAGGCTTTAACTTTCGGAATCATGCCGCCGTCGATATTGCCTTTAATGATAAGTTCCTGTGCTTTTTCAAAAGTCATAGTGGAAAGGAAGGTGCTTTCATCGCGGTAATCGGCATAAATGCCTTTTACGTCGGTAAGTACCAGAAGTTTTTCTGCTTTTAATGCGCCTGCAATTTCACCTGCAACACTGTCTGCATTGATGTTGTAGGTTTCACCGGTTGCGCCTACGCCGGTCGGTGCAATAACGGGAATAAAGTCGTTATCCAGAAGTACGTTTAAAAGTTCGGTGTTAATGTGTTCAACAGTGCCTACATAACCAATGTCAACCAGGTTTACTTCGCCGTTTTCATAAACGTCGGCAAGGTGTTTTCTTGCCTGAATGAGGTTGTCGTCTTTGCCGTTAAGGCCTACTGCTTTGCCTCCCAAACGGTTCAAACGGCCAACAAGGTCAGTATTAATTTTGCCAACCAGTGCCATTTCCGTAATGCCTACCGATTCTTCATCAGTTACACGCAGGCCGCCTACAAACTGGGTCTTTTTCCCGGCCTTAACCATCTGCGCGGTAATTTCAGGGCCGCCACCGTGAACAACGATCGGGCGCAGGCCTGCACATTTCAGGAAAATAATATCCTGGAGGACTTTATTTTTTATTTCATCATTCAGCATAGCATTGCCGCCATATTTTACAACAACGGTCTTTCCTTTAAAATCTCTCAGGTACGGAAGTGCTTCCACCAAAATTTTAATTTCTTCGTTACGTAACATTGATTATTCCTCCTGTAATCCGGCAAAAGCCGTTAATAAAATGTTATTTAATATCAGGTGTGGTATTCACCGTTTATTTTAACATATTCATAGCTGAAATCACATGTCCAGACGGTAGCTTCCTCTTTGCCTGCGCCAAGGTCTATTTTCATGCTGATGTCGTGCTGTTCCATAATGTCTTTCAGGCTTTCAAGCGGAACATTGCAGTTCATGCCGTTTTCCACGAGCCTTACGCCGCCGATTTCAAGGTTTACCTTATCAGGCTCCATCAGCGCGCCGCTGTAACCGGCTGCACAAACAATGCGTCCCCAGTTGGGGTCTTTGCCAAAGAATGCCGTTTTTACAAGCGGGGATTTGGCAATGGCCATAGCAGCCGTTTTTGCTTCTGCCCAGGTTGCGGCACCGGCAACGTTTACTTCCAAAAATTTGGTAGCGCCTTCGCCGTCGCGCGCAATCATTTTGGCAAGGTCCTGAGCACATGCCAGCAAGGCTTCAAAAAACGCCTGGTAATCCGGATGTTCCTCGCTTACAATAATTTCGTTTTCGGCAAGGCCGTTAGCCAGTACAATCATGCTGTCATTAGTGCTTGTATCGCCGTCAACAACAACCATATTAAAGGATTTATCGGCAGCAGCCTTAACCGCACGTTTTAAAACATCCGGCGCAACGGCAGCATCGGTAGTTAAAAAGGTAAGCATGGTTGCCATATTGGGGTGAATCATGCCGGCGCCTTTTGCTATACCGGCAATTTTAACGGTTTTGCCGCCTAATTCAAATTCATAAGCCGCATGCTTGATAAAAGTATCCGTTGTCTGAATTGCCATAGCGCAGCTTTCGCCGCCGGTTTCGTCCATAGCGTCAACAGCGTCGGCAATGCCTTTTGCCAGTTTATCCATCGGCATAAAATGCCCGATAACGCCGGTGCTGCAAACATAAACAGCGTCGTTTTCAACGCCTAAAAGTTCTGCCGTCTGTGCCTGCATTGCTTCGGCGTCTTTTAAGCCCTGTTCACCGGTGCAGGCGTTAGCACAGCCACTGTTTACCACAATAGCCTGCGCATAAGATTTTGCAGCAACTTTGCGGCTTACCAATACTGGTGCCGCGCACATTTTATTCTGCGTAAACACGGCGCCGGTTGCCGCAGGCACTGTGCTGTAAATAACGGCTACATCATGGTTGCCGCTGGCTTTAATACCGGCTTTAACACCGGCTGCCAAAAAGCCCTGCGGCGTTGTAACCCAACCGTCAATCTTTTTCATTAGCCAACCTCCTTAAGGATATACGGGCAGCTGACGCAGCCCGGTTGTTTCATCAATGCCAAACATTACATTCATATTCTGCACGGCCTGCCCGGCAGCACCTTTTACAAGGTTATCAAGCGCACTCATTACAATCACTCTGCCGGTACGCGCATCCGTCTGCCAGCCTATATCTACATAATTGGAAGCCCTGATATTTTTAATTTCGGGGCATGCTCCTTTGCCTAAAAGGCGGATAAAAAATTCGCCGCCGTACATTTCTTCAAAAGCATTTTCAATATCGGCATCCGTAACGCCCGGTTTAAGCATAGCGTAGCAGGTTGCCAAAATGCCGCGGTCAACCGGCAGAAGGTGCGGCGTAAACTGAATTACAACGTCTTCGCCAGCAAATTCAGAATAAATCTGTTCAATCTCCGGCGTATGCCTGTGCGTTGCCACGCCATAAGCGTGGAAGTTTTCATTAACAGAGCAGTACAGGCTGCCAAGTTTAAGCCCGCGCCCGGCTCCCGTTGTGCCGGACTTGGCATCAACAACAATGCCCTTTGTTTCAATTAAACCTGCTTTCAGCAGCGGCACCAGAGCCAGAATGCTGCAGGTTGTATAACATCCGGGGTTTGCCACCAGTTCAGCACCGGCAACATCTTTGCGGTACAATTCCGTTAACCCGTAAACAGCTTTTGCTTCAGGGTCAGCATGCGGAACTTTATACCATTTTTCAAACACCTTTACATCCCTGAAACGGTAATCACCGCCAAGGTCAATTATTTTAACGCCGCTGCCGCGCAGCATTTTGCCAATCTTCATGGCATGCCCGTGCGGAAGCGCGATAAATATTACATCACTGCCTTTTGCAATTTTTTCCAGCTCATTCATGGAAATAAGCTGTTTGTCTATTCTTCCGCGCAAATGCGGATACATTGCGGCTATATCTTCACCGGTACTGCTTTCAGAAGTAATATAAGCCAGTTCTGCCTGCGGATGCCCGTCCAGAAGCCTTAAAAGCTCAGCACCTGCAAACCCGGTTGCACCGATAACACTTGCTCTCATACCGAACCTCCCTTGAATTTATGATTTTATAATTATACAGCCATTATGTATAATTAATCAATAGTATTTTTAAATTTTTTCGCAGTTGTTTCCAGTTTTTGCAAAAAGAAAACACTACACCATTATTATGTATATTGTACTACTTTAGTATCCCTTTTTCAAAATTTTTTCGGTAAAAAATAAAAATAAAATTTAAATTTTACCTTGGCGCAATTTTTGGTACAATATTATATAAGAAAACAAGTGAGGTAATTATGGGAAAAATCATTAAACTATTAATTATACTGGCAGCTGTAACAGGTCTTTTTATGTACTACCCCAATATAGCAGGCTACGAAACAGACCCGCAGCCGGCGCAGCAGGCAGCAACAACGCAGATGCAGGAACAGGCAAACCATGTCAGCGAATATCAGCAGACAGAAAGCACGCTGATGACAATTTTGCCATATCTGCCGGAGCGTGACACCTGGCCTGACCCGCTGCAAAAAATGTTTATGCTCTTTACTATTGAAAATACGGTTAAGGAACGTACTGCCGGTATGGAATGGACTGCACTGCCCGATATACCGACGGCTATGCAGCAGGCACTGGTAGCCATAGAGGACCACGATTTTTACCGCCATGGTGCTGTTGATATGGGAGGCATACTGCGTGCAACTTTCGTAAATATTTCTGCCGGAGAAATTGTGCAGGGCGGCAGCACGCTTACGCAGCAGCTTGCCAAAAATATGTTTTTAAGCCAGGAACAAACCATGAGCCGCAAAGTTTATGAGGTAATGTTCTCGCTGATGCTGGAAGACAAATTCAGTAAAGACCAGATTCTGGAAATGTATTTTAACACTACCTACTTCGGCAACGGCGCAACCGGCATCACTGCCGCTGCACGCAGTTACTTCGGCAAAACGCCTGCCGAAATGAACCTTGCCGAATGTGCGGTTATCGCTTCGCTGCCGTATGCACCGTCCGCGCTTAACCCATACGAAAATCCCGAAGGCTGCAAAAAACGTCAGCATTTAGTGCTTGATACAATGGTTAAACGCGGCTTTATCGGCGAAACAGTTGCCAACGCCGCCAAAGAGAAAACTATTTATCTGGCAGACGGAACAACACTATAAGTAAAAAGCGCGTTTGCATTTTAGCAAACGCGCTTAATTTTTTTATTTTCCATTCACGATAAGCGATACCGAAGGTTGGCTTTGATAATGTTTTAAAACAAAAGGGAGCAAAAGCCCCCTTTTGTTTTTTAGTTTTAATTAAAAGCTGTATCTTACGCCAACATTCCACTGCCACGGAGTTGCAATGTCGCCGCCGTAAGTTTTTTCTACATCCATGTAAAGATGCGTTGCGTCGCTGAGGTTAATGTTGGTGCCTACACCAACTTCCCACCAGCCGCCGCCAAGGTCTTGTTCAAAGCCTCTGATTACGCCGTTTTTGCTGAAAGTCATATCGGTTTCGCCGTCAAAATCATACAGGTAAGAAGCACGCACATAAGCATTGCCCTGTTTAAAGTCCTTGCCAAGTGCAAAGCCTACGCGGCCTACAAGGCTGTCCATACCGTCCTGACGTACAGATACGCCGTTATCGGTAGTGTAATTTGCACTGCCGATTTTACCATAGGTCAGTTCAACCTGCGGCTCAATCCACATGCCGTTATCCTGCGTAAAGCGTTTGCCGTATTCAGCGCTTACGCTGTAACCGTTGGTATCATAATCGCCGCTGCCTGCGCCGCCGTTAACATCAAAGTCATGGTCAAGGCGTGCATATTTGGCAATCAAATCAATAAAGCTGCCGTCATCATTCAGATAGCTGCCGTACACAGCAAAGCCGGTGTGTTTGTTTTCACCGCTGCCGCCGTTAAAGCTGCTTTCACCTTCGGTGTAGCTTAACGCAGCACCAACAGTCCAGTTGGGGTTAGTGCTCAGTTTTTCATCATAACCTAATTGATAGGTGTTGTACTGGTTTTTAATGCTTTCGTAAGTACCTTCGCCGCGTACCATACGTGCCCAAATGCCGTGTTCACCTTTACTGTCGCGCAATTCGCCAAGGCGTTTGTTCATATCGTTATTTTCGGCACGCCATGCCATTAAGGCGATATTAGCCATATTACTGATTGCATCGTTGGAAGTATTAACTTTTTCGTTAACGGTATTAGCAAGCAGATTGCCGTCTTTGCCAACTTCTGCCGTAATTGCGCCTGCAACAGCCGTTTCAGCTACATACAAATCGGTAGCGGCAGATTTTTCGTTCTCACCGGTGCTGTCTACAACCTGATTAGCAAGGTTTTGCAGACTTTCGTTTACATTGTTTTGTACAAGCTGTTCAGCATAATTGCCGCTTGCTGCAACAGTTAAAGCGGTATTTTCAGCTTTAGATTCAGTAATAGAAAGTTTATTTTCTGCACTTGCTACATTGACAGTACCGCCATTGCCTCTTAAATTTTCAATTTGTAATTCTTGATTTTCCATTTTTTCAAGATTTACAATACCATCATTTAAAGTTAGGTTGTTAAGAGCCAGATAAGCTCCACCAGTAACACAGTTTTGACCCTTATTATCTACATATGTATCATCTGTTCTATCTATCTTATTAGGATTCCATTGTGCTCCATCAGCAACAGTTAATTTAAAATCTTTTACTTTCAACATATCATAATCTGGTTTATTATCAGCTACATAATCCCATGTAACTGTACTATTACCATTCCAATATGAATCTGCGCCTGTTAAATTAACTGTAACATCAGCATCTACCTTTGTACCAGAAGTAGGCCCATTATAATTAAAATTGATATCGCCGTTTAACTGAGTTGTTTTTGTTCCATTTTCATTAATTTTAACAACTGCACCACCACGAGCAATTATTGCATTATCTCCATAAACCTCTAAGTTACTATTAATATTTATTACACCCTGCGACATCGCAACAATAGCACTACCTTCACCTAACGCATTATCACCTGTAGTTACATTAACATAAGTATTTTCTGTATCTATATTGATTTCTGCTAAATTATCATGAGCTTCACTTGTTGCATTTTGTGCATAAATACCATAAATTCCGCCTGATACCGAGTGACCAGTTATTTGTAAATAATCACCTTTTACATTTACTTGACCACCATTTTTATTATTATCACCACGCGCCCAAATACCTATTGCAATATTAGGATTATCTCCAACATAATTATCAACAACATTAATTGCAATTGATTCAGTTGTCTCACTTGAACCAAGATTTATAACAGCTTTACCATCACTGACACTGTTAGCCCAAACGCCAACATTGCCATTTTTCCACTGCGCTCCTTCAGTTGTATTAATATTAATTTGGCTTCCAGTGTATTCACTGCTACCATTTTCATTTCGATATATACCTACATCATAAGCACCCTGAATATTTACGTTTTCATTTGAAGACTGATTCGAATTACCTACAGCAGCTTCTGCAAAACCATACGGCGTTGCCAAAAGTAAACCCAACATAATTTTTGCCGCTAATTTTTTACCCTTCATATATAAAGCCTCCTTTTTAATTTACGCCAATCATTTTATATAAAACAATTTTTGGTGTTGCTAAAATTATACCATACATTTACCACCCCCGCAAGACATATCGATTAGCGTAAGTCTTACTTTTACTGGTCTTGGGGAAACTTTTTTCCTACCGGTAGTTTATGGTTAGCCTACTACGTTACGGTAATTTAAAGTTTTGCGTCAGTATTGGGTAAAACTTTCATCTTAAAATTTTACAAACTACCCTTCTTACTAAATGCTGATTCCTGAACAATGGGCACAAAAAAAGCAGCTGTCACACAGCTGCTTTTTTAACTTGCTATTTACTTACGAATTTAAACAAAAAAAATAACGCCTGCTATGGTTAGTAAAAACCATAAACAGGCGTTAAAAATTTTACGCAGTAATATTGCGTAACGGACTTAATTAAGTTTAAAAGGAATCATTCTATGAGTGATTCCTTTTTTATTTTACTGTTCGCTGAACTGGTCTTTGCCTACACCGCAGAGGGGGCAAACCCAGTCTTCCGGTACATCTTCCCAAGCGGTGCCTGCTTCAATGCCGTTATCAGGGTCACCTACTTCGGGGTCATAAATGTAACCGCAGATATTGCATACCCATTTTGCCATAAATTCCATCTCCTTTTATTTCATTTTAAATCTTTTCAAGCCGTTACTGCTTATGTGCCTATTATAGCACACTTTATTCTAAAAGAAAATAATTATTGAAAATGTTTCAATTTTTTAACACTTCGGCTTTTTCCGGCAAATCCATGCGGAAAAAGTCATATATTTTCTGCGCCGCAGGATAATTCATGCTTTCCGTATCCGCAAGTTCTTCCACGCTGGCCGCTTTAATAGCATCAATAGACTTAAATTTAAGCCACAAAGCCTGCCGCCGTTTGGGGCCAATGCCTTCAATATGGTCGAGCACGGAACGCAGGTTGCGCTTGCCACGCAGTTTGCGGTGATAGGTTATGGCAAAACGGTGCGCTTCGTCGCGTATGCGCTGTATTAAATGAAGCGATGCCGATTCCCTGTCAAGCAAAATGCTTTCGTGGCTGCCTTCGGTAAAAATTTCTTCTTCCCTCTTGGCAAGGCCTATTACCGGCAGTTCATGCAGCCCCAGCCCGCGGATAACTTCCAGTGCGCTGCTCAGCTGCCCTTTGCCACCGTCAATAACAACCAAACTCGGCAAATCCTCGTAATCCTTATAGCGGCGGTAAACAACCTCATGCATGGATTTAAAATCGTCGGGCTTGCCTTCGGCACTGACAATTTTATATTTGCGGTAATCTTTTTTGCTCGGTTTTCCGTTGCGGAACACAACCATGGATGCAACCGTTTCCGAGCCCTGCGTATGAGAAATATCAAAGCAGTCCATGCGTTCCAATGAGTCAGGCAGGTTCAGTGCCTTTTGCAGTTCTTCCGCAGCTTCTTCGTCTGTTTTTAAGCTGATTTTCCCCTTGCGCAGGCGTTCTTCCAGAAGTTTGCCCGCATTTTCATCAGCCAGCTGTAAAAGATCGCGCTTGGTTCCGCGCTGCGGGCGTATAAATTCAACCTTGTGCCCGGCTTTTTCCGTCAGCCAGGTAGTAAGCACCGCAGTTTCATCTTCTTCCGGCAAATCCGGCAGAATTATCTCGCGCGGTATAAACGAAGCATCATTGTAATACTGCTTGATAAACGCCGTTACAACCTCCTGCCTGCTGTCGCCGCCGTCGGGCAGAAAGAAATTCTCGCGTCCAATCAGCTTGCCGCTGCGCACAAAAAATATTTGCAGGCAAATGCCTGTATCGTCTTTGGCATAACCGACTACATCCATATCACCTCCGCCGGTAACTGCCTTCTGCGATTCGTCCAGACGTTTTACAGCCGCCAGCTGGTCGCGCAGGCGCGCCGCTTCTTCAAAAGCATAACTTTCGGCAGCATGTTGCATACGCTGCTTTAAGTCTTTTTCCAGTTCGCTCGTACGCCCGTCAAGCACCATACATACGCTGCGTATCATTGCCCCGTATTCTTCCCTGCTTACAAGCCCTGCGCACGGAGCAAGGCAGCGTTTAATGTGATATTGCAGGCACGGCCGCTCCTGATTCATTTTGCGGCAGGTACGCAGAGGAAACATCGTCCGTAAAAGTTTTACCGTAGCGTGCATCGCACCGGCATCGGCATAAGGGCCGTAATATTTGCTGCCGTCGCGGATAAGCCGCCGCGTAACATAAATACGCGGAAAGTTCTCCGCCATTGTTACCTTTAAATATGGGTAGGTTTTATCGTCCTTCAGCATAATGTTGTAGCGCGGACGGTATTTTTTTATGAGGTTGCACTCAAGAATCAGCGCTTCAACTTCGCTGTCGGTAACAATGGTTTCAATTTCAGCAACTTTGCTGACCAGCGCTTTAACCTTAACCGTATGCGATGCCAGATTGCGGAAATAACTGCGCACGCGGTTTTTAAGCACCACGGCCTTGCCAACATAAATTACCTTGCCGTGTTCGTCGTGCATCAGGTATACGCCGGGCTTATCGGGCAGTACCGCCAATGCTTTGGCTATATTTTCGTTCATTGGTACCACCCGTTGTCTTTAGCCTGTTTTAAAACCTGTTTTACATACTGCCCGGTGTAGGATTTTTTTACTTTGGCCAGTTCTTCCGGCGTGCCGCAGGCAACAAGCGTGCCGCCTTTATCGCCGCCTTCAGGGCCGAGGTCAATCAAATAATCGGCAGTTTTGATAACATCAAGGTTATGCTCGATAACGACAACGCTGTCACCGGCTTCCACAAGGCGCTGCAAAACATCCAGCAACTTATGTACATCGGCAATATGCAGGCCGGTTGTAGGTTCATCCAGAATATACAGCGTTTTGCCTGTGCTGCGGCGGCTTAATTCTGTTGCCAGTTTTACGCGCTGCGCTTCGCCGCCGCTAAGCGTTGTTGCCGCCTGCCCCAGGTGGATATAGCCAAGCCCGACATCTTCCAACACCTGCAGCTTGCGCGCAATGCGCGGCAGGTTCTTAAAAAATTCGCAGGCTTCCGTTACCGTCATGTCCAGCACTTCGGCAATGCTTTTCCCTTTATAATGCACTTCCAGCGTATCGCGGTTATAGCGCGCACCGTGGCACACTTCGCACGGCACATACACGTCCGGCAAAAAGTTCATTTCAATCTTGTTCATACCGTCGCCGCGGCAGGCCTCGCAGCGCCCGCCCTTTACGTTAAAGCTGAAACGCCCCGGCTTGTAGCCGCGCATTTTTGCCTCGTTGGTCTGGCTGAACAGTTCGCGTATAAAATCAAACACGCCCGTATATGTTGCCGGGTTGCTGCGCGGTGTACGCCCAATCGGCGACTGGTCGATGTTAATAATTTTGTCGATATTTTCCAGCCCGCGTATTTCCTTATGTTCCGAAGGGCGCAGACGCGCACCGTGCAGCTTTGCCGCCAGCGCGTTGTACAAAATATCGTTAATCAGCGTGGATTTGCCGCTGCCGCTGACGCCGGTAACAACGGTAAACACGCCCAGCGGAATTTTTACATCTATATTTTTAAGATTATTGGCTTTAGCGCCGATAATTTCTATATAACGCCCGTCGCACTCACGGCGTTTTTTCGGCACGGGAATAAACTTGCGGCCGCTTAAATACTGACCGGTAACAGAGTTTTCCACCAGTTTGATTTCTTCTGCCGTGCCCTGCGCAACCACATTGCCGCCGTGTTCACCGGCGCCGGGACCAATATCAATAATCTGGTCAGCGGCATACATGGTTTCTTCATCATGTTCAACCACCAGCAGTGTGTTGCCCAAATCACGCAGGTGCTGCAAGGTTGCCAAAAGTTTGCTGTTATCGCGCTGGTGCAAACCAATAGAAGGCTCGTCCAAAATGTACAGCACGCCGACAAGCCCGCTGCCAATCTGCGTAGCAAGGCGTATGCGCTGCGCTTCGCCGCCGCTTAACGTACCTGCGGCACGGTCAAGCGTTAAATAATCAAGCCCTACATCATTTAAAAAACGTAACCGCGCCAGTATTTCCTTCAAAATCTGGCGGGCAATAAACCGCTGGCGTTCCGTAAGGTTCAGCGTTTCAAAAAAGTTTATCGCGTCACGCACGGTAAGGGCAGTAACTTCACAAATATTTTTGCCGCCGACGAGTATCGAGAGCACCTCCGGTTTTAAACGCGCACCGTGGCACACCGGGCAGGGGGTACTCGTCATAAAGCTTTCAATATCAAGGCGCATGCGCTCGCTGAACGCTTCGCGGTGACGGCGGCGCAAAAGCGGAATTATGCCTTCAAACGGCGTAGTATGTTTTTTTACTTCTCCCTGCAAATTTTCATACATAAACGAAAACTTCTGCTCTCCGTTGCCATACCACAAAATTTCCTGCATATCTTTCGGCAGGTCATTCCATACGGTATCCAGCGAATAACCGTAGTGGGTTAAAACAGCCGCCAGCTGCTTCATATGGTAGGCCTCCTGGTTTGTTGAAAGCGCAGCAATAACGCCTTCGGCAAAGGTTTTGCTGCCGTCAGGAATAATCAGCGATTTATCCAGTTCCATATTCATGCCAAGGCCGGTACAGGCCGGACAGGCACCCATAGGGTTGTTAAACGAAAACAGGCGCGGCTCAATTTCCGGCAGGCTGATGCCGCAGTCGCTGCACGCAAAATTTTCGCTGTACATCTGCGTTTCGCCGCCGATAACATTAATTTCAACAAGCCCTTCCGCCAGCTTCAGCGCCGTTTCCACGGAATCTGTAAGGCGCTGGGTAATGCCATCGCGCACAGCAAGGCGGTCGATAACGACGGACAGGCTGTGCTTTTTATTTTTTTCCAGCTTAATTTCTTCATCAAGGGTGCGCACTCCGCCGTCAACAAACATGCGCACGTAGCCCGCTTTGCGCATCTGGTCCATGATTTTGGCATGTTCGCCCTTGCGTCCGCGCACCAGCGGTGCCATTACCATAAACCTTGTTCCCTGCGGCATGGCCAGTACATGGTCAACAATCTGCTGCACGGTCTGGCGTTCAATCAACTTGCCGCATTTAGGGCAGTGCGGTTCGCCGATACGCGCAAACAGCAGCCTTAAATAATCGTAAATTTCCGTAACGGTGCCAACGGTAGAACGCGGGTTGCGGCTGGTTGTTTTCTGGTCGATGGAAATAGCCGGGCTAAGTCCTTCAATATAATCAACATCAGGCTTGTCCATCTGCCCCAAAAACTGGCGGGCATAGGCCGAAAGCGATTCCACATAGCGGCGCTGCCCTTCGGCATAAATCGTATCAAACGCCAGCGAGGATTTGCCGCTGCCGCTTAAACCCGTAATTACCACCAGTTTGTCGCGCGGTATTTCCACGGTAATATTTTTTAAATTATGCTGTCTTGCTCCTTTTACAATAATCTGGTCTTTCATGTTTTCCTCTATTTTTTACGTTTCTTAGGCACTAATTTTTCGCCCAGCAGCCCTTTGGTTACAATCAAACGGTCGCGCAGTTCGGCGGCGCGTTCAAAGTCAAGCGCTTTGGCGGCTTCCGTCATTTCTTTTTCCAGCGTGCGCGCCAGTTTTTCAATTTCTTTAATGCTGCGTTTTTTCAGTGCCTTTTCGCTGTAATCATCAATGCCGGTTTCTTCGGCAACCTTGGTCAGCTTAATCAGCTGGCGCTGCTCTTTGTAAACCGTTTTCGGCGTAATGCCGTGTTCTTTATTGTAAGCCGCCTGTTTTTCGCGGCGGCGTTCGGTTTCGTCAATGGCGCGCTGCATCGAATCCGTTATGCGGTCGGCGTACATAATTACGCGCCCGTGCTCGTTGCGGGCCGCACGCCCGATAGTCTGAATCATGGAAGTATCGCTGCGCAGGAAGCCTTCCTTATCGGCATCCAGAATGGCTATCAGCGAAACTTCCGGCAAGTCAAGACCTTCGCGCAGAAGGTTAATGCCTACCAGCACGTCAAACTTGCCGCTGCGCAGGTCGTCAATAATCGCACCGCGCTCAATCGTGGCAATTTCCGAATGCAGGTAACGCACGCGTACACCGGCGGTTTTTAGGTAATCCGTCAAATCCTCCGCCATGCGCTTGGTCAGCGTTGTTACCAGCGTGCGCTCACCGGCAGCGGTTACTTTATTTATTTCAGTCAGCAAATCGTCAATCTGTCCCTTAATCGGGCGTATTTCAATTTTGGGGTCCAAAAGCCCTGTCGGGCGGATAATCTGTTCCACAACCTTATCGGCATGTTCCAGCTCGTATTTGGCCGGCGTTGCCGATACGTAAATCGCCTGCTTTATCTGCGACTGAAACTCGTCAAAAGTCAGCGGGCGGTTATCAAACGCCGACGGCAGGCGGAAACCGTGCTCCACAAGCATCTCCTTGCGTGAACGGTCACCGGCGTACATGGCGCGTATCTGCGGCAGCGTAACGTGCGATTCGTCAACCACCAGCAAAAAATCATCCGGGAAATAATTTACCAGCGTAAACGGCGCTTCGCCCGCCTTGCGCCCTGCCAGATGGCGCGAATAGTTTTCTATGCCGGAGCAGTAGCCCATTTCGTTCATCATTTCCAAATCGTAGTTTGTGCGCTGCTCAAGGCGCTGAGCCTCCAGCAGCTTGTTATGCTCATTCAGGTATTCCAGCCGTTCTTTCAGTTCAACCTTTATGTCCTCCATCGCGCGTTCCAGATTCTCGCGCGAAGTTACATAGTGCGACGCCGGAAAAATTGCCACATGCGTGCGCTGCGCCAGTACTTCACCGGTCAGCACGTCTATTTCCAGTATGCGGTCTACTTCGTCATCAAACATTTCTATACGCACGGCTTTTTCGTTGTAACCGGCCGGAATAACTTCAATAACATCACCGCGTACGCGGAATGTGCCGCGCTGAAAAGCAATATCGTTGCGGTCATACTGAATTTCCACCAGCTTGCGCAAAATAGCCTGACGGTCAATAATCTGCCCCGTCCTCAGCGAAAGCACCATATCGTAGTATTCCTGAGGTGCGCCCAGGCCATAAATGCACGACACACTGGCAACAATAATTACGTCGCGGCGTTCAAACAGCGCGCTGGTAGCAGAGTGGCGCAGTTTATCAATCTCATCGTTAATGGAAGCGTCCTTTTCAATATAAGTATCGCTCTGCGGAATATAGGCTTCAGGCTGATAATAATCGTAGTAAGATACAAAATATTCAACCGCGTTATCCGGGAAAAACGCTTTTAACTCGCTGGCAAGCTGGGCCGCAAGTGTTTTGTTATGCGCAATAACAAGAGTCGGTTTGCGCACACGGTTAATAACCTGCGCAATGGTATAGGTTTTGCCCGTGCCGGTTGCACCCAGAAGCACCTGCGTATGCAGCCCTTTGTTTACACCGTCAACAAGTTCTTCTATGGCCTGCGGCTGGTCACCGGCAGGCTCAAACGGTGCTTTTATGTTAAAATCCATAATTAACGCCTCACAGCATTATTTTAAAATCAAACCTACGGGGCAGTGGTCGCTGCCCATAATCTCGGGGTAAATCAATGCGTCCTCAATTTCGTCCTGCATTTTCTGTGATACAAGGAAGTAGTCAATACGCCATCCCACGTTCTTTTCGCGTGCTTTAAACATATAGGACCACCATGTATAAGCGCCTTCCTTATCAGGATATAGATGCCGGTAAGAATCCACAAATCCGGACTGTAAAAGTTCTTCCATCTTTGCACGTTCTTCGTTGGTAAAACCGGCATTGCCGACATTGTTTTTGGCGTTTTTAATATCAATAAAATTACGCGCCACATTCATATCGCCGCAGATGAGCACCGGTTTCCTGGCGTTCAGTTCACCGACATAACTGCGGAAGGCATCTTCCCATGTTACGCGGTACGGCAAACGTGCCAAATCACGCTGGGCGTTGGGCACATAAACGTTTACAAGATAAAACTTATCGTATTCCGCACAAATAATGCGCCCTTCCTTATCGTGTTCTTCAATGCCCATATCGTAAGTTACGCTGATTGGTTCCGTTTTGCTGAAAATTGCCGTGCCGGAATAACCTTTTTTCTCGGCGCTGTTCCAGTATTCAAAATAACCGGGAAATTCAAAATTGGCCTGCTCGCGCTGCATCTTGGTTTCCTGCACGCAGAAAACATCGGCGTCAACGCTGTCCATAAAATTTTTAAAGCCCTTATTCATGCAGGCTCTTAAACCATTTACATTCCACGAAACTAATTTCATTAATCAATCCACATCCTGTTCTATATAAAATATAAAAATTATCTAATAGTATAATTATATCATTTTCGTTTTTGCTTTTAAAGCCATAACGGCAAACACCCGTTGACAAATTTGTAAACAATTATTCCACCAGCACCATGCCGTAAATATCCAGTTTGGTTATCGGCCCGGTTACTACATCCATGTCAAAACCATTGTCACGCGCCAGCGCGAACACATCTATGCCGCATGCCTCCAGCGAGGGGCGTGCTTTGGTTGGATGCACACAATGCTCCAGATTACATTTTTCGCACAAACGGCAGCGCCCCGCTTTAAGTGCGAACGCCTTATAATGGTTAAGCAAAAACGCTTCGCGTTCCAGTTCCAGCAAAATGCGCAGAAGTTCGTTGCTCAGCTGCAAATCTGCACGCTCAAAATCAGCCGGGCCGGTAGGGTCAAGCTGCATGGTGTACTGCACAATAATGCCTTTTTTGTATTCGCTCAAAAAACGCTGCGTAGCTTCATAATCCGGAGAATACGGCGGACAGCACAAAGTTTTGCCGTAATTCGGACAGCCGTACTGGCATTTCCAGCGCGTCCACGAACCTGTTTTTATCGTGTTTACATCCACAACTCTGGCTGCGGACGCACCTGCCGCCAGTGCTTTTTCTATTAAAACCTGCAAATCTTTTTCCATTGTAACCCCTCCTGTTTAATTATCGTCAAGCAGAGTTTCCAATCCCTGCTGCCCAAGCTGCCTGCAAAAACCGGTAAACCTGGTAAATTCTTTGCTTAACACTTTATCTTTATGGTAAATAATGCCAAAACTCCGCGTAAACACCTTGCTGCAAAGGTTAATGCAGCCTAGTTTATGCTCTTTAAGCTCACGCTTAACCAAAAAACGCGAAATAAAAGCTATGCCCATTTTATTTTTTACAGCAAGCTTTACAGAAGCCGCACTGTTGCAGACACAGTTAATCTTCAGCGGCAGCCCGTTTTTGGCAAATACATTTTTTAAAAGCAGGTCTGTCGCACTGCCGCTTTCCCTGCCTACAAAAACTTCTCCAGCAATTTCTTCAAGCGCTGCCGTACGCCCTTCCAGCGGATGCCCCGGCCAACATATAACAACTATGTCATCATCAAAAAACGGCAGATACTCAAAAGAATCCTGCTGCACCGTTTCCGGAACTATTGCCAGATCGAGGCTGCTGTTTAAAATTTTCTCCGTTAAGGTTTGGGTATTGCTTATCTCGGCGCTGATATGAATATCCGGGCTGAGCTTTTTAAATTCCGCCAGCAGCGGATACAGAAAACTTGCGCCCACCGTATTGCAAGAACCGATATTAAGCGATACCGGCGCATTATGCATGGCAGAATTCAAGCGTCCGATGCTTTTTAAAACCTGCGTTGCAAGGTACAGCATCTTCTCTCCGGCAGCAGTTAAATAAAGATTATGGTTCAGGCGTTCAAACAAAAGCACATTATATTCTTTTTCCAGCGCCTTAACCGCCTGGCTGACGGACGATTGCGAAATCATCAGCGACTGCGCCGCTCTGCTCATGTTCATGTATTTACATACTTCCACAAAAATTTCCAGATAACGGATTGTCATTTTATTTTCCTCGTTATTAGTATTTACTTATTATCTTACTACTATATTCATATTTTTCAATAGCCTGAAAACGTGTTAAACTTTCTTCATAAATAAAAAAGGTGGTTAAATTATGAATATTTTTGTAATTTTAATTTCAGCACTTTTGATTATTATTGTACTGCTGCGCCGCCGCGTGCCAATAGGGCCGGCAATTTTAACGGCAGGTATTTTTATTTGGGCAGCTGCCGCCCCGCAGCCGCATTATTTGTGGAACGCCTGGATAGAAACCTTCAGCGCTTACCGCACTTACGATTTAATTTTTGCCTTGTACTTTGTTATGTGCCTGGAAATTGAGCTGCGCACCGGCGGCATTTTGGATGACCTTGTGCGTTCACTGCACCGCCTGCTTAAAAGCCCGCGCCTTACGCTTGCCATTATGCCGGCATTTTTAGGGCTTCTGCCTTCGCTTGGCGGAGCGCGCTTTTCTGCCCCTATTGTTGAAATAACAGCCAAAGGTTTAAACCTGACGGCTGAACACAAAGCCAATATTAATTTCTGGTTCCGCCATATTTTTGAATTTTCCAGCCCTATCATTCCCGGCATGCTGATGGCATGCAGCATTGCCGCTATCCCCTTCAGCAGCCTGCTGCTGCATTTGGCGTGGGTTACGCCGCTGTTTTTCCTGGTGGGCTGGCTTATTTTAATGCGCCCGTTAAAGCTTCCGCCGCACATTCTTACAGAAACCGAAAAAGTAAACTTTACAAAAGAATTAAAAAACCTTTGCTTTGCCGTTGCCCCGGTTGCCGCCAACTTTATTTTAATAACCGCTTTTAATTTTACCGCGGCTGCCGCTATGGCGCTGGTTGTTTTTGCAATGATATTTGTACTGCGCTTTACCAACCATACATTAAATATTAAAGAAGTTTTTGCAGGTGCGTGCGACAAGAAAATGCTGCTTAATATCGTCTGCATTTTCTACTTTATACAAATTTTAACCGATACCGGCATCCTGCACCTTATAGTAAGCGAATTTCAAAAATCGCCGCTGCCGGTACCTGCCATTGTTGCCGCTGTATCATTTATTATCGGCATACTTACAGGTATGTCGCAGGGGCATGTTGCCATAGTAATGCCCATTATCGCCGCTATGGCACCGGGAGATTTAACGCTTGCAGGCATTGCCATGGTGTTTGGCGTTGCCGGGCAGATGCTTACGCCGACTCATATGTGCCTGCTTGTAACGCTCGATTATTTTAAAGCCGATTACTTTAAATGTCTAAAAACGCTTTTGCCAATGTCGGCACTTTTGCTTGCCGTTTTCAGCGCAGTAACATATATAGCAGGCTAAGTAAAACCTGCCGGATATACAAAAAGACGCAGACCAAAATCTGCGTCTTGTTTTTGGATTGGTGGGCCCAGTAGGATTCGAACCTACGACCAATCGGTTATGAGCCGATGGCTCTACCACTGAGCTATAGGCCCAAGCTGTTGTCAATTAGCCAACAGTAATATTTTACTAAAGTTAGTATATATTGTCAACTATTCAAGAAAATCTTTCAGGCGTTTGCTGCGGCTCGGATGCCTTAATTTTCTCAGAGCCTTAGCTTCAATCTGGCGGATACGTTCACGTGTTACGCCAAAGTGCTGCCCTACTTCTTCCAGGGTACGGCTGCGTCCGTCCTCAAGGCCAAAACGCAGTTCCAGTACTTTCTTTTCGCGTACCGTCAAGGTTTCCAGCACTTCGTCAAGCTGCTCGCGCAGAAGCGTAAACGAAGCTGCATCAGCAGGTGCCGGCGCGTCATGGTCTTCAATAAAATCGCCCAAATGCGAATCTTCTTCTTCACCGATAGGGGTTTCCAGCGATACCGGCTCCTGGGCAATTTTCATAATTTCACGCACGCGGTCAACGGAAGTGTCCATTTCCTTGGCAATTTCTTCCGGCTGCGGCTCACGGCCCAGTTCCTGCAAAAGCTGGCGCGATACACGGATAAGTTTATTAATGGTTTCCACCATATGCACAGGAATGCGGATAGTGCGCGCCTGGTCGGCAATAGCCCTTGTAATGGCCTGGCGTATCCACCATGTTGCATAGGTACTGAATTTAAAGCCTTTATTGTAATCAAATTTTTCAACTGCTTTAATAAGGCCGAGGTTGCCTTCCTGAATCAGGTCAAGGAACAGCATGCCGCGCCCTACATAACGCTTGGCAATGCTTACAACAAGGCGCAGGTTTGCTTCCGACAGGCAGCGTTTTGCTTCTTCACCCTGTTCATAAACTTCTTCAAGCAGTTTTTTATAATCGTCCTCAATTTCAAGGTAAGCATCAAAAACAGCCGTATCTTTTTCTTCCGGCAGGCGGCGCTTAACTTCTTCCAGAATGGTTTTTAAATCAAACAGCGAATGAATTTCTTTATCACTGGTATGTGCATCGGGAGTTACTTTTTCGCTGCCGCTTATGGTTATATGCTCATCCTGCAAAAGTTTGTGCAGGCGCATGCATTCGTCACGGGTAAAATCGGCAACCAGTGCTTTGTATTCTTCTATTGTACAGGGGTTACCGCTTTTTTCTCTCGCTTCAATAAATTGCAGCGCTTTGGTTATGCTGCGCAAATCGCAGATTGTTTTTTCGTCTTTAATAAGTTCGCGTGCTTTGGCAATAAGTTCCTGCGTGGAATCTTTGCCGGTATATACGGGCGCAACCACGCCGTGCCTTGTGCCGTGCAGAAGCCGGTAAGCCTGTTTGCCCTTGTCCATGCGTTTGGCAAGCTTAACCTCGTCTTCGCCAACCAAAAGAGGCACGCGGCCTATTTCTTTCAGGTACATGCGCACCGGGTCGTCAATGCTTACTCCTTCGGGCACGCTCATATTGGCAAGCTCGGCCTCGTTTATTTCATCGGCTTCACTTACTGCTTCCGGCTCCAGGTCAATGTCGTCATTAGCGTCGTCAACAACATCAATTCCTTTCTGGGCAATCAGTTCATACATGCTGTCCATATCGTCGGCGCTCATGTCTTCAGCGTTCTGCATGGAGTCCATAATTTCACGATAAGTGAGAACACCGCCATGTGATTTTCCTTTAGACAATAATTCCTCAACCTGCTCGGACGGTATTTTTGTATTAGCCATGGTGTTCCCTCCCTTCGTGATAAACTGCTTTAACCATTTCAATACAAATTTTTAATAGCATCTTTTATCTTCTGGCTTTCTGCAAGTTCCTGCAAAAAGCGGCTGTCCCCCAAACGTTCATATTCATCCGCAAGCAGCCGGTGCTTTTCGTATAAAGCCTCCAGCCTGCTTTTATTCATCATACGTATGCAGTCGGCAATAAGTTTTTCTTCATCGCCTGGCTGCACATTTTTCGCCATTATCGCTGCAAAAGCCGTTGAAGCCTCAGGGCTTAATACCCTGAAAAGTTCAGCCGTAACATCCTGCGGCATATTTTCCAGCATTCCCGTCAGTGATGAATAAATTTCCTGATGTTCCGGTGATTTGAATCCGGCTTTGGCTATTTCATCCCTGTATACGGGAAGAAGGCTGATATTTTTTGCAAGTATGTTCAACAGCTGCTGTTCCGCTTCGTCATCCGGCGCGGCCGCCCGCACTGCTTTTGGCTGCACCGGCAGAGGCACCTGCCCCTGGCTGCCGCTTTTGCGGCTCATTTTGCGGTATTCGCTTATGATAAGGCTTTCATCTATTGTCAGCAGCTGGGCTAATTTGCGTATATACCCTGCCACTTCTATATCATTTTTACATTCTAACAGGAATGGTAGTATATTCGACACCGCTTCCACTTTTCCTGCTAAATTTGAAACATTATTTTGCGCTATTACCTGCCGCATCTGAAAGTCAATGCCGTCGGCAGCGTTTTTAACTAATTCAAGATAGGCCTCTGTTCCGTGCCTGCGCACAAATTCATCCGGGTCTTTGCCGTCGGGCACTGCCAGCACTTTAACCCGCAGCCCCGCCGCGCGTGCTATGCTTACGGCCCTCATATCGGCGCGCTGCCCGGCTTCGTCGCTGTCGTACGAAAACACAACTTCATCACATACGCGCGCCAAAAGTTTTGCCTGCTCTGCCGAAAATGCCGTGCCCATTGAAGCCACAGCCCAGCCGATACCGGCGGCATGAAGGCTTATCGCGTCCATATAGCCTTCAACAATAATTGCCTGACGCCTGCTTTTTATTTCTTTAATTGCCGCGTGCAGGCCAAACAACAATGTACGTTTATTAAACCATTCTGTTTCGGCGGTATTCATATATTTGGCGGCTTCGGCATTATTTTGCAGAATGCGCCCGCCAAAACCAACCACATGCCCGCGTGCATCTTCAATAGGTATCATAACCCTGCCGCGGAATTTATCGTAAGCGCCGTTACGCCCTTTAACGGCAAGCCCCGCCTTTATCAGCAGCTCCTCGCGGCAGCCGCGTTTGCCAAGCGCTTTTACAAGCGAAGTATAACCCGGCAGCGACACGCCGATAGAAAATTTTTCGATAATTTCCGGCGTAATGCCCCTGCCCGCAAGATAACGCTGCGCCAGTTTGCCAAACTCGCTTTTGGTAAGGCAGGCCTGATAAAAACGTGTTGCCAGTTCGTTGGCGGCAATAATTTCCTTTGTTTCTTTTTCGCGTTCAATTTCCTGCCGTGTTTTTTCGCGCTCCGGAACCGGTATACCAAGTTTATTGGCCAGAATTTTTAATGCTTCCTGAAAGGTGCAGTTTTCTTCCTTCATTATAAAGGTAAAAACATCGCCGCCTGCATGGCAGCCAAAGCAATAAAAAAAATTCTTATCCGGCGATACGGAAAAAGACGGCGTTTTTTCGCCATGAAAAGGACAGCAGCCCCAATAGCTGCTGCCGCGTTTTTTCAGCGGTACATATTCCGATACTATTTCGACGATATTTGCCTGTGAGCGGACCTGCTCTTTAAAATCATCAAACATACTGCTCATTTGCCTTGCTCCCGTCACTTTAAATATCATCTGTTTTATTTATATTCAATATATAAACAGAAAATCCTCTTTTTTATTGACGATAATTTATTTTTCGCTACATTAAATAATAACAGGCAAATAATGCCTGCTGAACTGCTGTACGGCAGCCGCGTCCGTCAGGCTGGCAATATAATCAACCACAACCTGCTGCAAACCGTGCCTTTCCACGTTAACAGCATATTCCTGCGGCAGCATTTCCGGGCGGTGCATATATAAATCCAAAAGCGTGGTTACAACATGTTCGGCCTTGCGGTGTTCATTTTTCAGCGGCGGCGAAAGATAAACATAGTCAAACATAAAGCAGCGGAATTCGTCCATTGCTTCTTCATAATATTTGTCCATGCTGACAATCTGTTTTCCTGCCGAACTTTCCACCACATTGCGTACAAGAATATCAAGAATCTGGCTCGGTTTTGTGCCGAGGCGCATTGCAACAATGCCGGGCAGTTTATCTGGCCCTATAATTCCTACTTTGCAGCCGTCGTCAAAATCATGGCATAAATAGGCTATACGGTCGCAGCGGCGCACTATCTGCCCTTCCAGCGTTTTGGGCAAAGTATCGCCCGTATGGTTAACAATGGCATCACATACATCCAAAGTTAAATTCAGCCCGCGCCCTTCGCGCCCATAATATTTTACCACCCGCAGGCTTTGCTCGTTATGCTTAAAATGCCCCGTATAAGCGTTAATGGCACGTTCGCCCGCATGCCCGAAGGGCGTATGCCCCAAATCATGCCCCAGCGCCGCCGCTTCCGTTAAATCTTCATTTAAGCGCAGCGCACGGGCTATTGTCCTTGCAATCTGCGATACCTCCATGCTGTGCGTAAGCCGCGTACGGTAATGGTCACCAGGGTTCAGATAAACCTGCGTTTTATGCTTTAATTTTCTAAAAGCCATGCTGTGAATAATTCTGTCCCTGTCGCGCTGATAAGCAGTGCGCAGGTCATCAGGTTCTTCTTCGTGCTCACGCACGGCAGCAGCACTTTTTTGTGCCCATGGCGCCAAAATATTTTCTTCTGTAGCTTCTATCAACTTTCTTATAACCATTTCTTTCACCTTTATTTCACTTAATCTGCCTTGCCGCCCGGCGCGCCAAAGTCTATAATAATAGTATATTCATAAAATAAAGAGGTTTTTACAATGAAAAGAATTTTTGCAGTTTTATTTATGCTGATGTTTTTATTTATACCTTCGGCTTTTGCTGCCCAGCCGGATATTTCCAGCGACAGCCAGACATTTAACCCCTTTACGGGAGTTTACGATTTAAAAGGGCACGTACACGTGGATTTAGGCGACCGCGTTATTGACGGCGACGCTGCGCAGGTTTACCTGTATCAGCTGGAAGTTCATGCACAGGGCAATATCAGCCTTACCGACAAGCCCACCGGAATACATTTTGACTGCGATTCCGTTGAAGTTAAAGGCAATGAACGCACTGCTTATGTAAACGGCAACATGGTTTTTACCCAGGATAACCTGCGTATTACCGCCGATAACGGCAGCTTTAACTGGAAAACAAAAAACGCGGTTTTCTCCGGAAACGTTACCGTTAACGGCACGCCGCACTCAGGCGATTTAACCTATAATGTACGCGATAAGAAATTTTTATAACGCCAGCCTAAATAACCCCCGTTAAAACGGGGGTTATTTTTATATGTGCCTGTCTCTGTTTTTCTGTACGTAATCAAGTATGATGCCGGCAGTTTCTTCAATAGCACGGTTCGATACATTAATGATTTTGCAGTGTACGCGGCGCATAATTGCCTTGGCATATTCCAGTTCTTCGCTGATACGCCTTACATCCGCGTAATTTGCGCCGTCGCTCAGCCCCATGGTTTTTAAACGCTCGCTGCGTATCTCGTTTAATTTAAACGGGTCAATCAAAAGGCCGATAATTTTATGGGGAGGAACTTTAAAAAGTTCTTCCGGCGGAGCAATTTCCGGCACCAGCGGCACGTTGGCAACTTTAAGCTGCTTGTGCGCAAGGTACATGCTCAGCGGCGTTTTACTGGTACGGCTTACGCCAATCAGCACAACGTCTGCCTTTAAAAGTCCCAGCGGGTTCTTGCCGTCGTCATATTTAACGGCAAACTCAATTGCTTCAACACGTTTAAAATATTCGTGGTCCAAAGCATGGATAAGGCCTGCCTGGTTTTTAGGCAAAAGCCCGGAAGTTTTTTCAATGGCCTTCAGCATTGGCCCCAAAACGTCAATAACTTCAACGTCAAGTTCCATTGCCTTCTGCATAATATGCTCGCGCAGTTCCGGCGATACGATAGTATAGCAAACAATGCCGCCGCTTTCTTTGGCTTCTTCAAGTATTTTTTCAACCTGCTGAGCATCTTTAATATAAGGAACGCGGATAACGTCAAATTTTTCCTGTACAAACTGGCTGGTTGTAGCCTTTACAACCGATTCGGCAGTTTCGCCGATAGAATCGGACACAGCATAAATAACCGGTGTCTTAGCTATGATAATTGCCCCCTTTGCCCTCTGCCAAATCTACAAGCAGACGCGTAAAATTAGTTTTTGTAATTCTGCCCACAACCTCGTAGCTGCGGCTGCCTTCTTCTATACAGCGCACAACCGGCAGGCAGTCAATTTCATTATCAATAATCTTCCGGGCAGCAGCTGCCACAGAATCCTCCGGAGTTACAACAATTAATTTGGAAAGCGGCGTCATTACCATAACAACCGGTACTTCGCGCAGGTTATAATTATTATTGATAGCAGCCTTCAACAAATCTTTACGCGAAACAACACCGGCCAGCAGTCCGGCATCGTCAATGACAAATACCGTTCCTACATCTTCCAGAAACATTGTTATAACAGCTTCGTAAGCGTTCTTATCGTGATTGACGGCAACCGGCACAGACTGTAAATCGCGCACGCAGATACCGGAAATTTCTTCCATCAGCATACCGAGGGTGTTTTTTCCGGTGTAAAAATACCCTACTTTAGGCCTTGCGTCCAAAATGCCGCCCATCACCAAAATGGCCAAATCACTGCGCAAGGCAGCGCGCGTAACATTAAGTCTTTCTGCAATATGTTCGCCGGTAATCGGTCCGTCCTGTCTTACAATCTCAGCTATACGCTTTTGCCTTGTACTTAAAGAAATTGTTCTCATCCCCTTCTGCCGCTTTAATTTAACCCATAAAATACCATATATATTATTAGTATACTCTATATCTTTCAAAAATCCTCTTTTTGGTAATATATTTTTTAACTCTTATCACAAATTTTACACTTTTGCAAACTCTTTGCAACATACTGGAACAAGAAGGCGTATACATGCTATAATATTTTTAGTTTATACATTAAAGGAGCTGCATAAAATGAAAAAAATGCTTATAGCGGCACTGTGCCTGCTTACGTTAAGCGGCAGTGCCATGGCGGCGCAGAATGTGCCGAAGGAACTGCAAATGTCCGGAACCGTAACGGAAAATACCGGCAGCATGATTACCGTAAAAAACAGCAATAAACCGTTCGACAGCGTTGCCCTGCATATTACGGACAACACCTATATACTGCAAAGCGGCACCGGCTATTATCTTGGCGCCAATGATATTAAAAAAGACGGGCATGTCAGCGCCTGGTACGGGCCTGCTTTAACGCGCAGCCTGCCGCCGCAGGGAAAAGCGGATGCCATTATTTCCGGCCCGGAAGACAGCCGCCCCACCTTTACCTATTTTAATATCGGCAAAGTAGAACCGCGTGAAGACGGCAGCGTACGCGTGCTTAACGTTAACGAAACACAATATGTTACCCTGCTGCCGGAAGTTTACCCGGAAGCTGCTGAACTTAAACCGGGCGACAAAATGCTGTTATGGTATGAAATTTCTACCTTAAGTTTGCCCGGTCAGGCTACTGCAACCAAAGCAGTTTTATTGCAGCAGGGCCTTGCTGATATTAACATCAGCACAACGGCCGGAGTAATTGCTTTAAACGGCAAAGAGCTTGCCGACGTTAAACTTGTAAACAAAAACCATACTTTATATGTTCCTCTGCGCGCCGTAGCGGAAGCACTTGGCTATACAGTAACATGGAATCAGGACGCACAGACCGCAGTTGTTTATGACGGCCCGCGCAGTGCAGTATGCACAATTAACAGCAATGAGTACGGCAAACAGCGTATGCGCATTAAGCTGCAAAACAAAGCTGAACTTATCGATGGTGTAACCATGGTACCGGTAGAAATGCTGGATTACGTTATGGGTTACAGCGTAAAAGTAAGTGCGGCACATATTTAAAATTTAATATTAAATATTAAGTTATGATAAAAAATGGCGGATTTTATCCGCCATTTTTTGTAAAAGAAAAAGCGGATGGCATAAAGCCATCCGCTTTAACAGTTCTAACTATTAAATTAGAAAGTGAATACAACTTCGGACCACAGAACCTGAGCATCGGTATTACCTTCACGAGATTCCATGTCAGCATATTTAACGCCAGCTACAATATTTTTAGCAAGGGTTACATTTGCACCAATGTCATAACCTTCATAACCATCACCAGCTACAACATCTAACGGATATTCTCCATAACCACCGCTGAATAAGGTAGGATCAAGATAAGTAGCAAGCGGACGATCGCTGTAGTTAGCATACAGTCCCCAAGAACCAGGCTGAGATGCTTTAGCTCCGCGATAAGCAAGGCCAACAAGATAACCACTGTTATCACCGTCGAAGCCATCAACATCACTGTCGCCATAGAAATAAGTGCCTTTCAAAGTCAAATCTTTAGCGATTTCACCTTTCAATGCCAATTCCCAAATTTCATTTTCACGAGCATTATCGGTATTATAATAACGTACATCTGCACCAACTACGCCGAGTTTTGCACCAACGCCAGCTACATATACACGATCACCATCATCAATGTTGGTTAAGCCAAGATTGCTACCAGTTACCCAGTTATCATTGGAAGCTTTCCAAACCCATCCGTATACTTTAACATCATTGCCATAGGACAGTTTTACACCATCGCCACGGTTATCGACTACATCAGCAAAGGTAAAGTCCTGACGGCCAGCTTCTACTTTAACGTCGCCAACACGACCGGTTACATAAGCCCAGTTCAGATTAACTTCATCCTGATCCCAAGAAGAAGATTCGCTTGCATAGTAGTTTCTTGCTTCAATACGGCCAGTATATGCCCAATCTTCATTAACTTGACCGTTTACGAACAAACGGGTACGCAGGTAACCATCATGACCATTTTTAGAATCACCTTTGGTATCGCGATAAGAAGCACGGATCTGACCGGTGATTTTTACGTTGTCAGCTTTCTTTTCGAGGTTAGCTACGCGTACGCCGAGGCTGTCCAGTTCGTCAGCAAATTCTGCTGCCAGTTTGTCTACGTTTGCGCCTTTTGCCATAGCTTTAGCAACGATCTGTGCCATTTCATAACGGGTCATCAGTTTGTCGCCGCCGTAGGTGCCATCAGGATAACCGTCTACTACGCCTTCTGCTGCCAGTTTGTTAACTGCATCATAAGCCCAGTGGCCAGCCGGTACGTCGCTGAACGGGTTAGCTGCGTATGCGGAAGCAGTTACACCCAAAGCCATAGCCATTGCAAGTACTAAAGATTTTTTCATTTTGTTTTCCTCCCTTTAGAAAAACACATTTTATTTTTATAAAACGCTTGGGGAAGAAATTTCTGCTTTCGGCATCTGCCCTGAGTGCGAGTCTCCTGGTTTCCTCTACCGTTGCAAATGCTTAATTACATTTTCTTCCTGCTGCTGTTTATAAACCCCAGTGAAGGCCTGCCCCTGAGGAAACGGCAAGCCTTATTGTATAAAGTATTGAGTAAACCTGAAAAACGTTCCTGAGGAGAAGGTTTTTTGACTACCCAGTCTTTTATACAGCCTCATTACAACACATTTGCCCCCCTGTAAAGACCACTTTTAAAGATAAATCTGAATTTTTCGCTTTTTCACCGTCTGCGCAGCAATACCCCGAACACCCGCCGCGCTAAGGTAGAAACTTATAAAAGGTTTCAATACGCATTTTTTCAAAGCATTGCTTAACCGAAATTTTACACTACGCTCCTGCATTTTTAACTAATCTGACAAGGCTTTGTTCTGCTCTGCCCGCAATTTTGGCAATAAAAAAGAGCCGGAAGTTAGCCGGCTCTGCCATAACAATTTTAAGTTTTAAACGAAAATATATTTCAAAACAAACAAGAATGCCAGTATATACATAATACCGCTGATATTCTTTTTACCGGCCGCACCGGAAAGAACATTGATAACTACATAAGAAATTATACCAAGCGCAATGCCTTCGGAAATTGAATACATAAACGGCATGGCAATAATGGCAATAAAACCGGGCACTGCTTCGCCCATATCGTTAAAATCAATGTTCAAAACGGTAGCCAGCATTAAAAAGCCTACAATAATAAGCGCCGGCGCCGTTGCAAATGCAGGTATTGCCAGAAATACCGGTGCAAACAGCAAAGAGGCCAAAAAGAGTATTGCCACGGTAACAGCAGTAAGGCCTGTGCGGCCGCCAGCCATAACACCGGAAGAACTTTCAACAAAAGTTGTTACCGTAGATGTGCCAAGCACAGCACCTGCCGATGTTGCAACAGAGTCAGCCAGCAGCGCGCCTCTGATTCTGGGAAGGCGTCCCTGTCTGTCGAGCATATTGGCTTTGGAAGCAACACCGATTAAAGTACCCAGTGTGTCAAACAAATCTACAAACATGAAAGACAGCATTATGGTAACAAAATTAAAGGTAAAAATATAGCTGAAATCCATCTGCATAAAGCTCGGCATCAGGCTCGGTATATATAAGCCGTTAGAAAAATCCGGCATTACCGAAAATGCGCCTTTGGCCGGGTCGGGAATATAAATGCCTGTTACTTCCGCAATTATGCCAAGGCCCCAGGTAATAAGTATGCCGAGCAAAATTGCGCCGCGCACATTTTTTATCATTAAAACCGCCGTTAAAATTACGCCTATCAGCGCCAGAAGCGCGCCGATACCGGTTGTATAAAACTCTCCGCTTGCAAGCGACGCTTTAAACGGATAAATGCTTACCAGCGTTGCGCCGTCCACAACAAGGTGCGAATTTTGCAGGCCGATAAAAGCAATGAACAAACCTATACCGCCGGTAACGCCATATTTAAGCGAAAACGGTATGCAGTTAAAAATTGCTTCACGCACTTTTGTAAGCGACAGTATAAAAAACAAAATGCCTTCAACAAATACGGCAGCCAGCGCAACCTGCCACGAATACCCCATTTGCCCTACGACAGTATAGGCAAAAAATGCGTTCAGGCCCATGCCCGGCGCCAGCGCAAACGGATAATTGGCAAAAAACGCCATAAACAGCGTGCCGATGCAGGAAGCAATGGCAGTTGCCGTAAATACGGCGCCGGAATCCATACCGGATGCGGATAAAATAGCGGGGTTTACAGCCAGAATATAAGCCATAGTCATAAAAGTTGTAATCCCGGCCATCATTTCCGTTTTGGCATTGGTACCGTTTTCTTTAAGTTTGAACAGATTTTCCAGCAAAATATCAACGCCTTTCAAAAATAATGAGCCGCTTGTAAAAAGCGGCTTAAACATTAAATACACATATAAATTTTATTCGATATGATTATAAATGTCAATTTTAAATTCTGAAGTCGCGTTCGCCTTCTTCAATATCTTTCAAATGGCGTTCTACAAGTTCGCGCACTTTTTCGTTGGGAATATTATGAATTTCCTTAGCAATAAGCTCGTCCCCCAGTTTTTTTACATGCGGAGAAGCGTAATCTACCAGATATTCTTTTAAGGTCATCAGCGCATTGGGGTGGCAGCAGTTTTGAATCTGCCCGCTCTTGCAGAGGCTCATAAAGCGGTCGCCGGTACGCCCTGCGCGGTAGCAGGCAGTGCAGAAGCTCGGAATATAGCCAAGTTCCATCAGCCAGCCTACAACTTCATCCAGTGTACGGTTATCGCTTACATCAAACTGGGCAGAGTCATTTTCTTTTTCCGGTTCGGCATAGCCGCCGACGCTGGTGCGGGAACCGCCGCTGATTTGCGAAATGCCGAGGTGCAGCACTCTTTCGCGGGCGCGCTGGCTTTCACGGGTTGATACAATCATGCCGGTGTAAGGCACGCTGATGCGGATGCAGGCAACAAGTTTTTCAAAAATATCGTCGCTGATGCTGTTATCGAAAGCAGACGGGTCAATATCATCTGCCGGGCAGATGCGCGGAACGCTGATAGTATGCGGGCCAACACCATGAACTGCTTCCAGATGTTCTGCGTGCATTAAAAGCCCTGCAAATTCGTAACGGTAAAGTTCAAGCCCGAACAATACGCCGAGGCCAACATCGTCTATGCCGCCTTCCATTGCCCTGTCCATTGCTTCGGTATGGTAGGCATAATTGCTTTTCGGCCCGTAGGGATGGAGTTTTTCATAACTTTCTTTATGATAGGTTTCCTGAAAAAGAATATAGGTGCCGATACCGGCTTCTTTTAATTTGCGGTAGTTTTCAACCGTAGTTGCGGCAATATTAACGTTTACCCTGCGGATTGCGCCGTTTTTATGTTTAATGCTGTAAATTGTTTTAATTGATTCAAGAATATATTCAATAGGGTTATTAACCGGGTCTTCACCGGCTTCCAGTGCCAGGCGTTTATGCCCCATATCCTGCAAGGCAATAACTTCGGCACGGATTTCATCCTGCGTGAGTTTTTTACGGGCAATGTGCTTATTTACGCTGTGATACGGGCAGTACACACAGCCGTTAATGCAGTAATTGGAAAGATAAAGCGGTGCAAACATAACAATGCGGTTGCCGTAAAAATCTTTTTTTATCTGTTCTGCCAGCGCAAAAATTTCCGCGTTTTTGTCCTCCAGTTCGCAGTCCAGCAGTACCGCTGCTTCGCGATGGCTTAAGCCTTTGCGCAGCTTTGCCTTTTCAATAATCTCGGAAATAAGGGCAGCGTTGTTTTTATTGGCTGCGGCATATTCCAATGTTGCCATAATCTCGTTATGGTCAATAAATTCTTCGGCCTTCATTGATTTTGCATCATACATTTGATTTTCCTCCTTAAAGGTCAGGACGAACCTTCCCTGTCAGTATTTCTCCTATAAAAAAGCCCTAAGGCATTAAGGACTAAGCCTGTTTTCCGGCATAAAGCGCTTTGGCCGTAACTCCCGGCAGCATGCCGATTTTTCCTGCAAGCGCGCTGATAATGTTCTGCGGCGCATCAAGAACTATGCTGATAATATGCAGATTTTTTTCGCGGTAGGGCAGCCCCATGCGCCCGATAATATAACTGCCGTAATTATGCAAAATAGCATTCAGTTCTTCAACAGCGGCAGTGTTTTCTACAATAATGCCCAAAAGTACCACTCTTGTATCCATAACAATGCCCCCATATTAAAAATTTGCGGTGCGTTTTGTAATTAACCGTGCCAGCAATATGCCGCAAATACCTGTTACCATCTGCGGCCAGCCCATCATAAAGCCAATGGCAAATACCATTTTTTCAGGCAGCGCCAGCACTTTTAAAAGCACAAGGCTTGACATAAACATGCAGATTGTTTTGGCAAGCGGCGCCAGCATAAGCCCGCGGTGCCATGCCCAATGGCAGATAAGCACAAACACGGCGTTGCCGCCGATAACTACCGGTATTAAAAGCGGTATCGGCAGCTGCCCCTGCAAATATGCAAAAAACGGAAGCAGCACAACTGCAAGAAGCGCCGGTTTTAAACCAGCAAGGCGCACTGTAACGGCAAGCATCATATTAACCAGCGTACCTATAAAAAACATGCTTGCCATTGGCGGCAGCGGTATAAAAAGGCGCAGCGACTGCAAAACAACCGTCAGAGCAATAAGCATTGCCCCGCGCACTAAAGTTTTATCCATAATTTATTACCTTGCCGGGCATTCTTTGGCAACAAAATTTTTATAAGCCTCTAAAAGCTGCGGCACTACTTTGCCAACTTCGCCGCCGTTCAGCAGTTTGCGGTCTATTTTAACCACGGGCACAATTTCGCAGCGCGGCCCGCAGATAAAGGCTTCTTCTGCTTTTAACGCAAAATCCACGTCAAAATTTTTCTCTACAACCGGCATGCCCAAATCAAGCGCCAGGCGTTCTTTAATTACTTTACGAGTAATATTTTTATGAATGTTTTCGTTTTCCGGAGCCGTCCACAAAACTTCATCCTTTACAAGCATAAAGCTGCTTTCGGTGGTTTCGGTAATTTTTCCGTCGCGCACAAACAAAGCGTCAAACGCACCGCTGATAGCGGCTTTCTGGCGTGCCATTACCTCCGGCAGGCGGTTTAAGGTATTAACGTCGCAATGCTGCCAGCGCAGGTCTTTTTCGGTAATGAGCTTTACACCTTTCTGCTGAGCCTCCGCAAGCTGCGAGCGGTCTGTAAAAACAGGCTGCATTACAAGCTGCGGCACGCTCATTTCCGGAAAAGCCAGCCCGAACGGCGCACTGCCGCGTGTAACCTGCGTATAAATTTCGCCGTTTTCCATACCGGTGGCTTTTATTAACGCTTCATGAAACTCAACCAGTTCTTCCACCATATAAACGGCAGGTATTTTTAAACGCGTTACGGAAGTAAAAAGGTTTTCCATGTGCGGAATCATTCCAAAAACCTTGCCGTTATAAACCGGCACAATTTCAAAAACACCGTCGCCAAACTGATGCCCGCGGTCGCAATATTCAATAAGCCCTTCTTTACGGTCAACTATATCGCCGTTAATCAAAATCAAATCTGTATTCATGCTTTGCCTCCGTATTTTCAAATATTTTGCAAACAGTATGCCTTGTTAAAAAGCACTGTGTCATTGTATAATAATATAGCGGCGTTTTTTACTGCCGCTTATAAACATTAAACCTATTTTATTATACAACATTTCTTTTTATTTGTCGCTTATCTTATTTTACAAAAGTAAGGAGGAACCTTAGATGGCGCATTTACCACCAATCGTTTCCGACCTCGCTATGATTTTGCTGGTAGCAGGCATTACTACCATTCTTTTTAAAAAGCTCAATCAACCGCTTGTACTCGGATACATCGTTGCCGGTTTCATTACCGGCCCGCATTTTTCCTTTTTCCCGACGGTTACGGATTTTAACAACATCCACACCTGGTCGGAAATAGGCATTATCTTTTTAATGTTTTCGCTTGGGCTGGAATTCAGTTTCAATAAGCTGAAACAAGTTGGCAATACCGCCTTTATTGCAACCATAGTGGAAATCGCCGGCCTGCTTTCACTTGGCTACGGCGCGGGCACGCTTATGGGCTGGAGCCACATGAACAGCCTGTTTTTGGGCGGCATGCTTTCCATGTCATCCACAACCATCATTATAAAAGCCTTTGAAGATTTAAAAATGAAGGGCAAACGCTTTACCGAAATGGTTTTTGGCATATTAATTGTAGAAGACATTGCCGGTATTATCATGATGGTTCTGCTTTCCACACTTGCTGCCTCCGCAGGCATTTCCGGCACGGAGCTATTAGCCAGCGTTATGCGCCTGCTGTTCTTTCTGGTATTGTGGTTTGTGCTTGGCATTTACCTTGTGCCTACCTTTTATAAACGCTCGCTGAAACTGATGAACAACGAAACGATGCTCGTTACCTCCATCGGCCTTTGCCTCGGCATGGTTGTTCTGGCAACGCATCTCGGTTTTTCCGCCGCGCTTGGGGCTTTTATAATGGGTTCGCTTATTGCCGAAGCGCCAAACTCCGAAAAAATCGAGCATCTTTTCACCCCGGTAAAAGATATTTTCGGCGCAGTATTCTTCGTTTCCGTCGGCATGCTGGTAGACCCGGCACTGCTTGTGGAATACTGGCTCCCCATTATCGTGCTTATTATCGTTACCATTGCCGGCAAACTTATTTTTTCTGCCGGCGGCGTTCTGCTTTCCGGGCAAAACCTGCAAACTTCAATTTTATGCGGTTTCAGCCTGGCGCAGATTGGTGAATTTTCCTTCATTATTGCTTCTTTGGGCATGAGCCTCGGTGTTATCAGCGATTTTATTTATCCTATCATCGTTGCCGTATCCGTTATGACGACTTTTACCACGCCGTTCTGCATTATGGCTGCCGACCCGGCTTATAAAATTATCCGCCGCCTGCTGCCGCAGCGTGTTAACGACTGGCTTGACCGTTACACCGAAAAAAATATCAGCACCAGAGCCACCACGGACTGGAGCAATTTTTTGCGGGAATATTTTACGCGCATGCTGATTTTTACAACACTGCTGACGGCGATAGCGCTGTTTGCAGAATATTATTTAAGCGGTTACCTGCGCGATAGTTTAAAACTGCCTTACGCAGATATTATTACCGCCGTGCTTACCTTTATTATAGCGGCACCGTTTTTGCGTGCTATCCTTGTTAACCGCACCAGGCGTTCGGAACTTTTTTCCGTACTGTGGTTTGAAAAACGCAGCAACCATATTCCGCTTATGGTACTCATCCTATTAAAAATTATTGCCGCCGCAGGCTTTATCTTCTTTGTATTTGCCTGGATTTTAAATCTGTCTGAATTTTTTGCCGCCGCAGCAACTTTAATTACGGCTTACTTTATATCTTCTTCCGACTGGCTGATGGGCGAATACCTGCGTATGGAATCGCGCTTTTTGGTTAACCTTAACGAGCGTCATATGTTAAAACACCGCCAGGCTTTAAAAGAATCGGGCGAACACACACCTTACGGCTGGTTTGACGAAGATTTGCAGTTAGCCCACTACAAAGTGGAAGAAGGTTCCGTTACTGCCGGGCAGACCCTGCTGAACCTCGCCCTGCGCGAATCTTACGGCTGTAATGTTTTGCAGGCCGATACCGGCAGGCAGATTCACGATATGCCGGGCGGCAGTTTTACAATCACTGCCGGAACAAAGCTTTTAATTATCGGCACTAAAGCGCATTTTAAACTTTTAAACGCCGCCATAAAAAATAAAAATCTCGGCCTTACCATGCTCGATTCTCCCGTAAGCATGCGCCAGTTTATGCTTGTTAACGAAGCCGAAGGCCGTCACGATATCGCATTCATGCCCTGCGCCATTACGGTTGACCAACATTCACCGCTGCTTGGCAAGTCCATAAAATCTACCGATATCCGCAACAAATGGTACTGCCTTGTAATAGGTCTTGAACGCGGCAGTTACACCATAGTAAACCCCAATATTTCGCTTGTGTTCGAAAAAGGCGATTTATTATGGGTTCTGGGCAAACAAAAAATGATTAACCAGCTTGTCCGCGACGAAATTTTGTAAAACTTACGCGCAAAATAAAAACTGCACTTCTTTCCGTTTTATACGGATTGAAGCGCAGTTTTTTTGTTATCATCCTAAAAAGCTGCTGATGAAATAATAAATCAATCCAATGCCTGCTATTATAACAAACAGCGGCATAAAGAAAATAAACAAACCAATCAGTACGCAGATAACCAGCAAAGCTGTAAGCAGCCCGCCACCGCAGCCAAGGTTTTTAACGTAAATTTTAGGGCCTCTGCCGCTGCGCGCACCACTGTATTCTTCGCTGCGGTATTCATAAGTCTGCCTGTATTCGGGGCTTCTTGTGCCATTATTTCCGGCAGCGTTTTCTTCATAACCGCTTTCGTCAATGGTTACGCCTTCAAACTCATCACGCTCGCGCGGATTGAGTATCGTTGCTTCCTGCTCGAATCTGTAACGGCAATATGGGCATTCTTCTTTGCCTTTAGGCACTTCCCTGCCGCAAAAATTACATTTCATAAAGTTCTCCTTTACATGTAAGCACTCATGAGCATTGCCAAAATGCCTTCTTCGTTGCTGTAACGCGGGTCATGCTTCTCTATTTGCAGCACTTCGCATATCGTTTCGGAAGCCTTTTGCATGGCAGCCACTTCCGTTCCGCAAAAACCGGCAATGCGTTCATCAAAGAAAGTATAGGCACCGTTAAGTTTTACAAATGTATAAATTATGCCTGCTGCCCATACCGTTTCGCTGTAAGCAGCCAAATCTGCACCCGCAGCCTGCAAATCGCACCACATCTGCGTTGCCAGCCGTACATCTGCAAGTGCAAAGTAATTTTTCAGCATAATATTTTTTAAAATACCGGCAACCAGCGTTTCATCATTGTAAGGCGCTGCCGCAAATGCGGTATGTTCCGTATAGTTGTTAAAGTTTTTATGCGCAATGCCTGCCGCATATAAAAACAGCATATTGCGCAGCACCATGGGATAATACTCGCTGAACCACTGCCAGTCCGGTTCCTTCTGCTGTACGCTTACCCATTTATAAGCGCGTTTTAAAGTATCGCGCAGGCATAAAGCGTTTATGTTGTCTATCTTGTAGCCGCGCATATTTTCGGTAAGCATATTATCGTTGTAAAACAAATGCCCGATAAACAGCATATCCGTTGTATCAATATCTTCGGTTAACGGCAAATTAAGCTGGTAAGTTTCGTTTGTAAGAAAATCACGGCATAAATACATGCCTTCTTCGCCAAAACCTTCCACGGTAAACAGCACCAGGCGCGCGGAAATAATTTCCTTTAAAATATCGCTGTTGCGCTTGGCAAAGCCTGCATCGTAATACCGGCTTTCCTCACTGCATACGGTTTCATAAAAATATTCCAGCGGATGCATATCGCGCAGCATCAAACGGTAATCAAGCAAAAAATAATCCCAAAATGAATTAAAGGCTTCCTGCCTGCTTTTGGCAGATTCGTTAATGGCATTGCCAAAAATTCCATGATACAGCACGGAAGCGCGTTCCAAATCAACGCTGAACCTGCTTTCAGTAAAAAATTCATGCATAGCCGCATAAATTTCCTGCATCCGTTCATTTACGTTTAAAAATATTTTATTGGAAGCATCCGGTACCGTAAACAGGCGGCGGTCTTTATTTTCATCAGTAAAACTGCCGTCCGGATTCACAATATTCATTTTCCCGCCTGCCAGCAGTTTTTCTTCCGCTTCAAGCGGAGCACCGGCGTCAGAAATTACATTTTTCTTCTGCAAATAGGCGTACAGCCTCACGCAGGTATCCAGAAAATATTTTGTATGCTCATAATCGGCGTCAAATTCGGATACATTGCGGCCGCACCAGGCAATGCAGTCCACAAAATCATCCGCGCTCATATCGCCAAGCATAAGTTCCGTATTACCAAGGTAAAGGCACAGCATTGTCAGCTGGTCCCATATATCATACAATTCTTCCGGCGTTTTTCCATGCCATGCTTCTATACGCAGAAAGCCCTCGGCGTATTCCCGACGGAGCAGAAAATTCCAGCCCGGGTCATGCCCGTAAAAATCTTCCACTAAATCGTAAACATTATCCATACTTTATAAAATACCTCTTTCTGTGATAGCTTATTATAACATATACTAGCGGGCAACTACAATAATGCTGCCCTGTATAAAAAAGAACGGCTTTGCAGCCGCTCTTTGAAAAATTTTTTATTCTTCGCCGATAACCAGCACTTCCGGATGAAGTTCCACACCGGCTTTTTCCATAATTACTCTGCGCACATCCGCTATCAGCTGCAAAACATCTGCCGCCGTGGCGTTGCCACAGTTTACAACAAAACCTGCATGCTTGGGCGAAACCTGCGCGCCGCCAACCTTATAGCCTTTCAATCCGGCTTCTTCAATAAGCGTTCCGGCAAAATATCCAGGCGGGCGCTTAAACATACTGCCGGCACTTGGCATTTCCAGCGGCTGCTTGCTGATGCGCCTGCTGCTGAAATCGTCCATCATGGCTTTAATGGCGTCTTTGTCGCCGGGCTGCATGTTCAGGCAAACTTCGGTAATAATATAGCCGCTTTCCTGCAAACTTGTTTTACGGTAGCCAAACTGCAAATCCGCAGCGGTAAGCACAAACTCTCTGCCGTTCATATCCATAACGGCTACGCTTTCAACTACGCCTTTCATTTCACCGTTATACGCACCGGCATTCATGTAAACGGCGCCGCCAATGCTCCCCGGAATGCCCACGGCAAATTCCATGCCGCTTAAACCACATTCCCACGCTTTGCGTGATGCCAAAGCCAGCGAATAACCGGAACCGAAGAACAGCCTGTTGCCCTCACGGCGGAAACTTTTAAGTGCATTGCCAAGCTGAATAACCAACCCGCGGATGCCTTTGTCGCGCACAAGCACGTTGGAGCCGTTGCCGAGAATTGTTACCGGCACTTCGTAATCTTTGGCAGCTGCAAGGGCAAAAGCAAGCCCCTCCGAATTTTCCGGCTGCACAAGCACATCTGCCGGACCGCCGATTTTAAACGAAGTATGCCTGCTCATTGGTTCACAGCAATAAACCCTGCCGGGCATTTTTTCTTTTAAAACTTCTGCTAACAGATTAACGGAATTATTCACCGACAGCTTCCTTTACAACGTCATTAATCGTTTTGGTAATATCGGCCATCATCATCTGGAAACGCATAAACGCGTGCAGATATTCCATGGCGGTCGGGTTCAGGCTTAATAAAGAGGAAAGTTTCTGCAGCTTTTCTTCTTTTTCTTTGTCAACTTCCTGTTTCTGATATTTGGCAAGTTCAATTTCAGAGCTTAATTTAATAAAATCATTGGCAAGTTCTTCCGCCTGAGCATCTTTTTTAAGGACAACTCTTGCTTCCTGTAATTTTTTAAATTCATGGCTTTCTTTTAATGCTTTAGCCAGTTCGTTAGCGCAATCATAAACGTTCATTATATGTCACCTCATAATTAATTATGTTTTTTCGTAAATATTATAACACATTTACAGATACTGTAAATGCCTGTTACTGCGGTTTTACATTCAAATGTGCAAATCCTTTGATATCGCCGTAATCAAAGTGCCACCATTCCGTTTCGCTTGCCGTAAAGCCTGCCATCTGCATAGCGCTGCGCAGCAAATCACGGCGGTAGCGTTCAAGTGTTGTGCCGCCTGCAAAAGATGCGTACTGACGCACGGAGGGTTCATCAAACCCGCTGATCATACCGGCATTTTCGCCGGTTGCAAGCAAATACATGCTTACATCAATGCTGCGCCCGGTATTATGGCTAAAGCCAGCCTCCGGCGCGGGCAGCATGGATTTTTTATCTGCCGGCAGTGCGTCATAGGCAAGTTTGGAAACAGACCACGGGCGGTAAGCCTCCCATACAAGAATACCGTAGCCATAGGGTTTTAAATATTGCTGTGCCTGCGCCAGTGCCTGTGCAGCGTCTGCATCCAAAAATGCACGCTGGTCATCGGTAAGCGCCTGACCGAAGCAGTTATCTGCCTGCGCATAACGCAAATCAAATTTAAGCCCCGGTACTGCCTGTGCCAAATCAACAAGCTGTGCCTGCTGCCCGGCGCCAAGCTGTGCCGGCATTACGGCAGCGTCTGCCGCAGTTTTTAATGCCTGCCAGTCACTTGCAGGTGCAAAGCGGAACGGCCTGCCGTTTTCACCGGCAAAAAAGCTGCGGCTGTAACGGTTGCCACCAACACTGCAGCTTACACCGTAGCCTTCGCGGCTGCGTTCAATACGTACTGCGGCATCCAAATGATTTAGCGGCCCGCTTTCATTTATGGTATACGAATCGAAATGTTCCTTATAAAGCGGATAAACATTACTGCCGGCAAAAGTATAATCATTCTGCCCGAAACGGTAAACCAGCTCAACTTCTCCGTTATTTTCGCGCAGCAAAAACATTTCGCCGTTGCCGTAATACATTCCCAAAATATATTTTAAATCTTTCGGGCAGTCTTTAGGTTCAAAAGCAGGCGCTGCCCAGCCATGCCCGGCCGCAAAAAAGCACAGGCACAGCAGCATGCTCAAAATTTTGTACTTCATTTTATCAGCTCCGGCCTAACATCTTTCAAAACATTCATATATTCATTGGCTTTATCAACCTGCGCCAGGTCAATATCGCAGTAAATAATTTCTTCTTCTTCGCCGCCAACGGCAAGCACTTTGCCGAACGGGTCTATTACCGAAGAATGTCCGTAAAATTTCTGGTCATGAAATTTACCGGCGCAATTTACGCCGACAATAAAGATATGGTTCTCCAGTGCTCTTGCACGCAGAAACAAATCCCAGATAGCGCCGCGTATTTTCGGCCATTCTGCCGGAACAAAAATTATTTTTGCGCCCTGCATGGCCATATGGCGGTATAATTCCGGGAAGCGCAAATCATAGCAAATTGTTGAAGCACAGGTTATGCCTTCCAGTTCATACGTACTAAAATCGCTGCCCGGCTTAAAGAAACGCTGTTCATTAAACATGCTGAACAAATGCAGTTTGCTGTAACAGAAAACAATCTCTCCTTTTTTATCTATAACAACGGTGGTGTTATAAACATTGCCGTCGCCCTTGCGCAGAGGAATTGAACCTGCCACAACGGCGCAGCTGTTTGCGGCGGCAATTCGCCTGATTTCTTCAATTACCGGCCCGTTAAGATATTCCGCTTCTTTGCTTAAATGCCCCAACGAATAACCCGTTGTCCATATTTCTGGCAGCACGGCAATATCAGCCTGCGGCGCGGCCTGCTTTAACAAATGGCAGGCTTTTTCCACATTGCCTGCTTTATTTTTCTCCAGAACTTCCATCTGCAATAATGCAAGTTTCAAGTTTACCCCCTCCAATCATTCCGAAATAACTTTATCTTTAGGGAATGTAATTTCAAAACGCGTGCCTTCACCAAGTTTGCTGAATACCTGCACTTTGGCACCATGCATACGGATAATTTCCTTGGCAATGGCAAGGCCAAGCCCTGTTCCAGGCACGTTGCGCGAATGTGATTTATCAACTTTGTAAAAGCGTTCCCAGATAAACGGCAAATCTTCTTCCGGTATGCCCGGGCCCTGGTCGGAAATGGTCATTTTCACGCTGCCATCCGGCTGCAGTTCGGTTACAAACGTAACCGTGCCGTTTTCCGGTGTATATTTTAATGCATTGTCGCCGATAATCAGCACAAGCTGCACCATCTGGTCGCCCTGGCCCATAATTTGTATTTTTTCATCAACATGCACCAGCAGCTTAACGTTTCTTTCAACAGCGTTCACCATGAGTTTTTCCGCTACATTGCGCACAATGGCACCCAAAGGCAGCGGCTGCATTTTGGCGGGCGCAAGTTCATCGGCAGCCTGCATGCGGCTGATATCCAGAAGTTCTCTTATCATGCGCTCCAGACGCATTGTTTCTTCGTTAATCAAAAGGCGGTAACGCTGAATCATGTCCTTGTCGGTAACAGTGCCGTCGCTTATCGCCTCGTTATAGCCGCGGATGATAGTCAGCGGCGTGCGCAGTTCGTGTGATACATTGGCAACAAAGTCACGGCGGATTTTTTCGGCGCGTTCCGTTTTGGCAACAAACGCACTCAAATCGTTGCCGAGTGCATTAAGCGCTTTGCCGAGCTGTGCTACTTCATCCTGCCCGTGCACGTTAACCTTGCGTGTATAGTCGCCGGCAGCAATGGCCATAGCGCTGTCTTTCATGGAAACCAGCGGCTTGATAATGGTTCTGGCCAGGCTGCGCACCATAAACATACTTAAAATAAGTGCCAAAATAGCAACGATAGAAGTGTATATGTAAATGTCACGCAAAAAGCTGTCAAACCCGCTTAAAGGCTGCGCCAGCAAAATTGCCCCTCTCGCCTGCCCGGGCTTGCCGTAAGGAACGCCTACCAGCATTACCTGTTCTTTGTAATACGGATGATAAATTTGCGACTGAACGGATTTACCGCTGTATACATCCTTTAAAATCGTTATTACTTTGGTATCCAGCTTGCCGCTTTTTATTTCCCTGGCAATTTCGGAAACAGAGCCTTCCAGCATGGTTAAATCCTTAATGCCGGGGCGTGTGCCGTCCTGTTTATAATCTGTATTGATGTTGGACGCGGCCAGAAGCTCAAATTTATCGTCAAACAGCCATATTCTGGCGCCAACAAGCCTGTCTACGGCAAACACATAACGGTTCAGCATTTCCATGCTGTTGGAAAATCCCATAAAATATTCTACCGTAGCAGCCATTTCATTGCCTTTTTCAGCCAGCTCCTGCTCGTTGGTTTTAAAAAAATAATCGGCGATAAGATAGGAAATACCTGCCGTAACGCCGACTACTATAACCATTATCAGAGCCATGAAGCTGTACATCAGCCTTGTACTCAGAGATTTATTCATTTTTTATCTTTAACCTCAAATTTGTAACCTACGCCCCAAATGGTTGTAATATCCCAATCGGAATCGGAAGGAATATTAAGTTTTTGCCTGATACGCTTAATATGCGTATCAACCGTGCGTGTATCGCCGTAATAGGAATAGCCCCAAATTGTTTCCAGAAGCTGGTTGCGCGAAAAAGCCTTGCCGGGATTGGAGGCCAGGCACCACAAGAGTTCCATTTCTTTCGCGGTAAAGGTCATTTTTTTACCGAAAGCAATAACCTGGTATTTTTCCATGTCAATGCTGAGCCCGCGGTATTCAATATGCGAACGCCCGCCTGCCTCGTCTTTCTTTACGGCAGAGCTTCTGCGTAAAACTGCCTTAACCCTTGCAATAACTTCGCGGTTATTAAACGGTTTGGTAATATAATCATCCGCACCTATTTCAAGGCCTAAAATGCGGTCGTCATCATCATCTTTAGCCGTCAGCATAATAATAGGAATATCGCTCATTTTGCGTACCTGTTTGCAAACTTCCAGTCCGTCCAGCACCGGCATCATAATATCAAGAATGATAATATCCGGTTTTTCCGACTGAACCTTTAAAATGGCTTCTGCACCATCAGCAGCTTCTATTACATCAAAGCCCTCTTTTTCGCAGTAAATTTTTAATATTTCCCTAATCGGCGCTTCGTCATCAGCAATCAAAACTTTTTGTTTATCCATCTTTACCACCGCCATTAACTGTTATTAGCATTATTATACAATAAATCGCGCTGTTTGGGTATTTTTGCAATATGCTTTCACAAAAATATTACAAAACAGAGATATAATCACGCTGATAAAAAAATAAACTACCAACAAAGCACTGCTTTATTGATAGTTTATTAATGTTTTTAAATAACGCGGCATGCGCCGTAATAACGTGCGCCCCAATAGCCGGTAAATGTGGAAGATACCGTTACGCCGGTACTGGAACCCGCATGGATGAATTGTCCGTTGCCAAGATAAATACCGCAGTGCGACGGGCCGGGCTCATAAGTGCTGAAGAAAATTAAATCGCCCGGGCGCAGCTGGCTGGCACTAATCTGGCGTCCGCTGTACATCTGCACATCAGCAGTACGCGGAAGGCTGATGCCTGCACGCGCGAAAGCATACTGGGTAAAACCGGAGCAGTCGAAGCCATATACACTCGTTCCGCCAAAAACATAAGGCGTACCGATTACACCATAGGCAGCACGAATAACGTTTCTTACAGTAGCACTCCTGCCGGAACGGTTAGGAGGCATAGGTTTCTGCATTAAAGCCGTATAGGTAGCTTCACCGATTATTCCGTCAACTTCTAACTGTTGATCCGCCTGGAAGCGTTTGACAGCGGCTTCCGTTTCAGAACCGAAATCACCGTCAAGCAATTTGATTTCATACTTCAATTCAACCAAGCGTTTTTGAATAGCCAGGACTTCCGGACCATTATCCCCGTATTCAAACGAGGCTAATGCGGTTGCCATGTTTGCTAAACAGAATACACATGTCAATGCCAAACAAAGGAACCCTTTTTTTATCACCCGCATCACTTCCTTGTGCTTTTATAAACAAATAAATTATAGCACAAAATGCCGCTTTTGTAAACCAGAACTACCGTTTGCCAATGTGTCTGCCTACTATATACAGTGGTCTTTGCTTTACTTCCTCAAAAATGCGGCCTATATACTCGCCCAAAATGCCTATGCCTACAAGCTGAATGCCGCCAAGAAAGAGTACGCTGGCCGTCATTGTTGCCCAGCCGGGCACTGCATCATCTGCAACATATTTTACATAAAGAACGTGTAAAATTACCAGAAAACTCATTAAACCGAACACAATGCCGATATAAAATGCCCAGCGCAGCGGCAGATTTGAAAATGAAGTAATGCCGTCCAGAGCAAAATGCAGCATTTTGCGCAGATTATATTTGGAATGGCCCGCAAAACGCGGCGGAGCCGTAAACTCAAAAGTTGCCACTTTGAAGCCCAGCGTATTAACCAGGCCGCGGATAAAACGGGCACGTTCGCGGTAACGCCTGAATGCCTCCACCGCAACTTTGTCCATCAGGCGGAAATCGCTGCCGCCGGGTGTAATTTCCACTTTAGACATGGAATTAATAATTTTATAATAAGCCTTTGACGTAATGTTTTTAAAAAAAGAAGCGTCTTCCGTTGCCGTGCGCACCGTCTGCACAATCTGAAAACCATCCTCCCACAGCTTTAAAAGTTCCGGCACAAGTTCGGGCGGATGCTGCAAATCACCGTCCATGGTAATAACAGCGTCGCCGCAGGCATTATCAAGCCCGCAGGTCAGCGCAAGCTGGTGCCCGTAATTGCGCGAAAGGAAATACACCTGCACACGTTCGTCTTTTTCAGCCAGTTCTGCTAATATTAAATGGCTGCTGTCGCTTGAGCCATCATCAACAAAAATTAAATCGTAATCATAAGGCATGGCTTCCATTACTTTGCCCAGCCTTTTATGAAACTCATGTAAATTTTCTTCTTCATTATATACAGGAACAACAAATGAAATCCGTTTCACTGTCAAGACCCAACCTTTAGCCAATAGTTTTTTTACATTAATTTTAATTTCTTATATATTATAACATCTTATTTTGAATTTCTGCTGAAAATTTGCAAAAAATAAGGCCGACATTTCTGCCAGCCTTTTAATTTCTTAATACGAGTGCTCAATAAGCCGGGTTCTGTTCCGCAAAGCGGCAGCAATCATTTATCTAGGCCGGCAATTACTTGCAGGCTCAAGCGACACAACCCGGAAGGATCAGCGGGCCGCTTCATCCCTTCCCTATTTGGTCTTGCTCCGAATGGGGTTTACCTAGCCGGCCGGTTACCCGTCCGCTGGTGCGCTCTTACCGCACCGTTCCACCCTTACCTGCCGAAGCAGGCGGTACACATTTCTGTGGCACTATCCCTGAGGTCACCCTCGCCGGACGTTATCCGGCATTCTGCCCTGTGGAGCCCGGACTTTCCTCTTACGGCAAAGCCGTCAGCGATTGCTTTTCACACTCATACTGTCAGTACTTTAGCACAAAGCCTGTAATTAGTCAAGGGTTAAAATGTGGGCCGCAGGCATTTAATTTTTAGCCTGCGCCAGGCGCGAAGCAATTACTCCGCTGATTTTGGCATTAACCGTTTCCAGCGCTTTTAACGCGACAGATTTGTTGCCGACATCGCCGATAACGGAACTGTCTTTGGCAAGTTCCGTAAATTTGCCGTTATAAATGTATTTGCCGCTCTTTACATCAAAAATTTTAAAAGGCACAACTGCCGTCATCTCTTTGCCAAGCGTAAACACGGTTACTTTTTCCTTGCGGACGAAAGGTTCCACCTGCACCAGCACAACGTAGTCAACGCCGCTGCCTTTAAACACATCTGCAATATCAGCTCTTTCGGCCTGAGTAATATCAGCAATGCCGTTTTCGTTAAACTGCCCTAAAAACTCAGTTCCGTCTATATACTCACAGGCAGAAGTTTTTAGTGCTGCCTGCACGTTTTCCAGAACTGCCCTGTCTATATCCGCGTCATAAGTTGTGTTGGCATTATTAACATATAATACTGCGACTTTGCTTAACCCATCACTTTCCCCTGCCTTTGCCGCTGCAATTTTCAGGCGTTCACTGAACGGGCGCTGCACTGCGCCTGCATCGCCGATTTCTGCCGCAGCAGCAAAACCAACTGCGTTAAAACAAATTAAACCAAGCATCATTAACAACATTAAAAACTTTCTCACCTTGATTCCTCCAATGAATAAAATATTTTGCTGTAATTTTATACAATAACTATTAAGATTTTTAATTTATATAAAATTAACTTCAGCGCCGTTATTATAGCAACTTTAAGATAACTTTGCAACTTTTTCATTTTAATTTCATGTTTTTTGTTATTGTGTAATATCATTAACAGCATATATTAAAAATAAAAACAGGTTTTCCACACGCGTACATCAACGCATGAAAAACCTGTTTTATAAACTTTTAAATATTATTTAAATCTTTCGTCTTCGCTTATTTCGTACTCAAATTCTTCCCAGTCTTCGCTGTTTTCGTTTTCGTAATAACGCCCGTTCTTGTAAATAATATCGTCCTGAGTGTACGGGTGGCCATTCGCAACTCCGTTGCCATTATTTGCAGAGCTGTTTTTATCCTGCCCGGCATTATTTTCCGTGCCGCTGCCCGAAGCGCGCATCAAAGCAGCAAGCTCTCCCAAATCCCTTATAAGTTTAGCAAACGCCGTCAACATAGCAGCCAGCAATCCCAAAACAATTATAATCAAAAACAGGTAAAGCACAATATCACCTTATTTGCTCACACATTACTCATTAAAAAACGCTGCAGCATTTTATTGTATTCCCACGGATTTTTATTATCCGTCTTTTTAAACTGGTTCATAACTGCGTCCAGTTCATCCGCATAATGCACTATAAAGGCCTCTTTGGTTGCACAGGCAACAGGCGAGCCTTTTTCCGGTTCACCGTGGTGCGACAAAATAATATGCAGCAGCTGCTGCAATTTAGGGCCGGTAACCCGCGCTTTGGCAGCCGCTTCCTGTACTATTGCCGCGCTCATGCTGATATGCCCCAAAAGCCTGCCTTCCGTTGTATACGGAAAGCCCATGGAGGCAGAAATTTCACGCAGCTTGCCGACATCGTGCAAAAGCGCCCCGGCAACGATTAAATCTTTATCCACGCCGCCGATGGATTCCGCCATGGCAATTGCTAGCACCGCCACATCAACAGAATGCTGCAGCAGCCCGCCGATATAAGCGTGGTGCAGCCTCATTCCCGCCGGATTGCGCAAAAACTGTTCGTAAACCGCGCCTTCAAAAACATTATCCAAAACAAGGCGCAGCCCCGGTGTTAAAACGCTTTTTATAAGGCGGTCAAATTTATCTTTATAGGCTTCGTGGTCAAAATCGCCTTCCGGCAGCAGGTTGCTGATATCATCCTCCGGAACGATATCGCTTAATTTTTTTATAACCAGCTGCAAAGCCATTTCACCGGAAAATTTGTTAATATCCACGCTGCCGCTTACCATTACCGGCGAAGGGCCGTCCATCTCGCGCATTTTTTCAACAATGCCGGCTTCAAAAGTAATAAACGGTATTTTGCCGCTGTTATCTTCCGCAAGCCCGCGTGCAAAAGGCGCACCGTTGGAAGATGTGCCCACGCGCTGAACACGCAGAAGCACCGACTGGCAAATTTTTGCCCCGGCTTTAAAATCACTAATCATTTATTGTACCTCAATTCATTAATATTGTTTAAAAAGCAAAGTTTCGCGCGCCGTTAAAACCTGCGCCGCAAAGCCTGCCGCCGCCAGCCTCAGCGAAAGTTTGTCGGCCAGCACCGCCACAACCGGCAGCTCCGTGCCCTGATGCGTGGCGTCAATAAGGTTCAGCCCGCTGAATACGGCATTCTGGGCTTCATGGTATTTAATATCGCCGGTCACATAAGTATCCGCGCCCTGTTCAAGCGCTTCGGCAATAAAATCAATGCCGGCGCCGCCGCATAAGGCAACCTTGTAAACAGTTTTTCCTGCACTTATGCCGGTAACAAAAGAGAGCCCCAGAGCCTCTTTTACAACCTGGGCAAATTTTTCAAATTCCATTTTATGCGGCAAATAACCTACGCGCCCCAAGGCACCGCAGTTAGCGTCATTTTTCACCAGCGAAACGGTTTTCTCCAAACCGAGCTTTTCCGCAAGCACATCGTTAACGCCGCCAAGCACGCTGTCAAGACTTGTATGCGCACTGTATACGGCAATGCCGTTTTCTATGCACTTTAACAGCAAATCGCTTTGCCAGCTGCTGTCGCAGATGTTTTTAAGCGGTTTGAAAATCGGCGGATGATGCGTTATAAGCATGTCTGCTTTTTGCCCAACAGCCTGCTGCACAACTTCCGGCGATACGTCAAGCGCTACCATTATTTTTTTTACGGAACTACTGCCGCGCCCGATTAAAAAACCGGCGTTATCCCACTCCTCGGCAAGATTGCGCGGGGCAATGCTGTCCATAATTTTTACTATATCATTCACAGTCGCACTCATGCTTATATTCCTCCAATCCGGCAAGAAGCTCCTGCATTTTTTTATATTTATCGCTCTGCTGCGCTTTGCTGCTCTGCGCCATGCTTTTAAGCATTCTTGCGTAAGCAGCGTAAAGTTTTTCAATATGCCTGCCAAAAAGCGGCGGCCGCTTTTCAATAAGGCGCGGCCCAATTTCATATTCTATGCTGCTGTGCGGAGGCTCGCTGCCGGGCACCAGCATAATAATTTCGTATAAATGCTGCGGTTCCTCCGCCAGCGCTTCGTCTGCAATGCGCCAGCCGTTTTCGCACGCCCACCTGCGCAGCCCCGGCGCGCCTGCCATTGGCTGCACTATTAAAAATTTCAGCGCTCTGGCTACTTCCGGGCTTTCTTCCAGAATCTGCACAATAGTGCTGCCGCCCATTCCGGCAATAACCGCACCGTCGGCCTCGCCCGGCTTTAAAACGGTAAGACCGCTGCCGCGGCGCACTTCTATTTTGTCTTTTAATCCATACATGCCGATATTGGTTTGTGCCGCCCTGCACGGCCCTTCGGCAATATCTGCCGCTATAGCAGCTTTAATTAAGCCTTTCTGCATAAGCCACACCGGCAAATACGCGTGGTCCGTGCCAATATCTGCCACAACGCAGTTTTGCTGCACCAGCGCCGCTATGGCTTCCAATCTTGCGCCTATATTCATAAACCCTCCGGTAATATTGTTATTTACACAACTAAATTATAACATACCGGAGGGTTTTTATAACATTTTCAGTTCAATGTTTTTACAAATTTTTTAATGCTTGCACCAAGCGTCAGCAAAATAAAAATTACCAGCGCCATTACCTGCGGCCACATAATCTCAAGCCCGTTGCCTTTTAATAAAATGCCGCGCAAAATTTGCAAATAATATGTAAGCGGCAATAAATTTCCCAGGTAATAGAAAAAGTCCGGCATGGATTCGCGCGGAAAGATAAATCCCGACAGCATAATGCTCGGCAGCAGCACAAACACGCCCATCTGTATGGCCTGCATCTGCGTTTTGGAGCAGCTGGAGATTAAAACCCCCAGCGACAGCGACGCCGTAATAAACAGCGACGACAGAACATACAGCAAGGTAATGCTGCCGCGCACCGGCACGTTAAAAACTATAATGCCCGCAAAAAGCGCAATTGTTATCTGCGCATAGCCGACAAAAATATAAGGAATGATTTTGCCGAGTATCAGTTCCCACGGGCGCAGCGGGCTTACAATAAGCTGCTCCATCGTGCCGTTTTCCTTTTCGCGCACAATTGCCATGGAGGTTATCAGCACCATGGTCATTGTCAGCACAACGCCGATAATGCCCGGCACCATATAAAACGCCGTTACAAAATCCTGATTGTACCAGGCGCGTACACGCACATCATACAGCGAAGTCTGGCTGCTGTGCAGGCCGTATTTTTCCTGCAAAGCCTCCTGCGATTTTACATTGCCTATGGACTGCGCCGCCGCTATGGCCGAAGCCGCCGACTGGGAATCGGTAGCGTCTACAATAACCTGCACCGGCGTCTGCCGGTTATGCTTTAAGTTTTCTTCCAAATCGGGCGGAATAATTACGCCTACTTTGGCATCGCCTGCGTCAACCCTGCGGTTAACGTCTTCAAAACTGTCTTCTATGTAAATAAGGTCAAAATATTCGCTGGCAGTAAAACTGTTTAAAAGCTCCCTGCTTTCGGCAGATAACGACTGGTCGAACACCGCAGTTTTTAAATGCTTTACGTCCGTATTAATGGCAAAGCCGTATATTATAAGCTGCACCACCGGCATAATCAGCAAAATTACCAGCGTCAGACGGTCGCGCCGCATCTGGATAAATTCTTTTTTTAATAAAGCGAGCAGCCTGTTCATACTTTGCCACCGCCCTTTTTATCAAGATAGTACGAAAACACATCTTCCATTGTCGGTTCAATAATTTTATACTGCCAGTCCGAAAGCAGCGGCAAATCCTGCGGCGCAACCAGCACACGCAGTTCGCGCCCGAAAATATAGGCATCTTCCACCGGAATACGTTTTTTAATTTCTTCACGCAGTTTAATGGAATCGTCACTGGCAATGCTTACCAGCGTGCCTTTAATGCTGTCTTTCAGCTTTTTGGGGCTGCCTTCGGCAACCATTTTCCCGGCATCCAAAAATACCATTTCGTCGCAGTGTTCGGCTTCTTCCATAAAATGCGTCGTTACTACCATCGTAGTGCCGCCAATTGCCAGCGCGTGGATTATCTGCCAAAAGCTGCGGCGCGAAATGGGGTCAACGGCGCTCGTCGGTTCATCCAGAAACAGCAGCTTGGGTTTGTGAAGTATTGCGCACCCCAGCGCCAGACGCTGCTTTAAACCGCCGGAAAGATTGCCGGAAAACTCGTTGCGTTTGTCTTTAAGGTTCATCTGCTCAATCATTTCTTCAATGCGGGCATATTTTTCTTCACCTTTCAGCCCGTACATACCGGCATAAAAATCAAGGTTTTCAAACACCGTCATATCAAGGTACAGGCTGAACTTCTGCGACATATAACCGATATTTTCCTTAACTTTTTCCGGTTCTTTCACAACGTCGTAGCCCAGCACAATGCCGGTTCCTCCGGCCGGTTTTAAAATGCCGCACAGCATGCGGATGCTTGTTGATTTTCCGCTGCCGTTGGAACCAAGAAAGCCGTAAATTTCACCGCTGTAAACCTTAATGTTAAGCCTGTCCACCGCCGTAAAATCGCCGAATTTACAAGTTAAATCTTTAGTTTCTATTGCCAGTTCACGTACTGTCATTTTATTAAAACATCCGCCACCATGCCCGGCTTAAAGATGCCCTCCTCATTCGGCAGCGCCACTTTAACGGCAAACACAAGGTTTGCGCGCTCGCGTTTTGTTATGCTGTTGCGCGGGGTATACTCGGCACTGTCGCTGATTTCCTTAATTTTACCGGTAAAAGCCCTGTCCGGATAAGCGTCGATTTTTACACTGCACTCCTGCCCCACTTTAATAACGCCAAGCACATCGGAAGGCACGTAAACCCTTACCCAGCAGTCACTTAAATCCACAACCGTAAGCACCGACATACCTGCACTTACATATTCGCCCACTTCATAATTTTTTGTCAGTACAACGCCGTTTACCGGGCTGTATAAAGTCATATCACCCAATGCTATTTTAGTATTTTCAAGCGCTGCTGCCGCACGCTGTGTTTCACGGCGCTGCGCTTCAATTTCATCTTCACGGTTGCCTTCAATTAAAAGCGCTTCCTGTTCACGCGCCGCTTTTAAACTGTTTTCGGCAACTACGTCTGCCGCTATTGCCTGATCAAGCAGCTGGCGTGCAACGGCGCCGTCCTGATACAGTTTTTCGTAACGCAGGCGGTCGGTATGCGCCTGATTATAATCTGCCAGTGCCGATTCTGTTTTAGCTGCCGCCTCGCGCAGCTCCTGCGGGCGCGCGCCCTTAATTAAATCGGTCAGCTGGGCCTGGGCTTTGGCTAAGCTTGCTTCATCTTCGGCAAGCTGGGCCTCAAGTTCACGCGTATCAAGCCTGGCAATTATCTGCCCGGCAGTTACGCTGTCGCCCTCTTTTACGGTACGTTCACGCAAATAGCCGCCCAGCCGCGGAGTCACATCGGCTTTTGTCGCCTCAACCGTTCCGGTAAGTATTTTGGCTTCTTCGCCCTGCAAATACAATTTATAGGCACCTGCTGCCAAAATGAGTATTACTGCAATAACGGCGGTAATAATTTTACGTTTTGTCATGGCCTTTTACCTCAATTCCGCGCAATAAAATATCTAAAACCTGCCGCAGATAGCTTTCGGTAAAACTTTCGTCCTGTTCTATAACCATGCTGTGCAGCGGCTTGGTTAAAAAATAAAGGTTAATGATAGAAATAAGCATCAAAAGCACTGTTTTTTCATCCAGTGTTTTCAAAAAAATTCCCTGCTCTTTGCCGCGCTCAATCATTTTAAGCAGCACGGCAGAATTGCTTTTAAACTTGTTTAAAACCACGTCTTGAAATACCTGCGACGGCTTAATAACCTCGCGGTATATCAATTTAACATAGGCAGGCGGATACTTGTGAAAAATATCGCTGATAGAACGTGTATAAATCCTCAGCCCTTCACGCGGGTCTAATTTTTCATCACGCAAAACGCCTATAAATTCATCAAAATTATTTATCAATTCACGCAAAATGGCTTCGTAAAGCCCCTGCTTACTGCCAAAATAATACGAAATCATCGAACTGTTGGCACCTGCATCTGCCGCAATCTGCCTGATGCTGACCTTGTCATAACCATATTCTGCAAACAAACCGATAGCAGACATTATTAATTTTTCTCTTTTTCCTGTTTCGTTTTTCATATCATCACCGCTCTTTTCAATCAATCGTTTGATTAAATATTTCGGCATTTTTCTCTAATTTCCTGCCTGCACACAAAAATAAAACCGTATTTTTATAAATTATACTGACATAACAAAAAAAGCCAAAATATAAATTTCAAATTATACTTTGGCTTTTTCGCAAATCACAATGCAAAGATTATACTGCGCGGCTCTATAAAAATGCTGCGGCTCCTCCGATTCCGTCCGGGCATAGCACCGGACTCTCGAAGGATTTTACCACAAATTTAGCCGCCGCAGTTTTTACATATCGCCTTACAGCATAATCCTTTGCTTGTTCTATAACAATATTAAGTTTTAAACACTAACACTTTTACAATTTATTTATTGTAAATCAAATCTACAAGTTCCAGCGTCAGTTTGCAGGATTTTTCCATAGCGCCCAGCGGTAAAAATTCGCAGTTAGAGTGGAAGTTATGCCCTGCCGTAAAGTAGTTCGGCGTTAAAATGCCTTTGGTGGAAATAAACGAACCATCCGTACCGCCGCGCATTGCAAGCGTTATCGGCTTAATGCCGAGTTTTTCCATTGCGGTGTACAGATAATCAATGCAGTATTTGTTATCTTCCGTTACGGCATCGTTAATATTACCGTAAGTATCGCTCATGGTGCAGGTAACTTCGGCACGCGGATACATAGCCTGCAATTTTTCCGCATTGGCGGCAATTTCCGCTTTGCGTTCTTCATAGCGTTTTTTGTTATGGTCGCGGATGTCGAGCGTAACGGTGGCATAAGTATCGTTGCTTACAATGCTCTTAACCCAAATATAACCTTCGGTGCCTTCCGTGCATTCCGGGGTCTGCGTGCGGTCAAACATATTAACAAGGTCAACGGCAAGCAGTGTCGGGTTAATAAGCACGCCTTTGGCGCTCATCGGGTGCGCGCTTACGCCTTTAATTTTAACAATGGCGGTTCCGGCATTAAAGGTTTGGTAAACAACTTCGCCAAGTTCGCAGCAATCAATGGTATATGCAAATTTAACAGGGAATTTGCTGAAGTCCATTTTTTTAGAACCGCGCAGGCCAATTTCTTCATCCGGAACAAAAGCAACGTAAATATCGCCGTGACAGCGTTTTTCGTTAACAATGGTTTCCAAAGCAACCATAATGTTGGCAATGGCAGCTTTGTTATCTGCGCCAAGCACGCTGGTACCATCGGTAAATACAATATCCTCGCCAACGTATTTTTCAAGTTCCGGGTGTTCTGCCGTGCGGATCCAGATATCTTTTTCTTTGTTCAGGCATACATCGCCGCCCTGATAGTTTTTAACCACCTGCGGATGAATTTCCGGCGACATGTTAATATCAATAGTATCAAGATGAGCGCACCAGCCAACAGCAGGCACCTCTTTGGTGCAGCCTTCCGGCAGATAAGCCGGCAGTTTGCCGGTAAGCACGGAATATTCGCTGATTTCAAGGTCAACAAGGCCAAGTTCAGCCAAGTCCTGTTTTAACAGCTCTGCCAGTTTGCGCTGGCCTTCGCTTGAAGGTACATTGGCATTGGCAGCGTTGCTCTGGCTCGGTACTGCCACATAACGCAAAAATCTTTGTAATAATTTTTCCTGCATAATTTATTATGCCTCCTTAAATATTACATTCGCCGCGGATATACATAATCTGCCTGGAAGCCCAGAGGAATATCGAACCACCAGAAGAAGTAAAGCATGAAGGTTAAAGTTACAAGCAGCGTAATGGTGTACGGCAGCATCATGGAGCTGAGCGTACCGATACCGGCTTCTTTAACGTATTTCTGGCAGTAGAGTATAATCAGCGGATAAAACGCGAACATAGGCGTTACAACGTTTACGGCACTGTCGCTTACGCGGTAGGCGGCCTGTGTAAGTTCAGGCGCAATGCCTACTGCCATCAGCATAGGCACAAAAATAGGCGCCAAAATTGCCCATTTTGCAGATGCAGAAGTGATGATAAGGTTCAGCAGGCCTACAAAAATTATAATGCCCAAAATTGTAATCTGCGGCGGCAAAGCCAGCGATTTTAAAAATTCTGCGCCGGATACCGCAAGCAGTACACCGATATTGGATGCACCAAACGCATACAGGAATTGTGCTGCAAAGAAGTAGAATACAACCATCTGCACGAGGGTTTTGGTAATTTCTTCCATAGCGGCGGTAACGTCTTTAGGAGAACGGAATTTGCCGCACAAAATACCGTATACAAGGCCGACAGCAGCTGCAAAAATAAAAATTACGGCTACAATGGACTGCATAATAGGAGCCTGGAAGCTGGCAATTTCGCCGTTAGGCGCACGCAGCAGGGAATCTTCCGGATAAAGAGCTGCAAACAAACCGATAATCATTAAAATTAAAATGCCGGTGGCAATCATAAAAGCACGGTTTTCGCGCGGAGTAATATCAGTATTGTTTTCGTTGCCAAGGTCAAGGTCATCCGGCAGCGGATAAGTTCTCCACAGCCAGGGGTCAACTACTTTTTCGGTAACCCACCAGCAGGAAGCAATTACAAGGAAGGTAGAACCCAGCGCATAAAAATAATTGCAAAGTACGTTAACCTGATAAGTCGGGTCGATAATCTGCGCTGCGCTCTGCGTAAAGCCCTGAATTACGGGGTCGATTGCAGACGGGGTGTAGTTGGCAGAAAAAGCACCGGCAATACCGGCAAAAGATGCCGCAACGCCGGAAAGCGGATGCTTGCCTGTTGCATAAAACATATATGCCGCAATCGGGATAATGATAACATAACCGGTATCCGGGCCAAGGTGGCTGACCATACCGGCAAGAATTACTACCGGAGTAATTAAAAATTTAGGTGTTACAGACAAAAGTTTTTTCAAGCCGGTGTTAATGTAGCCGGAACCGTCGGCAATACCGATACCGAGAGTTGCCACAATAACCATTGTCAGCGGTGGGAAGTTAGCATAGTTGGTAACCATTTTGCTCATTAACGTTACCAGTTCCTTACCGCTTAACATGTTGTTAACCGTAATTTGTTTGCCCGTTGCGGGGTGCACATAGTCGAAACTGATTTGCGACAAAATTGCAGACACAACGCAAACAATTACGAATGCGCCGATGAACAAAACGGTAATATCCGGGATTTTATTGCCGACACGCTCAATCAGCCCCAGGATGCCTCCCATTTGTTCTTTTTTAGCAGATTTTTCCAAATAAAGTGCCTCCTTTATATTTTATGCCGCAAAAAATACTGTCCCCAAAGCGTGTTACCTTTGGGAACAGTACCAAGGGCAGCATATTATTATATACTAATAAATTTACAACGATGACAGCATATCGTCAACATATTTTTTAATTTTTTCAAGTTTTTTGCGTATATCTTTAACTTTTCCGCTGTCGCGTGCAACAACCTGCTCAATTTTGGCACGGTGCTGCAAATAAGTGCGCTCCAGATTTTTAAGATAATCTTTAAGCGCTGCAACTTCCGGAACATCGCTGGCAACGGCAGCTTCCGTTACCTGCCATTCGCTGCCGCTGATGTTTACGCTGTCGCCATACTGCGGTATATAAGCAGCCGTGCCGATACGGCGCTGCAATTCTCCGGCAAGTTCCATGGAAGCATCCACTTCGCCGTGCGTTACAAAAAATGCTTTTGGTTTCTGCGCCATTTTGCCGTACCAATTTAAAAGCTGTTCCTTATCGGCATGAGCCGAAAAGCCCTTTAAATTGTAAATGCGCGCATTAACGCGGATATCCTCGCCCATAATTTTTACCTGGCGCACGCCTTCAATAAGTTTGCGCCCAAGGCAGCCGTCCGCCTGATAACCGGCTATGATAACGCTGCTGTCCTCACGCCAGAGGTTGTGTTTTAAATGGTGCAGAATACGTCCGGCGTCGCACATACCGCTGGCAGACAAAATAATTTTGGTGCCAGGCATTTCATTAATCATACGCGATTCCTGCGCCGTGGCTGTAAAATGCAGCTGCTTCATCGAAAGCAGATGCCTGCCCTGCATTTCGTAAATGGCGCGCGCCTCGTCGTCAAACTCCTGCGGGTTGCCAAGTACAATCTGCGTAGCTTTATTCGCCATCGGGCTGTCTATGTAAATAGGTATATCGCTGGAAATTTTTCCTTCGTGCGCCAGCTTTTGGAAATAATACAAAAGCACCTGCGTACGCCCAACGGCAAACGCCGGAATAATGATGTTGCCACCGCGCTCTGCCGTATCGTTAACAATCTCGGCCAGTTCCGCCGCTTTATCGTAAACTTTATGCACGCGGTTGCCGTAAGTAGATTCCGTTATGATAAAATCGGCGCCCTGAAGCTGTTCCGGGTCTTCCAGAATCGGCGCACCGGGCTGACCGACATCGCCGGTAAAAATAATTTTTGTTTTTTTGCCGTCTTCCTCGGCAAAAATTTCTGCAATGGCAGAACCGGCAATGTGCCCGGCTACTTTAAATTTGGCCTTAATGCCGGAAATAACATCAAATTCTTCGTCAAAACCACGCACTACAAAATTTTTAAGCGCAGCATAAGCTTCATCAACCGTATAAAGCGGCTTAACGAATTTGCGCCCTGCACGCATTCCCTTGCGGTTGGCAAATTCCGCATCCGATTCGTGAATATGCGCACTGTCAGGCAGTAAAATGCCGCATAATTCCAGCGTGGTTTTTGTGCAGTACACCGGCCCTTTATAGCCCTGCGCAACCAGCTTCGGTATCAGGCCGCTGTGGTCGATATGCGCGTGCGTTAAAACCATGGCGTCAATTTCGCCGGGGTTAAAAACAAAATCACGCTCATTAAAAGCGTTTACAAGTTTAGAACCCTGAAACATACCGCAGTCAACCAGCACTTTTCTGCCGCCTGTTTCTATAAGATAGCATGAACCGGTAACCATCCTTGTGGCACCCAAAAAAGTAATTTTCATCGTCACGCCTCCTTCGAATCCATATTAAGAATTCTGTTATATAATTCTACAAAAAAATATTATTCCCTGCCGTTTTAAAAACTGCCGCAAAGCAAAAAATATTATGCCGGCTTACAAGCATAATATTTTCAAGAGTTTTTATTCTGTTTCAGCAATTCTTCGGCCGCTGCCGCAGGGCATAAATTGGAACCAACCGCGTGGTATTTTTTGGAATAAATTCCGTGGCAGTCGCTGCCGCCGGTACAATATAAACCGTAATCTGCCGCTGCCTGCAATACAATTTTCTGCCAGTATTCATTATGCACCGGATGCTTAAGTTCAATTCCCCATAAGCCAGCTCTTTTTAATTCCGGCAGTATTTCAAAATTGTTTTGCTGCCCCGGATGCGCCAGCACCGCTTTGCCGCCGCTTTCCGTTATTACTTTTACAGCGTCAGCGGCATTTACATATTTTATGCCAAAATCTCCCGGCCCGCCGCCGTGAAAAATTTTATGATAAACATGCCCGAATATTTTATCTTCCTGTCCGCTTTCAAATAAATAGCGGACTATGTGCTTTTTAAAAATATATTTATGGGCATAGGGCAAAACGTCTGCTTCCGTTATTTTATACCCAAGTTTTTGCAGCACTTTTATTTTTTGAAGTGAATTTTCGTGCCTCGCTTCGGCAACAGGCCTGCATAAAGCGTTTATGGCTTCTGCACTTTTAAAACCGTAGCCTAAAATATGCACCTTTTTGCCTGTTTCAGCGTCACATGCAGATATTTCCACACCCGGCAGTACAGTTATTCCGTACCTTCTGCCAAGCGCAAGGCTTTCCTGCCAGCCTTCTGTTGTGTCATGTTCAGTAAATGCCAAAACCTTAATTCCAACGGCAGCAGCTTTTTGCAAAATACTCTCCCTGCTGTCGCTGCCGTCCGAAAATACAGAATGTATATGTAAATCCGCCTTCATTTCCGCACCTGTTTCCCATAGCTAACTTTATTTTTATCTTACAAATCTTTTTCCATATCTGCAAGCTCTACAGAGCATTTTTAACCAAGGTTTTACTTTAGCGTATTTTGTTTGTTTTGTTTTTAATACTGCTTTATTTTTACTTAACTTAGCGCAAAAAAATACCGGAAAGCGTATAAAGGCTTCCGGCATTATATTATTTACGTTCTATACTTGTTGTTCCGGTAGTTATAAGTTTTTCTATGGCCTCCTGCGGCCATAAATCGCACGGCCAGGTAAAGGTTTCCGATTTGCGCTTTTTAAAAATTCTAAATGGCTCATCCGAGTTATCATACATATGCACAATATCGCACACGTCGATAAGTTCCGGCACCAGCCCCAGCGCTTTATGCCAGCGCGAAATAATCTTATCTTTCGGCACAGGATGCCCGCCCGACGCCACGCGCGAAAACACGCGGTACACATTAATTGCCGGGTCAACCGTTAAAACATAAATGCACCTTATAAAATAGCCCTGCTCTTTGGCGCGGTGCAGCAAATCAAGGTTACGGCGTGTTGAAAGCACTGTTTCAAACGTAAAGCTCTGTTTCTGCGCCAGTGCTTTTTCACGCAGGCCTTCGGCAATTTTAGCCGCTTCCAAATCTTCGCACAGCAAATTCTTTTTTATTTCATCCGCATTAATATACGGCTGAATTATTTTGGCAAGCATGGTAACAGTTGTTTTGCCGCTGCCGTTGGGCCCGGCAAAAACAATTATTTCCGGCTTTTTATCATTGTTCATCTTCATACACTTTTCTGCCGTCGGGATATTCAAGATATGCGCGGCGTTTTTCTTTATCGTAACGTGCCACAGGTATGCCAAGCAGTTTTTTCTTAACACGCTCAAGCATTACCGCATTGCGGAAGCGTACGGTAAGTTCATCCGTATTATCAGTTTTGCGCTGTAATAAATCCAGCACTTCCTGTTCAATTTCTTCCATTTTAACCTCCGCACTTATTAACCGCGGGTTTGCCCGCTGCCGTTAATAAGGAATTTATACGAAGTAAGTTCCGGCAAAGCCATAGGCCCGCGCGCATGCAGCTTCTGCGTGCTGATGCCGATTTCCGCACCGAAGCCGAACTCAAAGCCGTCCGTAAAACGTGTTGACGCGTTAACATATACCGCCGCCGCGTCTACGCAGTCCTGGAATTTACGCGCCGCGTTGTAATCTTCTGTTACAATGCATTCGGAATGTTTAGTACCGTATTTGGCAATATGTTCCAGCGCTTCGTCAATATTTTCCACAATTTTAACGGAAAGGCGCAAATCGCCGTATTCCGTTGCCCAGTCTTCTTCCGTTGCAGGCTGTACGCGTTCATCAAACTCCTGCGTTGCCGAGCAGCCAAAAACAGTTACGCCCGCTTTAAAATATTCGTCCAGCATCTGCGGCAAAAACTTACCTGCCACATCTTTATGCACCAAAAGCGTTTCCATGGCGTTGCAGACGGAAGGGCGCTGCACTTTGGCATTAAAGGCAATTTTTCGCGCCATGGCGCAGTCTGCGGCTGCATCCACGTAAGTATGGCATACGCCGCTGCCGGTTTCAATAACGGGCACAGTGGCGTTTTGTACAACAGCCTTAATTAAGCCTGCGCCGCCGCGCGGAATTACTACATCAACAAAATCATTAAGTTTAATTAACGCCGTTACAGCAGCACGGTCGGCAGTATCAATAAACTGAATTGCCCCCTGCGGTATGCCTGCGGCTTCAGCGGCTTCGGTAAGCACGCCTGCAACCGCCATGTTAGACTGCATGGCTTCGCTGCCGCCCTTTAACACAACCGCATTGCCGGATTTTAAGCACAGACCGATAGCGTCTGCCGTTACATTGGGGCGTGCTTCATAAATAATGCCGATAACGCCGAGCGGAACACGTACTTTAGTAATTTTAAGCCCGTTGGCCAGCGTTTGCCCGCCTATAACATTGCCGACAGGGTCAGGCAAGGCCGCTACCTGACGCAAGCCTTCCGCCATGCCTTCAATACGTTCGGGCGTAAGGCGCAGCCTGTCCTGCATGGATTCTTTCATGCCGTTTTCTCTGGCAGCCTGCATATCCCTGTCATTGGCTTCAATAATAAAATCTGTTTTTGCCAGAAGCGCATCCGCCATAGCCAGCAGTGCCTTGTTTTTTACAGCTGCCGATACTACGCCCAGTGCGCACGCAGCTTTATGAGCCGCTTCTGCTTTAGCTCTTACCAGTTCAAATGTAGTCATCATGTCAGCCTCCTAATTTAAAATTACCAAATCATCGCGGTGAATAACTTCATCAAAATTCTTATGGCCAAGAATTTTTTCTATATGGTATGTTTTGCAGCCCTTTATCTTCTGCAGTTCATCAGAAGAATAGTGGCATAAACCCCTTGCCAGCTCAAAACCGTCCTGCGTAACAACGCTTACGGTGTTGCCTGCTTCAAAATCACCTTCCACGCCGCTTATGCCAGCCGGCAAAATGCTGCATCCGCCAGCTTTTTTAATTGCTTTTACGCAGCCGTCATCAACAATAATTTTGCCCATAATGCGCGCGCCAAACGCCAGCCAGCGTTTGCGGAACTGCAAACGGTTTTCTTTCGATGCAAACAGCGTGCCGATTTCCTCGCCGTTTAAAATACGCGCGATAACATCTTTTTCGCTGCCGCTGGCAATAACCATGTTAATGCCGGAGCTTGTGGCATTTTTGGCCGCCTGCAGCTTGGTAAACATGCCGCCAGTGCCAACGGAGCTGCCTGCGCCGCCGGCCAGTGCTTCTACCTCAGGCGTAATTTCTTCAATCTGGCTGATGAGTTTTGCTTCCGGATGCGTCTGCGGGTTGGCCGTATAAAGCCCTTCCACATCCGATAAAATTATAACCAGATCGGCGTCGGTAATTCCGGCAACCAGCGCCGACATATTATCGTTATCGCCTATTTTCAGTTCATCCAGCGCAACTACGTCATTTTCGTTAACAATGGGAATAACACCGTTCTTCAAAAGCTCCATAAAAGTGTTGCGCGCGTTGGTATAACGGTGGCGGTCAATCGCCTCCATACGCGTTAAAAGTACCTGCGCCACAATCTGCCCGTATTCGGCAAAGAACTTTTCGTAAGTGTGCATTAAAATACCCTGCCCTATTGCGGCAGCAGCCTGCTTTCCGGGTATGGTACGCGGCTTTTCGGGCAGCCCCAGCCTGTCCACCCCAACCGCAACTGCACCGGACGTTACCAGAATCATCTCGCGCCCCTGGTTCTGTAAATCAGACATCTCACGCGCCAGCCTGTCAATACGCCCAAAATCGCGTTTGCCGTTTTGATGGGTAATTGTGCTTGAACCTACCTTAACAACAACCCTTTTGGCTTCTTTTAAATCACTCCGCTGTAAAACCATACCCCTCACCCCATTTAATATTCTTTAAATTCAAATACCATGTCGCGTATACGCACAGTCTGTCCTTCGGTAATGCCTGCTTCCTTCAGGGCATCATCAATTTTCAGGCTTTTCCAGATAAGCTGGAAGCGGTATAACGCTTCATCATTGTCAAAATTAGTCATGGCAACAAGGCGCTCAATATTTTTGCCGCGCACCTCAAAATCAGTATCGTTGCCGGGCACTACTTCAAAGCTGTCCGGGTCAATTTCTTCAACAAGCAGGTTTTCTTCTTCGTCTTCCTCCGGAACAAAATCCTGCAGCATTTCATAAGCCTTAAACATCAATGCCTGCAAACCGTCGCCAGTTGCTGCCGATACCGGCATAATTTCAAAGCCTTTTTCTTCCACATATTTTTTTACGCGTTCAAAATTCTCCCTGCCTTCGGGCAAGTCCATTTTATTGGCAACAACAAGCTGCTTGCGGCGTGCCAGCTTGTCGCTGTATTCTTTCAGTTCAAAATTAATTTTTTTAAAATCGTCAATCGGGTCGCGCCCGTCCGTACCGGAAACATCAAGCACGTGCAAAAGCACCTTTGTGCGTTCTACATGGCGCAAAAAGTCATATCCAAGGCCAACGCCCTGATGCGCTCCTTCAATAAGTCCCGGAATATCCGCCAACACAAAGCTGCGTTCGGCGTCGATACGCACTACGCCAAGCACCGGGGTCAGCGTGGTAAAATGGTAAGCCGCAATTTCCGGCCTTGCCGCCGATACCTGCGCAATAATGCTTGATTTGCCTACGCTGGGATAACCCACAAGACCTACATCTGCCAAAAGTTTAAGCTCCAGCTTAACCCAGCGGTTTTCACCGGGTTCGCCTTTTTCGGCAAAAGTAGGTGCACGGTTGGTAGACGTTGCATAGCAGGCATTGCCTTTGCCGCCGCGCCCGCCTTTGGCAACAACATATTCCTGCCCGTCCTCAATAAGGTCAGCCAGACGTACACCGGTTGCATCGTCGCGCACCAGCGTGCCCATAGGCACCTTTACAATAACATCATCCGCCCTGTGCCCGGTGCAGTTGCTGTTGCCGCCCTGTCCGCCGCGTTTTGCAACAAATTTGCGCTTATAGCGGAAGTCAATCAGCGTATTAAGGTTTTTATCGGCACGCAGAATAACGCTGCCGCCGCGCCCGCCGTTGCCGCCGTTAGGGCCGCCCTTTTCTACAAATTTTTCTCTGCGGAAGCTGCTCATGCCGTCGCCGCCGGCGCCTGCTTCCACATAAATTCTCGCTCTGTCAATAAACATTATAAAATCTCCTGTATCATATTTTAAGGCCTGTTAAAGCCATTTTATTATTATCTATTATTATACCCCATGCCGCCTCTTTAAGGCAAATCATTCGCCTTTCAGCCAGCCTGCCAAAAGCTGCGAAGCGCACATGCCAAGTTTTTTATAGGTTGCTATGGTAGGGTGAATGCCGTCAAAATACGCAGCCTGCAATTCTCTGTCAGTTTCGCCAACAGCCTCCTGCAAATCAAGCAAAAATACTTTCCCGCCGAACTCAAGCTGCATACGGCGGCGCAAAAGCTCTGCCCTTGCGTTAAAATCGTCATCAGCCGAAAACAACGGCAGCACAAAAGCCAGCGGCCATTTTTTTGCCGCGCAAAATTCCGCCGCACGTTTCAAATCATCAATAACAAAGCCCTGAGGGCGTCCGTTTAAAATATCGTTGGCTCCGCCCCAAAATAAAACAGCTTCAACCTGCTCAGGCAGATACATATTTTTCAGGCGGTACACAATATCGTCACAGCAATCGCCGCACACGCCGTAATTAAGCATGGTTACGCCGGTTTCTGCCTCAACTTCCGCAATCCATGATTCTTTAGGGCCATACGGAAAACCAAAAATTAAAGAATCGCCAAAACAGGCAACTGTACGCATAGTTTTTCTCCTTAAAAATTTTTTAACTCTTTTTATATTTTTAATTCTATCAAATTTTCCTCTGTTTTTCGATTAGCAATTTAAAAACTTTTGCATTTTCACTTTTCAGGCCGATGCCAGAAAACTTTAATTGTTTCTCCCAAATTCTTTTTGCAGCTCGTTAATAAAACGCTCGGCAATGGGCGTAAATACCTGATGCTTCTTCCAGATAATAAACATATCCGTCGTCAGCTCCGGGTACAACGGGCGGAACACCAATCCGCTTTCACTGCTGGTATTAACCAGATGTTCAAAGGTTAATAAATAGCCCAGCCCTTCCCGTGTAAAAACAGAAGCATTGTACGACAGCCGGAATGAACCTTCCAGCGTCAGTTCGTTAATGCGCTCGCCGCACCACAATGGTAAATCGGCATGCCAGCCCTGCCCGGAACAAAACAGCGGCAGCCCGCGCAAATCTTCAAAAGTAATGCAATCTTTCTGTGCCAGTGCGCCCCCGGCAGGCATTACCAGCCCCCAACGGTCAGATTCCGGCATTTTAACAACATTGTATTTTGCATAATCAGGGCGCTCCACCAGCACGGCAAAATCTAAAAGCCCTTTATCCAGTTTTTCCGTTACCTGCTCCGTATCACCGCTGGTAATATGGTAATGAAACCCCGGGTACTGCTTTTTAAAACGCTTTATTAAAGCCGCCAAATGCCGCAATTGATACGATTCCGCACAGCCGAAATAAATATTGCCGCCTATAATGTCATCCATTGAGGCAAACTCCGCCGTTATTTTATCCGCCATCGAAAGCAAATCTTCCGCGCGTTTGCGCAGAAGCATCCCTTCCTCCGTCAGCTCAATGGAAAAGCTGTGCCGCACAAACAGCTTTTTGCCCAGCTCCTCCTCCAGCCCTTTTAACTGTTTGGAAAGCGCCGACTGCGATATATGCATCCGTTCCGCCGCCTTGGACATATTTTCTTCGCGCGCCGCCTCTAAAAAATAGCGCAGGGTTCTGATTTCCATACTAAAACCTCCGTAAGTTTATTATAGCATGAATTGAATTTATTTCATATCACGATATGAGTTTTTACCATTAGCGCAAAAATCGCCGCCGGACTATAATAAAAACAGAAAAGAGGTGCGCAAATGCAGCAGATAAAATTAGCAGATTACCAAAACAGCCTGCGGGAGTTAGGGTGCAGTGCCGAACTGACCGATACTGTTATGCAGCTGCTGCGAAGCGGAGATACCCAAAACGCAGCACTGCTGCTGCGCCGCCATAAACACCTGCTTTTGGATGAACTCCACCGGACAGAACAAAAAGTAGACCTGCTGGATTTTTTGCTTTACCAGCTAAAGAACACAGCCCCTGCTAATATGTAAGAAAGGATGACCAGTATGAAGCTTTTTACAGCACTCGGCCTGTCGCTTTTGCTTTGCACAGGCGCAGCCGCAGCTTACGCCGCACCGGCAGGCACGGCAATTACCGCAGAAAGGACTGATACGGACATGACAGCACAGCTTAATTTAACTCAGGAATGGGACAAAATTTTTCCGCAAAGCGATAAAGTAAATCACAGTAAAATAATCTTCCGCAACCGTTACGGCATTACGCTGGCAGCGGATATGTATGTACCCAAAAACGCGCAGGGCAAACTGCCCGCCATAGCCGTTTGCGGCCCGTTTGGCGCAGTTAAGGAACAGGCCTCCGGCTTTTATGCGCAGGAAATAGCAAAACGCGGCTTTTTAACCATCGCCTTCGACCCTTCCTTTACCGGTGAAAGCGGCGGGCAGCCCCGCTATATGGCTTCGCCCGATATTAACACCGAGGACTTTCAGGCAGCAGTAGACTACCTTGCGACGAATGAAATGGTTGACCACGATAAAATAGGCATTATCGGCATTTGCGGCTGGGGCGGCATGGCACTGAACACAGCCGCGCTTGATACCCGCATTAAAGCTACCGTAACCAGCACCATGTATGATATGTCGCGCGTGAACGCCAACGGTTATTTTGACGCCGAAAACAGCAGTGATGCGCGCTACGCCAAACGACAGGCGCTGAACGCACAACGCACCGAAGACTACAAAACCGGCACTTACAAACTTGGCGGCGGCGTAGCAGACCCGCTCCCGGCAGATGCGCCGTTTTTTGTAAAAGATTATTACGATTACTACAAAACAAAACGCGGCTATCATCCACGCTCTTTAAACTCTAACGGCGGCTGGAACGTTACCGGCACCATGAGCTTTTTAAACCAGCCGATTTTGGCATACAGCAACGAAATCCGCAGCGCGGTACTGATTATCCATGGCGAAAAAGCACATTCCGTTTATTTCAGCAAAGACGCCTACAAAAATATGATTGACGGCAACCCCTATACCGAAAACAAGGAACTGTTAATCATCCCCGGCGCAGTTCACACCGACCTGTATGACGGCGGCGGCAAAAACGCCATTCCGTTCGATAAAATCGAAAACTTCTTTGATGAGTATTTGAAGTAAAAAATAAGGAATAAGTAAAAAACGAACACTCCCCTTTTATCAACTAAAAGCAGTTGAATAAAAAGGGAGTGTTTTTGTTATTTAAGTAATTTATATATTTTGTTTTTCAGGCTAAAAATACAGATGTTTGAATTATTTGCGGAAAACGCAACCACAGCCATACGCAATACCATAATTCACTACGCGCTGCTTATGCGTGCTGCAACAACGTGCTTGATAATGTGCATGACATTGTGATATTTCAATCCACGCAGTCCGAGCAGGATTTTCAAATACTGACTTTACGCCTGTGTATGGTGTGCTTCCGCACGGTTAATTGCGCACAGTATGCCCTGAATTGCCGCTACGTTGATGTTGGCGTTAATGCCTACGCCAAAGATATGGCCATTGCCGGGAACTTTGAGTTCAATATAGCAAATGCCAAGCGCATCACTGCCGCGGCTAATAGCGTGTTCATGGTAGTTTACAAATTCATAGCCGGTAATGCCGATGCTCGAAAGTGCCTGGAAGAAGCTGTCAATCGGGCCGTTGCCGCTGCCGACAATCATCTTGATGGCACCGTTTTCGTTAATATAGCCTTCAAAGCGGGTTTCCGTGGTGCCATCCATATCGCGCAGTTCCGTAAAGCGGTGCTGGAGCAGCGTGTATTTGCCTTTAAACTCAGTATATTCTTTATTAAAGAGCTCTACAATCTGCTGTTCTTTCAGTTCGTCGCCGTAAGCATCCGATGCTGCCTTGACGATTGCGCCAAATTCCGGGTGCATCTCTTTCGGCAGGCGGTAACCGCAGGCATGTTCCAGTACAAAGGCTGCGCCGCCCTTGCCGGACTGGCTGTTGATGCGGATAACGGGTTCATATTCACGGTTAACATCCGCAGGGTTAATTGGCAGATACGGTACTTCCCAATACGGAGTTTTGGAATTTTCCATATAATCGTAGCCTTTGCGGATGGCATCCTGGTGGGAACCGGAAAAAGCGGTAAAGGCAAGTTCGCCGGCATAGGGCTGGCGTTCATGCACGTGCATTTTGGTGCATTTTTCGTAAATATTTTTAATTTCCAGAATATTACTGAAATCAAGCTGCGGGTCTACACCCTGAGTGAACATATTGAGCGCAACTGTTACAAGGTCAAGGTTGCCGGTACGCTCGCCGTTGCCGAACAGCGTGCCTTCAACACGTTCTGCTCCGGCCATGATGGCAAGTTCTGCCGAAGCAACCGCCGTGCCGCGGTCATTATGCGGATGAATGCTTATAATAGCGGCTTCCCTGTTATGCAGGTTTTTGCAGAAGTATTCAATCTGGTCGGCATAAGTGTTGGGTGTGGACATTTCTACCGTTGAAGGCAGGTTTAAAATAACCGGGTTTTCTTTGGTTGCGCCAAGTTCGCGCATAACTTCTTCGCAAATGCGGATGGAAAAATCTATTTCTGTTCCGGTAAAGCTTTCGGGAGAATATTCGTAACGGATGTTCATGCCGCTTTTGGCAACTTCTTCTTCCGTTAATTTGCGGATAAGGCGTGCGCCTTCCACGGCGATATCTACAATGCCGTCCATATCTTTTTTAAACACTACTTTGCGCTGCAAAGTTGAAGTTGAATTATAAAAATGTATAATAACGTTTTTAGCGCCTTTAACGGCTTCAAAAGTTTTTTTAATAAGTTCGGCACGGGCCTGAACCAGTACCTGCACGGTTACATCATCGGGAATATAGTTGCCTTCTATTAACGTGCGCAGAATTTCATATTCCGTGTCGGAGGCAGAAGGAAAACCAACTTCAATTTCTTTAAAGCCGATATCGACCAATGTTTTAAACATTAAAAGCTTTTCATCAAGCTGCATGGGCGTAACCAGTGCCTGGTTGCCGTCGCGCAAATCTACGCTGCACCATACCGGAGCTTTGGTAATTACTTTATCCGGCCATTCGCGGTTTGTCATTTTTACAGGCTGAAATGGAATGTACTTTTTGTTTGCATACTGCATTTTAATAACCTCCGTTCGTTTTTAATTGAGCGGAGAAATAAAAATCCCCGCTCCCTACAAAGCATAGGGGCGGGGAATAATTCCACGCGGTACCACCCTAATTTCAGCCGCAGACGCGGCCCTCAGCAGCCTCCAACAAGGCCCGGCTTTATAACGCGGCCAAACGTCCGGCCCTACATATCGGGCGGGCAACTCCGGGATGAGCTATACATAAACCTTTGCCGCTGCCTTGCACCTTCCGGCAGCTCTCTGAAGGCGTTGGGGTTTATCTTATTCCCTTCACAGTTTTTCAGGTGAAAAATATGTTGTTGGAAATTATTATAATTAGTTTTAAAAATTATGTCAAGCCTTATTGCTCTTTTTGAATTTGGGCTTTGCTTTTGCTTACGGAATAAATGGTTTCAACCGCAACCAGTACGGAAAGTATTACCAAAATTACGGATACTACCGGTACGGCAGGATGGCCAAGGCCAAGTACCCAGCCTTCATAAATGCTGAGCAGGAGCGCCCAGTTGGACATTAAGAACATAAGCACAGCCGGAATGCACGCTGCCATCCATACTTTGGAATTGCGGCGGGTATTGTACAGCCAGATGCTGATGCCGATAAGTGCCAGCGCTGCCAGCAGCTGGTTGGAAGCACCAAAAGTATTCCAGAAGGTTTTCCATGCCGGAATTACGTTGCCTTTGGCATCCGTCATGGTTTGGAAGATGAAGAAAATAGGCACTGCGGAAGTAAGCACGGTTCCCAGCACTTTGCCTTTCATATCGCGCCAGCCGGTAAGTTCTTCAATAACGTAACGGCCAAGGCGGGTGCAAACGTCAAGCGTGTCGTAAACAAAGGTAGTAAACGCCATCAGGCCGAAGCTGATGCCGAACGCAGCCGGAATACCGATAAGTTCCATAAAGCTGCCGATGCCCATAGCGTAAATAAAGTTAGGCGCTTTGGTAATAAGTTCGGAATCTTTGGCAAGAATCATAACGCAGACGATGGAAACTACCGCAACCATGCCTTCAAGCAGCATTGCGCCGTAGCCAATGGCAGTTGCGTCCGTTTCTTTGGCGAGCTGCTTGCTGCTGGTGCCGGAAGATACGAGGGCATGGAAGCCGGAGCAGGCACCGCAGGCAATGGTGATGAAAAGTATCGGGAACATCGGTGTCCAGAAATGTTCGCCAAGGCTGCCGTCAGGGTTAAGATTGGTAAAGGCGGGATAATTAATTTCGTAGCCGCCAAACATAATGCCGATTGCCGCTACAACAAGGGCAATGTAAAGGAAGTAACCGCCAAGCGCACCGCGGGGCTGCAGCAGAAGCCACATCGGCATCATTGCCGCAACAAGGCAGTAAACCAGAATTAAAACGCCCCAGATTTTCTGGGCAGTTGCCGGATCTGCAACAGGCAGGCTAAGCGGCAGAGACTGGCCTGCCCAAATGGCAACGCCAACCAGAGGCAGGAAAATCGCTACTGCCAAACCTTCTTTTAAGCCGCCAAAGCGCATTAACAGGCCCATAATAATCGGCAAAGCCAGATACATTGCAGAGGAACTTGCAATACCGGCACCGGAAACAACTTCGCCGTTTTCCAGCGTTACGTTGCCGACAAAAGACGATGCTGTAATATCGGTAAATGCCACAATAACATAAACAAGCGTAATCCATACAAAAATCATAAACAAAATCCACGCGCGCTGCGATACATTAAGGCGCACAACTTCGGTAATGGATTTTGCCTTATGGCGCACGGAGGCAACAAGGCTGCCCATATCGTGAATGCCGCCGATAAAAATGCAGCCCAAAATTACCCACAAAAGTGCAGGCGCCCAGCCGTAAATAACTGCGGCCAAAATAGGCCCGTTAATAGGCCCTGCCGCGGCAATGGCAGAAAAATGCTGGCCCAGCAGCATACCTTTTTTGGCAGGCACATAGTCAACGCCGTCTTCCATTTCCACGGAAGGAACGGGATTTTTGTCATCCAGCTTAAAAACTGTGTTGGCAAGGAATTTGCCATAAGTAAAATATGCAGCGAGTAAAATTATTGCACTTGCAACTACAATAAAAAGTACCAATTACGACTCCTCCCCACTTCATGACACCATTGTCATTTAATGTTTGTTTTAATCTTCATCATCAGCTTCCGGTTCCTGATGCGGTACCTGCGTAACCATTACTTTATCAACGCGGGTACCGTCCATGTCAATAACTTCAAAACGGTAACCTTCCCAAACAAAGTAATTGCCGGCCTGAGGAATATGCCCGATATTTGTAACCACAAACCCGGCAACCGTATTATAGCCGTTCTTTTCTTCCAGCGGCAGTTCTTCGAATTCAAAATAATCTTTAAATTCCGAAACAGGCAGCATACCGTCTACCAGCCAGCTTCCGTCATCACGTTTTACAATTTCCTGCTTAACGTCTTCATCGTAAGAAGGCAAATCGCCGACAAGATGCTCGATAACGTCCCTTAACGTTACCATACCGGCCAGCCCGCCGAATTCATCCATAACCAGTGCCACTTTAATGCGCTTTACCTTAAACATATCCAAAAGGCTCTGAGTGTGCATGGCCTCCGGAACATAAAGCGGCTGCTGAATGAATTTGCGCAGATTGCGTTCGCCGCCGTGCAGCCACGACGCAAAAACTTTTTTGGTATAAACAACACCGGCAACATGTTCCAAATCATTTTCCGCCACAACAAAACAGGAATACATCTTGTCTGACATTTCAGAAAATTGTACATCTGCCGTGTCGTTTAAATCAAGCCATTCAATTTTGGTGCGCGGCGTCATAATTTCGCTGACGCGCAAATCGTCAAGAGCAAACACGTTTTCAATCATCATTTGCTCGCGGTCATCAAAAACACCGTGTTCGCGCCCCTGCTCAATTAAAACGCGCACTTCTTCTTCCGTTACGGGCGGTTCTTCGTTAGGCTTAACGCCGATAACCCTTAACAGAACTGTTGTTGATACGCTTAAAAAGATGGTAAGCGGGCGGAAAACCGTAATTAAGGTTTTAATAAAACGGGCAAAGAACATTGCCATTTTTTCAGGATTGTTCAAAGCCAGTTTTTTCGGCAGCAGTTCGCCCAAAACAAGGCTTAAATACGTTACCAGCACAACAACCGTTGAATATGATACAAATGCGGCGTAAGGCACCATAAAAGGAATTTTACGCAGCAGCACTTCAAGCGGCGCCGCCAGCATGGCGCCGCTGTATACGCCTGTGCCAATGCCGACAAGCGTAATGCCTATCTGCACGGTAGATAAAAATACAGTCGGCTCCTCTGCCAGTTTGCTGATATAAGCAGCGCTTTTGCTGCCTTCTTCCGCCAGCTGTTCCAAGCGGCTTTTGCGCGAGGACACCACCGCCATTTCCAGCATTGACAATAAACCGTTCAATAAAATAAGGACTAAAACAATAATACACTCAACCACAGACCCAAGAGGATCCATATATTAACCAACTCCTGTTAAAACAATTATTTAGCCCATACAAGGCTCATTAAATTAGGATATTCTTCCGTTAAATGCCTTAAAATTACATCAATAACGGTATGTACAAGGCGCGGGTCAAAGCTTTCTTCCGTATCTGTAAGGCAGCTGTCCAGGCAGATATCGCCGTTATCGGCAACATAATATTTAAATACTTTGTATTTGCCGTTCATGGCGTTGATATGTTCCAGCACAGCCTGTTTATTGCCATCGTTAACAACGGCAGCGGCTACGCGCACCTGAATCATGGTGTAAATGCTGTCGTCGGCAACAACCATCGTCGGCAGCATCTGCCCGCTTACTTCCATGTGCGCACGGTAAACAACGGTGTGCAGGTCATTTTTTACTTCTTCCTTTGCAAAGCAGGTAATTTTATTTTCTGCCAGAAAAGCGTCAAATTTTGCAGCTTTAGTCATTTATAAAAGCCTCCCTAAAATTATAATTACTAATATGATACACTATATACTTTAGTTTGTACAGTATTCAAATAAATTTAACCACAATATTAAACTACGTACGCATAAAACCGTAAAAAATTTAACAGTATGTCCTTTTATTCTGCCAATCCGTACATTGTACGGCAGATGTTTTTGCCTGCCTGCGTTTTAAAAATGCGGCTGTACGCCGTTTTTACGGCTTCCGGGCTTACGCCGTCTTCATAAAGGTTTACCAAAAAGTCGGCTTCCACCAAAATTTGGTAATCGGCACTGTCAATATTGTTATAAGTATGGTGGTGCGCAATCAGCCAGCACACACGTTCCGTAACAGCGGCGTCAAAGCCCAGGCTTTGCAGCAGTTTTTCCGCTTCCGGCGGACCTTCAACCTCTTGCTGTTTGCCGGTGCAGGTGCCGTATTTCTTTTCGCTATTGCGGATGCCAATATCGTGCGTCAGCGCAGCGGCTTCTAAAACATACTGCGTTTCGACGTCCAGCCCTTCCTCAATGCCGATGAGTTTGGCAAAAGCGTGCACTTTGATGAAGTGCTGAATTCGTTTAGCGTCGCCGCTATTGTAGTCAATCATTGCCAGCATTAAGCTGCACAGTTTTTCTTCCATTGTTATCCCCTCTTCAATAAAATTTATAATAAAATTTTTACACAACCTGAAAAATATAAAATTTTAAATAGTAGGTTTCCGGCACGTTCCACAGTACAGGATGGTCCGGAGCCTGCTGGCGCGCTTCAATCTGGCGCAGGCTGACGCTGGCGTCTTTAGCGGCATCCTTTAACATCTGCACAAAATATTCTTCCTTCATAAAGTGCGAGCACGAGCAGGTTGCCAAATAGCCGCCGCGCGGCAACAGCTTCATGGCTTTAAGGTTAATCTCTTTATAGCCGCGGATGGCGTTTTTAACCGTGCTGCCAGATTTGGTAAAGGCAGGCGGGTCAAGGATGATAAAATCGTAAGCGTGCGATTTTTGCTCTGCCAGCTCCGTTAACAGGTCAAAAACATTGGCTTCCAGCGGTTTTACAATGTCTTTAAAACCATTCTTTTCCGCATTAATCCCTGTCATGCGCACTGCTTCGGCAGAAACATCCACCGCCGTTACGGACGCCGCCCCTCCGGCAGCGGCATTAAGCGCAAAAGCTCCGGTATGCGTAAAGCAGTCAAGCACATGCTTGCCTTTGGCTATGCGTGCTACCGCCTGTCGGTTATATTTCTGGTCGAGGAAAAAGCCTGTTTTCTGTCCGTTTTCAATATCTACGCTGTAACGGATGCCGTTTTCGGTTATTTCTGTTACGGTATTTTTATCTTCCACCGTTTCGGGCATAAACCAGCCTTTGTTTTCTGCCATGCCTTCCAGTTCGCGTATTTTTACATCATTGCGCTCATAAATACCGCGGATATTTTCACCGCTGCTGCGCAGAATCTGTATCAGCATAGGGAAAATTTCTTCTTTGCGCAGTTCTATACCCAGAGAAAGAGTCTGCGTTACCAAAATATCGTTAAAGCGGTCTACCGTAAGGCCCGGAAACATATCTGCCTCGCCAAAAATAAGGCGGCAGCATTTAAAATCATCGCCCGGCATTACCGTGCGGCGGTAATCTACAGCATACTGCAAACGGCGCTGCCAGAAAGCAGTATCGAATTTGTCGTTGGTATTGGTGGAAATAATGCGTACTTTAATTTTGGAATTATCGTTAATAAAACCCGTGCCAAGATATTTTCCTTTATTGGTTACAACATCAACCAAATCGCCATTGGCATAATCTCCTTCGATATTGGTAATTTCATCTGCATATACCCAAGGATGGCCGCTTCTTGCGGCACGCTCGCCTTTTGGTGTAATATATATTTTTGTGTAATTGCGCATAAGCTGCTCCTTTGTTTTTTTACAAATATTATACAATAACGCGGTAAAATAAAAAAGCCTCCACACCTGTACGGCACGGAGGCAATTTATTTATATCAGTGCAGATGGCATACGCGGTCGGCAACTTCAGCCTTTTTGGCGTCGTTAAAGCGCGGCAGTGTACTGAGATAGCCCGTAATTCTGCGGACTCTTACAATGGTATCATAATGCGGTTTTACAACAACATTATCGCCTTTAAGGCTTAAATCCAAAGAAAGCAGGGTTTCATGCGGGCGTACCTGCAGCTGGTCTTTTAAATAAACAGCGGCTTCTTCTTTTGAAATACCTTCCGCACAATTAACTTTAATACCGTCCATTTCGTATGTCATAAAACTCACTCCTCAAACTTGTTTCATGACCTAATTATAAAGCAATAATAATTATTTGTAAAGCCATTTCTACAAAATATTGTATATTTAACTTTTTGAAAACGCAATATTTTGTATGTTTATTCTATAATCGGGCGTCCTTCCATCAGGTTCACCTGTTTGCAGATTGCCCATTTCATAATGTCCACCGGGTCTTTCTGGTTGCCCATCGGCTCTACGTCACGCTCGTAAACTTCTTTTTTGGAGAACCTGTTGCCGTCGTGCCTGTATACATAAATATCCGCATTGGCAATAGTTTCAATGTAAGTATCGTCAAAATCATTACGGAAGCCGAAAAACCTGTTAACCATATAAGAATCGAGGTCATCAACCATAACAAGCACAATGGCTTCTATCTGTGCTTCTTCGGCAATGCTTTTCATTACATTGGCATCAATTTTTACTTTTCCCTGCGGCGTAAAAATTTTTTCGGCAGCAGCGGCTTTGGCCGGAGCGTTGTCTACCATTTTAAAATCCGGGAAATGATAGGCCCACCTTACAGGTTCACGCCAAATGCGGTATACGTCTTTCGTTACGTTGCCGCTGCGGTCAAACACTACAAGCGTGGCGGGCTGTTCTGCAAAGGCAGCAAAAGCCTGCGGTGCCGTACCGATAAAAGTTAAGCATATTACAGCAAGCACAAAAAATAAATTAAATTTCTTCATTCTCTTTCACCCCTCCGGATTTACTTAAAAGCTGCTGCCGTGCCATAGGCAAGCGGCGCAAGCCCTAAATGTGCGGCTATTGTCTGCCCGATGCAGGAAAAAGATGGCATGGGCTCCAACTGCTGCGGTTTTATGCCGCTGCCGTAAAACAGTACCGGTATATGCTCGCGCGTATGGTCGCTGCCTTTCCAGGTCGGGTCGCAGCCATGGTCCGCGGTAATAAGCAGCAAATCATCTTTTTTCAGCTGCGCCAAAATTTCCGGCAGGCGGCCGTCAAAATATTCCAGCGCTTCGCCATACCCCAAAGCATTGCGCCTGTGTCCGTACGAAGAATCAAAATCGACAAAATTACTGAAAACCAGCGTGTTATCAGGCGCATCTGCAACGGCACTGCTGCTGGCGTTAAAAATATTTTCCAGCCCTGCCGCCGGATAATGCTTGGTTATGCCGCGGTGGGCAAAAATATCGGCAATTTTGCCGACAGCATAAACATTTCCGCCTGCCGCCGTCAGTTTATCAAGCAAGGTAGGTTCCGGTGCAGGCACGGCATAATCATGCCTGTTGCCGGTACGCACAAAATCAGCGGCGCAGCTGCCTACAAACGGGCGCGCAATAATACGGGCAATGCGGTACGGTTTAACAAGTTCATAACAAATTTTGCACAAGTCATATAAGCGCTCCAGCCCGAAAGCAGTTTCATGCGCGGCAATTTGCAGAACGCTGTCGGCGCTGGTATATATTATCGGCTTGCCGGTGCGCATATGTTCTTCGCCAAGGTCTTTAATAATTTCCGTGCCGGAAGCATGTTTTTCGCCTAAAACACCCGGCAAACCGCCTTTTTTTATAATTGCTTCCACCAATTCCGGCGGAAAGCAGTTCGGTTTATCGGGGAAATAACCCCATTCAAAATCAACGGGCACGCCCATCATTTCCCAATGGCCGCTCAGTGTGTCCTTGCCGCGGCTTACTTCCTGCGCGTAAGTATATGCACCGGTAATTTCTGTGCTTTCACCGGCAATAGTATGGGCAAGGCGCTGCCCTCTGCTCAGTTCGGCAGCTTTTTCAAGCCCAAGCCTTGCCATATTCGGCAGATATAAAAATTTAGGGCTGCCATCTTCATTTTTACGGTTTTCAGCCATCCAGCTGCAAATATGCCCAAGCGTATCGGCGCCTTTATCGCCAAATCTTTCCGCATCTGCTGCGTGCCCAATGCCGAAAGAATCCAACAAAAGAATTATTGCCCTTGCCATACTCATTCCCCCTTCAGCAAAGTTTGCAGTGCCTTTTTGGCAACAGCGCCAAACCGTTCGGAGGCCAGCGCGTATATTTCCGGCGGAGCAATGCTTTCACTCTGCGTGCGCTTGGCAATAACACCGCAAATTGAAGCAGCATTAAGCCCGAAAGCCTGCGCCACAACAAACAGCGCCGCCGTTTCCATTTCATAATTAAGCGCACCAAGCGCCTGCCACTCTTTAAGCGTTCCGCGCAGGGCATTGCATACATAGCCGGTAAAACTGTCATAACGCTCCTGCCCCGGCCAGAAAGTATCGGAAGAAACGGAAATACCGACATGATGCGGCACATTTAAAGCTGCGGCCGCATCATTAAGGGCATTGGTAAGTTTTAACGACGCCACAGCCGGAAAATTAAGCGGCGCATAATGCGCGGAAGTGCCTTCCAGCCTTACGGCAGCGTTATTAATAATAACATCACCAAGGTTGATACTTTCCTGAATACAACCGGTTGTGCCTACGCGGATAAAGTTTTTAATGCCAAGGCGAGCCAGTTCTTCCAACCCAATAGCGACGGAAGGCCCGCCCATGCCGGTAGAACAAACAAGCACATTATGCCCTTCAACCACTGCCAGCCAGCTTGTATATTCGCGGTGCGTATTTAAATACTGCGCAGGGCCAAGCGCTTTGGCAAGTGCTTCCACACGGCCGGGGTCACCGGGCAAAAGAGCATATTCCGCGCCTTTTAACATTTCGCGCGATAATCCAACATGATATAATATTTCATCCTGTGCGGCATAATTTTGCATTATCTTACCTCCAAACAGGCCTTGCCTGAGATTTATAATATAAATACTTCGACCAAATTCAAAGCACTCCTGCCTGACAAAAGCAAAGGTTATGTGAAATGCCGCCGTAAAATACAAAAAATCCCCAAAAGCCATAAGGCTTTCGGGGATTGAATTTTGAAGCAATATCCAAATATTAGCGTTTGGAGAACTGGCTTGCTTTACGAGCTTTTTTGAGGCCATATTTACGGCGTTCTTTTTCACGCGGGTCACGAGTAAGGTAACCTGCTTTTTTAAGAGCCGGACGGAATTCTTCGTCAACTTTCAGGAGAGCGCGGGCAATACCATGACGGATTGCACCTGCCTGGCCGGATACGCCACCGCCGATAACATTTACGAGTACATCGTATTTGCCTTTGGTTTCGGTGAGTTCAAGCGGCTGGTTTACGATTAATTCCAAAGTTTTCAGTCCAAAGTAATCATCAAGCTCACGCTGGTTGATAATGATTTTACCTTCACCCGGAACCAGGCGAACGCGTGCAACTGAAGATTTGCGACGGCCGGTCGCATTATAAGTAACTACTGCCATTTACGTTTCCTCCTCCGGTTATTATCTTACGTTAATTTCGAGAACTTCAGGTTTCTGTGCTGCATGCGGATGTTCAGCACCTGCATATACATGCAGTTTGGTAAAGATTCTGCTGCCAAGACGGTTGTGCGGAATCATACCTTTAACAGCGAGTTCAACCATTCTTACAGGGTTTTTGGCAAGCATTTCGCCTGCGGTAGTGAAGCTTGCGCCGCCAAGATAACCGCTGTGACGGAAATAAGTTTTCTGAACGAGTTTTTTGCCGGTCAGAACTACTTTATCTGCATTAATTACAATTACATGATCTCCGGTATCCATATGCGGAGTGAAAGTCGGTTTGTGTTTTCCACGAAGGATTTTTGCTACTTCTGCGGCAAGACGGCCGAGAGTTTTATCAGCTGCGTCAACAACGTACCATTTGCGTTCGATGTTGGACGGATTAGCCATAAAAGATTTCATCCTTATGTCCCTCCTAAATTATTTCCTGTTCAGTGCGACTTGTTAACTTATCTTGGGGCTAATAAGATACGTCACAAAATCACGTATATATATTTTATACATCTGCTTATTGTTTGTCAAGCAAAATTCGCAGTTTTTAGGGCAAATATTCCGTATAGCCCACATAATCAAGATAAAGGCCCTGCGGCGGTGCCGGGCTTATTTTAAAATGGCGCTCCGCTTTATCAAGCTCTTCCTTAAACTGTTCCAGGCTCTTTCTGCCGAGCCCTGCTTCAGCAAGGTTCCAAACAATGTTGCGCACCATGCGGTATAAAAAACCGTCACCTTCAATAACAAAAAGCAAATCGCCGTGTGCTTTTTCCTGCCACACGGCTTTATATATTGTTTTTACAGGCGAACTTTGCACGCTGCCGCTTGAGCGGAAAAAAGAAAAATCATGCGTGCCCAGAAGAAAACCTGCTGCCATGTTCATAGCTTCGATATTTAATTTGGTGTTCTGCATCTGCCATGCATAATTTCTTATGAACGGGTCATAATCATTGTTGAGTACAATGCGGTAGCAATAGCGTTTCCATTTAGCGCTGAAGCGTGCGTGAAAGCCTTCTTCAGCTTCCTGCGAAGCAATTACCGTTATATCCGGGGGCAGTATGCTGTTCATGGCGCGTTTTAAATTGGTAGCCGGTATGCCGCAGCAGGTTGTAAAAGAAACAACCTGCCCTCTGGCGTGTACGCCGCTGTCAGTCCTGCCGGAGCCTGCAAGCACTACATTTTCGCCTGTAATGCGGCTTAAGGCATCTTCCAGCACCTGCTGCACCGTTATATCGCGCGGCTGGCGCTGAAAGCCATGATAACCACTGCCGTCGTAAGCAACCGTTAGTTTGAAGGTCCGCATCATAAGCCCAGCCCCCAGCGCATTACTGCCAAAACGGCAATTAAAAGCACAATTATTGCCAGGGCAATAAAATCGCCGGTTTTATACACCAGCTCGTGCATGCGGGTACGCCCTTCTCCGCCGCGGTAACAGCGGGCTTCCATGGCAATGGCAAGTTCATCGGCCCTGCGGAACGCGCTTATAAAAAGCGGTATCAGTATCGGCAGCATATTTTTGGCCCTTTGCAGCAGGCTGCCGCTGTCAAAATCAGCGCCGCGCGCGGTCTGCGCTTTAATTATACGGTCGGTTTCTTCTATCAAAGTAGGTATAAAACGCAGGGCAATAGTCATCATCATTGCAAGCTCGTGCGCCGGTACGCCAATGCATTTAAAAGGCCGCAGCAGCGATTCAATACCGTCTGTCAGTACAATGGGCGAGGTCGTGAAAGTTAAAATAGACGAAATAAGCAGCAAATATACAAGACGCAGCGACATTTTTATACCCATAATAAGGCCTTCTTCCGTTAAACGGAAAAAGCCGTACTGATATAAAACATTGCTGCCTTCACCCGTAAAAGCATGAATAAACAGCGTAAGCAAAATAATAATCCACAGAGGTTTTACGCTGCGCAGCACCATTAATACCGGCAGACGCGAAAGCAGAATAACTGCTGCAACGAACAATGCCAAAACTCCGTAGGAAAGCATGCTTTCCGCAAAGAAAATAGCGGCTATAAACAGCAGCGTTGCCAGTATTTTTGCACGCGGGTCAAGCCCGTGTATAACGGAACTGCCGGGGTAATACTGCCCTAAAGTAATATCAGTCAGCATGTCTGCTCCTCCTTACTTTAAGTATCTGCCTTTCCAAATCGGCAAGCTCCGGCGTGCTTTTTACGTTCAGCCCATGTTCCTGCAAACATTCCGCCAGCTTATAAACGGGAGGAACATCCATAGACACTTTTAACAGTTCTTCCTTATGGTTTGTAAAAATTTCATGCGGAACTCCGTCCAAAATAATCCGCCCGTCAGACACTACCAAAAGGCGTGTTGCATAGCGCGCGGCTTCTTCCATATTATGCGTTACCAAAATAACGGCTATACCGCGTTTACGGTACAGCGCCATTATTTCCTTAAAAATTCCGTCGCGTGCGCGCGGGTCCAATCCGGCAGAAGGTTCGTCCAAAATTAAATAATCCGGCTCCATTGCAACAACACCGGCAATAGCTACGCGGCGCATCTGCCCGCCCGAAAGGCGGAACGGTGAACGCTGGGCAAAGGTTTCAAAATCAAGCCCAGCAAAAGCCATGGCATCCTTAACGGCTCTGTCGGTTTCCTCCGGTGTTAAACCTTTATTACGCGGGCCAAAGGCAATATCTTCATAAACCGTTTCGGCAAAAATCTGATGCTCCGGATACTGAAAAACCATGCCGACAGAATTGCGTGCTTTTTTGGCGGCTGCATTTTTGGCGTTTAAATTTACGCCGTCAACACAAACGCTGCCTTTCTGCGGATGCAGCAGCCCGCTTAAATGCTGCACCAGTGTGGATTTGCCGCTGCCGGTATGACCGATAACGGTAACAAATTCACCTTTTTCTATTTGCAGATTTATATCATGCAAAGCAGTTTTTTCAAAAGGAGTTCCCTTCATATATGTAAACGAAACATGTTCTAAACTTATCGGCATAATTCCTCCGTCAGTTCTTCGTTAGAGATAATACCATCCGCCAGCTTAATTCCTTTCTGGCGCAAGTCAAAGGCGGCCTGTGCTGCCAGCGGTGTTTCAAGCCCCAAAGCATGCAGCTCTTTTACTTTCGTAAAAATTTCTTCAGGCTTGCCCTGCATTTTTATCACACCGTGTTCCATGGCTATAATGCGGTCTGCCTGCATGGCTTCTTCCATATAATGCGTGATATACACAACGGTAATATTTTTTTCACGGTTCAGCTTTTTTACCGTGTTTACAATCTCAATGCGCCCGCGCGGGTCAAGCATCGCAGTAGGCTCGTCCAGCACAATGCAGTCCGGCTCCAATGCCAGCACACCGGCAATAGCCACGCGCTGTTTCTGCCCTCCGCTTAATAAATGCGGGGCATGTTTTGCATATTCCGTCATACCAACGGCTGCCAGTGCATTATCAACCCTGGTACGGATTTCTGCCGGCGGCACGCCGATATTTTCCGGTCCGAAGGCCACATCTTCCTCAACAATTGCCGCAACAATCTGGTTGTCAGGATTTTGAAAAACCATACCGACATGCTGGCGTATATTCCATAAATTTTTATCGTCTGCTGTATCCATGCCTGCCACAATGCATTTGCCTTCCGTCGGCAAAAGCAGGGCATTCAAATGGCGCGCCAGTGTAGATTTACCGCTGCCGTTAGCGCCAATAACGGCTAGGAATTCGCCCTTATAAATATCGAGGCTTACTCCGTTTAAAGCATGAATTTCATTACCGTCGGTATCAATATAACTATGTTTTAAATTTTTTATTTCAATTAAACTCTGCATTGCAACCTCTGAAAAATATTATTACTTCATAATTATATTATTACAGGCCTTTTCCGTCAACCTGTGTTTTAAAAAGCGTTAACAATCATGCAGCAAATTTTTTATACGCCCGTATACATTTAAAGCGTTGCCGTAAAAAAATTCTTCATGATGTTCCTGCGGCACAACCTGTTTTAAAATATTAATATAATCAGCTATATTTACAAGCGGCCAGTCGCTGCCGTACATCAGCTTATCCCAGCGGCCCATATAATTAAGCCACATGGAAAGATAATCAAAATAGGCCTTCTGTTTGTTATAAAAATCCGGCCCGGGTATGCCTTCCAACAAACCTGATAAATCTATATACACGTTAGGATTTTTGGCAGCTACTTCGGTGGCATCTGCAAACCACGGGTTGCCGCAATGGCAGATAACAAATTTAACATCCGGGAAATCGGCAGCAGCTTCATCAACGGTAAGCGGATGCGCATATTTAAGGCGCGCATCGCTGGAGGCAGTATCGCCGGTATGAACGGCTACCGGCAAATTATAGGCACGCGCCAGTTCAAAAAGCGGCCAGTGGCGTTTATCGTAAACATAAACAGGCCTGTAACCGGGATAAATTTTTATGCCGACGCACTGCGGCTTTTGCGCATAATATTCAAATTCAAGCGCTGTTTTCCAGGCATTTTCCAAAGTAATCTGCTCGCTTTTAACGCCCAGGCAATAACCAATATTATCGGGCTGGTTATATTTTACGTCATCAAATGGAGCATTTAAATCAATAAGGCGCGGCGAAATTCCGCCATAACGGCTCGGCACATCTTCCGTATTTCCCATTGCCACGCTGAACACAATATTATTTTCTTCACAAATCTGCTGCCAGCAAGCCGCAGTGTTTTCATATCCCGCATTTGCGGCAACAGTTTTAAAACCTTCAATATTAAAATAATGCATATGAGCATCAATAATTTTCATTGCAGCACCTTCTTTCAACAATAACATTATATCATCAGCAGGCAAAAGCACAATAAAAAAGCCCTGCGCAGGCAGGACTGATTGTAATTAATTTGCATTCCTGTTATAATGATTTTCAGAACCGGTGTTTAAGGTCTTGCCTCTTTGAATCAAGTCGGATTCCACAAGATTGCGCTTAAACGCCGGTTTTATTTTTTAGCAAGTATTCCAGCAAAGCAGTGCAGCCTTCGTGGATATCGTTATAAGTAACATCAAAATTGCCGGTATACCATGGGTCGGCAATATCGCGCTCACTGCCTGCAAACTGTAAAAGTTTATATACTTTATGCCGGCTGTCACTGCCTACAATACGCAAAATATTGCGAATATTGGAGGATTCCATGCCTATAAGGTAATCGTATTTATTATAATCTTCTTTGGTAAGCTGCACGGCAGTTTTACCGGCAACACTAATGCCGTACTGTGCAAGTTTATTGCGCGTGCCGGGATGCACAGGATTACCGATTTCATAACTGCTTGTAGCCGCAGAAGCAATATAGAATTTATCTGCCAGACCACGTTTGACAACCATATCTTTAAATAAAAACTCCGCCATCGGTGAACGGCAAATATTGCCAAGACAAATAAAAAGTATTTTAATCACTTTATTACCTCATTATAAAATGCACGAAAAATAATTACTTTGTATACTGCTAGTATTTACTGCTATACCGCATGGGAATATAAACAATCCCATCAGAAACCTGCCTGCTGCCGGTAGCAGTAAAACCAAGTTTTTCATAAACTTTTACGGCGAACGGAGATGAATTAACAGTTACTGCGTTAGGCATAGATTGATTTAAAAACCTTTTAAACAAGGCAGTTCCAATACCGGTATTTTGTAAATCCTTATCGACAAAGAATAAACAAATATGGTTTAATTTATCATCTACGGCAAGTATACCAGTAATTTTATTGTTATGCAAAGCCGCATAAAACACAAGCTGCTTAAGTACATCTTCATCTTCTGCAAATTTAAAGAAGTTATTTATGCCTGATTCATCATAGTCCGGCGCAACAAATTCAAGAAAAGTTTGTTTAATAAGTTGTATAACTTCATTATTATTATTTGTTAAAGTTAATTTTGTTATCTGCATAATTGGTTACGTTCAACTCAATCTTTTAATAATTTTTAGAATTGCATGCCAGCCATTAGATTTAAATTATAACTAATTATAACCTATAAAATAGAAACGCGCTATATACACATAAACAAAAAAAGACAATAAATAAAAAAGAAACATACCATAAGGTATGTTTCTTTTTTCAACCGGCAGCTATCTATCCTCCCGGGCCGCTTCCAGCCAAGTACTTTCGACGTATAAGGGCTTAACTTCTGTGTTCGGGATGGGAACAGGTGGACCCCCTTAGCCATTACCACCGGATTTATTAATTTATTGAGGTGAACCCTCAAAGCTATATAGAAGAAACTTACGAAGTCAAGCCCTCGACATATTAGTACCGGTCAGCTCAATACATTGCTGCACTTACACTCCCGGCCTATCTACCTCATCTTCTTTAAGGTGTCTTACCAGATTACTCTGTGAGAGATCTCATCTTAAGGATGGCTTCACGCTTAGATGCTTTCAGCGTTTATCCAGTCCGGACGTAGCTACCCAGCTGTACTCCTGGCGGAATAACTGGTACACCAGCGGTCCGTCCACTCCGGTCCTCTCGTACTAGGAGCAGACCCCTTCAAATCTCTTGCGCCCGCGATGGATAGGGACCGAACTGTCTCACGACGTTCTGAACCCAGCTCACGTACCACTTTAATGGGCGAACAGCCCAACCCTTGGGACCGACTTCAGCCCCAGGATGTGATGAGCCGACATCGAGGTGCCAAACCTCCCCGTCGATATGGACTCTTGGGAGAGATTAGCCTGTTATCCCCAGGGTAGCTTTTATCCGTTGAGCGATGGCCCTTCCACTCGGTACCACCGGATCACTAAGCCCTACTTTCGTACCTGCTCGCCGTGTTTGGCTCGCAGTCAAGCTCCCTTCTGCCTTTACACTCTTCGCGCGATTTCCGGCCGCGCTGAGGGAACCTTTGGGCGCCTCCGTTACTCTTTCGGAGGCGACCGCCCCAGTCAAACTGCCCGCCTGACACTGTCCCGGATTTCGTTACTCTCTCGGTTAGAATTCCGTTGTATCAAGGGTGGTATCCCAACGCCGGCTCCAGCCAGACTAGCGTCCAGCCTTCCAAGCCTCCCACCTATCCTGTACGTAATACAACAAAACCCAATGTCAGGTTACAGTAAAGCTCCATGGGGTCTTTCTGTCCAGTCGCGGGTAACCTGCATCTTCACAGGTATTTCAATTTCACCGGGTCCCTCGTTGAGACAGTGCCCAAATCGTTACACCTTTCGTGCGGGTCGGAACTTACCCGACAAGGAATTTCGCTACCTTAGGACCGTTAT